>Ga0315298_1009420_pt1 | contig 12084 bp, 9 predicted proteins | sample WHS_1_MG_FD_203077 | JGI IMG/M metagenome (GOLD analysis project Ga0315298, IMG submission 203077) | Extremophilic microbial mat communities from Washburn Hot Springs, YNP, Wyoming, USA - WHS_1_MG | ecosystem: Environmental > Aquatic > Thermal springs > Hot (42-90C) | place: USA: Wyoming... | reverse complement strand
TACCATAGCGCAGCGCATGGGCCGTTAGCTTAGCTGGTAGAGCAGGGGACTCTTAATCCCAAGGTCGAAGGTTCGAATCCTTCACGGCCCACCAGCGGCCTCGAAATCCGCGCTGCAGGCTCCACTACCAACGTCGTTCGTCCTCCTTTCGTCCTCCCTCGATTCCCGGCGCCTGGTCAGCGCCCTTTGGCGTCCTCGCCGGCTGTATCGACCAGAGCCGCTACGAAGTCTGCGGCCGACTCTTGCAGGTCCGGCAACACATGCGAGTAGATGTCCATCGTGATTGCGATGTTCGCGTGCCCGAGGCGTTCCTGGACCACCTTGGGGTTCACACCGGCGCGAAGCGCCAACGTCGCCCAGGCGCGGCGGGGTTGTGCGGCCGGATTTGCGGCAGCGGCAGCCTGGCCGGGAAGCGCCGAAAGGCATGCCTCGGACGACGTCTCGCCGCCGCCTTCTCGAGCGCGTCACTGACCAGCGAGGTCCGCCGATCGCTCGTGACCGGACCGTCGCGGCAACCAGCATCGGCCTCAGCCTGAGCCGTGGAGCAGCGCACGCTGGACTCGGCCAATTCGAGGCACGAGCACCCTGTCTTGGATGTCTGCCGGAACGGGCCAAGGCAATCAGTCTCTGAGCTGCGGTCGACTTGGTGGCACGTTGCGGGAATCGCCTGACCGGTGGAATAGCTGCAGATAGGCCTCCTATTCCGTCCCCTGCACGTGTCATACTAAAGATCAAGCAACTCCAGTCGTAGGCGTTTCGTCCGCATCGGAGGTATCCGGATTGGCGATTCTTGCTTCGCTCTCGCACGTTGACGTCGGTGAGAAAGCGACAGTCAAGGCGGCTGAGCTGCTCGACCGAGCGAAACCACCGGGGACCCGCTCGCATGCTTGGTCGATCGCGGAGCTTGGCTTGGACCAGACCGACTACGAGTGGCTGTTACGGTGGGCACGAGCGCAGCGCGCAGCTTTAGCGCATCGTCTCCTCGAGTCCTGGGATAGGGCATCCCTTGGTGAACGCAGCGTCCAGCTTCGTGTTGCGGCAGGTCTTGTGTGGTTTGCTGTCTTCTCTGAGATCGGGCGACGCGAAGCGCGAGCCGGCCATCTGTGGGCACCTATCCTGAAGACACTTTACGGCGACGGCGAGAGCGCACCGTCGAGTCTCTTCGTTAACGGCCAGCCTACGGTCGCGCTGAAAGACGCTCTCGAGGCTGCCGCTCGGGAGTTCGGGTTGCGTAATGTTTTTGGCCAGGACGGCCTTCAGAACTGGTACGACAGCATCTACTTGCAGTTCGGCTTCGCTCAGCGCGACTTCGACGGCAAGGGAGGCGGCCGCTTGGGAGCGTGGCTTGCCGGCGTCGCGAAGACGTTCCCTCTGGCCACCCTCTTAGAAGACCCCGAGCTCAAAAGCAAACAGCTTGTCGAACTGTGGCAGTCGTTGATTGCGTTCCGCCGTAGGAATAGCTCGCGCACAGACTGCGAACGGGCGCTCAAGTCGAGTCCGTGGCTGTTGAGCGAGTGGGTTGAGCCACTCTTAATCGCGGTCGAAGCGTCGCGGGAACGGCCCGACGAAGTTACAAGCGACGAAGGTCTCGGTGAGGAGCCGACGAGCTTCCTGGAGCCCCCGACACTACAGTGGCAAACCCGTGGTTCCGGCCACCTCTACTTCAGGACTGCCGTCGAGAATCTGGCTCAGCTCTCCCTCGATCCGGGGCCTTACGAGGTGGTCGTCGAAGGCAAAGAGGTAGCCAGACTTCAGATCGGTCGCGATGGTGAGGTCGCTGTCGACGCGGCGACCTCAGAGGGCGACATTTTTTGCGAGCCTCGCGCACCTTCCGCAACGGCTGTGTTGCATAGCTCGGATGGAAGGATCAAAAGCATCCAAGAGCTGCGCCTCTGGGACGACGACGAGGTCAGCCTTTTCGAGGTCGCGACGCGTCAGCAAGATGGCGTCCTGTTGGGTCGCAAGCTCACGGACGCCTGCAGCCCCGTACTTCATCCGCGCAGAGGTTACATCATCATTGCCTCCGCCGATCTTACGCCGGACTTCGAATACCTCCTGTTCGAGAGCCTGGGCGAGTGGACAGCATACTACGTGCAACAAGGTTGGCAGTCAGAGCGCTTGACTCTGCGTCTGGACGGCGAGGTTCTGTGGAAGGGGCGAACGGATAAGAAGCAGGCATCCGAGTCTCAGCCCTATTGGATCTCCGATATCAAACTGCAAGTACCGCCGGAACCCGTTCGGTTGGGTGAAGGGTTCTCCATTCGCGTTCGCCACCCTAAGAATGTCGCGATTGTTGACGCTCGCATACATGGCCAGCCGAGCCTCGCTGTAGAGAGACGGAGCGATATGGTGACGAAGCTCGTCGGGTTGACCATGAAGCCGCAAACAGCGGGCTCACCACTGTCGATACGCCTAAGCGCACGACGAGGGGGCCAGTCCGCGCTTGTGTGGCGCACGCCGCAACTGAAGGCGGAAGGCCTCGCGCGACTGACACGAGATGGATGGGAGGTGGTGAAGCCGGAAGACACGTTGGACGTGGCAGCCGATGGTTCTGCTCCCCTCAAAGTGGTGCTCAGCGACGGAGACGCCAGCGGTCATGGCTGGGGTTTGTTGGAGGGCGATGTCTACCTTCGTCGGGTGTCTGGCGTTGCACGGCCTCTCGGGGATCTCGTGATAGGTCTGGGCGGCCAGCTTTCCGCCAAACCGGGACCATTCAACTCTCCTGTCGAACCGACGCGGTTGGCTGCTGCGGTCGTTGACCGCGGTAATCTGCCAAGTCTTAAGCCTGCCATCAGAGGGATGCCTCGGGGAGGGGCAGAACTCTGGTTTGGGGCAACTGTCGAACCGGATCTTGACCACCGCGTCTTGTGGTGGGATGTGGATGGTGCGCTGCACGTCTTTTGCCCGCAGTTGGAAGGGGGCAACGGCACACGTGGCGTAGGGCGCTGGGTCTTCGAGGGCGAGGTGGGGGAGCCGCTTGCCGTGGGCGTGTCGTACAGGGGCCAGCGCGTAGCAGCTTGGTGGACAGATCGCTGGATTGATCTGCTGGTGGATGCATTGGAGAAGGAACCGCTCGCCGCCGCCCTAGCCTTGCGCTGGCTGCTCCTGCCTGTGCTACAGGCTGACGTGCCTCGCAGGCTGCGTGAGTATGCTGCTGCGCATCCGTCGGTGACAGCTCGCGCGTGGCTGGTCGATGATTGGCGGCGCGATAAGTTGCCTGACACTCTCAAACCGCTGCTGTCCGATGCGTCATCGGTCTTGCCGTTGCCTGCTCAGGAACGGTGGGACACCGCACTTAGGAGTATTTTCGGTGAGGCCGACTTGCCGGGCTGGGTACTGGAGGAGATGTTTAAATCAGCGCGCCCAGATTCTGCCCAAGGGGCCGATGAGCTCGAGTCCGTCTACACGTCGCTTATACGACTTTCGCGCGTTCATCCCTTTCTCTCGGCGAGCTGTCTGCGAAGTTACATCGAGGGCCCGAACGTGGAAAGGCGTTCTGTTCCCTGGTCCCTGAAGTTGCTCTACGCCGGGCTTCTCGGGATGGATAGGGCTGCGGCAACGAGTTCGAATTGGCACGAGATAACCCAGTGGGATCGGAAGGGGCTAGTAGAGCGGGCTGCAGCAGAGCTGAGAGGAGTGGACACGACTTTCGTGGAGCGGACTGTCAGCCGAGCGACAGAGGCATGGGCGAACGGTTCCTGGTTGCAAGCAGAAGAGGTAACGAGGACGAACTTCAGACTCATGCTCGCTGGCAGCTCGTTCCGACAGCTAGTAACAGCTGATCTTGTGCACCGGCTGATCGAGGAGTGGGGGGAATCGCGTTGACGCAACGGGAGATGGATGCACCGATAAACCTTTCAGCGCAGGTCGATGCCCTTGCCGTGGTCGAGGCAGTGCGCGGCCGCCTGACCGACTTGGCGGTGCAGAACAACTACTTCTCGCGTGAGGATGTGCGCCAATCCCTTGCCGCTGTGTGGAGCGGTCCCCCAGAGGGTGGAGGCCTCGTTAGTGACATTTGGGTTGAGTTGACTCCACCGGCTCAAAGTAAAGGCGTGACCTTGGCGAGACTGGTCCGCGAGGGCCTCTTCTCTGAGAAACTCTGTCAACATCTCGACGAGCGAGATATTTTCCCCAAGGACCGTGGGCTCTATACGCACCAGGCAGAGGCAATCCGACTCACGGCCAAAGGCTATAGCGACAAGCGCCCTGGGCTGGTAGTGACGGCTGGCACAGGGGCCGGCAAGACGGAAAGCTTCCTTCTACCCGTTCTCAATGACCTTTTCTCTCGCCCGCGCGGCCTAGAGCAAGGCGTCCGTTGCCTGGTCCTATACCCAATGAACGCCCTGGTTAACGATCAGGTCGAACGCCTCTATACATGGCTCAAAGGCCAGTCTGAGGTAACGCTGTTCCACTTCACCAGTGAGACACCCGAAGATAAGCGGGCGGCCGACGGGCTGGGTGTTCCTGACTGGGAGCCCTGCCGGTACCGTACACGACAGGAGGCGCGCGGTAAGGAGAAGAGGAGCGGCAAGGACGCGGATCAGCAAACGCACGCGCCCGATATCCTAATCACTAACTACTCCATGTTGGAGTACATGCTCTGCCGGCCCCAGGATGCGTCGTTCTTCGGCCCAGCCCTGCGCGCCGTTGTGCTAGACGAGGCTCACCTCTACTCTGGCACGCTGGCCGCTGAAGTGACATTGCTGCTGCGTCGTGTTCTATTGCGGTGCGGCCTATCGCCGGATCAGGTCACTCACTTCGCAGCCTCGGCAACGATTGCAGAGAACGACGAGGAACAGCTCGAAGAGTTTGCCAGCAAGCTTTTCTCGAAAGGTCGCGAGACTATCCATGTAATCTTCGGTGAGTCGGTTCCCATTAACTTGGATCGGGTTGAACCGGCGGCTGCCGGTAAGACTCTCGATGCCGTCGAGGCGACGAAGGCGTTGGAACTCGGCGGGCCGACTCTCGACCTTACCCCGGGCGGAGACGTTAAGCTGCGCCAGGATAAAAAGCAGTGTCAGGCCATCCGTGACCGCCTGGTTCGGCTGGTTGCGGAGCACGTTGTCGAGCGGGCTGAACAGTCCTGCGCCGACTATCCAGCCCGACTTCTCTACAAAGCGTTGTCGGCAGCCCCTTTGGTGCACAAGTTGAGTGAAAAGCTTCCCTCCGGCACGCCCGTACGGCTCAAGGATCTCGCTGGCTCATTGTGGGACAGCAGCTCGGCGGAAGCGCAGAGAGCCACAGTGGCGCTGCTTCGCGCCTGTGCTGCAGCGCGCTTGGATGCCGATAGCTACCCGCTGATGCCCCACCGCATCCATGTGCTCGCCCGTGGCAGCGGCCCGTTGACGGTCTGTCTCAATTCGAGGTGCACCGGACCAAAAGAACTGGTTGTGAAGCCGTGGGGAGCCTTAAACGACGCCGGCAGCGACCACTGTCGTTTTTGCGGGTTCGCGACATTGCGGCTAGCACACTGCAGGAATTGTGGTAAAGAGGGGTTGGCGACCATAAGCAGTGACCTCGAGGGTGGGCCGGCACCGCTGACTGTTCCGCGAGATGAGGTGGGAGAGTTTTATGTTGCCTGGAGTTCCCCCAAAGACGGCTTGCCCGTCTCTTTTAGCGTGGCGACCGGCACGCAGTGTACAGGCTCTGAGCAGGCCGATTGTGTAGTTCTCGCACCGGTCGAAACGTGTCCAGTTTGCGGCGCGAATGGGGACCAGTGGGAGGCGCTCGCCGGCACTGAGACGCTGTCCTTATCAGTCTTGGCTGAGACTGTCCTTGCCTGGTTGCCAGAGTTGCCGAGTGAGCGTCGCAGGTGGTTGCCAGCCCGCGGTCGTCGATTGCTGGCGTTCAGCGACTCACGCCAGGAAGCGGCTCGTCTGGGCCCGAGATTGACCCGACAACACGAGGCCCAGCTGCTCCGCGCCCTCCTTGCGCGGTCGCTACGGGACGACCCGAGGCCAACTGAGCGGTGGGCCGCAGCGCTGAGAAGCGAGCTCGAGTTCTGCGAAGAGAAGCTGAAGGACCCGGACCTAGACCCGGCACTCCGCCACCGCTACGAAGGAAAAAAGCAGGAGGCGCTCAAGGTCTCTGACTCCGACTGGACTGTTAAGGAGTGGGCCGAGCGGCTCGCCGAGAAACCTTTGGCTGCTGAGCTCCTCGCCCTAGACGAAAAGGACTGGGGTGATCGGGAATGGATTAAGAATCCCCAGCCAGTCTGGGACCAGAATAAGGGCAAGGTGGGAGAAGTGTTGCCGCGGCTAATCGCCCGGGAACTGGTAGCGCCATCGTGGCGCCATTTCTCGCTGGAGACGCTCGGTCTTGCTGAAGTCGTTTATCCGGGGCTGGATAAAACGGTACGTCTACCCTCTGTCTTCGCTGGTTCGCTGCCCTCTGCGGCTCTCCGCGAGGAATTAGAGCGCATATGGCCGGACGTACTTGCGTTACTTTGCGATACGCTCCGCATGGACGGGGCCGTCACGCTCGGTTCCGAGGACTGGGCCCAGGACTGGGAGCGCGAGTATCGAATGGAGCGTGCCCCGATTGGTCTCTGGTGCAGCAAGAAACCGTCCGGGGACTCAAGTCTATGCTCCTTCGTCGGTGCGGCCCGCAAAGGGCAGAAGAGCAGGCGAACAGTGTTCGTCGAGAATTTACTTCGCGGACTCAAGGTAGCACCGGAGGAAAGAGAAGGCCTGGCTAGCCAACTGCTGGCTGCCGGGTTCGACCAGTTGTACGCTGGTCCGGGGTTGCGCCAGAACATCGACTGGCTCGAGCGTAGTGAACGGTATGTGCCGGCGGACGATCGGCGGGTAGAGGCACTACGCATACAGTTCGACAAGCTGGGTATACGTAGGCCGCGCTCACTTTTCCGCTGCGAGCGAACGGGCCACATCTGGACCAGGCGTGCTGCCAAATGCGCACCCGCGCCCGGGTGCACTCAGCTGGAACCTGTCTCACAAGAGAAGCTGGACGACGACCCCCGTGTGGGCCGACTGCGCCGTGAAATCCTGAGCTCGCCCGTGTTTGAGTTAGCCCTCTGGGCGGAGGAGCATAGCGCCCAACTTTCTCCGGGAGAGAACAATCTTGCACAGAACTTGTTCCGTGTTGGTGCCCGCAATGTGCTTAGCTCCACGACGACCTTGGAGCTCGGCATCGACATCGGCGGACTCAACGCCGTTCTCATGAGCAACGTACCTCCGAGCAGGGCAAACTATCTTCAGCGCGCCGGGCGGGCGGGCCGGCGCGCTGACGGCTCCTCCATCGCCGTGACGTTCGCTCGTCAGAGGCCATTTGACCGCGAGGTGTTCGTGCACTTTGACCGCTACTTGGCTAAGCCCTTGCGACATCCCCGCGTACACCTTGATCGGGAGCGCGTGGCTCGCCGACACGTGCATGCGTTTCTGCTCGGAGAGTTCTTCCGTAGCCATGCCTCGATCAACCCTTCTGCGGGTGCGATGCAGGTTTACGGAAGGATGGGCGAGTTCTGTGCCAAGTGGTTGCCGAACAAGTGGGACGTTGACCAGAGCCCGTTGATGAAGGACTCTTTCGAGCGCGAGGACCTGGCAGAGGCCTTTAAGGCGTTTCTCGGCGATTGCGCAACAGGCGGCGATGGTCTTGCACACCTTCAGCCGGCAGCGATGAGACTTGCGGAACAGTCTGCCATAGCCTGCGACCTGCGAGACTGGCCGACTTTCCTAGAACAGGTGCGAAAGACGTTTGAAGAGGCGGTAGAAGATTGGAGGAATGACTACAACTATCTCCTGAAGGCTTGGAAAGAGTGGGTGGATGAACATCTGCGGAAAAGCGACGGTGACGCGAGGAGGGTTGCAAACAGCATCCGTTACCAACTGAAGGAGCTGTACGAGACGACCGTAATTGAGGCTCTCGCTGACCGTCGGTTTTTGCCCCATTACGGCTTTCCCATCGGTGTGCAGAAGCTGCGTATCGCGCAGCTCAAGGAGCAGAGGCCGTCGGGTGAGAAAAGGAGAGAGGAGGACCGATATCGGCTCGAGCGTCCCGGACTCCTCGCTCTGCGTGAATATGTTCCCGGCTCGCGGCTGCTTGTCGGTGGCAAAGTTGTCACTTCGCGGGGGCTGCTCAAGCACTGGACTGGGACTAGCGTTGTTGATAAACAGTTCGGACTTCAGGAATGGCTTGCTGAGTGCACTAACGGCCACATGTACCGTGCGCTAACTCGAGACGGGGAATGTCCGATCTGTCGCCAGAAGCCGAAGAAGTCACCGCGCCCGCTGTTATTTACGCGTCACGGCTTCACGACTGCCGCATGGGAGAAGCCGCTGCGCGCGTTCAATTTTGAGCGCGTCGGCTCAGTTGAGCAGGCCGCAGTGTTGTTCTCATCCTCAAAGCGTGGGGGAGCCGACCATCCCCCTGTACCCAAGTTTGCCGATGTGGATGGGCTGACTGCAAGCTACCAGGAGGATGGCGAGCTACTCATCTATAACTCCGGAAAGTACGAACAGGGATTCGCCGTCTGTTTGCGTTGCGGGTACGCGGACAGTGAGAGACAGAGAGGTAGTGGGCGTATGGACCTTCCTGAGGGATTTGCTAGCCACTCGCCTGTGTGGGCTAGCTCGTCAGGCGAGAAGTGCTGGAGCGAGTCTGAGGAAGCTTCTGTGTGGCGGAACTACCTGCTTGCTGCAAGGGAGCCCACCGACGTACTGAGTCTCGATTTCTCCGCCTACTCTGGAGAACACGCCGCTGATCAAGGACTCATGGCGTCCTTGGCCAGTGCCTTACTACTAGGGGCGTCGGAGCTTCTGCAGGTCGATGGACGCGAACTCAACAGTAAGCTCGAGCGAACCACCGACGGTAAGGCCTGGAAGCTCGTTTTCTACGACGCCATGGCTGGCGGAGCCGGGCATGTGCGTGAGCTGCTAGAGCAGGGCCGCGAGTGGCTGCAAACTAGCCGGAAGCGGCTCTGGGTCGATGAGGATCATCATAAACGCTGCGAGTTCGCATGTCTTGACTGTCTTCTGACGTTTGAGCGCCAGTTCGACCAGCCGGTTGGTCAGTTACGGCGCCGCGACGCCTGGCAGTTCCTCGGTGTGATCCTCGGCGAAGAACCGCCTGACCAATTGCCCCAGCCAGTCTTGACGGGTTCGCATGCGACCGCCGCTGGGGCCGCCCCGGGCGACGCGGATACTGGGAGCAGCGAGGCCGTCGGCGGCGGCAGGCGTAAACGCTCACCACGCTCTCTTACCAATGAGGAAAGACTAGCGTTTGAGCGACGCCGCATGCAGCGGTGACCTTCGATCGGAAGACGTTGTCATGTTAGCCTCGTGAGAGGACGGCCGGATGCGTGGGTGCTATTTGACTAGTTACGCAATCAACCGCAGTTTTGAGCCACCTACCAGAGTGTGCAACCTGCGTTTGTGCAGACGGGGACTGGTCGGAATCGGTGTCGCGGCTGGCTTAGTATTGACGCGCGTCACGTGACGCGTTACACTACCTGTCGTGATCAAGTCGTTCGCTGACAGGCAGACGCAGCAGCTCTATTTGACCGGCAAGGCACGTCGCGTTCCGCCGGACGTCGCCAAGCGCGCCGGGCGCAAGATGGAGCTAGTGAACGCGGCCGCTCGCATCGAGGACCTCAAGGTACCGCCCGGCAATTGCCTGCATTCGCTCGCGGGCGACCGCGAAGGGCGGTTCTCGATCTCGGTGAACGACCAGTGGCGTATCTGCTTCCGTTTCGAAGACGGCGACGCCTTCGACGTCGAGTTCTGCGACTACCACCAGAGGTGAGCGCGATGAGCATTCCCAACGACACACCGATGAAGCGCCGGCCCACCCATCCGGGCGAGATCCTGCGCGAGGACTTCATGCCTGACTACAATCTGACCGTGACCGGCCTTGCTGATGCGCTCGGCGTGTCTCGACAGACAGTGAACGAGCTTCTTCGCGAGCGGCGTGCCCTCTCCCCGGAGATGGCCCTGCGCCTGTCCGCGCTGTTCGGGAACTCCCCGGAGTTCTGGCTCAATCTGCAGCGGGCAGTCGATCTGTGGGACGCGCAGGTCGCCCTGAAAGATGAGATGCGGCGCATCAAGCCGCTGTGTGTTACAAGTGCATCAACCTGATGCGCCCAAGCGCTTCACTAGGCTGGAAGCGCTTGGGCGCACGGGTTATGCACCGACTATCCTGCTCCCCTGATTCTTGAAGCCACCCTTCGTACGCAGCCACGATGGTTGCGGAGAAGGAGGTGGCGCTTATGACGGGCGTTCCGGACGGGGTGCAGCGCTTCTACGGCGAAGCGCGTCAGATCGAGCACTTCTTCCGTTCGCTCGAGGAGGAGTGCGTCTGGGAGCACGACTACGCCGGTTTCATCGAGGTTGTCGTCGCAGTGCGGAGAGTCACCGGCTACGGCCAAAACACTACTGCCGCGCCGGGACCTACGGCAGTGCTGGCGTTGGCCAGATCACGCCAGATGAGTGGGCCTTAACCACGCAGCGCTCTCTCTGCTCTTCCTCTATCGTCCTGGCTTCCTCTATCGTCCTGGCAGTCTGAGAACTATAATCTTCACACGAGCGACCGCGCGCTGGAGGCACGATGCTGAAGCTGGGACAACTTGAACGAGTGGACATCGGGGAGCTCTTTAAAGATGAGGCGAGGGAGTTCACGCCCTGGCTTGCCAAAGAAGAGAACCTTCCTCTCCTTGGCGAGGCGATCGGCCTTGATCTCGAGTTGGTCGGGCAAGAGCAGAACGTTGGTCCCTTCCGAGCAGATATCCTCTGCAAGGATGTGGCGAGCGGCGCCAACGTGCTCGTCGAGAACCAGCTGGGCCGCACCGACCACACGCACTTGGGGCAGATCCTCACCTACGCACCCGGGCTTCACGCCGCGATTATCGTGTGGATAGCCCGCCAGATGTGCGACGAGCACCGCGCGGCGCTGGACTGGCTCAATGAGGTGACGGACGAGTCGATCAACTTCTTCGGCATCGAGGTCGAGGCCTGGCGGATCGGCGAGTCGGACCCGGCAGTGAAGTTCAACGTGGTCTGCCAGCCCAACGAGTGGCTCAAGCGGCCACCGGCACGGCCGGAGATCGGCCCGACACAACAGCTCCAACTGGAGTACTGGAGGGCCTTCAAAGCCTTCCTCGAGGAGAAGCAGAGCAAGCTGTCTGTAGGTAGGCCTCAACCGCAATCCTGGGTCGGCTTTGGAGTTGGCACTAGTCGTGCTTACTTCAACGCGGTTGCCGGCACCTGGGATGCAGAAGCGAGAACCTCCCGGAGCTTCATCCGCGTCGATCTCATCCTCAACCCGCCGACCGCTGAAGCGGACTTTAAAGCCCTGCACAGCCAACGGCAGGAAATCGAGCAGGAAGTAGGCGACAAGCTGACCTGGTACAGTCCAGAGAACTCGCAATCGCGGCGCATATACGTGAAGAAACTCGCCGACATCAAGGATCGCGACAAGTGGCCAGAGCAGTTTGAGTGGCTTGAGAGCCGGCTGCTGGCCTTCCGGCGGGTGTTTGCACCGAGAATCAAGGCCTTATCACAGGCAGCCGGCAGCAACGGTGCATTGAGTTAGGCGCGTGAGCCGGAATGGAACTACGCACGGTCAACGCAGGCGGCCTGCTAGTCGTGCCAGTGACGGACAAGAGCAAACTAGAGGAAATCGCTGAACCGCCCCGGGTCTGCTGGAGGCTCCAACCCTTGAGGGGATGGAGCCATGGACAGATCAACGAGGTACCCCAAGGAAGTCAGGGAGCGGGCCGTGCGCCTGGTCTTCGAGCACGAGCGCCAGTACAGCTCCCAGTGGGCGGCGATCAGCTCGATCGCGTCCAAGCTTGGCATGACGCCGGAGACCTTGCGCAAGTGGGTGCGGCGCGCCGAGACCGACCAGGGCCTCCGGCCCGGTCTCACCAGTACTGAGCGCGAGCGCCTGAAGGCCCTCGAGCGCGAGAACCGCGAAATGCGACGTACCAACGAGATCTTGAAGGTGGCAGCGAGTTTCTTCGGGGCGGAGCTCGACCGCCGCGGCAAGAGATGACCACCTTCATCGACGAACGCCGGAAGGAGTTCGGGGTCGAGCCGATCTGCGCGCTGCTGCCGATCGCCCCGTCGACCT
>Ga0315298_1009418_pt1 | contig 12087 bp, 11 predicted proteins | sample WHS_1_MG_FD_203077 | JGI IMG/M metagenome (GOLD analysis project Ga0315298, IMG submission 203077) | Extremophilic microbial mat communities from Washburn Hot Springs, YNP, Wyoming, USA - WHS_1_MG | ecosystem: Environmental > Aquatic > Thermal springs > Hot (42-90C) | place: USA: Wyoming... | reverse complement strand
GCTGTTGTCCTCCTGCCGCCAGGATACCACACAACGGCATTCTACACAACTAAGTATTAATGGGACTGAACACTAGTTTCCTCCTCCGGGGCGCTGCATACTGGTCGTCATGTCGCCTCCCTGTCGATAGCGGGACGACATCGCTCTGCCATCTCGCGGAGTCCCTGACTACAGACCTCAGGCGTAGCACCAATCCAGTCATGAAGGACGGGCATATGCTTCAACATGAGCTCGGCCGAGTTCCGCCAGAGCACGAAGTGCTCGTGGGGCATGTTCGCCTTTTGCATCATGATCGAGTCAAGATGCTGGAGCACTAGGTCGGCAGCCATCAGCTGGCGCACTTCCTCATCAGACTTGCCCTCAAACGACCGATACACAGCCCGTGCGATGTCCGGATATTCAATGCCGATCTTGTCAATCATGACAACGTTGCTGTTCAGGCCATAATAGACAGATGCATGGATAGTGGTCATGAGCATGCGGACTTGCGCTTTCAGCGCGCGCCTGTCCCCAAAGCACGCAGGCCGTCACAGCAGCAATGGCTGTCGTGAACCCGGTAAGAACCATTTGCCAGACCGCAAACTGCATGGGCACCTCCTCTATGCTGCTACTGTCTGGGGCGAGGAGCGGAGGGTGTTCGAGTTGATCTTCAGCCGCTCGGAGGCCTGGCGCAAGTCGCAATACCCCCTATCATGAGCCTTCACCAGGGGCTTGGCTGCTCTTGCCCGAACGCCCTCCCCCACCCTCATCAAGCAACCCCTGCCGGCTGGCGCTTACCCGGGATTCGTTGCCCCCCGGAGGCGGCGGTTACCAGCCCCTGGCCAGTAGCATTCGCTCCCCGGCGCAAAGGTCCCTTCCGGCCAGCCGGCATGGGTTGCTTGGTTGCCGGTGGCTGTGCGGATGGTGCGGCGGTGGGCTTTGGGCCGGGACAGGAAGTTGAGCCGTTCGTCCAGGTACCGGCCGGGGCACACCACGGCCCTGGGCACGAGAGAGCCGGCATTTTCCGACCAGTTGGCTGAGCAGAACCCCTTCTCTTTCCCCGGCTTTTACGCACTAAACGGTACACTACCAGCGGCTCGCTTTCCTTGACACCCGGGAAAGGCCGTTGCTATACTGCCCGGCGACGAAGGCCTCCTTCAGCCCCGGCCCGCGCGCCATCCACCTTCGGGAGAGTGCACGAAGACCGCCGCCGTTACCGGCGGCCCCCGACAACCGCGATTGTCGCGCTGCCCCTCCCCTGGCCGCCCGGTCTGCGGGCGATCAGGCCTCTTCTCGCAAGTGTACTCCTGCCCCGGGCCCCCACGCGGTCGGGGTGGAAAGGAACCATGTTGGAGAGCATCATCGAGCAGTACCTGAGCACGGTGTCGGGATTGGTCTCCGGGCTGCCCCGGGCACAGATCGCTGAGTTTGCCGAGACCATTTACCAGGCCTACCTGCGGGGGCGCATGATCTTCTGCTGCGGCAACGGCGGCTCGGCTGCCTGCGCCTCGCATTTCATTGAGGACGTGGCCAAGGGCCTTGACTACGGCCCGGGCCGCCCCCGCTACCGGGCGCTGGCCCTCACCGATAGCGTGCCCCTGATCACCGCCTGGGCCAATGACAGCGATTACAGCCGGGTTTTCGCCGAGCAACTGCGCAACTTCGTGGAGCCGGGCGACGTGGTAATCGGCATCAGCGCCAGCGGCAATTCCGCCAATGTGCTGGAGGCGCTCAAGTTGGCCAACGAGGCGGGTGCCACCACCCTCGCCCTGGGCGGATACGACGGCGGCAAGATGAAGGACATCGCACAGCGCATCATCATCGTCCCCTCCCACAACATGCAGCACGTCGAGGACGTGCACCTGGTGCTCTGCCACCTGCTTTACGCATGCCTGATGGCCCGGGGGAAGCAGGGCTGATGCGCGCCCAGCCGGACTATCGCCTGTACGTGATCACGGAGCGCTGGGGCGGCCGCACCCATCTGGAGGTGGCGCGCGCCGCGGTGCGCGGGGGAGCCACCGTGATCCAGTTACGGGAGAAGGAACTGCCGCCTGCGGAGGTGGCGCCGGAGGCGCGGGCGATCGCCACGCTGTGCGAGTTGACAGGGGTCACCTTTATCGTGAACGACTGGCCGACCGAAGCCCGCGCGTGGAAGGCCCAGGGCGTGCACCTGGGGGAATCCGATGCCGATCCCGCCCTGGCCCGCCGCTTGCTCGGGGAGGAGGCGGTGATCGGACTCTCGGTGAGCCGGCTGGAGGCCGTGCCCGATCTCTGCCAGCAGGCGGACTACCTGGGCGCGGGCCCGGTCTGCGGCACCGCCACCAAGGCCGATGCGCCGGCAGCCATCGGCGTGGACGGCCTGCGGCGGATCGTGCAGGCGGCCACGGTGCCGGTGGTGGCGATCGGGGGCATCACCGAAGAGATCGTGCCCCAGGTGATACGCGCCGGCGCCGTGGGGGTGGCCGTGATCTCGGCGGTCACCCGGGCGCCGGATATGGAGGCAGCGGCACGCAGGTTGCGGCGGGCTGTTGACGAATCAAGGGCGGCATGATGACGCAAATGGAGTTGGCCCGCCAGGGCCGGATCACGGAGTTGGTGCGGGCGACCGCAGAGCGCGAAGGGGTCGCGGCGGAGCACCTGGCCGCGCTGCTGGCGCAGGGCCGGGCGGTGATTCCCGCGAACCGGCGCCGCAGCCTGGAGGAACCCCGGGCTATCGGCGAGGGGCTCACCATCAAGGTGAACGCCAACCTGGGCACCTCGGGCCTGGCCTCCGACCTGGAGAGCGAGTTGCGGAAGTTGGAAGCCGTGCTCGCTGCCGGCGCGGACGCGGTGATGGATCTGTCAACGGGCGGAGACATCCCGGCGACCCGGCGCAAACTCCTCTCGCAGTGCCCCCGTCCCTTCGGCACCGTCCCCATCTACCAGGCGGCCCTGGAGGCCGTGCAGGAATCCGGTTCGGTCGCGGCCATGGAGAGCGAACGGCTCTTCGCGGTGATCGCCGAGCAGGCGGCCGATGGGGTGGATTTTGTCACCGTTCATGCCGGGCTCACCCAGCGTGCGGTCGCCCTGGCCGCCGATCGCGTCACCGGCATTGTCAGCCGCGGCGGCAGCCTGCTGGCCTGCTGGATGCGGGCTAACCATGCGGAGAACCCGCTGCTGGCCGAGTTTGATCGGCTGCTTGAGATTGCCCGGGAATACGAGTTAACCCTGAGCCTGGGCGACGGGCTGCGGCCGGGGTGCCTGGCCGATGCCACCGATGCCGCCCAACTGCACGAGTTGGGGGTGCTCGCGGAACTGGTGAAGCGCTGCCGCGAGGCCGGCGTGCAGGCCATGGTGGAAGGGCCCGGCCACCTCCCCCTGGACCAGGTGGCGGCCAACGTGCAGGTGCAGAAGAGCCTGACCGGCGGCGCCCCGTTCTACGTGCTGGGCCCGCTGGTGACCGACGTCGCTCCCGGCTTCGACCACATCACGGCGGCCATCGGGGGCGCGGTGGCCGGCATGGCCGGGGCCGATTTCATCTGTTACGTGACCCCGGCCGAGCATCTGGGACTGCCCACCCAGGAGGAGGCGGTGCAAGGAGTGATTGCCGCCCGCATCGCCGGCCACGCGGCCGACCTGGTGCGACAGCGGGGCGCCCGGGACTGGGACGACCGCATGGCCCGGGCCCGTTGCCGGCTGGATTGGGAAGGGCAGATCGGGCTCGCCATGCACCCGGAGACGGCCCGGCGCATCCACAATCGCAGTGGGCGCACTCCGGATGGGGGCTGCTCCATGTGCGGCGACCTCTGCGTCTTCCGCCTCAACGCTCCCCCTGCCTGACCTCCCCGGCCGGAGGAACCATGGGACTGGGTGACCTGGGTGAGTTTGGCCTCATCTCCCGGCTGCGGGAGCGCATGCTGGCGCGCCGGCCGGGCAATCAGGCTGTCACCGGCATCGGCGACGATGCCGCCCTGCTGCCGGGCACGGGGGAGGGCCAGCTGCTGCTGACCACCGACGCCCTGGTCGAGGGCGTGCATTTCCGCACCACCTGGATGCCCCCCGACGCGCTGGGGTGGAAGTCCCTGGCGGTCAACCTCTCCGATATTGCGGCCATGGGCGGACGCGCGCAGTGGGCGCTGGTGGCCCTGGGGCTGCCCTCCGGCCTCGCCGCCACGTTCGTGGACGACCTCTATGTCGGCCTGGATGAGGTGGGGCGAGAGTTTGGCACCGCGGTGGCCGGGGGAGACGTTGTCTCCTCCCCCACCCTGTTCATCAGCGTGGCGGTGGCGGGCAGCATTCCTCCCGGAACGGCGCTTACCCGGTCCGGGGCTCAGGTGGGAGACGTGATTGCGGTGACCGGTCCCCTGGGTCAGAGCGCGGGTGGGCTGGCCCTGCTGGAATCAGGCAAGCGCCTGGACAGCCGCTTCTATACCCTCGTGCGGGCCCACCTGCGGCCGATCCCCCGGGTAGCGGCCGGGCAGACCCTCGCGCAGCGAGGGCTGGCGCACGCTTGCATTGACCTCAGCGACGGGCTGGGGGGCGACCTGCGGCACATCTGCGAGATGAGCGGGGTGGGTGCCCGGGTGGAACTGGCCAGGGTGCCGGTGAGCGACGCCACCCGTGAGGCGGCCCTGCTCTTGCATGCGGACCCGCTGCGCTGGGCCATTTCGGGAGGCGAAGACTATGAGTTGCTGGTCACGCTGGCCCCCGACAGCCTCCTCGCGGCCCAGGAGGCGCTGGTGGGCCTGGGATGTACGCTGACCCCCATCGGCGAAATAGTGGACCGGGAGCAGGGGGTGACGGGCATGCGCGCGGATGGCGTGAGCGTCCCTCTGGCCGGCGGCTGGACACAGTTCTGAGCAGACAACCGGTCGGGCTCCGGTGCACGATGCTTTCCGGGGAAGAACTCTTTCCCCGGGACCGGGAGCCGAGCCCCGGTTTCTGCAGGGAGGCACAAATGGCATACCTACTGGGCATTGACGTAGGCACGTCGGGCACCAAGGCGCTGCTCGTGGCCGATAGCGGCGAGATCGTGGGGCGAGCCACCGCCGAATACCCGCTGTCCACCCCCCAGCCGGGCTGGGCCGAGCAGGACCCGGGTGACTGGTGGCAAGCGGCGGTGGACAGCATCCGCGCGGTACTCGCCTCCTCCCAGGTAGACGCGGGCGACATCGCAGGCATCGGGCTCTCCGGGCAGATGCACGGCTCGGTATTCCTTGATGGCGCGGGCAAGGTGCTGCGCCCGGCCATCCTCTGGTGCGACCAGCGCACTGCCGCCCAATGCGAGTGGATCACCAGGAGGGCCGGGGAAGAAACGGTGGTGCAGGAGACTCACAACCCTGTGCTCACCGGTTTCACCGCCCCCAAGATCGTCTGGCTGCAGCAGAACGAGCCCTTCGTATGGGCGAGCGTGGCCAAGGTGCTGCTGCCCAAGGATTATGTGCGCTTCATGCTCACCGGCGAGTTTGCCACTGAGGTTTCCGACGCCTCCGGTACCAGCCTGCTCAACATCAAGGAGCGCAAGTGGTCGGCGACGATGTTGGAGGCGGTGGGGATGCGGGAGGACATGCTTCCCCGGGTGTACGAATCCCCCGAGGTCTCGGGCCAGGTGAGCGAGGCGGCGGCGAAACTGACGGGGCTGCGGGCCGGCACGCCGGTCGTGGGGGGCGGTGGCGACCAGGCGGCGGGCGCGGTGGGAAACGGCATCGTGGAGCCGGGGATCATCTCCGTAACCACCGGCACCTCGGGTGTAGTCTTTGCCTACATGGATAGCCCCGAGACCGACGCTGCGTTGCGCACCCACACCTTCTGCCACGCCGTCCCCGGAAAGTGGCACGTGATGGGGGTGATGCTTTCCGCGGGCGGCTCCCTGCGCTGGTACCGGGACGTGCTGGGCACGGAGGAGAAGAACATTGCCGAGCGCATCGGCAACGACCCCTATGACGTGCTGAGCGCGGAGGCGGCCTTCGCCGAGCCCGGCTGCCGGGGGCTGGTCTTCCTGCCTTACCTGAGTGGCGAGCGCACGCCTTACCCCGACCCCAACGCCCGCGGGGTATTCTTCGGCATCAGCCTCTGGCACCGGCGGGAGCACCTGGTGCGCTCGGTGCTGGAGGGCGTCTCCTACGGGCTGCGCGACTCGCTGGAGATCCTGAAGGAAATGGGCCTACCGGTAAGCCAGGTGCGGGCCTCCGGCGGAGGCGCCCGCAGCGCGCTCTGGCGGCAAATCCAGGCCGACGTCTTCGGGTGCGAACTGGTGACCATCAACGTGGACGAAGGGCCTGCCTTCGGCGCCTGCCTGCTGGCGGGGGTGGGAGCGGGCCTCTACCCCACGGTGCCCGCGGCCTGCCGCAAGACCATCAAGGTGACCCAGCGCACCGACCCGAACCCGGAGACGGTCAAGGTCTACGAGCGCTTCTATGCGGTATACCGCAAACTGTACCCGGCGCTCAAGGAGCGCTTTGGCGAGGTGGCCTGAGTCCGCTCCGCCTCCCCCTCTCCTCCGGGAGAGGGTTGGGGTGAGGGGGCCGCTGTAGGGCGGGGCTGCCATGCGAACGGGGGCTCCCCGGCCGGGGAGCCCCCGTCGCTTCCGCGATTTACGGCAGCCTGGGGCTGAAGGCCAGGCCCACGAAGAAGTTGTGGTCATCCGCGGCGGCCGAGAGCCCCGGTACCGCGTTGGTCCACCCCACCTGCGCGCTCAGGCCGGCCGCCAGTGGCTGGCGCAGCAGCGCCGAGGTAACCGCCTTCCCGCCGTCCTGCGGCCTGGTGCGGTACTCCACCGCCAGGCTGGTGCCCTTGGGGCTGGCGATCTCCAGACCGGCGAACATGCTGGTCTGGTTGGAGGTTTCGGAGATGGTCACCGGCACCCCCCCGGGCTCCGCCCGGGAGGTGGCCTTAAGCCGCTGCCAGGATACGCCCGCGTGCCCGGTGACCTGGGGCATGCTGACCGCCACCAGGCTCTGCTTGAGCGTCTTGCTGGCAACCAGGTACACGCTGGTGGCGGTGGCGTCCAGGGTGCCGCCCGCCAGGTCCGCGAGCCCGGCCAGAAACCCGGACGGCGCCTCGCCCAGTTTCCCGTAGCGCACGCCCACCGCCAGCGCTGGTGCCACTGACGATTCCCGCATGAGCTGGTGCTTGGCGGCCAAGCCCACGATGTTGTCATCCAGGGCGTCGAAGTCCATCCGATTCCAGGCCGCGCCGATCTCGGTGGAGCCCATCAGCCCCACCACCGCGCGAATGGGCAGGGCGTTGGCATCGCCCTCCAGGTCCTGCCAGGCCGCCGCCAGGGAGAAGGAGAGCGACCCCTGCACCTGGGCGGTGGGGATGTCCACCAGGCCGGTGTCGGGGGCCGTGAGTGAGGGAACCGCTAGCGCAGTCCCCAGGGATAGGGCAACCACGAACAGGGCTGCCGGGATTACCAATAGCACGCGCATGACCAGGGCTCCTTTGCCGAGAGTGCGGCTGGCAGGGGCAAGTGCTGCCGCCCACCGCCCCGCCGATCCCTTCCCCGCTTGCGCTTATACACCGGCCGGTCAGGCTTGTCAAGGAGCAGGAGGTTGGAGGGAAAGCGGTGCTTGTAACTCAGTGTGACTGCGCGTCACTCTTCCCATCGGGAAGCGAGGAACCGGCCGACCCGCAACACCGTTGCCGGGGAGAACGCGCCTGACGGCGCTGCTACGAACCGATCTTCTCGCCGGCCAGCCGCTCGGCTTCAGCCAGGAGCGCTGGGAGCAGGGTGGCGAAGGGCACGCGCCGCAGCACCCGGCCGCCGCTGAAGAGCACCCCGCCACCGGGGCCGCCGGCGACCCCCAGGTCGGCCTCCTTGGCCTCGCCGGGGCCGTTGACCTCACAACCCATTACTGCGACGCGCAGCGTGGCGCCCGCCTTACGGAGTCGGTCGTCGAGTGGCTCCAGGCGTTTCCGGGCCTCGTTGGCCAGCCCGCGCAGGTCGATGCGGCAGCGCCCACAGGTGGGACAGGAGACAAAAACCAGGCCCGCCGTCTCCAGCGCGAGGGAGGCCAGGATCTCCCGGGCCACCCGCACCTCCTCGACCGGGTCCGCGGTCAGGGAGACCCGGACCGTATCCCCGATTCCCTCCGCGAGGAGGGCGCCGATGCCGACTGCCGAGCGGATGCTTCCCCAGGGCGGGGGGCCGGCCTCGGTGATGCCCAGGTGGAGGGGATAGTCCCGCTCCCGGTGCATCATCCGGTAGGCCAGGATGGTGGCCGGCACGTCGAAGGCCTTCAGTGAGATCACAATCTGCCGGAAGTCGAGCCCCTCCAGGATCTGCACGTGCCGCAGCGCGCTCTGGACCAGGGCGCGGGCAGCCACCTCGGGCTCGTGTAGCCGGCCGTGGGTCGCGGCAAGCAGGTCGGGAGGCAGGCTGCCGGTGTTGGCCCCCACCCGGATGGGGATGCGTGCCGCGGCGGCGGCAGCCACCACTTCCTTCACCTTCTCCGGGTTACGCAGGTTGCCGGGGTTCAGCCGGAGTTTGTCAACGCCCTGGCGGATGGCCTCCAGGGCCAGCCGGTAATCGAAGTGGATGTCGGCTACCAGGGGCAGGGAAATGCCCCGCTTGATCTCACCCAGGGCCTGGGCCGCGGCCATGTCGGGCACGGCCACGCGCACCATCCGACATCCCGCCGCCTCCAGCGCGGCCGCCTGGGCCACGGTCGCGCCAACGTCACGGGTGTCGGTCTTGCACATGCTTTGGATGGAGACGGGGGCGGGGGCGCCGATGACCAGGGAGCCGGCGCGCACTTGCCGGCGAGGCTCCCTGATAATGCCGCTCACCGGGGGCCTCGCAGGTAACTGACGTCGTGCACGGTTACGAAGAGCACCAGGGCCATCAGCACCGCCAGTCCCACCAGGTGGATCAGTGCCTCCTTGCGCCGGTCAATGGGCCGCCGGCGAATGCCCTCCAGGAGCAGGAAGGCGATGCGGGAGCCGTCCAGGGCTGGGATGGGGAGGAGGTTGAGGAAGCCGATGTTGACGCTGAGGATGGCCGCCAGGTTGAGGAAACTCAGCCAGCCCAACTGGGACGCCTGGCTCATCTCGTAGGCGATGCGCACCGGCCCCCCCACCTGCGCCGGGAGTTGTCCGGTGACCGTGAGCACGAGCACCTTCACCATCCCGGCGGTAAGGGCAACGGTGTCAGCCACTCCCACGTAGAGGGATTCGAGGATGCCCATGGGCACTGTGCGGTTGGCGAAGACGATCCCGATCACGCCCACTGTCTTCTTCTGGTAGACCGGCTTGCCGCCAGGCTGCTTGGGCTCGAACGTCTCCTGCTCTTGCCCGATGGGGGTCACCCGGAAGTGCAGGGTACGATCGCCCCGGCGCACCACCACCTCGAGCGGCTGTTTGGCGTGGGTGGCGATGACCTTGCGCAGGCGCTCGACGTTACCCTTGCGGCCGGCTACCGACACCAGGGTATCCCCGGGCTTGATCCCGGCCTGGGCCGCGGGCTTGCCAGGCAGCACGGTGGCGATTTCGCGCGTCTGCCCCACAACCTTACCGAAGACCAGCCCCATGGCTATGAAGATGAGCGCTGCCAGCACCAGGTTCATGAGGGGGCCGGCAAAGATCACGGCGATGCGCCGCCAGAGCGGGTGCTGGTCAAAGCCCTGGGGGTCGTCATCGCCGGGCTCCATGCCCGCGATGGAGACAAATCCGCCCAGGGGGAAGGGGCGCAGGCTGTATCGGGTTTCGCCCCGCCTGACCTGCAGCAGAATCGGGCGCCCGAAGCCGATGCTGAACTCCCGCACCGGCATCCCTGCCCGCTTCGCCACGATGAAGTGCCCGAGTTCGTGGAACAGGATAATCAGACCCAGCAGCAGCACGCCTGCTGCGATCAGGACCGGTTGTGCCATTCCGAAACCTCTTCCTCGGCCTCTGCCCGGGCCTCGGCATCGGCTGCCAGCACCTCCTCCAATGAGGGCTGGGGCCGGCTGCGGTGGCGACCCATCACGCGGGATACCAGGCGGGCAATGTCTGTGAACCTTATCTTACCCGCCAGAAAGGCGGCCACTGCCACTTCGTCCGCGGCGCTCATCACCGTGGGCATGGTTCCCCCCACGCGCGCCGCTTCGTAGGCCAACTGCAAACAAGGGTAGCGCGTAAGGTCCACCTTTTCAAATGTCAGTGTCGCAATCTCGCACAGATCTGCTTGTCCCCACGCTACAGGCAGCCGTGCGGGCCATGACAGCGCGTATTGGATGGGCAAGCGCATGTCAGGCAGGCTCAACTGCGCCACCACGGACCCGTCCACGAACTCCACCAGCGAGTGCACCACGCTCTGCCGATGTAGCAGCACCTGGATCTCCGCCACCGGCACGTCGAATAGCCAGTGCGCTTCGATCACCTCCAGGCCCTTGTTCATGAGGGTGGCGGAATCCACAGTGACCTTGGGCCCCATCCGCCAGGTGGGGTGACTCAGTGCCTGCTCGGGCGTTACCTTGTCCAGTTCCCCGGGAGCGAAATCCCGGAATGCCCCGCCGGAGGCGGTGAGCAGCAGGCGCCGCAGGTACGGCCTCCCCTCCCCCAGCGCCTGGAAGATAGCCGAGTGCTCGCTGTCCACGGGCCGGATGGTGATCCCTGACTCCCGGGCCTGCGACATGATCAGGTGTCCGGCTGCCACCAGCGGCTCCTTATTGGCAATCGCGAGTTGCTTGCCGGCCTGCAGCGCGGCGAGGATGGGCGTCAGCCCGGCCACGCCGCTGCCGGCGGCAAGCACCAGGTCTGCCTCCGCCAAGGTCGCCGCCTCCACCAGCCCCTCCGGCCCCGCGCCCGTCCGCACGCCGGTACCCGCCAGGGCACGCCGCAGGTCCGGCAGCAGGCGGGGGTCGGCCAGGGCGACAAAGGCGGGGTGATGGCGCCGTGCCAGCACGGCCAGGGCAGCGACGTTGCGATGGGCGGTGAGGGCGGCCACCCGGAAGCGCCCGCCGCTGGCCTCCACCACCTCCAGGGCCTGGGTGCCGATGGAACCCGTGGCTCCCAGGATGGCAACCGTCTTGCTCTCCGCTTGCGGCGCCACTATCTTGCCAGCCAGACGAGCACCAGGTAGAGGGCAGGGGCCACCAGCATCACGCTGTCGAAGGCATCCATGACGCCGCCGTGGCCCCGCAGGATGCGACCGGAATCCTTGGCGCCCAAGGCCCGCTTGAGCGCGGACTCGAGCAGATCGCCCAGGTGTGCTACCATCCCCAGCACTGCCCCCACCCAGAAACCGTTGATGATGCCAAGGGCCCGCCCCGGCGGGGTGAAGGAGAAGAACACCATGACCAGCGCGGAGGCGGCCACGCCCATCAGGAACCCTTCCCAGGTCTTCTTGGGGCTGAGCCGAGGCCAGAAGAGATGGCGGCCGAAGTAGCGACCCCCAAAGAAGGCCGCGGTGTCGGTGCCCCAGGCCACCGCCAGCACCAGCACCACCGGCCAGAAGCCGAGTGGCTCGATGCTCCCCTCTCCCAGTTCGCGCAGCAACAGCAGGAAGCCAAGCCCCACCCCGATGTAGAGGCCGACGGCCGCGGTGACCAGGAAGTCGCGCCCCGCCGCCCAGAGGCGACGCGCGGCGTCGGAGATCAGCCCCAGGGCCACCAGCAGCACGTCCACCACCACCCCGAGCGTGACCAGGGGCAGCATCCAGTCGCTGTAGTGCGGGCGCCCCAGGAAATACATGAACAGCGCAGGCAGTGCCGCGAGCAGGGCGGCGCTGTACCTGGGCGGCTCCCAGCCTTTGGCCCTGAGCATGCCGCTCAGCTCCTCGCCGCACAGGGCCGCGACCGCGACCACGAAGAGGAGCAGGGGCAGGTTTTGCAATTCTGGGAAGCCGTCCACAATGACCAGCACCGCCACCAGGGGAAGGCCGGCCGCGGCGCTGATCAGGCGCTCTCGCAACATGAAGGAATCTTCCGTTCCACGAAGTGCTCGGGTAGTCCCGGATGCCGGGCCCACCGCAGAAACGCTGCATTATATCAGTGCGCCTCCGGCACTGGCAAGCCGCGGCGCAGCCCTTTGAAGTAGCATAGCGATTATGTCCCCATGTAAGTGCTAAGGGATTATGTCCCCTCGTTGGCGGAACAAGAACGCATGGAAAGCGAGGGATTGGTTGTGAGCAGGAGGGAAGAGCAGCGG
>Ga0315298_1009417_pt1 | contig 12087 bp, 9 predicted proteins | sample WHS_1_MG_FD_203077 | JGI IMG/M metagenome (GOLD analysis project Ga0315298, IMG submission 203077) | Extremophilic microbial mat communities from Washburn Hot Springs, YNP, Wyoming, USA - WHS_1_MG | ecosystem: Environmental > Aquatic > Thermal springs > Hot (42-90C) | place: USA: Wyoming... | reverse complement strand
CGCCGGCGATCCCGGACCTCTCCTTGCCCGCTTCGGGACAAAACCCGGCGCGGCGGATATCGGGGAGGCCAGAATTGCGCCGGCGGCCGTGCATCCGCTCTATGATCTCTGGTACGAAGCCCGCGTGTCCGCGAGGAGGCTGGATCCTTCCCGTCTCTACTTCGCGGAACTGCGGGCGCAGAGAGGCACGGCGCCACTCGATTGTTACGAGGTGTACGGCCCAAAGCGCCTGGGCGGCATTTCGCTCGATCACGAATTCCCGTTCGCCTGCCGGGTCCTGGATGGTTCGCACCGGAGTGGAGAAGACACTCATGAATTTGTGCGCGCCTTGCTCGATCCGCTCGAAGGCACGCTTCCGCCGCCCCCAGGCCGCAGGGAGCGCTTTCGAATCCGGATCACGACTTCAATTCTGCCTGGCGGCCAGCGTTATACGGAGACCTCGCGGCCGCTGGTTTACACCGACGGTTTGCTCGCCCGCATGGCGCGTGACGGCTTCAACGGCGTCTGGGTCTGGTTGAACACCGAGGAGGCCGCCATGGATTCGGCGGTCTTTCCGGAGCTGAATGATCCGGAGGCCGCGACGCGCCTGGCTCGTCTGGAGAATCTGGCCCGGCGCGCGCGGCGCTTCGGCATCGACGTGTATGTCTACCTGGCTACCGGGTATCACCATCACGTGCCGCAGTGGTTTTACGAGAAGCACCCGGAGGTGCGCGGCGCAGGTTGGGGCACGCCTATGTGCACTTCCGATGAACGGGTGCGGCGGTACCACGCCGAAATCGTCGAGAACCTGTTCCGCCGCGCGCCCGGCCTGCGGGGCTTGATCGTCATCTACGATAGCGAGGGCTTTTTCTACTGCGGCAACAGCGAAGCCAGCCGTGCAAAATGCCCGCGATGCCGGAACCGGTCCTCGGAGGAACTGGCGCTGGAGGTTCTGACGAATTTGAAGGACGCCATCGAGAGGGCCGGCGGCAGCGGCAAGCGTCTGATCGCCTGGAACTACGGCACGGACTATGCCTGGATCCGAAAGCTGATTCCGAAGCTGCCGAAGGACATCCTCTTCCAGGTTGATTTCAGTAAAGGCGGCCTGGTGGAGCGGGACGGCATCCGCCATTTCACGGGCGATTACAACCTGACGCTGGCGGGCCCGCCGGAGCATTTCGTGGAGCAGTACCGCGATGCCAGGGCGGCCGGGCTGGAATTCCTCGCCAAGACCGAGCATGCCGTCAGCCAGGAGTTCATCTTCGTACCCTACATTCCGGCCATGGAGCAGTGGTATCGCCGGATCGCCAGGATCCGCGATTTCGATGTGGCCGGCTGGTTCGGGAACTGGTGTCACTACGGATACCTGGCATCCCTGCCGGCGCAACTGATCAATCGCATGTCGTTCGACCCCGTCCCGGCGCCCGGCACGGTGCTGTACGAGCTTGCGTCCTCCGCCTACGGCGAGCGGGCGGCAAACCGGATGGTGGCCGCGTGGAAAGAGTACAGCGACGGCATCCGCCTGTTTCCCTATTCCGATCGCGTAGCGCGCACCCCCGGACCGCTCCAGAAGGGGCCCAGCCACCCGTTATGGCTCGATCCAGGCGTAAAGAGTTTCGGGCAATGGCGGAGCTGGCAGAACGATCTCGAGTGGACCCGGCCGTGGGGACCGGATGTCGCGGCCAAGTATCTGGGCCAGGTGAAAGAGCATTTCTCGCGCGGCATTGCGGCAACCGAAGCCGCGCGCGGCGAGACGAGTGGACGGCGCCGGGCGGCTCTCGAAGCGGATTCGCGTCTCGGCTACGCGTCCGAAGGAGGCGGCGTCCAGCGCGGCGGCCTCTTCACCCCGGAACTGGTCCGCTGGAAGATCGGACAGTTGGACGATTTGCTGGTGCGGGAGTTGCCGCGGGTGACCGGCAGACCCCCGGCCCGGGTGCCTTTCGAGTTTTCCATCACAGCAGGTTTACAGAAGGGAGTTGACCAATGAATGTCGGATTTGTCGGCCTGGGAATCATGGGACAGCCGATGGCTGCCAACCTGATCAAGGCCGGGTTTGCGCTGACGGTTTTCGATCGCGACGCGGAGCGCGCGGGGCCGCTGGCAAAGCTGGGCGCGCGCGCCGCAGCCTCGCCGGCCGAGGTGGCCCGCGCCAGCGAAACCCTCATCACCATGCTTCCCGAAACTCCGGATGTAAAGGCCGTACTGTTCGAGGCCGGCGGCGTGGCCGGGGCGTTGAGGCCCGGCTCGGTATTCATCGACATGAGTACGATCTCAGCCAGCGCAAGCGTGGAGTTTGCGCGGCGTCTGCGCGAGCGTTCGATCGAAATGCTGGACGCGCCGGTGAGCGGCGGCGAACCGGGCGCGCAAGCCGCCCGGCTATCCATCATGGTGGGGGGCGAGAAAACGGTGTTCGAGCGCTGCCTGCCGTTATTTCAGGCCATGGGCAATAACGTGGTATACGCCGGACCTAGCGGCTTTGGCCAGAAAACGAAACTCGTAAACCAGATCGTGGGCTCGCTGAATCTGCTCGCCATGGTGGAAGGCATGCGGGTGGCGGCCGCCGCGGGACTCGACCTGAAGACTACGATTCAGGCCGTCTCCGGCGGCGCGGCAGGTTCCTGGATGTGGTCGAACCTCGCCCCGCGCGTGGCGGAACGGGACTACCGGCCGGGGTTCATGATCCGCCATCACGCCAAGGATCTGCGGCTGACGGTTGAACTGCTCCACGAACTCGGGCTGGAGGCGTCCGGCACCGAGCTGTGCCACCGCCTGTTCCAGCAGGCGATGGAAAAAGGGCTCGGCGAGCTGGGCAACCAGGGCCTGATCCGGTTGTGGTGGTGAGACGATCTGCTTCCTCGGGTTGAGCGGCCGGGAAAACAGCACTGGCAGAGTTTCATCCCAGGATGCCTCGCCCATCACGCTGAGCACGGCGGTACGGGCTTCGGTCGATGTGGCGTTATTGTAGGCGGCGATGAGCCCGCTGATTTGCGGGTCATCCGAGCGCCGCAGCACGGTAGCGAGCATCTGCGCGGCGTCCCGCCGGTCCGCCGGCCCGGCGCTGTTGCCCGGGTGCGGAACCGTTATGATGGTTGGCTGGCGATACGGGGAGGTTCACATGTCAACGTGGAGCAGGCGGGAATTCGTTACCGGGGCCGGAGCCCTGGCGGCGCATCAGGCCGCTGGAGCGGCAGGCCTGTGGATTATCGATACGCACGCGCACATCTACTCGCAGGACGAGAAGCGCTATCCTCCCGTGGCCAAATCGCTGCGCCCGCCCGGTGCGTCCGGGTCCCTGAGCAATCTTCGGAAAATGGTGAGACTGAACGGCGTTTCCGGGGTCTGCATCGTCCAGGCCACGACGTTTTACGGCTGGGACAACCGTTTTATTTGCGACACCGCTGCGGCAAACCCGGCATGGACGGCCGGAGTCTGCACCCTTGATCCCGATGATGCGAACTCCGTGTCTCTGATTCGCACTTATGTCCAGAAATACGGCATTCGCGCGCTGCGCAGTTATCCGGGAAAGGACGGAAAACTGGACAGCCCTGGCGTCGAGGCGCTCTGGAAGACCTGCGGGGAATTGGGGATCGTGGTGAACGTGCTGTGCAACCGGGATAACACGGACGCTCTGGCGCGAATGCTCCAGAGATTTCCCCGGCAACGGGTGGTCATCGACCACTGCCTGAACCTGAAGGCCGGCCCGGACCAGGAAGCGATTCTGGGTGACATGCTCCGGCTGGCGAAACATTCGAACGCCCACGCCAAACTGACTTTCCTGGCCACAGGGAGCGCCGAAGCGTACCCGTTCCGGGACATGCACGAGCCCTGCCGGAAGATCATCGCCGCCTATTCTCCGGATCGCTGCGTATGGGGAAGCGATTTTCCCAATGAGTTGTGGACACCGAAGGCGACCTACGCTCAGAACCTCCGGCTGTTCACAGAAATTCTGGGGCTGGGAACGGCGGCCAAGAAGGCCATCCTGGGCGACACTGCGCGCGGCTTGTACTTTCAGGGCAAGACGCTGTGAGCCTCACGCCCTCACGCGGAACCGCGAGATAGCCTCCTCATCCACGTCAAGCCCGATCCCAGGGTACTCCGGCGCCTGGATTGTCCGGCTGAAGGATGTCGTAAGTCTGGTTGACCATGCATTGGCGGAAGGGACCCAGGCCCCGGTAGCCCTCGCCGCCCGTAATCGGGATCTCAACTGCGGCGGCAAGCCGGGCCGGCAACTGATAGTCCTCCAGTCCAGCCGTCAGGCCTGCGGATAGCGCGAGAAGTTCCCGCCGGGTGAGAGTGCTCTTGGAGTCCATAGGCAGGGGAGAGTATACACCCGGCCCTATTCCAACTCCAGCGCTCCGTAGACGGTGAGTCCGGGTATGACGATCTGGGTGCGTCCGCCGCTGCGCTTCACCGGCAACTCCACCGGCCCGCTCTCCGGGGTGTGCAGGCGTGCGGTTTGGAACTTGCGGGTAACCCAGATAGTCAAGGCGTCGGCGGGCGTGTCCGCATAGTTGACCATCTGGATCAGCATGCGGCTGCCCGCATCGTTCGTGCTCACGTAAGAGAGCACGGAGGGCGCATCGAAGACGCTGACGCCAAAATCGGGGGTGGTCAACAAATCGTTCAGATCCCGGGCAACGGACTGGGGATCCGGCGCTTCGTCCTTGTACACCGCCACCTCGCCCTGGTCGACGGAGGCGACGGTATAGGACTGGTCCTTCGGCGGACTCCCCCACGCGGGACCACCCAAAACCAGCCCGCCCTGACTCGCGAAGTCACGCAGGACTTTGCGCTCCGCTTCGGTGGGCGGAGCAAGGTCAAAAGCGAGCACCGCCCGCAGGCCTTCCAGGGCCGGGGCGCTTAACCGGGAGCGGTCGATCACGCGGTAGGGGATCTGGCGGCGCGCCACCAGGTTCAGGAACTCCTCGGTATTATCCAGGCGCGGACCCGCGGTGTCCAGGATGATTGCGACGGCGCCAAAGGGAGCCAAGTTTCGCCACTCCGCGTGCTTCTCGAAGAAGGCAAGAAAGGCGCCGATATTCCGCCACAAGGCCAGCGCTTTCGCCTCCCGGCGCAGCAGTGTCGGACGAAGGCTGTCATCGATTGAGAGGATCCAACGGCCACCCGCGGCCGCCGCGTCGGCGATGCTCCTCAAGTAGAGGTCCGGCGAGCCCGCGCCGGTCCGGTGGCCGAGCCAGACCGGCCGGGGACTTGTATCCAGGCGGAAGGACCGCACCAGCCACATGTTGGAATCGATCCACAGTCCAGCCGTGGCCGACGCCGTAGCTCCCTCTTCCAGCTTGCCGACGCCCGGGACAACTCCCTCCACTGCCAGAACCGGCCAGGCCGCCTTCCGAAGAGGCCCCGCCGACGAGGCTACAGGGATAACCAGGGCGTTGCTGCCGCGGGCGCGCAGCGCCTTCCGGAGTTTGTCAACGAAACCGATTCCGGAGGGAAATTCTCCCTCAAGCACTACGCCATCCAGTTGCGCCTGAGCGGCGGCTTCCGCAACCGTGGACGGGTCGGCGCCCGGATAGACCAGGCCAAGAACCGCAAGACCGCGCCCGCGCGCTTTCCGCGCGTACTGGCTGACAAGCGGCCGCTGTTGTCTTTCGATCTCAGGAGCGGCCCCCCCGCTGAGAGTGAGCAAAAGGCAATTGACCGGCGTGCCGTCGAGCAGGCCCAGCGTCGCGGGGTCGTACCATTTGGCGATAGCGTCCCGGACCTCCGGGCCGGGTGGCGTCTTGTCCCTGGCGCGGCGAGCCGCTTCCAGGGGCCCGCCATCCCAACGCGCCGGAACCCATGCCTCCGGGCCCGCCGCGCGCAGGCTGGCTGGCGCCAGGCAAAGCCCAAGCAGCACGCCCAGTGCAAAGCCTGTGCGCAAAACTGCGGCAGGTATAGTTCTCATGATGTCCTGTTGCGTTCCGGATCCCTCTATGCTTTCGAGTTCTTTGGCCAGGCTACCAACTCGATGCCCTCGCGCTTGCCGAGGTTCCGCGAATACTGACGCTCGACCGGGTTGTTCCAATGCTCGTGCACACCCAGGCTCTCCACCGGCTCGCCATCCGGGTTGGGGTTGTACACGGTTCCTGAGGGCGCCTTGCCGGCCAGCGCAGCTTCGTGCAAGTAGTTCTCCGGCTTGCCCCGGCACTCATCGGCCCTCGGCTCATTCCGGATGAAATCCAATCCCACCGAATCGATTGCTACCGGATCCTGCGACATGAACAGGCTGGAACACCAGTGATCGCCGAAGGATTGGTACTTGATGACCCGGACATTCTGGCTTTCCGCGACATAGAGAAAGTCGATCAGGTAGAGCAGCGTCTTGCCGCCCAGATGCTTGTGGGCGATCAGGTCGACCAGGCAGTTGTACGAGCCCATGGGCAGGTCGCGCGAAGCGAAGTCGTGCAGCGGCCGGGGAGTGAATCCGGCGCCTTCAAAGTACACCGAGCCGAACTGGTTCTTTGCGGTTTGGGTGACGCCCATCAGCCCGTGTGCCCGCGACAAGGCCACGTTGAGCACGTATTTCGCTTCGGTAACACACTGCGGCAGGTAGGCGGTCGGGACACCGGACTTGGAGAAACGCACGGGGTGCGCTTTATCCGGCAGGGCCTCGGCCCGCCCGTTGCCCGCCATCCGCTGGCTCACCATGAACCGTACCGCCTGAAAGTTTGGGTCCGGGTTGGCTCTGATCCGGTTATAGATGGGGTCGCCAATGTACCGCGAGGCGTCGTAGAGCGTGATGTCCTCACCCGGCACGCCCGCTACGGTGATGAGCTGGTGGACCAGCGAGTAGACAACCTGCGGGCTGGGCATGCCGGCGCCGAAACGCCATGCCCCAGGCCGGTCCTGGTTCGAATTCAGCTTGACGGCGATCTTCTCGCCCGGCCGGTAAGCGCCTCCGCCCGACTTGTGGCTCTCGTTAAAAAACTGGAACAGTGAACGCCAGGCTTGTTTGTCGGCATTCTCACCGGTCAGCGACCGGAGGCCGGCGGAGACCATTTCGTCGACCAGGCGTGGATCCGTGTTAGCGTCGTCCCACCAGTTGCCCGTCTTGCCATCCCAAAGGGCGACTCTTGGCGCGTGAGCCCAGCTCACCCGGCCGGGATGGATGCCTTGCCCCACACCGATAGGTGCGTTGGCGGGTTCGGAAGGGGTTTTGAAGGGGGGATCTTCGGTGGTCACTCTGCCCGGCCCCGGCGCGGCTCCCGGCCGGGTTTGTGCCGGAGCTGGCGATTGAAGGATGGGCGACGCCGCCGTGGCGAAGGCGGAGATCCCTGCGTTCAAGACAGCCCGGCGCGTGAGCTTACAGATCCTCTTCTCGTCTGCCTGCATGGTGTATGTCTTTCGCTCCTGTGTCGATTCCTGGTGGGCCGGCGCTTATCCGGTTCCGGCAGTACCACATCCGATTATCTGCCAAAAGAGCGCTGGTTGGGAGCCTCCACCTGGAGACATAGGCATCGCAGCGCATCCTCGCACAACGACGCGTAGACACTGCGGGGGGTACACTGGGAGGCGGCAGGCGCCGCCTTATAGCGCCCCTTTCCGCCTCATTCCCATCGGAGGAAGGCGCCTATAGCCGATCGTACTCCTCGGGTTCCACGTCGGGGATTTCTTTCAATGCCCTCTCGAAGTCTTCTCTGTTGAAAAGCCTCGCCTGTGACTCGATGTATTCACGGCTGGCAAGCCGATTGGCAACCGCCGCGGAGACGAATTCCTCGATGGACACCCGGTCCTTAGCCGCAACTTCGGCGGCCTTGTTGTACAGGTCATCCGGTACGGCGACGATCTTGCTCATGGCCTCTCCTCTTCTATTTTCCGCAAAAACTCGCGCGGTGTCAGTACTCGAACGCCGAACCGCTCGACGCCTGCGAAGTGCCGCACGTTGTGCGTGACTATGGCGTCGGCCGCGCCTGCCGCTGCCAGTTCAAGAAGGAACTCGTCGCCCGGGTCGGGAAGGACGGGCCGGACCCGGAAGTGGACATTGGTCTCGCGTCCCGCGAAGCAGAAGGCGCTCACGATCGCATCGACGGTTGCCGCGGGAATCCCGAGCCTCTCCGCTTCACGTTTGCCCACGGCCTCGTATTCGAGAATGAGGGGCACGGAAATCAAGGGCTGCCAGGCGTCGCCGATCCGCTGGAGGATGGCAAAAGACGCCCCGCGCCGGGATCGCAGCGCGGAAACAACGACGTTGGTGTCTAAGACGACCTTGTACATTCATCGCTGGAGCTCAGCGACTTTGACTGCGCCGGCTGAGGACGCCAATAGGGCAAGGATCTTATTTTTCAAAAACTCTGGCGGTGAGGGTGGGATTCGAACCCACGGACCCCGTAAAGGGTCAACGGTTTTCGAGACCGCCCGATTCAACCACTCTCGCACCTCACCGTTGCTTTCACTCTAACCGATTCCCGGAGGCTCCCGCAATCGCAGCGGCACGTTCGAACTTGGCGCCGCGCGGCTCACGCTAATATTGAAGTGTGCTCGATCGCGTCATCGAGACCGTTGCGCGCTACCGGATGTTCGACCCGGGCCAGCGCGTCGGAGTCGCGGTCTCCGGGGGCGCCGACTCGGTCTGCCTTCTGCACGTTCTCCGTCATCTGGGGCCGCGCTGGGATCTTCATCTGAGCGTTCTGCACGTGGACCATCAACTCCGAGGTGAGGAGTCCCGTCAGGACGCGGCTTTCGTCGCCCGCATGGCCGGGGAGATGGGGTTGCCGTTTCACCTGCACAAGGCGGTTCTCGAGGCTGGCGACAACCTCGAGCAGGCGGCCCGGCGCGCGCGGCAGGCGTTCTTCCACTCCTTTCTTTGCGAGGGTGGCGCGCAGCGTGTGGCTTTGGGACATACGCGGTCGGACCAGGCCGAAACGGTGCTGTTTCGGTTTCTGCGGGGCGCCGGGACCGCCGGGCTGGCGGGCATCCGCCCGGTCACCCCGGACGGGATAGTCCGCCCGCTGCTTGGCGTCACCCGCCGGCAAACGGAATGCTACCTCCGGGACCACGGCATCCCGTGGCGTGAGGATTCCTCAAACCGCAGCCTGGAGTTCGACAGAAATCGGATTCGGCACCAGTTGCTGCCCTTGCTGGGCAGGGACTGGAATCCGGCCCTGGAGGAATCCCTGGCCGAGATGGCGGATTGGGCGTTGGCGGAGGAAGCCTACTGGGATGCCGAGATCGGCCGGCTGGCCGGATTGCACCTCACCCGGAAGCCGCCGGCCATCCTCCTGCGGACGGATACGGTTGCGTCCTTGCCGGAAGCGGTTGCCCGGAGGCTCATCCGCCGCGCCATCGAGCAAGCCAAAGGCGACCTGCGCGAGATCGGTTTCCGGCACGTCGAGGCCGTCCGCCATCTGGCCACCGGAGAGGCAGGAAGCGGCCGCCTTCAGATCCCCGGACTGGACGTGATGCGGTCCTTCGGCTGGATCCGGCTGGCGCCGCCCGGAGGTCAGCGCTCCGAGAGCGATTATCGCCTGAGGTTGAGCGTCCCCGGCCGGTTCTGCGTTCCCGGCTCAGGCTCCTGGCTCGAACTGGAAATCGACTACCCCGATTCCGGATATACTGGTAGAGTGAGCGATTTAGACTGGGATCGCCTCTCTGGTCCGCTGGAATTGCGAAATTGGAGACCCGGCGACCGGTTCCAGTCATCCGGGAGCGACCGCCCGGAGAAGCTGAAGACTCTGTTCCAGCAAGCCCGTATCCCCCTGTGGGACAGGCGGGACTGGCCCGTGATAACCAGCGGCGAATCAATTGTCTGGACCCGCCGCTTCGGCGCGTCCCGCGAGTTCGCAGCCAACCAGGGTTGCCGCGTGCTGCTCCGAGTTCGGGAAACCGACAATGTTGAGTCGTAAATGCTGAGAGCGACGTCTAAATTACAGGAGTACCTCGCTGGTACGGAGGTTTCGTGAATTCCAACGTAAAGACAGCCATTCTTTGGGTTGTGCTGATCTGCGTGGCGGTCCTGCTTTGGCAGGTGGTGCGAACCGCCAAGACCCCGCGCGAGAAGGAGATCACTTTCAGCCAGTTCCTGGCTGACGTGGAGGCCGGGAAAGTCAAGAAGGTCATCATCAGCGGCACCGAGGTGCACGGCTCCTACCGGGATGAATCGGCCGGCCTGCGGACCCTGATCCCGGCCAATTACCCGGATACCTATAAGTTGTTGCAGGAAAAGGGCGTAGATATCGAAATCAAGGAGGTCAACTCCGGAAACTGGATCTCGATTCTGGTGAACGCATCGCCTTTTATCCTGCTGCTGGCTTTCTGGATCTTCATGATGCGTCAGATGCAGAGCGGGGGCAACAAGGCCCTGAGCTTCGGCAAGAGCCGGGCGCGCCTGCACTCCAGCCAGCAGAAAAAGGTGACTTTCAAAGACGTGGCCGGCGTCGAGGAGGCCAAGGAGGAACTCCAGGAGATCATCGAGTTCCTGCGTGAGCCTCAGAAGTTCCAGAAACTCGGCGGGCGCATCCCGAAGGGCGTTCTTCTGATCGGGCCCCCGGGGACCGGTAAGACGCTGCTGGCTCGCGCTATCGCCGGCGAAGCCAGCGTGCCGTTCTTCTCGATTTCCGGTTCGGATTTTGTGGAAATGTTCGTCGGTGTCGGGGCCAGCCGGGTCCGCGACCTGTTCGAACAAGGCAAAAAGAACGCCCCCTGCATTATTTTCATCGATGAGATCGACGCCGTCGGGCGCCACCGGGGAGCGGGACTGGGTGGCGGGCACGACGAGCGCGAGCAAACCTTGAACCAGCTTCTGGTTGAGATGGACGGTTTTGAGTCCAACGAGGGCGTGATCCTGGTGGCGGCGACCAACCGTCCCGACGTCCTCGACCCGGCGCTGCTGCGCCCGGGCCGGTTTGACCGCCGGGTGGTTGTGGGCCGGCCCGACGTCCAGGGACGCGAGGCGATTCTCAAGGTTCACACCAAGAAGATCCCTCTGGCCGACGACGTGGATCTTTCGGTCCTCGCGCGCGGCACACCCGGGCTGGCGGGCGCCGATCTGGCCAACCTCGTCAACGAATCCGCCCTGACCGCGGCTCGCCAGAATCGCAAAGTGGTGACCATGATGGATTTCGAGGTTTCCAAGGACAAGGTGCTCATGGGCGCCGAACGGAAATCTTTGATCCTGAGCGAAGCCGAGAAGAAGAACACGGCCTACCACGAGTCCGGTCACGCCCTGGTCGCGGCGTTGTTGCCGAATGCCGATCCGGTGCACAAGGTCACGATTATTCCCCGGGGCATGGCGCTCGGGGTGACCATGCAACTCCCCATCGACGACAAGCATTCCTACAGCAAGGATTACCTGGAAGCCCAACTGACCATTTTGATGGCAGGCCGGATCGCCGAGGAGTTATTCATGGATCACATGACCACCGGCGCCGGCAACGATATCGAGCGCGCGACGGACCTGGCCCGCAAGATGGTCTGCGAGTGGGGCATGAGCGAACTCGGCCCGCTCAGCTTCGGCAAGAAGGAAGAGCAGATCTTTCTGGGACGCGAAATCGCTCAACACCGGGACTACAGTGAAGCCACGGCGATTCGAATCGACGAGCAGGTCAGGAAGCTCGTGCAGAGCGGATATGACCGCGCCAAGGAGATCATCGAGAAGCACCGGGATGCCCTGGTGCGGATGGCCGAAACCCTGCTGGAACGCGAGATCCTCGACGGCGCTGAGGTAAAGCAGATCATCGAGGGCAAGACTCTGGCGGCGCTTGGCCCGGTCCGTCCCAAAGATACCGCCGACCACACCCAGCAGGTGTTGCGGCCCGCCGAGGGATCCCGCCGTCTGCCCGGAATCGCCGAAGGGGAGCAGCCTCAGACGGCGTGACGGTCAGGCGCGCCGTTCCCGGCGCCAGCCTCAAGAGCCGTCGCCGCCGCTCGCAATGGCCTCGAAGATCCCTTTGTCTTTGTTTTTTCGCACCCGGTCCCACGGGAACCAACGCCCGTTCATGGCAATATAGACGCCGGGCGGGAGGACTTGCACGAATGCCAGGGCGCTGCCGAGGTTGAACAGGCCGTCGGAGCTGCCGAACTTGTAAGGCACCATGGCGCCGGTCAGCACGATCGTCTTGCCCTCAACCTCGCGGGCGAGATGAACCGCGGTCTCCACCATCGTGTCGG
>Ga0315298_1009416_pt1 | contig 12087 bp, 5 predicted proteins | sample WHS_1_MG_FD_203077 | JGI IMG/M metagenome (GOLD analysis project Ga0315298, IMG submission 203077) | Extremophilic microbial mat communities from Washburn Hot Springs, YNP, Wyoming, USA - WHS_1_MG | ecosystem: Environmental > Aquatic > Thermal springs > Hot (42-90C) | place: USA: Wyoming... | reverse complement strand
CCATCATTTTATGGAAGAAATGTTGGAAAGCTCCATGGTTTTTGGCAATACAACAAACAAACATGGGATGACTGGATGAATAAAAACAGGATGCAATCAAACTTTTTTGTTCCAAGCGGACATAGTTACGAGGCAATACTGGCAGCAAACAAAGACATTTTCCAGCAACATCCAGAATATCTTGGACTTGTCAATGGAGAGAGAAAATCATCAAAATTCTGCATATCAAATCCAGAACTGCAGAAGATTGTTGTTGATTATGCAATAAAATATTTTGAAAAAAATCCTGATGCATATGGGTTATCAATGGAACCAAGTGATGGTGGAAACTGGTGCGAGTGCGAAAACTGCAAAAAAATTGGTAGCATCAGCGACAGAGCCGTAATGCTGGCAAATATTGTTGCAAAGGCAATCAGAGAAAAATATGGAAATAAATTTGTTGGAATGCTTGCTTACAACTATCATGCGCCATATCCTTCAATCAAGGTTGAACCAAATGTAATTGTTAATATTACAACTCATCAAAGAAAAGGTGGTTATACCCTTGATGAATTGATTGAGGGCTGGCGGGAAAAGGGAGCGATTGTTGGAGTCAGTGATGCATTTGCAACCTCTCTCTGGGATTATAGCCTTCCTGGAAGACCCAGAGTATCTGATATTACATACTTAACAGAAAATTTACCTTCATTTTATCAAAAAGGCGTCAGGTTAATCAGTGGATGTACAGAAGATGCCTGGGGACCTATAGGACTTGGAAATTACTTGCTTTCAAGATTTCTCTGGGATATTAACGAAACAAAAAAAGTAGATAAGTTGTTTTCTGATTTTCTTGAAAAATCATTTGGCTCTGCAAAACAACCAATGGAGAAATTTTATAGATTGATTTACAGGATTGATACGAAAGAGAAGGAACCATTACTTAGTCAAGACCTTATTGGTAGAATGTACAGGTTGCTTGATGAGGCATTGAAAAAAACACAGGACCCTGCTGTGCGCGCAAGAATTTATGACCTTATTATGTACACAGGATATGCGGAAAATTATTTAAAGTTTGTTCAGGCAGACAAAGACAAACAACAGGCATGTTTTGAGCAGTTAATGAAGTACATTTATAGAATGAGGTATACTCAGATGATTGATACGGTTTCCATATACATAACCCTGCAGGATATGGCAAAATATGTAGTAGTACCTGATGAAGCAAAATGGAATGTTCCTGAAGGTAAGAATCCATGGAAGATAAAAGAGCCGTTTACTGAAGAAGAAATTAAGGAAATATTAAAAACTGGTATTGATTCAAATCCTGTTTTTCCATTTGAACAGGTAACATTCAGCAAAAATCTGATCCCTGTAAAAGACATTAAAAATATTGTTGTAAAAGATAAAGAGATAAAAGGTGATGAAGGCGTACAGATGGGTGGTACTCAACAGAAAATTTATACCTGGACTGAAAATGCACCTGTGAAAATAAAACTCAAAGTCACAGGAGGCCTTATTGCCCATTACAGGGACTATGGGAATGTTTATATTCAATTGTTTTCAGCAAAATTCCCTGATAAACCAGTGGCAGAAGATAAAAGTGTTCCTCCTGATGGCATGCCACATGAAATTGTAATGGAAACTTCATATAATGGATTACACTGGTTCAAAATTTCATCAGGAGGAGACAGGACAAAAGTTGAAATTATTGAACCTGATATTGCATGGACATTTGAATCAGGCATAAAAGAACGAAGTTACAGACCTGGAACAATGTGGTCTTTGTATTTTTATGTTCCAAAAGGCACAAAAACTATTGCCGGGTATTCTTTCTCTGGTACAGGCAAAATTCTTGATTGCGATGGGAAAGAAGTTTTTTCATTTAAAGAATTACCTCCTTATAGTTATTTCACAGTAGATGTTGGTGAAGGTAAAGACGGAAAATTGTGGATGTTTTCAAATTGTAATGGACAGAAACTTTTACTCAATGTTCCACCATACCTGGCACCTGATGCAAAAAAATTATTGCTTCCAGAAGAAATTGTAAAAAAGGATTTCAAATAAAAATTTTCAATTCAAGGAGGTAACGAATGAAAACCTTGTTAATGCTATTGTGCCTTGCTCATACCTGCCTTGCTGCAGAAATCTGTATTGAAGCAGAAGATTTTAACCTTGTTTCGGGATGGAAAATAATCAAGGGCTTTGAGGGTTATTTTCCGGCACGACCTGCGACATGGAGTGGAAACAGAATCAAGACAGAAAAAAATGTCTCGCAGGCACTTGCAACAAAAAAAATAGTTGTTCCAGAAAATGGGCAATATAATCTCTGGGTAAGATATGAATCCGCAGATGGATTTAATAGTTTATTCACAATTGAAATTGTTCAGGAGAAGAAAACTGTTTTTTCCAGAAAATTTGGCTATAAGGATAATTTCAAATATTTCCCGATGAAGAGGAAATGGCAAATACAGAATTTATGGGCATATCATAATACTGATTATGTTTATGAAAAAGCAACAGTCAATTTAAAAAAAGGCGAATGCACGATTTTATTAAAGAAAGGGGCTGATATTTCTCCATCTTGCAATAGAATCATTGACCATCTTTATCTTACAACTGATTTATCCGTCGAACCAGGTGATGATTATACGGATTGGCCAAGGGGTGCAGACGGACCTCCGATAATGAGTAAATTCAAAAAACCTGTTTATGTAAAACTCAAAGTTTCTGCAAAGGCAACAGGTCCTGCAACAGTTCGACTTGAAACAAGATTCTGGCTTGTTGGTTATTATATGGGCCCAAGAAACGTATACTGGTTTTCAAAACAGGGTTTATCAGATAAAAAGCCAGATGTTTCATCTTTGTTAAATCCTGGCGAAGAAACTGAGTGGAATATAATTGAGTTGCTTTCAGTTTTTCCTGGAACATTTTTTATTGATTCAAACCAGCCCGCAGAAATCATGATTACTCGTGATATAAAAAAAGAAAAACCTATTTTGATTTCTTTGAAAGAGAATACAGAATTTAATTTCAAATCAGCCAGTGGTGCAAATGAAATTATTGTCTCAACAGGAAATGATTATTATGAGTCGCCTATTTTACAGGGAAAACCAGCACGACTTGTATCTGAATATTTGCAAAACCTGACAGAACAAATTGAAAAATATCAGGTTTCAGGGAAAAAACCGCAAAAAATGGGACTGGTTTGTCCTTTTACAGTTTTTCCCACAGTAGATTTTGATGCAAGAAGATTATATTCAGCAGCAGGAATCACTGCTCAATATGGAAGATGTTCACCTGAAGTATTCGGACCAGAAGGAGAAAAATTTGGATTTAACAGAACAATTGGTTATCTGTCGTTACAAAATCTTCATCTTCGCACATCAGGTGCAAGCAGTATTGGCAGGCAGTGCTACGAAGGTGATTATTCAGCTCTCAGAAAGGCGTACCAGAAAAGTTATGATGAACTGAAACAGGCAGGATTAGGAGATATTCCACAAAGGATTAAACTTATTGAAGAATCATCACCACCACCGTTATCAGTGCTAAGAGAATGGGAAAAAATCAATGAAAAATTCAGAAAGTATCTAAAAGAAAAAAATGTTTCTGTTTTTGATGTCCTTGCTCCTGAACAACTTGCAGAAACAGGTAAAAATGTCCCACAGGAACAATTATGGGATAAGGTAAAACTCGGCACAGAAAATTTTTACGAATCTATAACAATGCCTTCACTTTATTATCACTCGCATTTTTTCAGGGCTCTTCTATTTGCTGAAAACTGTGCAAATGCCACACGACTCATAGAAGAAATATTTCCAAAAGGAACATTAACACATTCAGGAAGTTTCTTTCCCAGTACTGGAAGAAAATCAGTAATGCATTCAGGGGTTGAGCCATTTTTACTTTTCTCACAGAGGGGGGTCACCGCATATTCAAGTGAAATATCCTGGGGATTAAATACTCCTGATTTTCCTGGAGTTCAGGTTTTATCATATGAAGGAGCAATTGCTCGGTCTCTTTCAAAATATTTTGATGCCCCAAAAGGGACATATCTCATTTCGTACAGTTATTACGGATATCCAGAAGATTTCATTAAACTTGGAGCATATACGTATGCATCTCAGTGTTTTTCCTGGATTAATTACTTTGATGTGAAATATTATCCTGTGACATTTAAAACAGTAAAAGAAGCAAATTATAAAATAGGGGTGATTGAAGATAAAATCATTAATGCAAATGTTGTGCCTGCAAAAATTGCCATTGGCTGGTCAATATCAACTGATATATGGGATATTGCAGAAGAAAAAGCTGAACCCGATTGGGTAATGCCTGGCAACACAATTTATTCTGGTGAAAGGACTTATTTATATTTGCTTTTAAGGCATCTTCAGTTTCCAGTGGATATTCTTGGAGAGCAGGATATTATTGCAGGGTATCTAAAAAATTATGATGTTTATATTTTGACTGGAGACCATATTAGTCGCGAGGCAGCAGAGGTATTAAAGGAATGGGTAAAAGCAGGCGGTATTTTAATATCAGTAGCAGGTGGTGGATTGTATGACCAGTACAATAAACCGCTTGAGACATTAAAAATTGTTTTTGGTATAAAGGATTCTAAACTTATCAAAAAAGAGAAAAGTTTAAGACCAAAACTTGAATTATTGTACGCAAAGCCATTAGACATCATAGAGATGGAAAAAAACGGTAACAGGTACTGCATGGAAGTATACGGATACAAACAGATATTTGATGTGGAAAATGGAAAAATTACGGGAAAAAATCTAAATGGTGAACCATCTATAGTGATGAATGAGTTTGGAAAAGGAAAAGCGATAATCGTTGGTTGTTTACCTGGAACTTCCTATCTTGCAAAATCTTTTCCTTTAATTCCTTTTGGAAGGGGTGGAGAAGATTTGAGCACGTGTAACTACCCAGAATATAATAAACAGGTCAGGACATTTGTCAAGGAATTGATTGGAGATTTTTTACCTCAGCCACCTGTTTATACAGACAATGCTCTTGTTGAGGCAAACCTTCTAAAGGATAAAAACACTCAGCAATATTATGTATCTCTTGTAAATTACAGCGGAAAGCCATTGAAAAATTTGAAGGTAATGATAAATGCAGAATTGTTAAATGTCAACTCAGCAGAAAGTGCGTATCAGAGAGCAAATATTGAGAAAAAAGGGAATTTTTTAACTTTGACTATTGATATCAATGATTTTGATTTTTTAATCCTTCATTGATTATGAATAAAATACTGCTTTTCATCGGATTTATTGTTTTTTGTTCATTTTTACACTCTGAAGAAATTGTTTTCCCTCCACATCCACGCATTTTATACAATCAATCAGAAATTGAAGCATGGAAAAAAGACCCACAGAAGACAAAGGAAATTGAAAAAATTATAAAACAAGCAGATTCCATTATTTCTGAACCACTTTATGTTCCAGATAAAGAAGGTGACTGGATTTTTTATTATTTTTGTCCAAAAGACAATGCAATGCTGAAACCAGTTGATAATGAAAAACACATATGCCCTGTCTGCAAAAAAGTTTATTGTGATGAAAGAACAATTGCTGCATACAGAACAGTCATCAACAATAAACTTGATAAAGATGCTGTCACTGTTGCGAGTGCATTTGCCTTTACTGGAGAAGGAAAATATGCAAATCGTGTAAAGGAATATCTTTTGAAACTTGCACAATTATATCCGCTTTTTCAAAGGCACGACCGATGGGGAAGAAAAAGAATTTTTGCTGTCGTTGGAGGTCGCCGGTATGCTCAAAATCTTGACGAGGCAGTTTCAGCAATATCACTTGCAAATGCCTATGACCTTATTGCAAATGCAAAGTGTCTCTCCTTTGAAGAAAAACAAACAATTGAGGAACTGCTGAAAAATATTGTAAGAGAAATTTTAAAATATGAGGTATTTCATGGTGGAAAAAATAATCATCAAACATGGTTTAATGCTGCATATGCAGTTGTTGGTGTTGCAACAGGTGATAGCGAACTTATAAAAGAAAGTATCTATGGGAAATACGGTCTTTTATGGCAAATTGAAAACAGTGTTACATCAGATGGTTTGTGGTATGAAGGTACTATTGCATATCATTTTTATGCGCTTGAAGCAATTCAGTATACCCTTGATGCCGTGAAAGTCATTGGGTGGGATTTTTCAAAAAATGAAAAACTTAAATCAATGTGGCTTGGACCCATTAATATGGCATACCCTGATGGAAAGTTTCCTGTTTTTCATGACAGCGACCCTGTTGAATTAAAAAATTATCAGAAGTTTTATCTGTGGGCTTATAAATACTTTGGGGATAAACTTTTCGCAAGGTATGCAGGAATTCAAATTCCTGATGTCAAAAATGTGGAATTAAAAAGTACAAACCTTTCTGGTATTGGTGTTGCGGTTTTAAGGAAGGGGAAAAATAATAATGAAATTTGTGCAATGGTTGATTATGGAATTCATGGAGATAGTCATGGACATCCTGATAAATTAAATATAGTTCTATTTGCAAATGGAAAAGAGTTTCTTCTTGACCCAGGAAGAATCAGTTACAGTGTACCTGAATACAATACATGGTGCAGGACAACTGTTGCTCATAACACGGTTGTGATAGACGAAAAAGACCAGCAACCAGCAACAGGGAAACTGTTATTTTTTGATGATAAACATGACTATTCTGCGTGTCTTGTTTCTGTTGATTCAGCATACCCAGGATATATTCTAAAAAGATTTCTTGTATTGACTGAAAAATTTCTTGTTGATGCCTTTGTTGTTTCAGGAAAAGAGAAAGCGAAAATTGACTGGATTATACACTGTCGTGGGAATATTGCTGAAAGTTCACAAAATATTGCTGTTGACTATTTAGGAAATAAAAATGGATATCAACACCTGAAAAATGTAAAAAAACTATTATCAGTTTCAGAACCAGTGATTTATGAAATCAATCAGCAGGATAAGAAAATCAAAATTTATTTTCTGAACAACTCTGATTCGTCAATTTTCACTGGCTCTGGCATTGGTTATCATTTAAAGGACGAAGTACCATTTTTGATGAGAAGGAAAATTTCAGAATCAGCGGTTTTTATTACTGTTTATGAATTTATGTGTGACTCAGATATTCAATCAATCAACATTTTACCTGTTTTTGAAAAGAACAAGAAACTTCAGGAAACAGAAGCAATTGCTTTGAAAATCTCATTTTCAGAAAAAACCATTGAACTTGGTTTTGATTTCAGAGAAAAGACATCAAAACTTGAAACTTCTGGAAAAACTTTTGAAAGGTTTTTTTTCAATATTAAACAATAAAACCACCACCAACAACTTCTTCCCCACTGTAGAAAACTGCTGCCTGTCCTGGTGTTATTGCCCTCTGTGGTTTTTCAAAAATCACCTTAACTGTATCACTGTTTACTGGAAAAATTTCTGATTGTGCTTCGTGATGTTTGTATCTTATTCTTGTTTTTACCTTCATTGGTTTTTCTAATTTTTTAATGCTTATGAAATTTATGTTCTTCGCAATGAGATTTTTTTTATAAAGCTCCTTTTCTTCTCCTACAACGATTGCATTTTTTTCTGGCAATATTTCAATTACATAAAGTGGTTTTTTACCTGAAATTCCAATTCCTCTTCTCTGCCCGATTGTATAATGAAAAATGCCCTTGTGTTTACCAAGGATATTTCCATTTCTATCAATAATATCTCCGCCTGTTGCCTTATCAAAAAGAAAAAATCTGTCTCCAGAGATAAAATCCTGGCTTTCTTCTTTTTCACTGATATCAAGCCCACAAGATTTTGCAATTTCTTTTACTTTTGGCTTTGTATACTCACCAAGTGGAAAAATGATTTTTGAAAGTTGTTGCTGGTTCAAAAGAAAAAGAAAATAACTCTGGTCTTTCTTTAAATCAATGCCTTTTTTCAAGATGTATCTTCCATTTTTATATTCAACCCTTGCATAATGGCCTGTTGCGAAAAAATCAAAATCAATACCAATTTCATTGATTTTATTCAGTAAGAATCCAAATTTCACAAATTTATTGCAAATTACACAGGGATTAGGTGTTTTCCCTTCAAGATACTCTTTTTTGAAATACTCAATAACCGTGTGATGGAATTCTTTTTTCAGATCAATAAAAATTACAGGAATATCAATTATTTTACTGATTCTCTCAAGTTCTTCAATATCTTTTTCTTCAGGGCCATAGCAGGATGACTTTGTCCCACATTTTATTTTATGTTTTTCATCCCAGACCTTCATAAAAACACCTGTAACATCATATCCCTGATTTTTCAACAACATCGCAGCAACAGTTGAATCAACCCCACCACTCATTCCGACAATCACTTTCTTTTTCATACTATGATTATAATTTTTTATCGTTTCACAGGCAACCTGTTAACTGCAAAGTCGCTCTAAATGTCCCCTCGGCCTCCTTTGATCTCCCTCCTTTTCAGTCCCCCTTTGTCCCCGTTGCTCTCCCTCCTTTTGAATCCCCCTCGATCCCCCTTTGCCACTTCCCCTCTTTCCCCTCCTGAAAGGAGGGGATGCAAGGGGAGGTTATTCTCCTACACAGCCACCCTCACCTTTTGTCCTCTCCCCTCAAGGGAGAGGAAACGAGGCAAAGAATAGCCAAAAGGATGGACTAAAATCCCTCTTTCATCTCCCTTACTAACATTTCCTCTCCCATCAAAGGAGATGCGGGTAAGAGATAGCCACTTCAGGCATGGTCGTAGCAAACTCTTTCCTGATTAATCTCCAAGGATTTCCTCTGCTTCATTCTTCTGTGCATCCATGATATATGTAATACCTGATATTTTGCTTGCTTCCTCTGTAAGGGCGACAACATCATCCCGATGTAATGAGTCAAGTCGAAAACTCCTGGCACCAGCCATTAATTGACTTAGCCCTGTCTTTAGTTTATCCACAAACGTATAGATGGCAATGGCGCCAAAAGGTATTTCTTTTATTTTCTTACCATATTTGTTCTCCAGCATTGTATATGTGGTAAAAATTTCCTCGGGCTTTGTTCCATATTTTGAAACTGTCGGAGGCAATTTTTCCCATTTCCCATTACCTGAACCTGTAAGTGCCTTTTGAATGTTATCTCCAACAAAACCAGGTATCATAAGAGCCCTTCCCATACAAACAGCCTTAAAGTACGGTGCGCCCATCGCAAGCACTTTGAAAATGTGGTCCTCTGTAGAAAATCCGCCAGCCATCGCAAGATCAGGTATCCACATATTTTTTCTGACAAGTTTCTGAGCAAACTGATAGGCAAGACTCTGAAGATAAAAGGTTGGAATTCCCCATTCCTGCATCATTCTCCATGGACTCATTCCTGTCCCACCACCAGCACCATCAATCGTCACAAGATCTACCCTTGCATTTGAAGACCATTTTAATGCCATTGCAAGTTCCCTTGGTCCATATGCACCAGTTTTCAAACTCACCCTTTTTACTCCAACAGTTCTTCTGAGATACTCAACTGAACGAACAAATTCTTCCTCGTCAATAAATCCTAATCTTGAATGCCTTTCAAATTCTTTTATTCCTCCTTTTTTGTATGCTTCCTGAACCGATGGATTTGATGGATTGGGAACAATGATATAACCGCGTTTTTGAAGTTCAATTGCTCTTTCAATATCTTTTATTTTAATCTCACCACCGATTGACTTTGCACCCTGACCCCACTTTAATTCTATGGACTCTACTCCAAGTTTTTCAACTACATATTCTGCCACTCCGAGTCGGGTATCCTCAACATTCAATTGAACAATAATATCTCCGTATATCTCCGTATTCCTCCTGCCACTGTTTGTATATCTTAATTCTCCTCTCCATTTCAGGGGATCTCGTAACTTTTCCGTTCTTGTTCACTTCAAGTTGAGGATCCACACCACACACATTTTCACCGATGACCAGAGAAATTCCTGATATTGCTGCTCCGATTGCAAAACTTTCCCAGTGCTTTCTTGCTATATCTGTTGAACCAAGAGCCCCGGTAAAAATCGGCATCCTCATCCTCACCGGATAAAGATGTCCATATACTGCTGTTGTATCAACCTCAGGGAAAATCGCTTTATCAGGATTTGCCTCATTGATTGCTTTTGCTCCCAGGGCATAGCCCATAATATTCAGATGGGAATAATCAACTGGATACTGTTTATCACACCCGGATGTAACCTCACCAAATGGACCAGGATAAATGGCTTCTCTTCCTCTAAAAGACGCCTTAAAAACCTCGCAAAAGCCCGCGCAATCTTCCCTGCATACAGTACAAATACCTGAATTTGGTGCAATATCCCTTGAACGATTCCTTGTTCCTGTCGCCTCATTTGCATTTGGTCTTTGTAAATTCATTTTTTCCCTCCCAAAGTAAAAAATAGAAAAATATTGAACCAATGGCTTCGTTGCCCTTCCAGTGCTTGTAAAAACTGCCTTCGATGGCTTTTGGACGTCTTTGTCCGGATGGCTTCTTTGCAGGTCATATATTTTTAGCACAATCAAAAAATTTGTCAAATTTTTTGTCATACCTTGAAAATATCTCTTGCATCTTTTTATGTTCTCCTGAGAGTACCAATTGCATTAAAATAAACATTATGGTAGAATAAACATTGACATTTTATCGTTCAACTATTCAAGTGAAAGGAAAAAAGAATGGAAAAAACAAAATATAATCTTTTTTCAATGGCTCAGGAACAACTTAATGAATGCGCAAAAATTTTGAATCTGGATAAAAGTGTTTATGATGTCCTTGCTTTTCCTATGCGAGAGATTCATATCTCTTTGCCTGTAAAAATGGATGATGGGACTGTAAAAGTATTTCATGGATACAGAGTTCAATATAATAATGCACTTGGACCAACAAAAGGTGGAATCAGATTCCATCCTAAAGAAACCATAGACACCATTAGAGCACTTGCTTCGTGGATGACATGGAAATGCTCGTTGATGGGATTACCTCTTGGTGGAGCAAAAGGTGGAATTATTTGCAATCCAAAAAAAATGTCGGATGGAGAAATTGAAAGATTGAGCAGGACCTATGTTGATATGATTTACAAGTATATTGGACCAGAAGAAGATGTACCTGCTCCTGATGTCTATACCAATCCCCGGATTATGGCATGGATGATGGATGAGTATTCAAAAATTGCTCAGAAGAATCAATTTGGTACTTTTACTGGCAAACCCATTGTTATTGGTGGTTCTGCTGGAAGAGAACAGGCAACAGCAAAGGGTGGGCTTTATACATTAAAAGAAGCAGCAAGTGAATTTGGGATTGACCTTTCTCGTACAACCATTGCAATTCAGGGATATGGAAATGCTGGTTATTACGCAGGGGTTCTTGCAAAAGAAATGTTTGGTTGTAAAGTGGTTGCTGTTAGTGATAGTAAAGGTGCAATTTTTAATAAGGATGGTATTGGTTGTGAAAAGGTTAATCAACACAAGAAAAAAACTGGTTCAGTAAAGGGTTTTCCTGGAACAAAAGAAATTACGCAAGAAGAATTATTATCACTTGATGTTGATATCCTTATCCTTGCAGCCCTTGAAATGGCAGTGAACAAAGAAAATGCATCTTCAGTGAAAGCAAAAATTATTATGGAACTCGCAAATGGACCAACAACCCCGGATGCCGATAAAATTCTTTATGAAAAAGGAATTCATGTCATACCAGATTTGGTCTGTAGCGCAGGAGGAGTGACTGTCTCTTATTTTGAAATGGTTCAGAATTTTATGATGTTCTACTGGAGCGAAAAAGAGGTTGATGATAGATTATCAGAAAAAATGAAAAATGCATATCATAATGTTCTGGATACTTCAAAAAGATTGAAAATAAATATGAGACAGGCAGCATACGTTATTGCTGTGCAAAGGGTGATTGAAGCAATGAAACTTCGCGGTTGGGTCTAAAAAAATTTTATACTTCTTTCTCTGGTATCCATCTTGAAATCGCCCTAAATCGCCATTACTAATATTTCCCCTCCCTTGAGCTATCCCTTACCCACATCTTTACCTATATTATACCCTACCTTTTTTAGAATTGAGCCTTTTTAATTTTTTCATTCTTTTCAACAACAATAGATTTTTATTTTCA
>Ga0315298_1009414_pt1 | contig 12087 bp, 11 predicted proteins | sample WHS_1_MG_FD_203077 | JGI IMG/M metagenome (GOLD analysis project Ga0315298, IMG submission 203077) | Extremophilic microbial mat communities from Washburn Hot Springs, YNP, Wyoming, USA - WHS_1_MG | ecosystem: Environmental > Aquatic > Thermal springs > Hot (42-90C) | place: USA: Wyoming... | reverse complement strand
TCTCCAACCCCAGCTTTATCGACAGCAACTGATCGTTCTGACCAAGATGGCCATAGTCCTCCAGATAGGTCGATTGATTCTCCTGCAGTCCGAGCTCCTGGAGCACCGCGATGTGTGCGCTGCGCTTGAAGTGCAGAATTGCTAGATAATCGATATCGCGCTCGCCCAAGCCGCTCTTTTTCAGCGATTCGCGGATAACTGCATAAAAATTCGGCATAGTGACTTCGCCAAGTTTCTGCTTGAAGGCCTGCTCATCGGGCACCATAAAGGATGCATGCTGAGTGTCTTCAGGTTTTGGAGGCCATGCTTTAGAGCCAAGCACAGGCACTACGCACATCTCCGAAAGCGAGCCATCGCCTTTGAATGCTGATGCGAGTACCACATTCCGCCCGAGGTTTTTTCTGAGCACACAGGCGGAACCGGCCGAACCAATATCCATCATGAATCGAGTCGGCGGATAGGCAAGATCGATGAGGTCATTATTGCGATAACCGGAGACAAGCAGTACCGTGTTTAAATCATCTCGAGCCAGCATGAGCGATTTTGCGACATCGATGGCAGCCATCATCGAACCGCACATGGCTTCCATATCGAAACTCCAGGCCCGGGATGCTCCCAGTCTGTTCGCGACATTGAGGCCGGCAAGCCAGCACGGATAATCCTTGTGCTGGGCACCACACCAAATGACAAGATCGACATCCTCCGCTGGAATCGCAGCATCTTCGAGCGCTGCTTTCGCGGCCATGAAACCCATGTAGCTCGTCGGCTCTTCCTGCCCTGCAATCGGTTTTGTCATTATGCCGAACTTGAGTGCAACAACATCCTCGGGCACGCCTGTTGCCTTCGCAAGATCCGCGGCTGTCATCGTATGTTTCGGTATATAAAGGCCTATACCTGCAATGCCGACATGCATGGTTCTTTTCCCCCAGTACAAATCGATGCTGCTGGCCATCCGGCGCCGGACAGAACTCAAAAAAGCCAGCAACGCCTGAATCAGCTCTCACACTATTGTTGAATGGAATTTGCAATCCGTCAAGAGGAAAAATGAAACTTTCTGGCGGTGCATTAAAGGCGCACCATATTAAAACTTTATAAATCTATAAATTACATATATTTAATAGCAAATGCTCAATTGTGCTGCCAGGCCACGAAAATTCCGCTTGCGCATTCAAAAAAGCGGGGCTATACTAGGCTCATGTAAGTGGTGAATCATCTCTCACCCAATGAGGCGGAATATGGGCTCAGATACTCGCAAGGCGCTGATCGAAAGTGCAGCAAATCTTTTCTCTGCAAGGTGGTATGGAATTGTTTCCGTCGCCGAGATATGCCGGTCCGCTCATCTTTCGAATGGAGCTTTCTACCGCCATTTTAAGAACAAAGAAGAAATTTTCTGCGCCATCCTGGATTATGTTGTGGGGCAAATCGAATCAGCGCTTGCACCACTTGCTCAAATCGAGCCAAATGACAGGCTGCGCCAATTCGTACACATTATCTATGATTTTTCGCAGAACAATACGCCGCTCGTTCGTGTGTTCCGCGAAGGCCAATACCGGCTTTTCGAATATGAACGAAAGCTCAAGGACGTATACGAAAAAGCTTTTACTGTAGTATTCGGCCGCAAGCCTTCGACAGCCGAATACTTGTTCGCCCTGGGAGGCTTACGCTTTGCTAGCATCCGCAGGGCATTCCATCAAATACCTGTTCAGCCAGAGGCCATTGTCTCGATTCTGCATAGCGGTATTCTGAAGGAACAGCCGATCAATGCCGACCGCGTCTTTTCCACCTCGATCACGCCCCTGCCGATCGAGCTTCTTCCGGACAGCAGACAACAGCTTCTTGCAGAAGGCCGCAAACTTTTTGGAGAAAAGGGTTACTTCGAGACCAATATCCACGAAGTAGCATCGAACGCAGGCCTGGCGATCGGGTCCTTTTATCGCTATTTCGAGAGCAAGGAAGCATTCTATAAAGAAATTATCCAATCAGTGGGAAGAGATGTGCGGCACTTCATTACGCTGAATCTTGGGAATGGCCTCAATCGCCTCGAACGAGAACTGCGCGGGCTGTGGCTCTTCATTCTTTTTCTCTCTATGGACCGTTATTGCTACAATATAGTCCGTGAGGCTGAATTCGTGTTGCCCGATGAAGTGCGTTCATACTACGACGCATTCCATCGCGGGTATCTTAAGAGGGAAGACTCTTCGATTACATGCGATACGACAACATGCATCGAATTCATGCTGGGAGTTGCGCACTATCTCGGCATCGAGGTCATTTTCGACAAGTCGCCCGACAGCGCTCGCCAGGTCATCGAAGAAATAGGATATTTCTATACACATGGGCTGAGCGGAGATGAGCGCTTAGGCAATGCACGCAATTGACACGGAGGAACATATGGCCAAAGCAGCAATCATTGGTACAGGCTTGTATGCGCCTGGCCGACCGATCGACAACGAAACACTGAAGAAACTGACAGGTGTCGAATTCGACTCACAGCGGCATGAGGGAAAATTAGGCATACAAAGCAGACATATTGCGCGCCTTTCCGGCCTCAAAGAGACAACAGCCGATTTTGCGGAACATGCCGCTCGCAATGCGCTCCAGGCAGCCAAAGTCGATCCGAAAGATGTGGGGCTTTTCATTGTCGCCACTGACACACCCGAATATATTTCGCCAGCAACATCCATTCTCTTGCAGGGGAGGCTGCAGGGTGGAGAAACAGGCGCCAAATCCTTCGATGTCGGTGCTTCCTGCGCAAGTTTTGTCGAGGCACTCGATGCGGCTGCCCGCCATCTTATGACTGACTCGAGCATGCGCTATGCGCTTGTCGTCGGCGTGTACAACATGCCCGCATATATCCGCGACGGAGATGCCTTTGGATGGTCGATTTTTGCCGATGGAGCTGGTGCGGTTGTACTCGAGCGCAAGGAGCAGGGCCAGTCGGGATACATCGATGGCGCCTTCGTAACCGATGGTACGCAGTGGAACTTTGTCGGTGTCTATGCGGGCGGAACAAAATTGCCCGTTACGCGCGAGAGACTTGATGCAGGCGAGTACGGCCTTCAGCTTTTGCAGAAGCTTCCAGGCGACCGAAATGTAAAGCTGTGGCCGCCGCTCGTACAGCGCCTACTTGAAAAGGCAAAGATTCCTCAGTCAGCGGTAAGCCACTATCTGTTCACTCAAATCAACAAATCTGTCATTGAACAGGTTATGGCGATTCTCGGCGAGCCACTGCACAAAACGACAATGGTTATGGACAAGTATGGCTATACCGGCTCGGGGTGCATTCCCATGGCACTACATGAAGCGGTAATGGCAGGGCGAATAAAGAAAGGCGACCTCGTCGTCATGGTCGCGTCGGGGGCCGGCCTCGCGGTCGGTGCCTCAATATTAAAATTCTAGGCTGCTGAAATTCCAGAAAGGGAGGAAGTATGAATCTTCAGGATGAATATCGCACAAAGCTCATTTCCATTCCGGAAGCGGTTTCGAAAATCAAGAGCGATGACAATGTCGTCGTGGCAATGTGCGCATCGGAACCGCAAGGCTGCATGGGCCAATTCCATACCGTTGCGGACCGCGTCGAGAATGTGCGCGTCTTTTCGAGCCTTACGCTCCAACCGTACGACTTTTACATGAAGCCCGAAATGAAGGGACACTTCGAGCTTGCAAGCTGGTTCCATGCCCCAGGTTCGCGTGCCGCGCTGAAAAACAATACGGGGACAGTCACCTATGTGCCGAACATGCTGCACCGCAGTGCAACCGATTTCATTTTTGCGCGCAAACCCCATATTTTTTATGGAACCTGCACCCCTCCCGACAAGCACGGTTATGTTTCCTTGTCGCTCGGCATTACCTACGAAAAAGATATACTGGAAGCGGCAGATCTCGTTATTCTGGAAGTAAATCCGCTTTTGCCGCGCACATTTGGCGATACGCATCTGCATATCTCGGAAGTCGATTTCTTTGTCGAGCATGAACAGATGGTTCCAGAACTCCCCTCGCCGCAGCCCAGCGAAACGGATCTCACCATAGGAAGATATATCGGAGAGCTCATCGAAGATGGTTCTACCATTCAGCTCGGCATCGGCGGCATTCCAAACGCCGCTGCCCTCGCCCTCCGTGACAAGAAAGACCTTGGCGTTCACACCGAAATGATTGTCGACTCGATGATGGAATTGTACGAAATGGGCGTCATCACCAATCGCAAAAAATCCTTCCACAAAGGAAAGCTTGTCGCCACCTTCGCAATGGGTTCACGCAAGCTCTACGACTGGCTCGACGACAATGTAGCGGTGGAATTCATGCGCGGGCGCTGGGTGAATAACCCTGCTGTCATTTCACAGAATTCGAAAATGGTTTCCATCAATACATGCCTTATGGTTGACCTTACCGGTCAGGTAGCAAGCGAAAGCCTTGGACCAGTCCAGTACTCAGGCACAGGCGGTCAGTCCGACACTGCCGAAGGCGCAGTCGAGGGCATTGACGGCAAAGGCAAAAGCATCATTGCCTGTTACAGCACCGCAAAAGGCGGCAAGGTTTCTACGATCGTACCCATGTTGCCCGAAGGCGCGGCAGTCACCCTGCATCGCAGTCTTGTCGACAATGTGGTCACTGAATTCGGCATTGCCCGCCTGCGCGGCAAAACCGTCCGCGAGCGAGCTCGTGAGCTCATTGCAGTGGCGCATCCGGATTTCAGGGCAGAACTCACGGAGAAAGCAAAAGCGCTCGGCTATCTGTGATTACAGATGGGGAGGGCCGCAGGCAGTGTGGAGAGCAAGTGGACCAGGCAGCAGAAGCAAGGCGATTGCGCACATGCACATATGCCGCGATTACATCTGTCGTAGGCTGATATCGCCAGAAACCGTCGAGATGCGGACAGGAGCAAGACCGCTGCCAAGCACAATCGTGCCCACGCCCTTTGCAGTTCCATTGTGCTCGATGTCACCGGAAATTGTCGAAATTGCTACGCGCGCATCCCAAAGCTCGGGATAATATAGCAATACATCGCCAGAAGCAGTCTTGATCAAAAGAGATCCGATTCGGTCCAGAACTTGCACATCGCCGGAAATCGTCGAGACTGAAAGGCTATCCACGGTAGACGGTATGCGCAATTCTATGAGATCAGGTTCGGGCTTGCCATGAATTGTACTGATTCCGAAGGTTCCCCTTGTGCTGTCGTAGCGTAATTCAAGCCTGGGATGCTCTTCGCCCGGCGTCCGAACAGCAAGAGAAGCATCAGCAACAAGTACTCGAATGTCGGAAGACCTGCAGTGCACAGAAACTTCATGTACCGAAGCAAGATCGGAATCTCCAAATTCATAGCTGCCCGGCACATTTTCGCTGGCCCGACTTTCTTGGCTCCCCTTAAAAGTTCCATCGCGATTGCGCCTGAAAATCCGGGCTATATCGAATGCTTTTCTGATCGCTTCTTCAAGCTCTATATCGTCGATGGTAACGTGAACGCTTTTTTGGGCCTTGTGCCCGTTTTTTGGCTGCTCTACATGGGGTGCCTCATACGGTCCAAGCCCCGCCGCTTCCCTCAGGCTATCGGCAAGCGATTCTGGCGGTTCAAGCCCTTCGATAATCTCTTCGGGGCTCTTTTCAGGATGCTCGAGCACAAGGCCATCGATATGATCCTCGATTTCGAGGATGATATCCGCGCAGGAAGCTTCATCGAGCCCCCCGAGGCGCTGCGTCAGAATATCGATGTATTCCTTTCGTGTCATTCTGCATGCCCTCCGGTCATGATCGTGCGTCGCGCTGCGGCGCTTCTTTCATATTCTTCCCTCATCTTGCCAAGCAGGGCGCTTCCTGTGCGCGATATGACATAGTATTTCCGCGGATGCCCTACATCGGGAGTTTCCCACTGCGCTTCGATGCTCTCGTCCTTTGTCATACGCATAAGAAGGGGGTACAGCGTGCCCTCAGTCACATCTACGCCCGCATTATTCAACTGTTCCATAATGGCCAGGCCATAGCTTCTGCCGCTTTTCGAGAGAAGCTCCAATACGCAGAGCTCGAGAAATCCTTTTCTGAATTGGCTTTTCCATTTTTCGTAGAGTTCCTCAGCTGCGCTCATGGCATTTTCCTTGCCCGTACACATCGACAGAAGACCCCGCATCGATACTCCGATACGAAGCCGACTTGCTGGGTGTGTCTGCCTTTCGGCCAGAATGCATCTGCACACCGCTGCGCGCATGTGCAAGATCCAGGATTGATCGCAGAAAGCGCCTCACATCCATGAGGATCGTTTCCATCGCTGCCCTCCTTTGCAAGAATATCTTGCTATACATAATATAAGATATAGCATTTTATTTTGCAAGAGCAAAATGCAAAAATGTTCAGTTTTTGGAGCTCGGATTGACCCGCGCCGCGTTTTGCAGCCACAATTGGTATATGTATTGCGATGCTCATATTCACCTAGTCGATCTCGACGCAAGGGAACCGGGATTTGCTCGCCGGCCGCTGCCTTTTCCATGGCGCGCGGCAGTCGTATCCCACGATCCTGATGAATTCGAAGCCAGCGAAAAAATGCGGGCTCTTCTTTCTCCCACTATTGCCGGTTTCGGCATTCATCCGCAAAATCCGGACATGCGCAATGCAGATTTTCTTGCGGCGCTATGCAGAGAAAAGAAAATACGCTTTATTGGAGAAGCTGGTTTCGATTTTTTCGGCGATGGACCTTTGCGTTCGAGGACGCCCGAGGCCATGAAGCTGCAGACCGAAGTATTTGTATTTCAAGCCAGACTGGCTGCTTCCGAAGGGCTGCCCCTTGTCATTCATCTGAGAAAGGCTTCAGATGTGCTGATGGCTCACGGCAGATTGCTGGCCAATATTCCATCGGTCATTTTCCATTGCTGGCCGGGGCGGCTCGAGGAAGCAAATATGCTTCTCAAAAAAGGCATCAACGCATATTTTTCATTCGGGACCCCGCTTCTGCGCGATTCGAGGCATGCAATTGAATCATTGATCGGGCTATCTCTTTCACGCATTCTCTCCGAAACCGATGCGCCATGGCAGCCTCCTCATGGCTCGGCCTGGACACGCCTCGAGGATATTGCAACAGTGGTGCGCAAAATGTCCATGGTACTGGAACGAGAGCAATCTGCGCTCGAGCCGATACTCGAAGACAACTTTGCTTCTGCGTATCTTCTGAAGGAATGAGGCAGCAAAATGAACACGACGCCGATACAGCCCACTTTTCGATTTACAGACAGAACCCGCATTCTGGTTGGCGAAAATGGTCTCGATGCGCTTGCAAGGGCCCGCGTCGCGGTCTATGGACTTGGAGGAGTCGGAGCGGCATGTGCGCTCGACCTTGTGCGTGCTGGTATCGGGTATCTGCACGTCATCGACTTCGATATTGTCGAAATATCGAATTTGAACCGCCTCGCATTCGGTTTTTCGCGCTTTGTCGGCATGCCGAAAACCGAAGCATTTATGCAGGCAGCTAGCGAAATCAATCCCGATATTGAAATTTTTGCCGAAAAAATGTTTTTTACCAGCGAGACCGCGGCCAGCGCCATTGCCCCCGAATGCGAAATCCATGCCGACTGCGTTGATGTGCTGAGCCCGAAGGTGAGCCTTATTGCAGCCATGCGCACTCAGAATCTTGTGTTCATCTCGAGCATGGGAACTGCCGGCCGGCTCATGCCGGAGCGGTTAAAGCTCGGATTCATGTCAGAAGTCAAGGGCTGCCCTCTTGCGCGGGCGGTCAGACAGCGCCTTGCCAAATTGCAGATTCCCCTCGATTTTCCCGTCGTGTGGTCGGATGAGCCTGCAACAAAGCCAATGCCCAGAGAAGGCCAGCGAGGCATCCAGGGGTCAGCCCCTTTTGTACCGCAGTCAGCCGGTCATTTCATGGCTTCGTGGGTCGTAAGAAAAATATTGGAGAATGCCCATGTCTGAGCCGTTTGGACTCGAAAGATTCTTTTGGAGGTGCCAAAACCAAAGCAGGAAATTGGCCCGAACACGAGGTGTCTCGGGCCTATTCACTGTTCCCAAATAGAAACATCCTCGGATTTTCCGAGCAGAATCGCAGCTTCATCTCTTCACTAAGCCCGCTCTGAGAAAAAAATTCGTAGTAATCTCTGTAGGAGCGCACTTTGAAAAGGTTCACCATAAAATCCGAGCCAAACAGAATGCGATGCGAAAGTTTTTCAGCTTCGTCTTGGCTGAGCGAATCGAGTAGACCGGCCAGCTCCCCGTAAAACGAAGGCTCTCCCGCGGTAAAAGAAAAATCGGTGTAGACATGAGGATATGCAAGCACGAGATCAACGATTTGCGCACGCCAGTCCTCTTGTGCCCTTCCACCGATCATTCGTATATAGCGCTTCCCAAAATGCGCAAAATTGAGCACAAGGTTCGGGTATTTTTCGAGTGCCGGCTTGTAGCGCAAAGGAGCGGTAAACAAGAGCGATTCTTCCAGAGGAATAATACGATACCCCTGATCGTCGCAATGCGTTGTGATGGGGATGCCCTTCGATTCGGCAAAAGAATACAAAATTTCGACTTTTTCTCTCTCTGCCGGATCGTCTGGCCACGGGTCGAAGCCAAGGGGTGGATACAGCTTTATGCCCGCAAAAAGACCATAGCTTTCCGGCGTGCAGTCAGGTGCGTTCGCGGGCATGGATATAAAGCGCCGTTCAAATTCTGATTCATCTTTTTTATAGCCTGCGAACCATTTCTCGAGATAGGCCAGAAGCCCTTCTGCTTGATAATTCTTCGTATTCACCCCGAGAAAAGGATAGACGCGCAAGAATCCCTGCGGCCGATCGGCTCGATATCGCCGGATTGCATACATAATATCGACAATCTGCGCTTCGATTGGCTTTCGCGGAGGGCGCTTGTAGTATGTGTCCGGCGTGAGTGTCGAAGGAGTAGAAAAGTCCATGACAAGCGGCGTCAGCACCAGAGAATCAAACGAAAGTTCACCGATATGCAGCGAGCCGTCGCGCAAGGGGGCTGGCTCCTTGAACTTAGCATTTTTCGCATCTTCAAATTGCCCCGCAAGATCGTCTTCCATAAGAAAGAGAATGTCCGCGCAGTCGTTATCCATCACTGCGAGAAGATTGCGAACCTTCTCTCCTCCCCTTTTCAGCATCGACGACGCAAGATACTCGAACGATGCAATCTGCGAATAAATCACTTCGCGCGGCCTGTGCCGGAGCGACTCGATTATCGACATAAAGGCAGGATGAGAAAGATTCATGAGATGACAGTGCACATCATAGAAAACAGCATTGTTCATGATCGACGCCCCCGCATTTCCCGTTTTCCAGCCGAATTAGCGACTGCAATCCCCATTACAATAAGAAGCGCGCTCAAACCCTGATACCAGCTGAAGGCTTCATGTCGAATCAAAACGCCTGCAAGCACTGTGATTACCGTGATCATATTGGTAAAGACCGCAGACTGCGAGGCTTTGAGATACGTGAGCGAGTAGTTGATGAGAAAAAAGGCCAGTACCGAAGAGAGCACACCAAGGTACAATATCCCTGCCCAGGAAGGTACGAATCTGCTGCCGGCGGTATCAAAAAGCGCTACAATATTTCCTTTTCCTGCAATATTCTGCAGCGCAGCAGGAATGCCGAAACTTATCGCCCCCGACCACATCATCGCGTATGTCCGTTCGGCCGGCGAGAATGTCTCCGATGCCTTTCTGCTCGCTATATTGAAGATTACTGCGCTCAGCATCGAAGCAGTCAGAAAAACAACGCCGATTGGCTTGGTCTCGGCATTCTTCCCCTGCCCGAGCAATGCAACGAGCCCAACGCCAATTATGGACATGGCGAGCCCCGAATACTGCAGCGCTGACAATCTCTCTTTCAAAACTATCGCACCGACGATTGCAACACCTGCCGGCAGCGCCCCAAGAATAATCCCTGCCACACTCGTTGCCGCGTTTGCTACTCCATATGTCTCGAATATGAAATAGGCCACTGGCTGGAACAAGCACATAAGCAGCAGAAGTCCAAGCGGCTTTTGCCTGAAATCGATACGAATCGCACCAGCCAGAGCAAGCCCGCTCATAAGCAGGGCGGCAATGAAAAATCTCGAGGCCAGAAGCTCTATCGGGCTGAGCACTGCTAATGTCTCTTTTGTTACCAGAAACGAAAAACCAAAAATCGTTGAATATCCGATTCCTGCCGCAATACCTCGGACTTTGCTCATGGCCGGAGAGTAACATTTTCCTGCTTCTCATTCCAGTGTGCAAGACATCCATGGAAATGAATGTCGACAGGTAGTATATTACAAATATGACGCACGTTGATGTCGAAGAATTTTGGGCCAATTTCGAAAAAGAGATTGGCGAAAAAATAATTTCGAGAACCATGGGCCAGCATTTCAGCACCCGCAAATCGCAAGGCGAATGGGGGCTTCTTGTGCTCTCCGAAACAACCCTCCGCTTCAGACCTACTCCAGGCGAAAATTGGTTCGATTCACTATTCCGTATGGCTGCCCCCAAGGTTCCCAAAGAGCCGCTTGCTGACATTTTGGTGCCGCTTGAATCCATTTCATCAATCGAGCTGCCCCGGAAGCACTTCTTCGATTTTCTTTTCAGCCCGCCTTTTACCGTCTTTACGCTTCGATACCATATTGGGAATACAGAACGCGACCTATTACTTGGCGCCGATTCCAAATGCGAGCTTTTCCGCTGGCTTCTCTCGAATCTCCCCATTGCGAAGGGAACATGAGAGAAATTTATCGACAGCTCGCAGATGCTGGAATACCGTTTTTCGAATATGGAGTAACGGCGCTCGATGCCTACTATAACGAAAAGCCTCGCCCTGTGCGCTTTGTAGTGGCTGAATGCTCGGTCATTGACCTTGCCCGATGCTTCAGCGAATTGCAGTACCCCAATCTGCCTTATGCAGATGCTGCGCTTGACACATGCAAAACCAGCATCAGTCTGTACATGAATTCTGACGAGAGCAACGAAACGCCGACAGAAGCCGTTCGGGAAAGCTCAATGCAGGAAAGCAGCGTGCGCTTTCTCTGCACCGAAGATGCGCTTCATTGCGAAGTAGGTGGCTCATGGACCAATTTTCGGAGAAACCCCCAGAGCGACATATTCTATGATCAGGGGAATATTTACGATGATCTCAGGGCCAAAGCCATACCATCCTGCAATGTAGATACGGACAATGCGCTCTTCGAATCTGCAGTGCTGGCCACCTTTCATCCCGAAGGCTATCGTCTTGCAAAAGAACCAATCCCCCTGCCCGCTTGTACTTCATCGTATTTTCAGAAAGATCTACTTATCACGGTTCTGACCGGCCGATACCCAGCGGCAGGGCTCGAACTGCTCAAAAGAAGCGGTTTTATTGCCCGGGAATGGCCAGAAATTGCGCTCCTCGATGATGTCGATCATGCAAAGGATTATCATCCCGAAGGCAATGGATGGAATCATACACTGCAAACATTTTCGTACCGCAAAGAACGCGATCTTGTGCTTTCGCTTGCGCTTCTGCTCCATGATATCGGCAAACCGGAATCCTTAAGCAGAGAAGGCAAGCGCTTTGATCGGCATGCCGAGCTGGGAGCTCGGCGCGCGCGGAAATTTCTAGCTCGCCTTGGTTTTTCCACCGCAATACAAGAAGATGTAGCATTTTTGATACGCTACCATATGATGCCTGCAGCGCTTTCGGTTCTTCCAATTCAAAAAACAGAACCAGTCATAACGGATCCGCGTTTTCCTGAGCTGCTTGAATTGTTTCGATGCGATGAATTTTCAAGCTACAAGGACCCGGAAAGTTACTATGAAGCCTGCAATGTCTATCGGGCAATGCGCCGCAATATGAAAAATCCTTACAGGAATACAGATGGCTCGCTGAAAAGCCGCTCAAAACGAGCAACTTCATAGTGTCACGAACCTTGCAGACGGCAGGCAGGAGAACACTTAGGCATGCGCATAGCCCGGCAGATACTCGGCAGAGGTTTTGAGCGGAGTCGGGAATGCGCGCATCCAGAACTTCAGATCCAAACTATCAAGGGAGAGCCTGCTTACAAACGCCCGTTCACGGAACATCCATGCGCGGCCCTGAGCCACGAGCTTCTGAGGTATGCCTGCCGCTTCTGCGTGGGTCA
>Ga0315298_1009413_pt1 | contig 12090 bp, 10 predicted proteins | sample WHS_1_MG_FD_203077 | JGI IMG/M metagenome (GOLD analysis project Ga0315298, IMG submission 203077) | Extremophilic microbial mat communities from Washburn Hot Springs, YNP, Wyoming, USA - WHS_1_MG | ecosystem: Environmental > Aquatic > Thermal springs > Hot (42-90C) | place: USA: Wyoming... | reverse complement strand
GGAAGCGGGGGAGTTTCCGCCACCCGCAGCAGCACTTCATAGGCATTACGGCCTTCAAACGGCGGCTGGCCCGTCAACAGCGTGTACAGGACCGCCCCCAGCCCGTAGATATCGGTCCGCGAAGTAACCCCCTCGTGCTGGCCGCGAATCTGTTCCGGCGCGATGTACGTAGGCGTTCCCAGAACCTGGCCGGTCCGCGTGAGGTTCAGATCCTCCTGCATGTGCCGCGAAAGGCCAAAATCGGTCAGGTACGGCCGACCGTCGCGGTCCAGGAGGATGTTCGAAGGCTTGATATCGCGATGGATCAGCCCCTGTTTATGCGCATGGCACACGGCCGCTGCCACCGCCTGGAGCAGCGCCACGGCCGCCCGCGGCTCGTCGCGAAAACGCCCCCGGTGCTGGTCCAGTCCGCCCCCTTCGATGAGCTTCATGGTGTAGAACAGCCGGCCCTCGTGCCGGCCCACTTCATAGATGGGTGCGATATTGGGGTGATCCAGCGAAGCCACGGCCTCGGCCTCGCGGCAGAACCGCTGCACGTTTTCCGCCGAGGGAATGCAGTCCTGCCGGATCATTTTCAGCGCCACCAGCCGCTGCGGGTTCTTCTGCCGCGCCCGGTACACTACCCCCATCCCGCCTCGCCCCAGCTCCTCCAGCACCTCGTATCCGGCCACCAAGGGAAGCGGCGTTGGGGCTCCGGCCAACGTGCACTCGCCCGGCAACGTCATAGTGTCCGTCAGGCCCGAACTGCCAGGGGCAGCGAAACACGAACAGACCGGCCGGATCGGGGCGAAGGCGGTCTCAAGACGCTGGCGATTTTCCAGAAACTCGGCCAGTTCCTGCGCGAACTCGGGATGGGCGGCCAACCAGCGGTGCGGGCATGGCGGTTCGCCCCGCTCGATCTGCTCCAGGTATTCGAAGACGATCTGGCCGAGGCGGCGCTCGCGGTCGGAACAACCTTCTGACATGCCGTGCATGGCTAGTCCTCCAAGGTGGAAAGCGCCGCCCGAAGCCGCCTCAAAGCCCGCACCAAAAGTTGTCCCACTGCCGCCGGACTGCGCCCCATGCGCTGGGCCACCTCGGTCACACGGAGCCCGGCAAGGTGGTGCAATTCCACGGCTGTACGCTGATCATCGGGGAGTTCGTCCAGTGCCCCTGCCAGCCGCAGCAGTTGCTCCTGGCGAATCATCGCCGCACTGGGCGAGGCCGCCTCAGACGCCAGCCACGACTCCAGCCGCGCCCAAGACTGGCCCAGCAGTTCCTCGATCGATTGCTCGCGCCGCACATCCCGGCAGGCCGCACCGGCCTTGCGAAGTTCATCCCGTATGTTTCGGCCAAGAATCGTACGAAGCCATGCCGGTAATTCCGCTGGCCCGACGGTGCAGGACTCCAATGCCCGGCAGGCCTCCCAAAGCGTCTGCTGCACCACGCCCGAAAGGTCCACCCTACTTTCCGGCATGGCGTAAAGCTGCATTCGGGCCAGTAGCTTCAGGTACCCTCGAAACCGCTCCAGGTCCCCAAACTCCGCGCCGGACTGAGGCGCTGGTGGCACCATGCATCGGCCCTATTCTAGAAGCGTAATCCGCTGCCCGTCCCTACGCGCAAAATCCGTAAAACCCGAAAAAATCACCTCCCAAAGCCTCTCCATTTCTCATCGCCAAGCCCGCCCGTCGGGGACCCAGACTGAACACCCCACCATTTTGGGGAATTATAACACCTGGAACCGGCATGAACAGGCATGGGGGCGGCCGCCGGCCCCGAGTATCAGGGATTTCTGCCGTACACGCCCCGGCCCATGTAACCGGAAGTTCGCAGGTTATCGTAAACCGTCCTGCGGGGCGCCGGTCCACCCGGTCGCCAGGATGCAGCCAGTACGCGGTTGTTCCTGCCATGCGGAATGCGAAGGAACTGGCATGAATCGCCGGCAGGTAAGCAGCGCTGGGGTGCCGCCGACAGCACGCGAAGCTGCCTGGGTCTTGGCCCGCGTCGGCAGGATACCAGCCCCTGGCCGTCGCACTATGGGTTTTCGCTCTGGCCGCCAGGGTAGCGATCAAGCGGTACGGGCCGCTGTCCAGCAGCGTAGTGTGGGGGCTTGGCGGTGCCTAGCGCGCGGTTCCGGGCCCTCGGGACTTGCTGGCATGGCCCGAGGCTCTAGGATGATAGGGTTTTTCGTCGTCGCAGCGTGTCTGCGGCAGCGGACATTCCAACGCTTTCTTCGGAGATGTCTCATGCGTCGTGCGAAGATCACCATTGTGGGGGCCGGCAACGTGGGAGCCACTACTGCGCATTGGTGCGCGGCCGCCGAGTTGGGCGACCTGGTCTTGCTGGATATCCCTCAGACGGGCGGAATGCCGAAGGGGAAGGCATTGGATCTGGCCCAGGCCGGTCCCATCATGGACTTCGACAGCCGGATCGTGGGGACGACCTCGTATGACGACACGGCCGACAGCGATGTGGTTGTCATCACCGCCGGGGTTCCACGCAAACCGGGCATGAGCCGTGATGATCTGCTGGGCACCAATGCTCGCATCGTTGGCTCCGTGGCCGAGCAAATCAAACGCACCAGTCCCAATGCCATCGTCATTGTGGTCAGCAACCCGTTGGATGCGATGGTGCAGCGGGCGTACCAAGTGACCGGGTTTCCGCCCAATCGGGTGATGGGACAGGCCGGGGTGCTTGATACCGCTCGGTTTCGGGCCTTTATTGCTCAGGAACTGAACGTGAGTGTGGAGGACGTCTCGGCCATGCTTTTAGGGGGCCACGGCGATACGATGGTGCCCCTGACGAGCTGTTGTGCGGTGGCAGGCATTCCGGTTACCGAGTTGATCGCCCCCGAGCGATTAGCGGAGATTGTCCAGCGCACCCGGGATGGCGGGGCGGAGATTGTAAGCCTGTTGAAGACCGGCAGTGCCTATTACGCCCCGGCGGCGGCGACCGCCCAGATGGTCGAGGCGGTGGTCCGCGACAAGAAGCGGGTAATGCCCTGCGCGGCCTTTTGCGATCGGGAATACGGGGTAGGCGGCTACTACGTCGGCGTGCCGTGCGTGATTGGGGCCGGCGGCGTGGAACGCATCCTCGAGATACGCCTCACGCCGGAAGAGCAAGCGGCGTTTCAGAAAAGCGTCGAGGCCGTGAAGGGGTTAGTCAAGACGATGGCGCGGCTGGTCACCCTTCCGGCGGGTTGATGCGCGCACTGCTATCATGCGGAAAACATCGTTGAAGTGGCGGCGCGACAGGGCAATTGCAATTTTCTGCGCCGCGCTTCGTGGTCTCCCGTTGACAGGTTGGGGTGCGATGGAGTAGAGTCTGGCTTCGTTTCCTGTCACGCTGGGAAATGGATGCACCGATGGATCGAGGATTGCCTTCCCATTGCAATGCGGAGGATGCTCACGGAGGCCGGCCCGTCGTCTCAGGGATCATCTCTGGCCCGCAATCCTTTGACAAACCATGAATCGCTTTCGATCAGCGAGCCGTTCGCGGCAGGCTTCGTTGGAGTCCGAGGGGGAGGCGTCGTCGGCGTTCGCTCTGCCGCCGTGTCTTGGCCAGGCAGGGCAGGATACGGCCCAGACGCTGTTCGCCCCGCAGCATTACGAACCCAAGTATGCCTATCCTTTGCTGGTCTGGCTGCACGACAGCGGCGAGGATGAATGGCAGTTGCTGCGGGTGATGCCGCTGGTGAGCCTGCGAAACTACGTGGCAGTGGGCCCGCGCGGCGTGCGTCTGCGCGATGCCGAAGGGGCCGATTGCTGGGGATGGCCGCAGGGGCGCCCCCACGTCGATCATGCCGAAGAGCGGATATTTACCGCTATCGACGCGGCAGCGCGGCGGTACCACGTCGATGCAGGCCGGGTGTTTCTGGCCGGCGGCGGCAGCGGAGGAACCATGGCCCTGCGCATTGCGGCCGCCTGGCCGGAGCGGTTCGCCGGTGCTGCCTCGCTGGGCGGGCCTCTGCCCGAACCCTCTTGTGCCCCCTTGAGCCAGTGGGCTCGCCTCCGCGGGCTGCCGGTATTTTTGGCCGTAGGGCGCCAGTCGCAACTGTATGGGCCCCGCCAGGCCTGTGAAGATCTGCGACTATTGCGCACCGCAGGGCTGGCTTCCATCACGCTCCGCGAATACCATCCCTGCCCCCATCCGGTCATCCCGCCGGCGCTCCGCGACCTGGACCGCTGGATGATGGAGCACATCCAAAGCGCCGTGCGCAGCCCTACGGCCTGCCACTGGCAATGGCCCGGGGTGCCGGAATAGAATTCGGGCCGAGGCACTGGGTGGCCCTCACTCGATCACCAGCCCTTTGGCATCGATGCGGTAGGGAATGAGTTCGTCGGGGCAAATACTGCCTCGGTGCTTGGCCACGCACAACGCCCGGCGGAATCGCATCCCTTCGCGAATCTTGCCCAGATAGATCACCGTATTGGCGTTGGCCAGCAGGTCCCCCTCGTCCAGAGGCCGCTCCAGCAACGCCTCCAGCGTGGACTCTTTGGCGGTCTGGAGCAGCATGCAGCCGATCTCCCCGGGGTCGTAGCGGTGGGCTTCGACTTCCTCGGCCATGCGGCGAAAGTCCTGCCGGAACAGGTCGCGAGCCACCCAGCCCGGGTCTTTGCGGAGGATCTGGTGGTAGATGTACTCGAACAGTTCGAGCTGGATCGACTCGCTGGGGCGATCCACCGGTTCGATGCCGTCCACCAGCGCCCGGCGGACGCCGCGAACGAAGTTCCCGTAGAAAAAGGCGATCGAGCGATTCAGCCGCCGCGCGACCTCGGCCTGCCATTGGTGCCACTCGTCGAAATCCAGGTCGCGCCGGGTAACACGGCGGCCTTGCCGGTCGAAAACATGGAGGTAGTCGCCTGGGGCATAGGCCGGATCGAAAAAGCCCTCAGGCAGTACCGCCGCATCGGCCGGGACCTCCTGCAGTTGCCAGCCGAACATCCGCCAAGCGTATTCCGCATGATTCTGAGGGTCGCCGCGGGCGCTCATGTCGAAGACGATGCCGGTCCGCCCTTCTTGGGCTAGCCCCGCGTGCAAGAATTGCAGCCCGAGTTGCGTCTTGCCGATCCCCGGCGAGCCGACCACGACGGTCAGGGTTCCAGGGACCAGCCCGCCCCCCAAGAGGGCATCGAGGCGCTCGATGCCGGTCGAAAGGCGTCGCGGAACATGGGAGGGCGGCGAGGAATCGGGCCGACTCATGGGGTTTTCGGGTTGCACGCAAAGTAAGGAAAAACGTTTGACCGGCGGTCTCTCCCTGAACCGGACGGCTGGGCCGCCGCAATGGACCGCCAGGCGCAGGCTTTACAGCACGCGGCAGAGGATGCCACCATCGACCACCAACACCGAGCCGGTAATGTAACTCCCGGCGTCGCTAGCCAGCAGCAGCACAGGGCCAGCCAGCTCGTCGGGCTGGCCCCACCGGCCCAAGGCGGTCCGCTGGGCCACCTTGGCCTTGTCCTCGGGGCTCAGCAGTTGCAGCGGCAGTTCGGTGGCGAAAAACCCCGGGGCGATACAATTGACCGTGATGCCGAAGGGTCCCAACTCCAGGGCGGCGGCCCGGGCCAGCCCCATCAACGCCGACTTGGTCGCCGAGTACGCCGCCCGGCATTCCTTGGAGCCGAATCCCATCACCGAAGAGATGTGGATCACCCGCCCCCAACGGCGTGCCTTCATTCCCGGCACCAACGCCCGCATCAGCGCCATACAACTGCTGAGATTCAACTGCACGATGGTGTCCCAAACCTCGTCCTGAATCTCGTCCACCGCCTGGGGCATGTTGGTGCCCGCGTTGTTGATGAGAATATCGATCTTGCCCAGGCGGCGCACAGCTTCGTCAGCCAGCCGGGCGATGTCTTCGCGGCGGGTCAGATCGGCTGCCACCCACTCCACCCGCGACCCGCTGGCCCGAGCCACCCCCTCGGCCGCCATGCGCAATTCCTCCGCATTGCGGCTGGAAAGCACGACCTCGGCGCCCGCCTGGGCCAGGGCCTGGGCCATGGCCCGCCCCAGCCCCCGGCTGCCGCCGGTCACCAGCGCCGAACGCCCCATGAGATCAAATCGATTGCTTGTCATCGTCCTCGCACGCGATGGGTTCTTAGGTGTTGCTGACGTGGCGCAACGGCGTTCTGACCGCGACGTGGTCGCTACTTTTTCGCCGGTTCTGTCTCGTCCAGCGCCCAGCGGATAGCGTTTTCCAGCAGGCGGAGAAACGGTTCCGAGCGAAAATCGTCGGGGTGGCCCAACATAGTATAGAAGACCTTGGCTCCATCGTATGTATGGGTCCAAGCGACCGGCTCGTCCGGGTCTTCGGAAGACCACCGCCCCATGACTAGCACCGTGGTTCCCGGAGCCAGCGGCCGCAGGCGGTACAACCACGAACTGGAATGCCAGCGAGGCGGCACGCCCTTGAGGACAGGGTGCCCGGTGGCCTCGGGCACGCACCACACGTCGCAGCCGGTGTTGCGCGACTTGGGGTTATAGCCCTGATAATTGCAGCCCAGCACTTCCCGGTCGAAGCGGTCCCAAATGACATGCCCGCGTGCGGCCTTGGCCGGCTGAAAGGCTGCGGTGCTGGTCCGCAGCACGACCAGTGGCTTGCCCGAACGGATGAACCGCTCCAGGTGGTCCATCTGCGTTACCGGCAGGGCCCGCCGCCGGGCGAAAAGCACCAGTAGGTCGGCATCGTCCAGCGCTTCGAGGCGGGGAATGTCGTCGGCGCCGCTCCCCTCCTTTGCCGTGGCTGCCAGGTGCGTGATCCGGTAGCGGTCGCCCAGCCGGAGGCTGAACTCAGCCAAGGTGTTACGGCTGTCGTACTCCGATTCGGCGCTGACGAACACGATGTGCGGCCGGCGATCGGGCCTCATCCCCGCCGCGTCCCAAAGGTCCCGGCTTTCGATCGTGGGGGCCACAAACTGCTCGATATGCCGCTGGACTCGGGCCGAACCCCCGGCCGGCGTCATGTTGCGGTCCACCTGCCGGTTCGCATCCAGACCGTTGGAAGTGATGGCCTCGACCAGATCAGCAATCACCATCACCCGCAGCCCGTGGTCCTTCATGTTCCGCACACCCATGCTGCGGTTGAGCACACACATGTTGCTGGCCACGCCGGCATAAAGCAACGTGTCGATCTTCCGCTGGGCGCACAGGTTGAGCAACTCCCGGCCGTTGTTGGCATCGCCGATGAGATCCTCCGGCATGATTTCCAACGCGGGATGCTGCCGAGTCCACGTTTTGGATTTATCCTTGCACGGCTCATCGGGACCGCACTCGCAGAAATCGGTCGGTCCGGGCGGAGGCGGTGGGTTGAAGCCGATCGCTGGGGGTTCCGGATGGGGCGGAATGGCCAGCATGGCCTGGCGCTGAGGCGCATTGCGGTAAAACTCCACGACGTCCGAGGGTGCAAAAACCACCTGGATCCCCAACTTGCGGGCCGCATCCATGGTGCGGTTCATGCGCGGTACCAGGTTGGCGACCCGCGCGGTGAACGTCGTGCACCAGTGCCGATCCCACATATCGATCACCACGATGGCAGTGCGGGCCGGATTCAACGACACCTTTTCCCGTACTTTGTGGCCGGCCGCATCGCGTGTCTGAGCGGTTACCCGCAGCTCGGGTACTTGTGCCGGGGCCCGGGCCGGCCCAAACGGTGCCGCGGCAAGCACCGCCACCGAGATCGCCCAACAGATCGAGGCTCGTCGCAGGACCATCGTCGCTCCTCCACGTGTGTTGGAGCATTATAACCGCGCCGGGGTGCTGTCGTAGCCGGGGCTCCGCTTTTGGGTCAGCCATCTTGGGTCTTTCGGCATCCCTTGCTACAATCGGGCCGCGTGGCAAACCGATCTTCTACCGGGAGGAAACGTATCATGCAGCGACCATGGACACGACGTGAACTGATTGGCGCGGCCGGCACTCTGCTGGCTCTGGGGACCACGGCCGCGTACGGGGCAGAGTCCCCCGGCACCCGGCCCATCAAGATCCTGGCCATCAGCGGAAGCCCTCGCAAAGGCAAGACCACCGCCACGGCGCTGGGGGTGTCCCTTGAAGCCGCCCGGGCCGTGGATCCGGAGACCATCGACGTGGAGCTGATCGAGTTGGCCGGGCTGAAGCTACCCCTGGAGCCGGCGCTGGACCTGCCGCTGGAGCCCGGCCAGCGCGACGATTTTCCCGCACTGGCTGCCAAATTGACCGATCCGCGCGTGGCGGGCATCATCGTGGGCTCACCCGTGTATTTCGGCGACATGACTTCGCTGTGCAAGGCCATGTTCGACCGCTGGAGGGCCTTCCGCAAGGACTTTGCCCTGAGCAACCGGGTGGGCGGTGCCCTGGCCGTCGGCGCAGCCCGCAACGGCGGACAGGAAAACGTGCTGCGGTCCATCCACCTGGCGATGTTCGGGCAGGAGATGATCGTCGTGGGCGACGGCCGACCCACCTCGCACAGCGGCGCCACCCTGTGGAACAACTACAAGGATGATATCCTGAAGGACGAGCCGGGGATTGCGACGGCCAAGAACCTCGGTCGGCGGGTGGCGGAGGTGGCCCGGCTCATCCGCCGCGCCTGATCTTCTGCTCAAGGGCCTGTCCCATGCACGCCCTGCCGTTTTCCACAGGCTTTCCAGTCGGTTGCCGCGGGTCCCAGAATTCCGCGCGTGTCGTGATCGCCCTGCTGATCGGCGCGGCGTTTGTCGCTTGGGGCGGCGGGACCGCGGCTGGGGGCCTGGACCGGGTGCGGGTTGCCGCAGACGGCCGATCGTTTGTACTCGAACCCTCCGGCCGCCCCTTCGTGCCTTGGGGGTTCAACTACGATCATGATGAACAAGGCCGGCTGATCGAGGACTACTGGGAGGCGGAGTGGCCCAAAATCGAGTCCGATTTTCGGGAGATGCGGGACCTGGGGGCAAACACGGTCCGCGTACATCTCCAGTTCGGCAAGTTTTTCCTGGGGCCGGGCCAGCCCAACCTCCCGGCCCTGGAGCGGCTAGAGCGGCTGGTTGCCCTGGCGGAGCGTCTGGGCTTGTATCTGGATGTGACCGGTTTGGGCTGCTACCACAAACAGGACGTGCCGGCGTGGTACGACGCGCTGGGCGAAGCCGAACGCTGGCAAGCCCAGGCCGCGTTCTGGGAGGCAGTGGCCCAGCGACTGCGCCAAAGCCCTGCGGTGTTCTGCTACGATTTGATGAACGAGCCCGTGGTGCCCGGCGGCAGGCGTGGGGCCGGCCAGTGGCTGGCCGGGGCGTTCGCCGGCAAGCACTTCGTGCAGTTCATCACGTTGGATCAGGCGGGGCGGCCTCGGCCGGAAATCGCCCGCGCTTGGACCCGCACCCTGGCCGCTGCCATCCGCCCCCATGATCCCCACCACTTGGTCACCGTGGGCTTGGTGGATTGGAGCCTGGACCGGCCGGGATTGACCTCGGGGTTTGTCCCCTCGGTGATTGCCCCAGAAGTCGATTTCCTTTGCGTCCACCTTTACCCCGAAAAGGGCAAGCTCCGCCAGGCAATCCAGACGCTGGAAGGTTTTGCCGTGGGCAAGCCTGTGGTGGTGGAAGAGACTTTTCCTTTGCGGACCACGGTGGACGAACTGGAGCAATTCTTGGAACAATCCGAAGGCAAGGCAGCCGGCTGGTTGGGGTTCTATTGGGGCAAAACGCCCGAGGAGTGCCGCCGAGCCAACACGATCGCCGACGCCATCACCCTCCAATGGCTGGAGCTGTTCCAGCGCCGCAGCAAGCGGTGGGCACAGCGGCCGCAATGATTCCATATCCAAAGTGCGTGCTTCCCGGCAGCAAGCAAGTCCCCGGCACCCACGGGGCTTGGTTACGGGCCGGGTGCGGAGGGCTATCCTGCCATCACTTTGCGCCATCCCGGTGCCGGGGTATACTTTTGCAACGGCCGATTGTCAGCGATGGCGGATTCGGCGCTGCTGGGGCCCCTTACCGCTTGACGGGTGTTCGCCCGCGTCTCGGAGAATGGCCAATTACATCGTTCGCTTCGGAGCGATGCGGATCCTAGGGGTGTTCGCGCCCAGCGACGATCGTCCCTACTTTCGAGGAGTACGGGTTATTCTCAAGACGGATCGGGGGTTGGAGGTGGGGGAGGTGCTTTGCGAGGCCACGCCCCGGGCGGTGGCTGCGTTGTCGAACCCCCCCAAGGGGCAAATTCTCCGCGCGATGACGGTGGAGGATGCCAACGAGCTGAAGCGCATCCAGGCCCACGAGCGCCAGGAATTCCGGATTTGCCAGGAATGCATCGCCAAGCTGGGCCTGGAGATGGAATTGGTCGATGTGGAGCACCTGTTTGGGGGGGAACGGGTGATCGTGTATTATCTGGCCGATGGCCGGGTCGATTTCCGCGAATTGGTGCGCGTGCTGGCGGGCGAGTTCCAGACCCGCATCGAGATGCGGCAGATCGGGGTCCGCGACGAAGCCAAGCTCCTGGCCGACTACGGCGACTGCGGCAAACCGGTCTGCTGCAACACCCACTTGAGGGAGATGCCGCCCGTCTCGATGAAGATGGCCAAACTCCAGAAGGCCACCCTGGACCCTACGAAGATTTCCGGCCGATGCGGCCGGTTGAAATGCTGCCTCCGTTACGAATACGAAACTTATGAAAGCATCCAGAAGGAGCTGCCTCCCGTCGGCGCGGAGATAACTGTCGCCGAGGGGCGGGCAAGAGTGGTGGGTCACGAAATCCTCGCCGGGGCCGTCGTGGTCGAAACCGAAGACCGCCGGCGCCGGCTGGTGCCTGTGGCCAATCTTTCGCTCGCGGCAGCTTCTGGAAGCCCCTCCGATAAGTCGCCATGAATCATCCCTCGGACCCCCTCAGCCGCCTGCTCGCCGAAGACCGACGTTACAAACGCGAAGCGTACGAGTTCGTCTGGAAGGCCCTGTCCTACGCCCACGAATTGGGCATGGGCAGCGAGCGCTATAGCGAGCCCGGTCCCCAGGCGGAGCCGGACGAAGAGCCGGCGGCCCAGCAGCCTCAGCGGCACGTTACCGGCCAGGAACTGTGCGAGGCCATCCGCCGCCTGGCCTTGCGGGAGTTCGGTTACATGGCCAAGACAGTGCTCAATAGCTGGGGGGTTTACACCACCGGCGACTTCGGCGAGATCGTCTTCAATTTCCTCCGCATCGGCTGGATGCGGAAGACGGCCGAGGACCGCCGCGAAGACTTTGACGACGTGTATGATTTCGACACTGCCTTTGAGCAGGAATTCCGCATCACCCTGCCTGAATGACGGTCCCTCCTGAGGCCCGACTGCCGACCCCGCGCCGGGGTGCGGCGGCCCGGATGCCTTTCCATCCCGCATCGAGCCTTGATTCCCATGTCCGGCCGAAAACGGCTGCCCGCCCCTTCCCGCGCCGAACATCTGTCTCCACCCACCACGCTCGCCAGCGGGAAAGGCAAAGGCTTGCCGCCCATACCCAAGCCCGGCCCCCCTGGGCCGGCGGCCAAGTGGCTGCTGGTGCTGGCCAGCCTGGCCCTGGTCGCCTGGATCGCCTTCCTCGCAATCCTGGCTTGGAGAGCCTCGTAGGACGGTGCACTCTCCTCGGCCCGCTTTGCTGGCCGATTTTCCCGCCGGAGGTCATGTCCGCCGTGTCCCATCCGCCGGACAAAAAACCACCGCGCTGCGTAGCGGCGATCGATGTCGACCGCTGCACCGGCTGCGGTGCCTGCATCGAAGTCTGTCCGGTGGACTGCATCGTTCATCTCCCCGCCCTCTCCCTCGCCCCCGGCATGTTGGGCCCCTGCCAAGTAGATCAAGGTCGCTGCATCGGCTGCCGCCTTTGTATCCGGCTGCCCGGTCCAAAGGACGACCCATACACGCTTTTGGTCTGCCCCTGGCAAGCCATTGAAATGGTGGCTCGAAACAAAAAAAACACCTGACAGTTCACCGATCGATAGCAAGCAGGCCACCGGCACGCCAAACCCAGGAAGTCTGTCCGCCGGAAGTCGCTCGCAGCTTGACTCACCAAACAGCCTCTTGGGCCGGCCGTCCGCGATCCGCCAACAGCATTCAGAAGGCTTACGGGTTAGGAAGGCCGGCGGCTTGCCGGGCGGCTCGGACGGCCTCGATGTACTCTTTGGGCAATCGCTCGCGGGTCCACCACCGAG
>Ga0315298_1009412_pt1 | contig 12090 bp, 10 predicted proteins | sample WHS_1_MG_FD_203077 | JGI IMG/M metagenome (GOLD analysis project Ga0315298, IMG submission 203077) | Extremophilic microbial mat communities from Washburn Hot Springs, YNP, Wyoming, USA - WHS_1_MG | ecosystem: Environmental > Aquatic > Thermal springs > Hot (42-90C) | place: USA: Wyoming... | reverse complement strand
TATTGCCGTACACGGTGCCAAACTCCTTCCTGGGGATCTGGGAGGTCTATCTCATGACCGGCGACCGGGCATTTCTCGAAGAGAACCTGCCCCTGATGAGGAGCTACGAGGAAGCTGCCCGCCGGCGCGCGCGCCCGAATTCCCTGATCACGCCGTTCCAGATGATGGTGGATGAATTCGACTACTCATTGCGATGGAAGCCGGTTCAGAAAACTTTCACCAAAGGCGGGCTGCAACGAGCCTTCGATGTCCCGGTGGAGATGGTGGACGTCAACGCATACCTGTGCCGGTTGCGGCAGATGCTGGCGGACGCTTACCGGCAGACCGGCCGGGCGCCGGAGGAGGCCGCGATGCGGAGGCTGGCGGATGCCAGCGCCGCGGAGATCAACCGGCGATTATGGGACGAAGAGCGAAGCTTCTATTGCGATGCCCGGTCCGACACGGGGGCTTCGACCGGAGTGCGGGCCATCAGCGGCTTTGCGCCGCTTTACGCGGGCATTGTTCCTCGCAACCGGCGGCCCGCCTTGATCCGCTCGCTTGACGATCCCCGGCGCTTTGGCTCCCCTTATCCGTTCCCCTCCATTGAATTGAGCAATCCCGGCCTGGACCCCAACCTGCTGACCTACGGCGGCGACTCGCTCATCACCACAGGAGTGTGGACCGTAATCAACGCCCTGGTCCAGAATGGCGAAGAAGCTCGCGCGTCGCGCCACCTGGCGCGCGCCATCGATATGGTTACCAAGGATGGCGTCAGTTCTTCGTATTCCTACAACTCGATCGATGGCCGCCCGAATCAGGCGAAGCACCAACTCTCGACCCAGTGCGCGATCCTGAACGATCTGATCGCCCGCTACGTGGTTGGCTTGACCCCGCGCAGCGACGGCCTGTTCGAGTTCAATCCCGCCGCGGTGTCACTTGCCGGCGGGCATCTCGAATTCGGCCCGTTCCGTTACCGGGAGCGGCACTGGATCAGGGTGCGTCTGGATGCCCGATCGTGGATCATCTCCATCGGTTCGGCGTCGTTTACGCTGCCCGCACCCAGGCATGTCGTCCTCCGCCTCGAACCGTGTGGAAAGCTCTTGCCCGTGGTCGTGCCTAAGTCAGGAAAATGATGATCGCCGGCGTGCCCACCGGCGTATAGTGGCCCGTAAAGGTGAGGCTGCCGGTTTCCCGATTGATCCGAAAGGCGGCGATGGCGTCGGCCCTCTGGTTGCACGAGTACAGGAAATTGCCCGTGGGGTCAATATTGAAACTGCGGGGATAGTCACCCCGAGTCCACTCCTCTCCGGCAAACGTCAAGGTTCCCGTCCGGCCAATGGAAAAAAAGGCAATGCTGTCGTGCAGCCGGTTGGCGGCATACAGGAACTTCCCGTCGGGCGAGACCATGACCTCGGACGTGAAGTTAGTGCCGGCAAAGCCCTTCGGGAGGCTGGAAACGGTCTGTTTTGCGGTCAGCCTTCCGGCCCCGGCCTCGTAGTCGAAGGTGATGAGCGTGGAACTCTCCTCCTGTAACGAGTACAGCCAGCGCCCGTTGGGGTGAAAGGCAAAGTGACGCGGCCCGTCTCCCGGCGGCGCCGGGACCGAAGCGGGGCTGTTAGGGGACAGCGTCCCTGTCGTGACGTCGAACTTCCACACGAAGATCTGGTCGAGTCCGAGGTCGGTCGCCAGTACGAACCGGCCCGCCGGATCGGACTGGACCATGTGCGCGTGCGGGCGCTCGTGTCCGCTGATGGCGAAACTCCCGGGGGGCGCGCTGGTAGCACGCTTGGGACCGGCCGTGCCGTGGCTGCGCTTCACATCCGTGGCAGAACCCAGTTCACCATTGACGCCGATGGGCAGCACCGCCACGGTCCCGCCGGCGTAGTTGGCGACCAGCACGTACTTGCCCGACGGGTGGACGCTCAGATGACAGGGGCCCGCGCCTTCCGAACTGACGCGGTTGAGACGGGTCAGGCGCCCCGTGGAGCGGTCCAGCGCGAAGGCGCTCACCGATCCGGCGCCGCTCTCATTGGCCGAGTAAAGATGCGTTCGCGACGGGTCGAAGGCCAGCCAGGACGGGTTCGAATCGTCGGGGAAGACCTCCCGCCGTCTCAAAACCCCGGTTGCCGGGTCCATCTCGAAGAGGTAGATCCCTTCTCCGTTTCCCGGGCCACCCTCCGGGCCTTGCGGCGAACTGTAGGTCCCGACGTACGCCAGGATCGGCCCGCTCTTCGATGACTTCGCCTGGTTGCGCGGGTCCTCGACGGCCGCCGGCGCAGTCACAGCCAGGGCCGCGGCGCCCTTCACGAACCCGCGGCGCGAGGCTTTTATGGAACGGCCGCCTGGCTTTTGCAGTAAGTCGAATGGCATATGAGTTCTCTTTCGTTCGATACCCGGCGCAACCTGGCATGGCTCACCGCAACTTGCCGGATCAGTTGCCGCCAAACCGATTCGGGGTGTGCGTCGAAAACCCTTTCCGCTTCGCCCCGAGCTACGTACCATGCGCCGGCCTTCACCTCGTTGCGCAGTTGCCCGGCGCTCCACCCACAATAACCCAGATAGACGCGAAGCCGGGTGGATCCTACTCCTGCCGCGAGGGTCTTTTCCAGAAGCGACTTGCTCGAAACCAGGCAGACATCCGCAAAAACGCGCTCGGCGCCCTCCGGCCTGGAGCTTGCACGGAGCAGCGCCAGCACGCCCGTTCTGCCCACCGGGCCGCCTTCGTAGACGGGCTCCGCGCCGGTCCTGGAGCCTTTCGGCAGTTGAAATATCCGGGAAAGCCGGATCTTGGTGGGACGGTTGATAATCAAACCTACGGCGCTGGTCTGGTTGCTGCGGACGAGAAGGATTACAGTTTCGGCAAAGTGCGGGTCGGGCGAGTCAGGGCTGGCGACCAGAAAAGCGCCGGCGGCCAGCTCCTGACCGCGGACAAAATCAGCCGCACCCAGCAACACCGTCGCGGCAAACCAAAGCAAGACCAGCCGCGTGCTCTCTCTCCCTAGTTGTGGGCGGCCGCCTGGATCTCGCCCAGCTTGGGGGCCATGACGTCAACCAGTTCTTTGACGGCAGCCGCGCTCTTGCGCAGCGCGGCCAGTTCTTCCTCGGTGAGCCTGGCCTCGAAAATCTTCTCGATTCCCTGGGCTCCGAGTTTGACCGGCACGCCGACAAAAAGGTTGTGGATGCCATACTCCCCTTCCAGGTAGGCCGAGCAGGGCAGGACGCGCTTTCTGTCGAGCAGAATGGCCTCCACCATTTCGGCGACCGCGGCCGAAGGCGCGTAGTAGGCGCTGCCGGTTTTCAGATACTTCACGATCTCGGCCCCGCCGTCCCGCGTGCGTTTCACCAGCCGGTCGATGGTCTCCTGGTCCAGCAGGTCGGTCAGGGGCAGTCCCGCCACACTGCTATAGCGCACCAGCGGCACCATGGTGTCGCCGTGGCCGCCCATGACAAAAGCGGTCACGTCTGCTACCGAGACGTCCAGGGCCTGGGCGATGAAGGTGCGGAAGCGGGCGGTGTCGAGAATGCCGGCCATGCCCACGACCCGTTGCTTGGGGAAGCCGCTGACCCGGTGCGCCACGTGGCACATGGCGTCGAGCGGGTTGGTGACCACAATCAAAATGCAATTGGGAGAGTACTTCACGGCCTGCTCCACGGTGGCCTTGACAATGTCGTAATTGGCCCACAGCAGGTCGTCGCGGCTCATCCCGGGTTTCCGGGCGAAACCAGCCGTCAGCACCACAATGTCGGAGTTCGCCGTGGGCGCGTAGTCGTTGGCGCCCGTGACCTTGACGTCCACTCTGCCGATCGGGCTGGCCTCAAGAATGTCCAGAGCTTTGCCCTGCGGGATGCCTTCCAGCACATCGACCACGACCACATCGGCAAGTCCTCGATCGGCCAGGCGCAAGGTGCAACTGGCGCCGACGTTACCCGAACCTACAACCGTAACTTTTTTTCTCATCGTTCCTCCTTCAGACTGCCGCCGGGGCGGCCATGTTCTCGACGATGGCGGCGGCGAATTCGCTGGTTTTCAGCTTCACCGCGCCTTCCAGTTGCCGATGCAAATCATAGGTCACGCGCTTTTGCCGTATGGTCTCGGTAATGCCTCGTTCGATCAGATCCGATGCCTCCTTCCAACCCAGGTGACGGAACATCATGGATCCGGACAGAATGAGGCTCGAGGGGTTCACGACGTCCTGGCCGGCATACTTCGGCGCGGTGCCGTGAGTCGCCTCGAAGACGCCGTGTTCGTCGCCGATATTGGCCCCGGGCGCCATCCCCAGTCCGCCCACCTGGGCCGCGCAGGCGTCCGAGAGGTAGTCGCCGTTGAGATTGGGCGTGGCGAGCACGTCATACTCGTCGGGACGCAGGAGGACTTGCTGGAAGATGGAGTCGGCGATCCGGTCCTTCACCAGGATTTTCCCCGGATGCGTGGCTCCACCCGCGTCCGCTTCGGTCACGCAAACGTCCGAGAACTCTTCCTTGACCAGTTCATAGCCCCAGTCGCGAAAGGCGCCCTCGGTGAACTTCATGATATTTCCTTTGTGAACCAGCGTGACGCTCCGGCGCCCGTTCTCAATGGCGTACTGGATCGCCCGCCGGATCAGACGCTTGGAGGCGGTGACGCTGATCGGCTTGATTCCGATTCCGGAATCCGGCCGGATCTTCTTGCCCATCTCCTGATTCAGGAAATCGATCACCTTCTTGGCTTCCGGCGTGCCCTGGCGCCACTCGATGCCGGCGTAGACGTCCTCGGTGTTCTCCCGGAAGATAACCACGTCGAGCAGTTCGGGACGCTTCACCGGTGACGGAACCCCGGGATAGTAGCGCACGGGCCGCAAGCAGACATAGAGGTCAAGCACCTGCCGCAAGGTGACGTTCAGGCTTCGAATCCCACCCCCAATCGGTGTCGTCAGGGGTCCCTTGATGGCGACATGGAACCGGCGAATCGCGTCGAGGGTCCCTTGAGGCAGCCAGTCGTTAAACTGGTTGAAGGCCTTCTCGCCCGCAAACACCTCATACCACGCCACGCTACGGCGGCCGCCGTAAGCCCGCTGGACCGCCGCGTCGAACACCATCCGGGAGGCCCGCCAGATGTCGGGTCCGGTGCCATCACCCTCAATGAACGGGAGAATGGGGTTATCCGGAACACTGAGCTTTCCGTCTCGAACTACGATGGGTTCCCCATTCGCAGGAATTGGATTGTTGTTATAAGACTCCATAAGCCTCCGCAAACGCACAGCGCCCGGGTAGACCTCCAAACCGTGCGCTTTTCCGCGGCTTGCCCGCTTCCGGAGCCATGTGGGGAAGGCGCCGGGCGGGACAACGCCGCCATTGATGTAGCAATCGGAGTCTGTACTCCGATTCGGCCACAACTATACCAATTCTGCCAGACGGGAGGCAAATCGGCGCTTAACAAGACAGCGGTTTTGCACTATCATTGGGTTGGATTGGGAGGCCCGGAAGGGCCCCGCGGGCGGAGGCGGACTGGTCGCCTCTTCGCTCGACGGAGCACCGGTTCGCCGCCGCTCAACAACAACTTGCGCCCGCGGGCGCCAACCTCATGGAGAAGGCTGCCTGTTCCTGGCAGCCAGGTCGGGCGGCTGTGTGAAGCTCACATGCCCGCCCGGAGGTAATGAAGCGTGTGGAACCCCGCTTCCGCGCCATCCCCGGCGCGACGGGGCTCGCATCTTTGGCATGAGGACAGACCATGGAAAACGAGACCCTTAGCATTGTCGATAACCGTACCAACAAGACGTATACGATCCCGCTTTTCAAAGGGACCGTTCGGGCGATGGACTTGCGGCAGATCAAGACCGGCCCCGACGACTTCGGGGTCATGAGTTACGATCCGGCTTTCCTGAATACAGCATCGTGCCAGAGCACGATCACCTTCATCGACGGCGATCGGGGCATCCTCCGGTACCGGGGGTATCCCATCGAGGTTCTGGCAGAGAAATGCACGTTTCTTGAGGTGGCTTACCTGATTCTGTTCGGCGAGCTGCCCAGCGAATCGGAGTTGAAGGAGTGGACGGATAAGGTAACCCACCACACCATGATCCACGAGAACATCAAGAAGTTCATGGAAGGGTTCCGTCATGACGCTCACCCGATGGGCATGTTGGTGAGCACCCTGGCGGCCCTGTCCACGTTCTATCCGGAAGCCCGCAACGTCTCCGACCGGCAGAACCGGAAGTTGCAGATTCTGCGGCTGGTCGGGAAAGTCCCCACCATTGCGGCCTACGCCTACCGGCACAGTCTGGGACTGCCGTATGTTTATCCGGACAATTCGCTGAGCTACACCGAGAACTTCATGAACATGCTCTGGAAGATGACGGAGCTCAAGTACCTGCCCAACCCGGTGTTGGCCCGCGCGCTGGATGTGCTGTTCATTCTGCATGCCGACCACGAGCAGAATTGCAGCGCCAACGCGATGCGCGCGGTCGGCAGTTCACATGCGGATCCCTACGTCGCCGCCGCTGCGGCTGCCGCCGCCCTGTCCGGACCGCTGCACGGGGGTGCCAACGAAGCAGTTCTGAAGATGCTGGACGAGATCGGGTCCAAAGACAACATCCCCGGGTTCATCGAGCAGGTGAAAGCCGGCAAGGGCAAGTTGATGGGCTTTGGACACCGGATCTACAAGAACTATGACCCCCGCGCCAGGATCATCAAGCAAACCGCCGAAGAGGTGTTCAAGGTTACCGGCAGGAATCCAAAGCTCGAGATCGCGATTGAACTCGAGCGGATCGCTCTGGAGGACGAGTACTTCATCAAGCGCAAACTCTACCCGAACGTGGATTTCTACTCGGGGATTATCTACCAGGCGATGGGATTCACCCCGGACATGTTCACCGTGTTGTTCGCCATCCCGCGCACGGTGGGTTGGCTCGCGCAGTGGCAGGAGATGCTTGAGGACGCCGAGCAGAAAATCGCGCGGCCGCGGCAAATCTACACCGGCCACACTCTCCGCGAGTTTGTTCCCATGGAGAACCGCGTTCCGAAAGCCGCCGTGGCGGCTGGATAACCACTTGGGGCGCCCCTGCGGATAATGGCAGCCGCGGGGGCGCTTTTCGTGCTACGCTGGCCCGGGAGCCGGTCGCTTCCGTGAGCCCTATGCTGCCGTTCCGTCTCGTCTATCACCCGGGCTACGGGCTGGATCTCGGGGCTCACGTCTTTCCCGCCCAGAAATACCGGCTGATTCGGGAACGTCTCCTCAAGGAAGGCTTCGCGGAGGAGGAAGATTTCGTTGAGCCCGCTTCGCCAGGCGATGAGGAGCTTCAGTTTGCCCACAGCCCGGAGTGGATCGGCAGTCTGAAGGCCGGAACGCTTTCGGCTCCGGACATTGCCAGACTGGAAATCCCATTCTCTCCCGGAACCGTCGAGGCTTTCCGGCTGGCTGCGGGTGGCACGACCGTGGCAGGGCGCCTCGCCCTCCAGCACGGCGTCGCCGTCAACCTGGGAGGCGGCTTCTTGCACGCCTTTCGTGGTCACGGGGAGGGCTTCTGCGTCATCAACGACGTTGCCGTCGCCATCCGGACGCTCCAGCACGACGGGAGCATCAGGACCGCCATGGTGGTGAACTGCGACGTTCACCAGGGCAACGGGGTCGCCGCCATCTTCTCCGGCGACGATTCCGTCTTTACTTTTTCCATCCACCAGTTCAACAACTACCCGCGCATCAAACCCCGCTCGAGCGCCGACATTCACCTGCGGGACGGCACGGATGACTCCGAATACTGCTCCCGGCTGGAGGCCGGACTGGGCCTCGCCTTCGCACGCTTCCACCCGGACCTGGTGGTCTACGTCGCCGGCGCCGACCCGTTCTACCAGGACCGGCTCGGTGGGCTCAGCCTGACCTTTGACGGCCTCCGGAAGCGCGACCGGCTGGTACTGGAAGCTGCCTTGCGGCACGGCGCCGCAGCCGCTGTGACCTTGGGGGGTGGCTATGCCATCCAGGTGGAGGACACAGTCACCGTCCACGTCAACACCGTCAAGGTCGCCAAACTGGTTCTGGAGAACGTGGGTTGGCGGCGCCGGGACGATGCGTGATTTGCCCTCCCGGCCGGGCTGCGGCCCGGTTCCTCAGACCGTTCTCGCCGGGGCGGCCGGGATGTTGGGCAGCGGCTTGCCCTGGCCCGGCCCGTGCAGCTTCTCGCACGGTTTCTTTCGGCGCGCCAGGCGCAAATAATCCAGCACCAGCCGGCGTTTCAGATGCTGGATCGCCTTGGCCGGATCCACACCCTTCGGGCATACCCGCGAGCATTCCCCGGCGTAGTGACAGCGGAATGCGCCATGCGCATCGCCGGTCACGCGGTTGCGCTCGCGCCTGCCGTCGTCGCGAGTGTCCTCGTTGTAACGCTGCGCCGCCGCCAAAGGCATAGGTCCCAAGTACCGGGCATCGGTGGCCAGGGTGGGGCAGGCGGCCATGCAGCAGCCGCACTTGATGCAGTAAGTGAACTGGAGATAGGCCTCGAGTTCCTCCGGAGACTGGTAGAATTCCCCCGCCGGGTCGTCGATGCCGGCTTCGTTCCCGCGCACGATGTAAGGCTGAATCGACCGGTGCTTTTCGAACATCGGCGAGAGGTCGGGAACCAGGTCGCGGATGATTTCGAAATTGGGCAGCGGCCCCACCGTCAGATCCGTCGTGGCGATGTGCAGAATCTGGGTGTTGCAGGCCAGCGTGGGCCGGCCGTTCAGAAGCATGCCGCACGACCCGCAGACACCCATGCGGCAGGAATAGCGCCAGGCCAGCGTCGCGTCCAGGTTGTCTTTGATGTAGTGGAGGCCATCCAGCACGGTCATGCCTTCGCGCACGGGTACCCGGTACGTCTGGACGTACGGTGCGCGGCCGGTCTCGGGATTGTAGCGTGAGACGTGGAAGGTGATCTCGCGTGCGGCCTTGCCGTTTTCCGCCATAGCTACCCCCTTGCTCCCGCCAGCGCAATGGCATGCGCCGTGACCGCCGCCCAGGCGCCCAGGCCGAACAGGCCCAGCCCGGCGATGAGAAACACCCAGGTAATGGCCTTCTCCGCCGCGGGCTTCAGGGTCAGTTCGAACAGAATGGTGCGCAGGCCGTAAAGGCCATGGTACAGCGCGACGCCCAGCAGGAGGATGTAAGTGATGGTGAAGAACAGCCGTCCATCCCGGAACAGGCTGTTTTCCTTCGAGATTGCCTCGCCGCCGTGCGGCGCGAACAGATGAGTGATGCCGCCCATGTGCATGATGAGCATATGGAGGCCGAGCAGGAACAGGATTACCACTCCCGCGGCCATGTGCCAGGTCCAGTACTTTGTCTCGCGCATCTCGCCTCCTACCTTGTCAATCCCAAAAATTCATAGCCGCCTGCCGCGAGCAGAATCACCGCCAGAATCATCATGGAAATCAGCAGGGGTCTCTGCACGTTCAGTGAGGTCTGGTACGGATAGACAGGCTCAATCGGTTTGCCAACCGCGAAGCCCAACTCCACCAGCACGAGGCGAATGCCGTTGAGGGCGTGGTAGGCAAAAGCCGCGAAGACCAGAAACTCGCCGAACTTGAACACGGGTTGGTGAAAGAACTCTCCCTCGACCCACAGGTACCGGCCTGTTGCGCGCAGGCTGGTGACCACGGTGTGCAACAAAAAATAGCAGAGAATACCCAGGCCGGTCAGCCGGTGCAGGATGTAGGCGTAGCGCTCGACGCCCCAGCGCCCGCCTCCCAGCCAGCCCCATAGCCCGAGCCGGTTGTCGTATCTCTTGACTTCGGCCATGCTAGCCTCCTTGAACTGACACTCAGTACTTTCGCTCCACGGGCTTCCAGTTGGTGATGGTCACGGGTTTGTACTCCAGCCGCGGCTTGCCGCCGGTCGAGTACACCATGGAGTGAACCAGAAATTTCTCGTCGTCGCGTTTGGGGAAATCGGTCCGGGAATGAGCCCCCCGGGATTCCTCGCGGGCCAAACCCGCAAACAACAGCGCCTCGGCCAGATCGAGCATGTTCTCGGTTTCGAGCGCCTGAATGAGGTTGGAATTGTAGATCCGGCTCTTGTCCTGGATGGCGATCTTGCGGAAACGCTGCTTCAGTTCGGCAATCTTGTCCAGGCCCTCTTTCATGGACTCGCCCGTGCGATAGACGCCGGCGTGCTTGTCCATCAGGCTCCGCAGCTCGCGGCGGATGTGAGCAGGGTTCTCGGTTCCGCTCTGCTGTAATAAACCGTTGAAGATGCGTTTCTCTTCTTCCTGGGCCGGATTCTGAGGCGTTCCGCTGAGTTTCGGGCTTTGCTCCAGATACTTCGCAATTCCGCTGCCCGTGATGCCGCCCCACACCAGGCATTCGGCGGTGGAGTTGCACCCCAGCCGGTTGGCGCCGTGCATGGAGTAGCACGCCACCTCACCCGCGGCCCAGATGTTCTCCACTTTCGTGCGGCCGTCGATATCGGTCTCGATGCCGCCCATCGAGTAGTGAGCTACGGGCCGGATCGGGATGGGTTGGGTGATGGGGTCGATTCCCAGGAACTTCATGCACACTTCCCGGATCAGCGGCAGCCGCTTGTTGATGCGCTCGGCGCCGAGGTGGGTCAGATCGAGATGGATGTAATCGAGCCCGTCCGGTCCCGGGAACCCGCGCCCTTCGATGATTTCGGTCATCTCGGAACGGGAAACAATGTCGCGCGGCGCAAGCTCCATCATCTTGGGCGCGTACTTCTCCATGAAGCGCTCGCCCTTGTTGTTGCGGAGGTAGCCGCCCTCACCGCGGCAGCCCTCCGTCATCAGGATGCCCGAGGGCACCAGCCCTGTGGGATGGAACTGGAGGAACTCGGGGTCCTCCAGGGCCAGGCCCGCGCGGTAGGCCATGGCTTGTCCGTCGCCCGTAACCGTCTGCGAGTAGGTGGTGAATCCGTAGAGGTTCCCCAATCCCCCGGAGGCGATCAGGAGAGCCTTGGCCCGCAGAAGACAGAATTCACCCGAGGGCGCATCGAAGAGCGTTAGACCGGTGAACCGCCCGTCCTCGACCAGCAGCGCGGTGACGAAACATTCGTCATAGCGCTTGAAGCTGTTGTACTTCAGCAGCGTGTCATACAGGGCTTGCATTTCGAAAAAGCCGGTCTTGTCGGCGGCCATGCAGGCCCGCGGAAAGGAGTGCCCGCCAAACGGCCTCTGCATAATCCGGCCATCTTCGCGGCGCGACCAGGGAACCCCCCAATGCTCCAGGAGGCGGATCTCATCCGGCGACGTCCTCACGAATCGATCCACCGTGTCCTGGTCCGCCAGGAAATCGGATCCCTTTACGGTGTCCCAGGCGTGCAACTCAAAACCGTCCCCCTCCTCGGGGCGCATCACCGCGGCGGTGCCTCCTTCCGCGCACACCGAGTGCGAGCGCATCACCTGTACTTTCGAGACGATGCCGATATCGGCTGTGCCCCGCGTCCGGATGGAGATTTCCAGCGCGGCGCGAAGCCCGGCGAGTCCGGTGCCCAGGATCAAAACATCATGACTGATCTCCTGCATGCTTCAGGTGCTCCTTGGTCGTCCGAGAATGTCTCCAACGCGCCAGTATACGCTTTTTGATGGTAAGCTGGCGCGCTGATCGTTGGATGCCTGCCCCACGGGTGCAAACCTTCGTCTCCTGCGGCATACTAAGTGTGGATCTTATGGGGTTGCCTGTTCCAGTACCGGCCGTTGACCGCTGGCTGATGTCGCGGTTGCTCGAGGCCTTTGAGCCGCTTTCATTTCCCCTTATCCTGAACGGTCATGAGTACCGTCCGGCGAGACCGGAAACGGTGTCCGCCGCGGTGAAGATCCGCGACCGCTGGACAATGGCGGGTTTATTGCTCGATCCGGAAGTGGCCTTCGGAGACGGATACAGCGAGGGAAGGATCGAGGTCGACGGGGACCTGGTGGGCCTGCTGGAGGCGGTGCTGCGGACCATGCGCGACCGCGGGACCCGGAACTGGTTCTCCCGAACCCTCTCGCGGTGGCTGGACCTGTGGCAAGCCAACACTAGGTCCGGCTCCCTCAGGAACATTCACAAGCACTACGATCTTGGAACTGACTTCTTCCAGCTCTGGCTGGACCGGCAGCTTCTTTACACCTGCGCATACTTCCCGGCTCCTTCGCTGACTCTCGAGGAGGCTCA
>Ga0315298_1009410_pt1 | contig 12090 bp, 10 predicted proteins | sample WHS_1_MG_FD_203077 | JGI IMG/M metagenome (GOLD analysis project Ga0315298, IMG submission 203077) | Extremophilic microbial mat communities from Washburn Hot Springs, YNP, Wyoming, USA - WHS_1_MG | ecosystem: Environmental > Aquatic > Thermal springs > Hot (42-90C) | place: USA: Wyoming... | reverse complement strand
CGTTGTTTGTCGTTGAGCAAAACCTCCAAAGGACGTGTCAAATCAGGCGCACCTGTCAATTGGTTGATTCGCTTTATTTCTTGAATGAGGATGTTTTCATTTTTCATGATCAAATCGATTTCAGTTCATTATCCGCTTTCGATTCCGGAGAAGATTTCTGTTGATGGATTCGCCGAATGGCTTCATTGGCTGCTTTTCGTGCAAGAATGCCGTACGCTGAACTCAAACAGTTGTTCAGAAATGGTTCACATTCCGTCAAACCAATTTTTCCCAATGCCTCAATAGCCTCCTGCACCAAATAAGGATCCCGATTTTCTTCAATCACTTTCTCCAAATCATGCACCGCCCGCTGGACACCTCGTTCGCCCAGAATAAAAGCCACTCTGATAGGAGTCATCGGTTCAGGATGATGCAAAGCACGAATCAGCTTTTCATCATATTCTTCTTCGCTTAATGCTTCCTGATTCGCTCCGCAATGAGGACAAACCGTCAGTTTCGGATCAATTTCATTCCAACAGTTAGGACAATAAAACGTCATTTTAATTGTATCTTTAACGAAATCAACCGAATGAGGAATGGGATCGACATCAATTGAATACCAACGGAGAAAACAACCACCCACAGAGGAGAAATATCATATAACCATCCCATTAAAGCGCTGCCAAGAAACCAGGCAACTCCAAAAACAGCATAAAAAAGGCCAAACCCCGTTGCAAATTTACCTGAAGGCAAAATTGTCGTCAACACCGCACGCACGATAGACTCCTGAGCGCCCATGCCAATGCCCCACAGCAACATCCCGATGAGAGCCATCACGTTATTTCCCATGAAAACAAGAGGGGCAAACCACATTGCTAACAGTGTGCTCACAATGACCGTTTTTATGCCGAATCGATCAAAATATTTCCCTAGCAAAAGAGCCGCAATGGCATCAGACCCCATGGCCACAGCATACATGATAGGAATCAGATCGGTGGTCACCTGCTTTGATTCATCAAAATGAAAGGCTATGAGCGAATAATCGGCAAAACCTGCTCCAATCAGCGATAATGCCGTCAAATAGATCCAAAAGTAACGTTTGGACGCCACTTGATTCCAATCTTTCTTGACAATCTCAAGGCGTTGCGTATCGGGATATTTAGCTCGAGCAACGATCAACACTAAAATGGCAATGACCGCCGGTATGAGTAATACGGCAAAGGACGTCGTGTAATGATGGGTAAAATAAAAAACAGCGCCAACGATTAACGGACCCAACACAGCACCGATCTGATCAAACGCTTCGTGCACGCCGAATCCTTTTCCGACACCTACTTGTGTGGTGGCATGAGACAGCATGGCATCCCGCGCAGGATTCCGAATAGCCCGTCCAGTTCGTTCCAAAATCATCAACACAGCAGCCACCTCCCAACTACCTGCCAAAGCTAAAAGAGGAACAGCAAACAGATTAATGAAATATCCCACAAAGGTGACAGTCCAATATTTTTGTGTCCTGTCGGCAATGATTCCTGACAGATAACGCAATGCATGTCCAATCAACTCTCCAAAACCGGCAACGATGCCCACAATGGTTGCACTGGCCCCCAACGTGGCCAAGAAAGGGCCTGTAAGACTTCGGGCGCCTTCGTACGTCATGTCAGAAAACAAACTGACAACGCCGATAAACACAATAAAAATCCATGCTGATTTTTTGACGTTCATAATCATTCTTTTTTGATCTATGCTGGCAGAATGCTTGAATCCTGTTTGATTTTTTGCAATTATCTCAATGCCAATCGGAACAGAACTGCCTTGTACCGATATAGAATGTCGGCTTGTGCGTTCACCTAAACTCCTTCCAAAAGCTGTCCTTCCTGACTACTTCCTTTCAAAAAAGGGGAAACCCAAATAGTTGTACAAAAATAATCTTTTTCACTCGTTGCAACTTCTCAAAAAAAGCTTTTTCGCCCAATGCCTCCTTTTTTTGTTTCGGCGCAGGAAAAATCCTTGCAGCCATGGAGCGATCCAAGCCAATCACATCACCGCCATTCCAATCAAAAAGGCAATAATAAATAAGAGAAGAATGTAAGCAACGTATGCACTAATGCGTCCATTCATCAGCACCAAAGCCTCTCCTTCGCCAATTTTCTCCACCATGCGGGTCAACCAATTCATGGGACGCAACATAATATCTTCCACCTCAATGGTACTTCTGCTTTTCGTCCTCACTTCCTTTGTGTGATATACGTTTCGCAAAATATGCTCTAAGATTTGCGAATAAGCCCTGGCGGTAAAATACTCTTCCTCTTCCAACGGAAGCCCTCCGTTCCACGAGGTTACTTTACGAACCTTTGTTCGTTTGCTTATGAACAAGATGAAAGGCACGATCATCAAAACGATCAATACAATAAAGATCAACGTAGGAGTAATGACGCCAAAAATAGGTTGATTGGAGGCCAAAACAAACGGTGCTGGAACATCCAACAAGCTCGTGAGCAGTTGCGGGAAACCCAAAAGAATGATCACGGCAGGCAAGGCCACTCCGCAAAGAAGAATCAATAGAAGCATGCCTGTCTCGGAACTGTTCATAAATCGATTTGAGATCACGCGACTTTTTCGTCCATGATCATAGCCTAAGGCGGTATAACCAATCAGTTTGATCATGGCAAAGCCGATAAGCCCAATAGCCAACGCCGTCAAGACACCGGTTAAAGCAGCAATAAATTCAGTTGAAACATTGGGAAATTTATACGACTGGAAAAGCGTTTCAAGAATCATCCACTCACCCACATAACCAATCAACGGCGGGAAAGCACTAAACGAAAGCGCCGAAACCACAATACCAAGAGCCGGAATTTTACCCACTCCGCTCCAAACGCCGCGGGCTTCGTCAATGGTATGCACATCATACGCTTCCTTGGCATGACCTAATGACATAAACAAAAGCGTTTTTGAAAAAGTATGCGACAAGGCAATGATGATAGAAGTAGCTTGTGCAAACAAGGCAAGATAATGTAAATCAGGATTTGTGATGCTTTGTGCAAGGGCATAAAAACCGATAGCTGTTAAAATCATCCCATTATTTTCAATGGTGGAATAGGCCGGCAGTAACCTGACCTTATTGACAGCCACAGCCTGAAGACCACCCCAGAAAGCCGATAACGCCCCCAACACAATGATCACCAGATTCCACGTGTCATTAATAGGCATAACCGGAATAATCCGTTCCAATCCGTAAACCCCCATCAAGGTCACCGGTCCGCTAAGAATAGCCGCCGCATTATCAGGCATTTCCCCGTAAATACCACGCATCCATCCATGAAACGGCACAATATCCATTTTGATGATGAAGCCCAACGACAAAAAGATCAGCACCACACTTCCTCCGCGCGAAAGAGCATCAAACGTAATGCTATTGGTCGATTGATACAAAAGGGCAAATCCGATCAACAGACAAGCCGTCGATAATTCACCAAATGCCAGAAATCGGTACGCTTTCTCATAATGCAATCCGGAAATGACCATCATGATAAAAGCAAAAATGGTCATAATTTCCCAGCCGATCAACAGAGAAAATCCATCGCGGGCACTCAACACAAGCATCATCCCTAACAAAGCAAGATTAAAACCTAATGAAAGATTGCTTTTTGGATAAAAAACCGAATAATCGACAGAGTAAAACGAAAGGGCTATCCACGCAATGGACGCAATGATAATAAACAAAGCGCTCAAATGGTCAAGACCAAGCGTAATGCTCACATTGGGCGTGAGCGACATACGAAACAACTGCTCCGAGCTGTTCAAAGCATAAATGCCAACCACTAAGGCGGAGACTGACCCCAGAAAAGCCAATAGATAAGACGCTTTGCTTTTTTTATAGAAAAGAGCGCCTGCCAAAAAGAAAAACAGGGAAGCCCAAAAGAAATTGATCATGACGCAATACGTTTATTTTTAGGAAGTTCTAATAGCAAGCCTAAAAGTTCCGATGGAGAAGGAATGCCTTTCAGTTGTGCAACATGATGACGCATTTCCGGATACGGAGACATTGGCAAATCATCCATGCTATCGTCGATGGTAATCACATAATACGGTTCCGGCATCTGGTTGAGCGTTTCATTCATTGGAGCCAACATCAATTCCGTGGGACGACCCAAAATGAGCAACACATCGGCATGGCGCGGCGAATCCGTAAAATAAATACCAAAACGATGGATGTTATATTGTGGCGATTCTAATGCACTGATTTCAAAGTTCAACGCATTGGAACTGCCAACATCCAGGATGTAAATAAACAACGAACGTTGAAAGAGTTTCCCGTAAAGAGATTGCAAGCGTATTGGAGACGTGTACGCTTTCTTTTCCGTCAAATGTCGTCTAATTCCAAATAATGGCCACCATTTTAACATGGGTTATATCGGTTAAATTGTTATCATTTATCGTGCAGCGTCACTAAAATGGACGCCAAACGAATCAAATATAAATGGGAAATCGGTAAAAATATATTCATCCAAACTAAAAGCCGCTGCATGCATGCCCACATACGAAGGCGTAAAGATCCGTGCATGAGCGATTATCCCGTCTTGTAAAACGACATAATAAGCCACAGCGCCACTGGGTGAATTGGCAATGCCGCATCCTTCTCCGTTTTCCCGGATTGATTTTGTTGCCTCATCCGTATTGAAATTCCACGCATCACTAATTTTCAAATGATCAATGATGTATTCACATGAATTCATGATTTCCTCCGCACGAACTTCCATTCTTGCCAAAGCATCTCCTTCATTTTGAGTAATCACCGGAAGTTGTATCAGATGACTGATGGTCGTGTTTAAATCGTCTTTCACACCACAAGCACGCAAGGAAGGGCCACCGAGCCCCATTGCAATGGCCTGATCGGCTGTTATCGTGCCGGCAGCATGCAGTCGATCCATATAATTGGCATTGTTCACACTATGAACATACAGCTGTTCAAATCGCTTCGCTATCAAGGAGTAACCGTTGATGGCATGTTGCATGTTTTCTAAAGACGGCAGATGATGAAACCCACCCACCTGATTAATCCCCATCAAATAGCGGGAACCGGTAAGGATCTCATTCAAACGCAACGCTTCTTCAAACAAAGAACTTAAGTGCGATGTCAACACTTTTTGAGCAGCTGCCGAAGCCAATTTGGTAATGACGTGTAAATGATTGTAAATCCGTTCAGCCTCGAGCAGAATATTTCGCCAATTTTGCACTCCCATATCGACGTTACTATGCAATGCATTCTCGACCGCTCTGACATATGCCACCGAATGCGAAAAGGCAAAATTGCTGCATACAGCTTCAGCTAAAGCAAGTGCCCTCTGAGGCGTTTTGTTCGACATCGCCTCTTCAATGCCACGATGTTTCCAACTCACGTCAATGCCTGCATGAAGAATCTTTTCCCCAAAAGTATATAAGTTAAAGCACCCTGCTTCACGCACACCTGCCGTCACAGGTCCATAGCGAAAACGAAATACGCCCGGCCCTGAGACAGATCCGCGTCGAAGATGAAGTTCTCTCTTTTTCAGCAGTTGATAACAGCCAAATTCTTCCCTTTGCGCCTGACTTTCGACAGGTTCCAATCGAGCCACCCCGTCTTCAATGATCAGAAGCTTTTCTTTTCCATCTATTTCTATCACACCGGCAAGCAATCTCATGGGATCAGGAATTTATGTAAAAATTGTTCGAAATAGGGAATGAAAAACAACGATAAGAGCGACAGACTCAAGTTGACAATCGGCACCCACGTCGCTTTGTGCGCTTTTTCTTTGGGGTAAAGTTTGCCTCCGGTAAAAATCATCTTCCCCACTTTGAAGTTAACCGAAATGAACGCAATAGCAAGAAATAACATCACGGTTGCAGCAATCCCCCATCCATATTGTCGGATGAGCTCGGCAAAAATAAACAACTCCCCAATAAAGATCGGAAACGGCGGCGCACCGGTAACTGCCATGGCTCCCATAAACAGTCCGCCGGCAGTGCGTGGCAATCGGCCTAATAATCCTTTGACATCGCCCATCGAGGTACTACCATACGTCGAAAGCACATCGCCCGTAAAGAAGAAAACAGCCGATTTGGCCAACCCATGTGCAATGATGATGATCACTGCTCCCAACAGCCCTCCTTGTCCCAATGAAAACCCGATTAAAATCATCCCCATGTTTTCCATACTCGAATAGGCAAACATCCGCTTGTAATTCTCTTGCACCGTCATCATCAGTGCGGCAACAACGACGGTTAAAACACCCAGTGTCAATGCAAAAGTCGTTACAACCGATGACGGATAAATCTGAATGACTCTTGCCATAGCGTAGAGGGCTACCGGCAACAACACTCCCGAAAAGATAGCGCTTACCGGTGCCGGCGCTTTACCGTGCACATCGGGCAACCAGGTATGCATAGGAAAAATCCCCGCTTTCGTTCCAAACCCGATAATGGCCAACAGAATACCAATCAAAAACACGCGATTCACCGGATGATATATCATCAATTGACTGATACTTAGTGTTCCTGATGAACCGTAAATAAACGTAGTGGCAATTAATGAAATAACCAAGCCGGTCGATACGATAATAACATAACGCCAGGCAGATTCAATGGTAGCATTGTTATTTTCAGTAGCAACCAACAAAGCGCTGCTTACCGTCGTTGCCTCAATGCCGACCCATATCAACCCGATGTTATCCATACTGACCGAAAAAAACATGGTGGAAGCAAACACATTGAGCAACAAATAGTATAACCGCGTCTTAAACAACGGGTTTTTAATGTGCTTCAAATAAGTCAATGAATAAAGTACGGTACTCACATAGACCAAAGCAACGGTAAACAGAACCAGTTTGGACAGACCGTCAATGTAAACATAACTATTGGTCATATCAGGAAGAAAAACCAAAATATAGATAGCGCTCAAAAACGCTGTTATAGAAGCAATAAGCGAGACGATCCGCTCAAACCATGGAATGGGAATGAGACAGAGTATAGCTCCGCCGACACTACATCCTATAGGAAGCAAAGAAAACAAATCCGTTGTGTTCATACCATTTCCTTTATCCTCTTAGTTCCGATTCATAACTTTCGCCTTCTTCCATAATCGCTTGTTCCCTTACCCGAATAATGAGACTGGAAACAACCACCAATCCCAACAAATCGAGGATGGCTCCCGCTTCCACCACAAAAGGCAGCCCAGAAAACACCCATCCGGAAAGCATCACCACGGCATTCTCCATCACTAAAAACCCGATCATCTGAATATAAGCATGACGCCGCGAGATGATGAGTAACGATGCCTGCATAAACAAAGCAAATGGAACGGCTCCCGATCGAATTTTAAGAACTTCGTAAAGACTGTTTTGATAAATATAATACCCCAGCACAATGAGCACCAGCGACACTAAAATGGAACCGCCGACTCCCATCATCGGTTTATCCTCACGTACCCGCCATGGTTTATCATACAACCGATGCAACGCCCTACTCATAATGACAGGGATCACAATGCCTCGAATCGTAAGGGTTAACCCTGCCAGCACAAACAACAAATAATTTCCCTCAGGACGCGAAAACCCCAGCAACACTAAAAAGGTGGATACAAAAACGGTTGAAAGGGAAAACAACAAAATGATGTTTGTCACATACACTTCCCACTGCATGAGCAGCGTCAGCACAATCAGTATAAATCCTATAATCTCAAAAATGTAATTCATAACTTCGCATGATTAAATCGCTCAAAAAGATCGCCTCTTTCATGTCATTGAACTGAAACGGGAAGCAGCTTAGCTTAATGGCATTAATACCTGACAATGTAATAGGCCAAACTGGCTAAAAAAGCCAAAGCAAAAACCACAGCCAGAAAATCAAAATTCTTATACAATCGGAATTTTGAAACCGTCGTATTGATAAGCGCAAAAACGATCACCAATCCGGTTAATTTTAATAAATGAATCCCCATATAAATCACGACGCCCAACAAACCATCCTGCTCTGTAGCCACTCCGAAAGGAATCAAATAGACATTCAGAAAAACACTCATCAGAATGAATTTTTTCATGTAGGTTCCCCATTTATAGATGGCCAGATCGGGACCGCTGTATTCAAAGGGAATGGCATCGTCTATCATGCCCAATTCGGCATTGGAATGTGACTCGATGGGCAATTGTCCGGTTTCAATAATAAGCACCAAAAAGAAAGCAATGGTTACAAAACCATGCAAAAGAGAAAAATACCATTCGGAAGAAGAACGCAGCACCTGATTGATCACAAACGGGTTATTGGTATTGGACAACACCCCCAACATAATGAATATGAGCATGGTGATTGGTTCGGACAAAGCGCCTATGCTTGCTGCGCGGGAAGTCCCAAGGTGAGCGTAATTGCTGCGGCTGTCAATGGCCGAAAACTTTTTGATGGCTGCCGCAGCCCCAAAAAACAACCCTCCGCCAATGAAATCGGCTGAAGGAGCAAAAGCCAAAGGAAATGCCGTGATGATTGGAAGAATGATCGACAAAAAAAGATAAAACGTAAATACGACATACGGCCCAAGCCGATAAATAGGAGAAGAAACCTGAGGAACTAAGATCTCTTTGTGAAAAAGTTTAATTAAGTCGTAATAGGGCTGAAAAATAGACGGTCCTTGTTTTGATTCAAGGCGTTCTTCAATGGTGTTGAGAATACCAATAAAAAGAGGCGACAACAGAAGAACAAACAATAACTCAAGAAGACTATATACAATAGACATGACTACTACTTTAGGTAAAAGGTTTTACTTAAGTAGGAGCCATTGGTTGCATGCAACGATATAGCGAGCTCCACCGCTTGATTTAACTTCGCATTGCGTTACAACGTTGGTTTAATTTTTTGCAAAGATAAATGTTCTACCCCCTTTTTTGCAAATGCCTTGATAAAAATAAATCTTAAATAAGGTTCGAGAATAATAATATCTCCATGCTCTTTCCCATCCATCCGCCAATGGTTGACCTTTTCTCAACACGACCACAATGGCGCTCGCTGCATTGGAAAGAATCGTGAACCCTTGCAACATCACTCTTTCCTTTTTCCAAAAGGGTTCGTCTGGCGATTTTCATTTCTTTAAATGCTCAATGACAAGAAGTATCCTTTATCGTTTTGCAGCTACAAGAAGTTGGCGATTTTTACCACAAATGTTCATACGAAGAACGAATATTTGATTAACCACAAAACTGTCATACGAAGCACTGAACCGCCAATTTCTTGTAGGTGCTGTTACAGGCTGGCGTTCTTGTCGTCCGTGTCTCGAAACCCTTGTCAATATTGATTTTTGCAACCAATTGTCCGAATGTTTTTGTGTCGGTGTGTGAGTTGGCGTTTTTAAAATTTTTAGAAGGGAAGGAGATTTTTAATTTTTTCTTTTCAGCGTGGGACAGGCATACTCTTTGGCAAGCTTGGGCTTGTGTGTCGGCTTGTGGGGCTTGCCAATGTGTATGACTGTGAAGCGTAGGCTTATATGTAAAGTGAATTATACTCATTTTCGTCACTCATTTTTTCAATTAAAAAGGTTACCCAAGCTTTTGTGTATCTATACTGTCCAGATGGCTCATCATAAATGCAATACCTAGTGTCTGTGGCAGAGGGGTTGGCTGAACCATTGCCTGGTCTTATATTGTATTTTTTCCAACAGCGTGTATGCGTATCAAAATTGAATTTATCTTTTTTGTTCCCATATCGCTCAATTTTTGGATTACCTAGTTTTTTCTGGACATCCTTTACAACTTTTCCGGGTAGTAAAAGGTCTTTACCTGAAACTGGCTTTTCCTTTTCTTTTACTAGGACTGCGAATTTGCTTACATTCTCTTTCTCTTCATCAGAAAGTTGGTCGTATCGGAAAAACTGAATTGGTAATGCGTCTTTAGATTGATGATTTGCAACTTGTAGCAGAAATGCTTTGAATGAATATTGTCCACTTTCCAGAATATCGGTTGTTAATGTTGAACGATATTTTTCAATAAACGCCTTAACCTTTTTTGCATCAGGATTTGACTTTATGGCTGCTGCAAGGTTTTCTGATGATGGAAAAAGCTGTAACGAGAATGATAAACTCTCTCTTATACAATAATCCAACCCAAATTCTTTTTCAAGAATTTTGTCATAATTCAGCAACATTGCCTGACATTCCGCAAAAAGGTCGGGGTCAATTTGTGGCAAAGATTTATGTTCAATTTTGTTCCTTAGCGTTATAAAGAACTCCAAGTTTTTCCGAATTGGATTTTGTGTGTCTGCTTTAAAATATTCGTGTAAACATTCATCTAATGACCAATAGCAATAATCGCCTTCTTTAGTTTCAAATCGTTTACTCCCTTTTTTTCTTCTATATGGCTTTATCTTGTTACGATAAAAGATGGCGTGAAATAGTGAAGTCCAAGCAATTACCATTAAAACAACATAGCCGCCTGAACGAAACTTAATTGCTGGTTTATTATACGTTTCGATTGCAAGCAAAGCAGAGTCTCTCGATTTCTCAAGGCATTGTTTTACATTATTTGGAAATCCTCTTGACATTATTCAATGGACTTTATCGTTTCATCACCGCTGATATTCCTGATTTTAATTCGTTTTGGTTTCTTATCGCTTGTAATTTTCCCGTCCCAAAATCCCTTTGTTTTGGTTCCGTCTTTAATTACATAACCGAGTTTGTCAATTTTAATTTCGGTGCTGCTGTGCCATTGTCCCTCTGTATTTTCACAGTCAAGAGCAATCAGTTCAATCAGTTCCAAGCCTTCTTCGCTGATGCTGATGGGTTCAAACTTTTTGCCTTTGGTTAGAGATTGAAGATTTCCCTTTTGATTAAACTCATTGATTTTCTGAATAAGTCGGTCGCTGATGAATTTGGTGATTTCCGTTTCGTAGCCGTCTTTGGTCTTTGTGGTTTTAAATTCTACAATGTCCTCAATCACAATTTCGTGAAGCAAATTTTTCAGGTCTTTGAGTTCTACTTCAATTTCAGTGGCATTGTTTTCTTTGATAAATTTCTGCAATGCTTTTTGGTCGTCAATGTCTATGTAATACACGATTACTTTTTTAGCGTTGATTTCCAGATTTTGCAATTCTTGATTGATAATAGTGTTGATGGTGGGAATATCCAAAACCTTTTCCTGTGTATTGAGCAGGTTGGGCACATATACAGGAACAGTTCCTAACTTTGCTTCTGTTAACGCACCAAACCAAAAATTGCTGATGCCGGCAACATTTCTTTGAAGTCCGGGAATGATGCTTGCCAGTTTATCCATTGTCTGCTGTGGATTACGGAACAAACTCACTCCGTCTTTAATCTCCAAAATTTGAAAATCGGCTTTCGCCTCAACTAATCGGTCTCTAACCGTTTGGATGCTGTTAATTCCAATATCAACGTGAATGAATTTTCTACCTAAATCATTGGCTACTTTAGCGGTTACGCCACTTCCTCCAAAAAAGTCTGCAACCATCATCTCTTTTTTTGAGCTCGCTTTGATAGCTCTTTCAAGCAACGCTTCTGGTTTTTGAGTTGAATAGTCTAATCTCTGGGAGTCAGTTGAAGCAATGTATGGAATATCCCAAACATCATTTGCCTTAGTCTCATAGGAAAGCTCGTAAATGATATTTCCATCATCATCTCTTGCTCTCATATTTTTGCCATCTACTTTTATTCTTTTACTTTGTTGGACAGGCTCATCTCGTTCAATTTTCACAACATTAAAAACATTTTTGTCCGAGTATGTATAAATAAAAATTATGTCGTGAACTTTAACAAAGCTCCGTCCATTAACCGCCCCACTCATTTTGTTGGGATATCGCCAAATAATTTCATTCAGAAAATTGTCTTCTCCAAACACCTCATCTAATAGAATTTTAACATAGTGTCCAATATGCCAGTCTAAATGAACATAAATGCTTGCCGTATCACTCATTATAGATTTAATAGCCATCAAGTTTTCATACATCCAGTTCAGATAATCTTCTTTCTGCCAAATATCGCCATACATTTTTTCCTCAAAGGCACGGAGTTCTTCTATGTCCATTTCCTGTTCGGCAGCAGCAATTTTTTCAGCAAGTTTTGAATTTCTTCGCAGGTAAACT
>Ga0315298_1009407_pt1 | contig 12095 bp, 11 predicted proteins | sample WHS_1_MG_FD_203077 | JGI IMG/M metagenome (GOLD analysis project Ga0315298, IMG submission 203077) | Extremophilic microbial mat communities from Washburn Hot Springs, YNP, Wyoming, USA - WHS_1_MG | ecosystem: Environmental > Aquatic > Thermal springs > Hot (42-90C) | place: USA: Wyoming... | reverse complement strand
AAGGGTTCTGGGCCAGCCTCCCCGCCCATCCGGGCGGCTTTTCCACCTCCTCTTCCTTTCAGTACCTTCCAAAGTGGTATTTTAGTCACCGAAAAAATCACTTACGGGAGTACTGTTAAAACACCGAAAAGTTTTTAGGCGAAAAATATGTCCCTAAAACGATATAAGGAGAAAAAACACGAGGAGAATGTAGAAAATTGAAAAGGTGAAAATTTGTCAGTCCAGTATCACACGGTAGGAAAGCCGTCTCCCAGGAAAGATGCAGTCCCGAAAGTTACCGGGCAGGAGAAATTCACTACAGACATCGTTATTCCGGGCATGCTTTATGGCAGAGTTCTGAGGAGCCCCTATCCACACGCGAGGGTCAAGAGGATTGATACCAGCAAGGCTGAGGCCATGGGTGCGGTCTGCATAACATTTGAAGAGACACCCAAGGTAAAGTACAACGAGCGCATCGTAAGCGTTCCATCGGCAACTTTCAAGGACAGGACAGTGCTTACGGGAAAGCCGCTGCACGTGGGAGAGGCAATTGCCGCTGTTGCGGCTGAAACGGAGGAGAAAGCCGAAAAGGCACTCAAATTAATTGAAGTGGAGTACGAACAGCTCGAGGCCATGTTCGACCCGATTGTGGCGATGAGTCCTGGAAAACCCAATTTGCACGACTCAATAATCATCCAGGACAAGGTTGTTGAGATAAAGAACAACATCGCCGCAAAAGTGGAAATAAGTGAAGGAGATGTTGAAAAGGGATTTAAGGAGTCTGACATCGTCATCGAGAGGGAGGTTAAGATCGGCAGACCATACCACGCCCAGCTTGAGCCAAAGTCAGCGGTGTGCATCCCAGAGCCAAACGGCGGAGTGACCGCTTGGACCACAACGCAGAGCATTCACAACTGCCGAATACTCATAGGAGAGATATTCGGTATACCCCTGAATAAGGTCAACATAAAGAAAATATCGCTGGGGGGTTCTTTTGGTTCCGGCATACAGATGAACTCCGTGCTCCCGATATGTGTGGCCTTGGCGTTAAAGGCCAAGAAGCCGGTCAAGTTGGCCCCGACTAGGGAGGAAGACTTTTACGACCACTGCAGGTATTCCGTGATAGTAAAGTACAAGCTGGGGGCAAAGAAGGACGGCAAGCTAGTTGCTGGACAAATGGATGTTATCGCTGACATCGGTGCACACAATATCCAAGCCTACCCGTTCATAAGTTGTATGGCCGGATGGCTGGTTTCTCTTTACAAGATGCCCCACCTGAAATTCACCGCCAAGGCAGTCTACACGAACAAGGCTCCGTCCTGCGCGATGCAGGGCTTCGGGAACCCGCAGGTGAACTTCATCGCTCAGACGATGATGAACGAGATAGCGGAGAAATTGGGCTTGGATCCCATTGAGGTCGAGTTGAAGAACTACGTTGGTCTGGGCGATGTATTCTGGGGACAGGGACCGACGGTGAGGTCGGTGATAAGGAGCTGCGGCGTCGAAGAGCTGATTAAAAAGGGAGCGGAGATGATTGGCTGGCGCAACAGGGGGAGGCCTCAGGACAAGAAGGGCGACATCGTGAGGGGCATAGGGATGGCCCGCGGATTCCACACATCCAGTGCCGGCGGCCCGTTGCCGGGCGAGGCGGTCGATTACTCAGGGGCAATGATAAAGATAAACGAAGACGGAACAGTCGACGTTATAGCCTCACTGCAGGACATGGGCGGCGGTGCTCTTGAGGCCGGCTTGAAGATAGTGGCCGAGACCCTCGGAGTGCCGCTTGATTGCGTTGAACTGGCACCGACCGATACCTGCAATTCGGTGTACGATGTCTGTCTACATGCCACAAGAGGGGTGTACGCAGGCGGAGGGACTTTAAAGAAAGTGGCCGAAGAGGTGAGGCAAAAGTTGCTGGAGCAGGCCTCGAAGATCTTAGGCGTTTACCCGCACGGGTTGAAGATAAGGCCCGACGAAAACCTCAAGCAGGGGATAATCTATGCCGAGGGGATCGCTGGGAAGGAGATAACTATCAAGGAGGTGGCCTCCACCGCCAGGAACAAGAACTGGGGAACCATAGCCGCGGTTGATAGCCTCAGGCAGGCTCAGTGCCCGCCAGCTTTTACAGTTTACTTTGTGGAGGTCGAAGTGAACAAGAAAACTGGTGAGGTCAAGCCGGTGAGAGCAGTGATAGGTGCTGACTGCGGGACCGTGATAGACCCGATCTTTGCGCCTGCGCAGATTCACGGAAGCTTCTACAGGGGGCTCAGCTACGTGCTGTGTGAGGACACAAAGTACAACAGGAAGACCGGAGAACTGACCAATAAAGGATTCTTCTCCGGCTACAACATACTGAAGGCCCAAGACATGCCGGATCCAGACAACATCAAGATTTTCTTTGCCAACACTTATGAGGATACGGGACCCTTCGGAGCCAAGGGAATAGGAGAGGCCGCGATAAACCCTGTACCTGCTGCGATCGCCAACGCGATTTATAATGCGACGGGCATATGGTTCAGGGAAATGCCGATAACACCTGAGAAGGTGTTAAAGGCCCTGAAGGAAAAGGAGGGTGAGTAAGATGGTGAACACCAGAATACTGACGAGTGAATTTGAGTACTTTGAGCCCAAGACCGTCAAGGAAGCGGTGAGTCTTCTTGCCAAGTACGGGAAAGATGCCAAGGTGCTTGCGGGAGGCTCAAACCTGCTCGTCGATATGAAGATCGGAAAGGTGGATCCAAAGTATATAATTTACATCGGCAAGATTCCAGAGCTGCGCACAATATCAAAAATAGGAACGGATGTCGTGGTGGGCGCAAACGCGTCATTTTTTGACATGATGAGATCTCAGGAGCTGAAGGACTGCTCAATACTGCTGGAGGCGCTCAAGAGCATACAGATTGAAATTAAGAGAATGGGGACCATAGGCGGGAACATCTGCAACGCGGCTCCAACAGCTAGCGCCGCTCCACCGCTTCTAGTACTAAACGCGCGGGTGAAGGTCGTCAGCGAGAGGGGATCCAGAATGATACCCATTGAGGAGGTATATACAGGAAACCGCAAGACCTCGCTGGCTCCAGATGAGCTGCTCACGGAGGTTCACATTCCAGCGCTCAACAGCGGATACGGTGCCGCTTTTGGCGAGATCAAGAGGAAGATCAAGTTTGCCGCAGTTATTGGCCGCCAAGAAAATATCTGCAAATACTGTAGGATATCAATAGGCGGTGCAGTTGAGAAGTCCAAGAGAGTGAAAAAAGCAGAGAGCATACTTGAAGGTAAGAGTTTCAATGAGAGCGCTGTCGAAGCGGCTTGTGCAGCGGCCATAGAGGAGATAGACCCCGATAACTGGTATGTCAGAGAAATTGCGAAGGATTTATTCCGTAAAGTGGTTCAAAAGGCGTGGGAAAGGGCAAGGTGATTTTTGTGAATGAACGGAAGATTAAGGTAAGGGTAAATGGCAAAGATTGTGAGTTGAGCGTAAAACCCAACGAACTTTTACTCAACGTGCTGAGGGACAAGCTGGGTCTCCTCGGAACAAAGTACGGGTGTGGTACGGGTGACTGCGGTGCCTGCACGGTTCTGATCAACAACGAACCAAGGCTATCCTGTCTGACCTTGGCTGCCACCGTTGACGGCGCAGAGATCACTACCATAGAGGGCATGGCGACCAACGGCGAGCTACATCCAATTCAAGAGGCATTTGTAAAGCACGGCGCCATACAGTGCGGTTTTTGCATCCCGGGCATAATCATGATGGCAAAGAGTTTCCTTGACGAGAACCCTCACCCGACCGATGAGGAGATAAAGGAATCCCTGAAGGGGCACCTTTGCAGATGTACCGGTTACATCAACATCATTAAAGCGATAAAGGCAGCGTCCCTTGAAATGGCCAAAGGGTAAGGAGAGATGGCAAAGATCAAGGTTCTAGAGGGAGGACATGTAATACAGGAGTTAACGGTAGATGAGGCCCTAGAACTCATAAAGCAAAAACTTGACGAAGGCCAGTCCGTCATCGTTGACGGCGTTTATGTGGATGCAACCGATGATAAGAAAGTCAAGGAGTTGCTTTCCAGATCAAAGGAGGGCATTTCCTTTTTCCCCATGATAGGTGGCGGGTGAGCCCAGCATCTACAACTTTTGTGACGAAGGGCCGGCTCAAACCGAGTAGTCCTTTCAGGCTGGCAGCCAGTTCACGGCATTACCATAGACATAACGGCTTTCTGCACATGCAGCCTGTTCTCGGCTTCTTCAAAGTAGAGCGACCGTTTGTATGTGTCGAGGACCTCGTCGGTTACTTCCTGCCCTCGGTCGGCGGGCCCGCAGTGCATGTAGTATGCCTTGTTGGTCTTGTCAAGAAGTTCCATGGTGGTTATCCAGTTCTTGAACTTTGCCTGATAAGCTGAGGCCCCATCCTTGTCGACGTTCTTGTTGTAAGGCGGCACGAACTGTTTCGGCGACCAAGCTTTGGGATAGACGAAGTCGGCCCCCTCGAATGCTTCCTCCATGTCGTTGCAGACCTCGAAACTTCCGCCGTATTTCTCCACGTTTTCTTGGCAGCTTTTGATCACGTTGTCTTCAAGTTCGAAACCCTTGGGATGGGCTAGGACCACATCCATCCCCAGCTGTGTTGTTATGAGGACCTCGTTCTGCGGAACGGCAAGGGGCTTCAACCCGCCGGAATATGCGTAGGACACGACAAATTTTTTACCCTCCAGTTTCGGCTCGGCTGCCCGCGCCGCCTGCATATCAGCCAAGGCCTGGAAGGGGTGATACATGTCATCTTCCATGTTTAGCACAGGAATGTCAGCCCACTTCGCAAATTCCTGTATGACCCTGTGTCCGCGCCCTATCGTCCACTTGGCCGCGTCGCCATAGATCCTGATGGCAATGGCATCGCCGTAGCGACTCAGAACTCTCGCCACATCCGATATTGCCTCGGTCGCGTAGGGCACCATGTCCTCAGGCAAGGTCGGTGTGTAGAGGTCCTGAGGGCTGAGGAAGTGTGCGTGGCCGCCAAGCTGATAGATACCCGCTTCGAAGGAGTTGCGCGTGCGGAGTGACCGGTTGTAGAAAATCATGAATAGTGTTCTGCCCGGCAAATAAGGTGTTGGCGTTCTCCTCCTGAATTTTTTCCTCAGATCATCCGCAGCGTCAAGGATCTTCTTGATCAGCGCCTGGCTGAAATCCTGCGTGTTCACAAAATCTTTCCCTTTCATGGAACCGACATAACTTGGTGTTGGCGTTTAAATCACCAAAAATACCAGTCGATCCTGAGATTTAAGGGTTTGTAATCGAAAATTTAAATTGTAAAAATCTTTATCCCGAATACTCAGACTTTCTTATGGTACCAATGAAAGGCTTGCTTCTGGATATCGATTATGCCGAGGAGGAAGCGCGGCCCAATGTAAGGTTGTTTGTAAAAGTTGGTTCCGAGACAGTGATGGCCGTCGATACCGAGTTTGAGGAATATTTTTATGTTGTTTCAGATATGCCCGTTAAAACCTCCAAACTCATTCAAAAAATTGAGATGACCGACGATGGCGAGGTGATAAGACCAAAGGGCGTCGAGATTGTCAAGCGGACCTTTTTAGGAAACGAAATTGACGCGATTAAAGTATCTTTTCAGCATTCCAAGGATTCCCTTAAGTTAAGGCACAAGATTCGTGAGCTGCCTGGAGTGAGGGAGATATATGAGTTCGACATCCCACCGGCGAGGCGCTACCTAATTGATCGCGGGCTGACCCCCATGGCGGGTGTTGAGTGCAAAGGCATGGTGGAAGTTAGGGATGGGCTCAAGACAATAATTATGGACGGGCCACCGAAGCCAGCTTCTGTGGACGAGCCCAAGCTGAATATAATGAGCTTCGATATCGAGGTCTACAACCCGACCGGTAGCGTCAGGCCGGACAAGGACCCGATAACTATGATCAGCGTGGCCGACAACCGCGGTCTCAGAAAGGTCATAACTTGGAAAAATTTTGATATGAGGCCAGATTATGTCGAGGTGGTGAGCAGCGAACGAGAGATGATAAAGCGATTTGTGGATCTGGTGAAGGAGCGGGACGTGGATATACTGCTGGGCTATAACACGGATCTTTTTGACCTGCCTTACATACGCAATCGGGCCAAGCAGTTGAAGGTCAGGCTGGATCTGGGCCGCGACGGCTCAGAGTTCGTGGTCCGCAAGCGCAAATTCGCGACCGCGTCTAAGATCCGCGGCCGCATCCACATCGACGTCTTCGCGATGGTAGACTTCCTCGCCACTATAGGCTCGATAAAGCTGATCCACTACTCCCTCGCTGATGTCTACAGACACATGGCTGGGAAAGAGAAGCCGGATTTTGAATTCACGGAAATGGTAAGCGCCTGGGAAAAGGGCGGTGAGGAAGGGCGCAAATTTCTGGAGTACTCCATGTCGGACGCTGATGCCACGCTGGAAATTGGCGTTGAGTTACTTCCCCTTTTCCTGGGTCTAACGCGCGTGGTGGGCCAGACGCTTTTCGATGTCCAAAGGATGACACCGGGACAGCTCGTGGAGTGGTTGCTAGTGGCCGAGGCACATAAGATCGGTGAGCTGGTCCCGGCCCGGCCCGTGGGAGAGGAGTTCGAGGAGAGAATGGAAGAAACCTTTGTCGGTGCCTACGTGATGGAGCCTGTTAAAGGCCTACACCAAAACTTGGTAGTTTTTGACTTTAGATCGCTTTACCCTTCGATAATCGTTTCGCACAACATAGACCCCTCCACCCTGAACTGTAAGGACTGCAGTCCGGAGGAGAGAGAGAAGGTTCCAGGTTTGGACTACTTCTTCTGTAAGCGTCGGAAGGGCTTCATTCCAGCGACTCTTCAGCGAATTATCGAGGAGAGAACAAGGTTGAAAGTTAAGCTTAAAAAGCTGAACCGGGACACGAAGGAGTATCGGGCCCTAGATGCCCAGCAATGGGCAATGAAGATAGTCGCGAACTCCTTCTACGGGATGCTGGGCTATCCTAGAGCTAGATGGTACTCCAAGCAGTGCGCAGAGAGCGTGACGAGCTTCGGCAGGCACTACATCCACAAGACCATCGAATTGGCGAAGGATTTCGGGTTTGAGGTGGTTTACGGCGATACGGACAGTTTACACTGCAAGTTAGGCAACAAGACACGCGAGGATGCCATGCTTTTTCTAAAGCAGGTCAACGAGAGCCTTCCTGGGATCATGGAGCTTGAGTTCGAGGGGTTTTATCCCCGGGGGATTTTCATAACAAAGAAGCGCTACGCGATGGTGGACGATGAAGGCCGTATGGTTGTCAAGGGGCTTGAGTTCGTTCGTAGGGACTGGGCCGCGATAGCCAAACGCACCCAGGAGGAGGTGCTGAGGGCGATCTTGCGCGATGGCTCGCCTGAAAAGGCCGCGGAGATCATCAGGAAAACCACGCGTAATGTGCTGGAGGGCCGGGTGAATATCGAGGACCTGATTATCTACACCCAGCTCAAGATGCCGATCGAGAGCTACAGGGCAATAGGACCGCATGTGGTGGCGGCAAAGCGCCTCAGGGAGCTGGGACATGAGATCGAGCCTGGAATGATGATAGCTTACATAGAGGCCAAAGGGCCGGGCAGCATAAGTGAGCGCGCCATACCGGTGGAAGACTTTAAGGGCAGGGACTATGACCCAGATTACTATGTTGGGCACCAGATCCTTCCAGCCGTCATGAGGATAATGGAAGTCCTCGGGTACAGCGAAGCAGATCTAAAATTCGAGAGGGAAAAGCAGGTCGGTCTGGATAAATTCATGAAATGATGATTTCACCTTTTGAAGTCAAGGCCACTTTGAAGCCTTTTGTCACAGAACGGCCGTGAATTCTGTCCCCAGCTTCTTCCTTTATCTTGGTTATGATTTCGGCGGTGCCCTGCTTTACCCTGATTTTCGTAGCGTCCGCAGCTTCGAAAATTCTCTTGGGGACTTGCAGGATATCATCACCTTGGTGGAAGGAGATCACTACAGGGGCCTTTAACCTTTCAACAAGCCTCAGCGTTCTCTCCGCTCGGGCAATGTTTTTCTTGGCCCGGTGTTCAAGTATGCTGATGTTGGCTCGAGAAGTGTTGAGCCTGCGGGCTATCTCGGCTTGCGTGAGTCCCTTCATCCTGAGCTTGAGAACCCTCAATTGTGACTCCGTCAGAAAGGTGTCCTTCATGTACCCCAAGTTTTAATTGGTGCTGCGCATTAAACAACTTTCGTCTGGTGGAATGATGTTGAGCCAAGAAGAGCTGGAAAAATACCGAAAGGCCGGAAAATTGCTAGCAGGGGTACGTGAACAGATACGGCCGCTAGTCAAGTCCGGCGTTAGCTTGCTTGAAATAGCTGAAACGGCGGAGAAGCTTATCATCGATAGTGGTGCAAAACCAGCATTCCCTTGCAATGTTTCGGTCAATGAGGTGGCGGCCCACTACAGCCCGCCGGCCGAGGATGACACTGTTATCAAGCCCGGGGACATGGTGAAAGTTGACCTCGGTGCCCACATAGACGGTTACATTGCAGACACGGCTTTCACGGTGGCCACAGGCGAGAAGGCGGAGATGGTCCAAGCGGTCGAGAAAGCGCTCGAGGCCGCGATCGCCGCGGTGAAGCCGGGAGTAGATGTCGGCGAGATAGGTAAAGTGGTGGAGGAAACCGCAACAACAGCCGGCTTCAAGCCCATACGCAACTTGACGGGACACAGCCTTGCAAGATGGGACTTGCACGCTGGTCTCACGATACCGAATGTTAAGGAGACGACTGGGCAGGTTTTAAAAGTTGGCGATGTCTTGGCCATTGAGCCCTTCATCACAGATGGAGTGGGATTTGTTGAGGACAAAAAAAACCTCTACATCTTCCGGTACCTGCGCGATGTTCCGACCCGCCTGCGCATGTCGCGGGAACTACTAAGGGATGTTAAGCGTGATTACGACGGGCTACCGTTTGCAGAGCGATGGCTGGCCAAGCGCATGTCCAAGCTGCGCCTTGAGCTGACGCTTAGAGAGCTGGTGGGGATAGGTGCCTTTTGGCCCTATTACGTGCTTGCGGAGCGGGCCAACGGTAAGGTGGCACAGGCAGAGCATACGGTGATAGTCAATGAAACAGGATGTGAGGTGACGACGCGCTGATATCAATAACAAAAGCTAGTAGTTGCCGCATCCTGATTTCACAATATTTCTTCCAAGCTTTTGAGGTTAAACTTCGTGTTGGAGCAACCATTCTTTATCAGAAATACGGCTTGGGCCGGCAAGTTCCTGTGTTTTAGCAGCTCTTCCACCTGCTTCAGCTCTTGGCTGCAGGCTACGCCAACCACACCATCGTAAGAGTTACTTTCCAGTATTCGGGGCAGACAGGTGCCGCCGGGTAGAATGTACACATCATATCCCTTACTCCTCCCAAGCGCCACCGACATGTTGATCAAACAGTCGGGCGAACAGCTGGCGCAGTAGTAGGAGGGAACTTTTTCATCGAAGCGCGCTTGGCATCTGCCGTCCATATATTTTCTTGAGCAATGGGGTAAGAAAAGTGCCCTCTTCTTAGTTTTCCGAAACCTTTCCCTGTCCGCGATATTGCGGAAGTGTATATCCACAAGATCCTCGATCAGCGTTGAGACGTCAGATATGTTCAATCCAGTTATTTCCTGAATTTTTAGCCTTTCAGCCAGGTGCCTTACTGTCACTGCAATTCTCTTGTGCACATTTTTTTCATAGGCCAACTTGGCCAAGGCTTTGTGAAACTCCTGCGGCACGCGCGAAAGGTCGAAACTGAAGCCGTACGGCATATTCGTAACCTGTTGGTCGCACCTTTTAAGTTTTGAGGTATTAAAATTTAAAATTTTGGAAGGGAGAAGATACTAACCCAACGCCGCATTTCTTAATAAAATTTAGCGGGTTATTTCCTGAGCAAAAACATCGCGTGGTCTTTCTCATACGGGTCGAGAATTTTTGCATCGATGATTTCCATCTCTTTCTCGAGTTTTTCCATCTCATTTCTGAATATTTCGCGGGGCTCCTTTGTAACGTCGACGCTGCGGGCCTTTAGCGACAGCATGGCGTGGCCGCCCCTGCGCAAGAAAATCTTGGCGTTGGCTAGCAATATCTCGGTCTGGTCAGGCTGCGCGATGTCTTGGTAAATAACATCGACTTTATTGACCAGCGAGCTGTAGCTGTGTGGCTGTCGTGCGTCCGCGAGTATCGGCAACATGTTTATTCTTTTGGCGCAGACCCGGAGCAGGTCCCGGAGGGGTCGGGATGAGATCTCGATGCAGTAGACACAGCCATTTGTCCCCACGATGTCCGAAACGTGCGAAGATGTCGTTCCGCTCGCCGCTCCAAGGTAGAGCACATGTTTTCCGGATGTTATCGGGTTCTCCTTTATGTTCTTGAGGATGGAAGCCGCGAGCTTGCTTCTGTACGGGTCCCATATCCGGTATTCCACCCCGTTTATCTCAATGAGCCTTTCTCCATAAACTTGAGTTTTGCGAGCGAGGTTCACGGTGGCCAGCTTACGTGTGTTGTCATCAAGCTCTATCCAATACACAGACTTGAAGTGTTCGTGTTCAACAACGTTCATAGTTCCTCCCTTTCGCCCCTTTTCTTTATTTCAGCGATGCGAGCTTTCAGGTCTGCTTCTAGTTTGTCGCCGACGAATTCCCCCGACATGGCATCAACTCTAGCGGCGATAGCCACTTTGCCCGAGAGCGCTCGGGCTATTTTTCCGCGTAGCTTTTTCGGGGCCCCGCGGACTTCAGGGTACTGGAATATCACGCCATGTTTTGGTGGGCTGCCCTTCTTCTTCAGCGCTCTAAAAAGTGCTTTCTCAGCACCGAGCACCTGTATGGTGCTGGCCGGCATTCGGGACAGGCTTTGTATTCCACCAGCGATTGAGATCAAGCGGGCCCCGATTGAACTGCCTGCCACTGCGCGTAAATTTGGTGCTATTTGTGACATCAGACCGTCTATGTAGTCAGATATTTCTTTCCTGAGATCGTACAGGTCAAGTATCTCTTTGCAGGTCCTCTTCAGTGAATTTAAATCGATTTCATCAAATTGAGCACCTAGGGAGTCCATCGCGGCCTCAGCTATCTTTTTGGATTCTCCATTGGACAATCCTACAGCGTTCATGACTGCCTGTTTGGTGAATTCCTCACGGTTACCAATAGTCATTACAAGTTTGATGTAGGTTTCATGGTCTTGAATCAGGCGGTCAAGTTCGGGAAAGTGGATTGAATACCATTCTCTAAGCCGACCTATCAATATATTCGTGAACTTATCAATATCGTCAAGCAATCCTATCGATTGGATAATCAGGCTATCTCTCTGGGCGGCTTCTGCGCGGAGCTTGTGGCGCGTGAGGATAAAGTTAACTTCGCGGGTGAACTTGTCAACGTCGTCAAAACCCACTTCCTCCGCGATGTCATGCAATTTCTCACGTAGCGTTGAGCCGGCTACATTTGGTGTGAGAAGCTCGAAGCTTGCTTTTTTGAACTCATTCTGAAGCTTGCTAACAAGGGACTTCGACTCCAAGGTGAACTCGCGATGACCGCCCCCCAACAACTCGTTGATAAGTTCACGGTGTTCGGCGGTTGGGGTACCCATCTGGATACTTGCAATTTTCCCCGCCACTTCTATCGGGTCGCGGGAGAACTTTCTGTAAGCTACAATGTTGCCCCTGTCATTGAAGGCGAAGACGCCTATCACGCTTTCAGCGATGTGCATTGGCATGGCGCACCGGTCTAAACTCCACTGCTGTTTTATAATACTTTAGCTTGCACCACCACGTTAATTTTAAGCTTGCAGACGGAGGGCCTTTTCCAATCTTTTGTTAACAGTGTTCCAATTTACATTCTCAAAAAAGGCGTCTATGTACGGCGCTCTCTTAGGTCCATAGTCAACATAATAGGCATGTTCGTAGACGTCAAGCACAAGCAGGGGCACAGCGTTGGTCAGGTTGTATACATTGTGTGCGTCCAGTCCATTGTTGATCAATCTCCCCGTGCTGAGGTCAAATACCAAAACAGCCCAACCCCTCAGCGCAATCCCACAGGCCTTGAAGTCCTCCTTCCATCTCTCCATGGAGCCAAAATTTTTGTTGATCATTTCCGCCAGTTTCTCGCTCGGGC
>Ga0315298_1009406_pt1 | contig 12097 bp, 5 predicted proteins | sample WHS_1_MG_FD_203077 | JGI IMG/M metagenome (GOLD analysis project Ga0315298, IMG submission 203077) | Extremophilic microbial mat communities from Washburn Hot Springs, YNP, Wyoming, USA - WHS_1_MG | ecosystem: Environmental > Aquatic > Thermal springs > Hot (42-90C) | place: USA: Wyoming... | reverse complement strand
ATGCCCCTGGGCGTCAACCGCGAGAAGTCCAAGCGCCTCATGGACGCGGTCCTGGCCAGCGAGAGCAAGATGCTGGCCGTGGTCACCCAGAAACAGGCGGAGGTCGAGGATCCCAGCTTCGACGACATCTACCGCACGGGCGTGGCCTGCCTGGTCATGAAGCTGCTCCGGATGCGCGACGGCAGCCAGAACGCCATCATCCACGGCCTCATACGCGTCCGCATCGAGCAGCTGGTCCAGACGGAGCCCTATTGGACCGCCCGCATCTCCGTCATCCAGCCCGAGGTGTCGAACGACAGTCAGCTCCAGGCGATGGTTCACAGCGTCCGCTCCGCAAGCCAGCGGGTCATCGAACTGAGCCCCAATGTCCCCGACGAAGCCGTCAGCGTCCTGAACAGCATCGATGAACCATCGGCCCTCGCCGACTTCGTCGCGGCCAACCTGGCCGAGTCCGTCGAGGAGCGGCAGGACCTGCTCGAGACCACCGACGTCCTGCAACGGCTGCGGAAGGTCAACGACCGGCTCATGCAGCGGATCGACGTACTCGAGATGTCCAAGAAGATTCAGGATCAGGCCCGCAGCCAGATCGAGAAGGCCCAACGCGAGTACTTCCTCCAGGAACAGCTCAAGGCGATCCAGAAGGAACTGGGCGAGCAGGACAGCCGCCAGGCGGAGACCGAGGACCTGCGCAAGCGGGTAAAAGAGGCAAGGATGCCCGAGCCGGTGCTGGCCGAGGTCGAACGCCAGCTCCAGCGGCTCGAGCGCATCCCGCAAGCTTCGCCCGAATACTCCGTCAGCCGCGACCACATCGAGTGGCTCATCAGCCTGCCTTGGGACAAGAGCACCGACGACAACCTCGATATCAACCGCGCCGCCGCGATCCTCGACGAGGACCATTACGACCTCGAACGCGTCAAGAAGCGCATCCTCGAGTTCCTGGCCGTCCGGAAACTCCAGCCGACCGGTCGCGGCCCGATCCTCTGCCTGCTGGGCCCGCCCGGCGTCGGCAAGACCAGCCTCGGTCAATCGATCGCCCGGGCCCTCGGCCGCAAGTTCATCCGCATGAGCCTGGGCGGCATCCGCGACGAGGCGGACATTCGCGGCCACCGGCGCACCTACATCGGGGCGATGCCCGGCCGGATCATCCAGGAGATTCGCACGGCCGGCAGCAACAACCCGGTGTTCATGCTGGACGAGGTGGACAAGATCGGCGCGGATTTCCGGGGGGATCCGGCCTCGGCACTGCTGGAGGTGCTGGATCCGGAGCAGAACCGCAATTTCGTGGACCATTACCTCAGCGTGCCGTTCGACCTGTCCAAGACGCTGTTCATCGGCACGGCCAACTGGGCGGACCCGATCCCGGCGCCGCTGCGCGACCGGATGGAGGTCATCGACATCCCGGGCTATACGATCATCGAGAAGACCCGGATCGCGCGGCGGTACCTGATCCCGCGGCAGATGTCGCAGAACGGTCTGAAGCCCGGGCAGTTCGAGATCAGCGACGAGGCCCTCGACGACATTATCGCCAACTACACCCGTGAGGCGGGCGTACGCAACCTGGAACGCGAGATCGCCGCGGCCTGCCGCGTGGCCGCCGCCGACATCGCCCGCAAAGGCCCCCGGACCCACCGGGTCACCCGGAAGAACCTCACCCGTTTTCTGGGTCCTGCCAAGTTCGTGCCCGAAACCGCCCTGCGCGCGGGAATACCCGGCGTCGTGACCGGATTGGCCTACACCCCCACCGGCGGCGAGATCATCTTCATCGAGGCGACGGCCATGCCCGGGACGGGCAACCTCATCCTCACCGGCCAGATCGGCAACGTCATGCGAGAAAGTGCCCAAGCGGCCTTCAGCCTCGTCCGCAGTCGCCCAGGGATATATTCGGCCGCCGGCAAGGGCGGCCTGCGCAAGCAGGACATCCACATCCACGTTCCGGCGGCCGCGGTCCCCAAGGACGGCCCCTCGGCGGGGGTCGCGATGTTCACCGCGCTGGTGAGCCTGCTGAGCAATAAGCCTGCGCGTCCGGACGTGTCGATGACCGGCGAGATCACGCTGCGGGGCATCGTGCTGCCGATCGGCGGGGTCAAGGAGAAGGTGCTTGCCGCCCACCGCGCCGGCATCCGTACGGTGATCCTGCCCAAACAGAACGAGAAGGACCTGGCGGAAGTCCACAAGGAAGTCCGCCGAGACATGCGCTTTCACTTCGTCGACACGGTGGACAAGGTCGTCAAGATCGCCCTCGCGGAAGCGCCAAGGCAGGCCCCCAGGGCCAAGGCCAAGCGACCCGCCGCACCGACCAAGACCCGCTCGGCAAGACAAAAGTCTTGTGTCCGCCGCCGCGCGTCCGGCACGCTGCCGGCGCGCCAACCTGCCACTCATGCAGGCTCGCCACGTAGGGTCGCCCGCCAGCACTGACCCTTGAAACACAGCAGCCCATGAAAGTGCTCGGCCGTTTCCCGCCAATAATCGACCTGCCGTCCCGGAAAAGGCCGCCCCGCAGAACCCTATGCCAGAAGCACCCACGGTTTTCGTTGACACCGATTCGGCCGGAACTTAGAATCTGCGGGTCGTGAAGTCGACCGGAAACGGTCGCGGGTTTGTGTGCGTTTCGGCCCTCCAGGAGCGGTACGACGATGACAAGATTGCTGGCAGTCCTGCTTGCCCTGATCCTGATCCCGGCGGCCCTGTCGGGCTGTGCGACCATGACGGAGTCGCCGGCCGAGCGGGCCCACAACGTCGGACAGGTCGGCAACTACAACCTTCTGGAGATCAACGAGGACGTCGATCACTTCTGGCTGGTGGATCATCCGAGCCGGTTGACCTACTGGATCGTCAGGTAGCGGACGTCGGTGCCGCCGCCCGATAGTGACTGGGCCGGCCGCTGCCTGCCGGCCTCTCGCCCGACCTGCACTCCGCACGTCCAACCTCCCGCAGACCAAGGACTTCAGACCGAGGCAGTACCTGCGGCGCGCCGCTGAGAGAATCCATCGTCAGCCTCGCTTCCCACTATTGTCTTGAATACGACCCGGCTCGTAAGGTATAAGGTCTTTATGGCACAGGAAGAGCCGACAGTTGACCCTCTGACTGCTGCTACGACCACCTTCCTGCTGGATCGCCTCAAAGACCCCAAGGACCAGGCCGTATGGCAGGCCTTCACGGAGCGCTACCGCCCGATGATCGTCCGCACGGCCCGCCGCGCCGGTCTGAACCAGGAGGATGCGCAGGACGCTGCACAGATGGCCCTGATGGCCTTCTTCACCGCGTACCGGGACGGCAAGTACGACCGCGAAAAGGGCCGGCTGCGGCACTGGCTGTTCGGCATCGCGCGTCACTGGATCCTCAACACCTTCGACAAGCGTCAGCACCGCCAAGTGAACGTCAGCGACTCCTCGGACCAGACCGACTTTTTTGCGCGACAGCCCGCCGACGATCAACTGGAACAGGTCTGGGAACAGGAATGGCGGGAAACCGCATTGCGCCAGTGTCTGTGGCGGGTCCGCACCGAGTTCGACCCCAAGACCTTTCGCGCCTTCGAGCTGTTCGCCCGGGATGGCCTGCCGGCCCGCAAGGTCGCCGAGCAGCTTGGCATGACCAGCAACGCCGTATTCATCGCCAAACACCGTGTGCTCAAACGAATTCGCGAACTCCTGCCGCAGATGGAGTGACTCCGAAACCCCCGAGATGACCCATAACCATCTGCGGCACCGACAGGAAGAAAGGTTGCCCAAGGTATCTGGCAATAGTAGATAGGCCCGGCTTGGCCGAATACTTTGCCCGGCCACGCCGGGGGCAGCGTAGCCAATCCGGTTGATCCCGGCACGATACATGACTGACGCGCACGAACAACATTGGCCCACCGAAGAGCAGCTGGAGGGTTACCTCAAGGGCGAGTGCAGCGACGACCAGGCCGCGGCCATCCGCGCGCACCTGGGCGACTGCCCTCGCTGCCGCCAATGGATCGACGAGGCCCGCGCCAATGAGATTCTTCTGGAGAGCGTTCGCATCCTCGCGAACAAGGATCGTACCGGCACCACGCCGCCGGGCGGCCTCGACCCTGGCCTTCAGATCATCGAGAACTACGACATCCTGGAAGAGATAGGGCGAGGCGGCATGGGCGTGGTGTACAAGGCCCGCCAGGCCGGCACCAAACGCACCGTCGCCCTGAAGGTCATGCTCGAGGGCCCTCTGGCCTCGGAGTCCGCCAGGCGCCGCTTCGAGCGGGAGATCGAGCTGGCCGCCAGCCTGTCGCACCCGAACATCGTGACGATCCACGACAGCGGCGTGTCTCGCGGTCGGTACTACTTTGCGATGGACTATATCGAGGGCCAGCGGCTGGACCGTTACGTCAAGGCTCGCGATCTGCCCGTCGAGCCGCGTCTCCGCCTGATGCAGAAGATCTGCCTGGCCGTCAACTACGCCCATCAGCACGGCGTGATTCACCGTGACCTGAAGCCCAGCAACATCCTCGTCGATGCCGATGGCGAGCCGCACATCCTGGACTTCGGTCTGGCCAAGCCGCTCGAACCGTCGCCGCAGGCCGAGTCGCTGCTGATCAGCATCAGCGGGGAGGTTCTGGGCACTCTGCCCTACATGTCCCCCGAGCAGGCCCTGGGCGCCCAGCGGGAAATCGACAGCCGCACCGACGTGTACACGCTCGGCGTGATCCTGTACGAGCTGCTGACGGGGCAGTACCCGTACCCCGTCGTCGGCCAGATGGCGGAGGTTCTGCGGAACATTGCGCAGGCCGAGCCCGCCCGTCCCAGCACGATCTACCGCGCGATCCGCGACGACCTCGAGACGATCGTCCTGAAGACCCTCTCGAAGGACAAGGAGCAGCGGTACGATTCGGCCGGGGCCCTGGCCGCCGACATCGGCCGGTACATGGCGGGCGAGGCGATCGAGGCCAAGCGTGACAGCGGATGGTACGTATTCGGCAAGACGCTGCGGCGGTACAAAGTCCCCGTCGGCATCGCGGCTGGCCTGCTCGTGGCCGCCCTTGTCGTGGCCACGGCAATGTCATCCCTCTACACCCGCGCCGAGCGAGAGCGCCGGCGGGCGGACGCCAAGGCCGCCGAGGCCCAGTACGGCGCCGAGATCGCCCGGGCGGCGACCACCCAAGCGGTTGCCGAGCGCCAACGTGCCGAAGGCGCCGCCCGCGACCTGGCCGACGAACTGCATACCCGACGCATCGAGCAGGGCCGCAGTCTGGTCCTGGCCGGCGACTTCGCCCAGGGCGAATACATCCTCTGGCGCGAGTTTCTCCAGCAGCCGGGCGACCCGCAGACCCTTTGGGCGCTGCGGGAGGTTTACGCCCAGCAGCCATGTCTGGCCAAGGCCCTGGCCTCGACCGTGCCACTTGTCTCGGTCGCTTTTGCACCCGATGGGGGGCAAATCGCAACCGCCGACGTCGCCGGGGCGGTCAAGCTGTGGGACGTGCCCAGCTGCCGGCTGGCCGCGACCCTCCTGACCCAGGCCCCCGACATCACCTCGCTGGCGTTCAGCCCCGACGGAAAGAGCCTCGCGTGCGGCAGCAGCGACCAGACCGTCCGCCTGCTCGACGCCGCATCGGGCCGGTGCACGGCCAAGTTGGTGTCGGCCCCCGGAAGCGGAGACGGAAGGCAGGAGGCAGGAGACAGAGGGCAGGAGACAGGAGACAGGAGACAGAAGACAGAAGACGGCGGCCAGGAGGAAGCGCCACTCAGCACTCAGGACTCAGGACTCAGAACTCAGGACTCAGAACTCAGGACTCAGGACTCAGAACTCAGGACTCAGGACTCAGAACTCAGGACTCAGAACTCAGGACTCAGAACTCAGGACTTAGTGCTCAGTCCTCAGTGCTCCGTCCTCAGTCCTTCTTTTCCCGCAAGTTGCCGCCCGGCCTATCGGCTCGCCTTCAGCCCCGACCGCAGGATCCTCGCCTCGTGCGAGGCCAATGACGTGGCCCTGTGGGACCCGGCCGGCGGCGAGCGATTGGCGACGCTGGCCGCACACGCGCGTCCCGTCACCGGCGTGGCGTTCAGCCCGGATGGCCTCACGCTCGCCTCCGCCAGTTTCGACAAGACCGTCATCCTCTGGGACGTGGAAGCGCGGCAGCCCCGCACGACTCTCGACAGCCACCTTGACGCGGTCTCCTGCGTGGCCTTCAGTCCTGACAGCCGCCTGCTCGCCTCGGCCAGCTGGGACGGCACCGTGATCCTCTGGCAAGTGGCGGACGGCGCGTGCCTGGCAAGCCTCGACGACTTCGGTTGCTGGGTCCATTCGGTAGCCTTCACCCCGGACGGCCGGAGCATCGCCGCCGGAGACATTCACGGCAACGTCAGGATCTGGGATCTGTGGACGGGCCGGTGCGTGAAGGTGATCCCCGCACACGTCGAGGGCATGGCCGGACCGCTCAAGCCCGTGGTCAGCCTGGCGTTCAGCCCACGGGGAGACGTGCTGGCGACTGTCAGTACACTTGGCGTGCTGAAACTCTGGGACATCTCGGCGAGCAAGCCGATGCTCTCCCTCACCGGACATGCCGGCAGCGTGCTATCGGTCGCTTTCACGGGAGGCGCCACAAGCCTATCCAGTTCGGGTGCCACGGGCAGCTTGCCTGCCCGTGGACTGGCGGACAAGCCGGCAGTGGCACCCGGTACCGGGCTTGGCGCCGCAGGCTCGGTGGGCCTGGTCTCTCGCGACGAGCGCGGGACGATCCGGCTGTGGGACCTGTCGACCGGCCGATGCACCCGTGCGATCGCCGGGCCCGATGCCCTGCCTGCCCCTGCGACGAGTCCGGCCGTCGATTGGGACAACCCCGAACTCGCCGACATGCAACACTGCTTGGCCGCCAGCCCAACCGGCAAGCTCCTGGCCTGGCCGGATGCGGCCGGCAACGCGATTCTTATTTGCAACCCGGCCACTGGCGAGCCGCTCGGCCGCTTGGCGGGGCACACCGACCGCGTTCTATCGCTGGGGTTCGCCCCCGACGGCAAGACCCTCGCCAGCGGCGGCAAGGACGGTCGGATCCGCCTTTGGGATGTACCGTCGCTGCACTGCACAAGGACCCTTGAGGCGGCTGAGCCCGCGGCCGGTGTGCCCGACGTGTCTTTCAGCCCGGACGGGCGAACCGTCGCCGGCACATCCGGCAAGACGATCCAGTTGTGGAATGCCGCCTCCGGACAATTGGCAGGCGAGCTGCATGGTCACATCGACAGAGTTCGTTGTGTGGCATTCAGCCCTGACGGTGCGACCCTCGCCTCGGCCGGGGGCGACGGCGTGATGCTCTGGGATGTGGCCGACGCCCGCCGTCTGGGCATTCTGGAAGGCCAGGCCGGTCCGACATTCTCTCTGGCCTTCAGCCCGGACGGTCGGACCCTCGCCTGCGCCGATCAGAATCGTACGATCCGGCTGTGGCAGATTCCGTCAGGCCGGTGCTTGGCGACGCTGCGGACGCAGGATCGGCTGGCCTGGTCGCTTGGCTTCAGCCCGGACGGACGGCTGCTGGTCTGTGCGGGCGGCGGCGATTCGTTGCGGCTGTTCAACCTGGCGCACTACGACCGGAACGTGCTCGGCAATTACCCGTTCTACCTGGAACTGGCCCACCGATCGCAAGATCTCCTACAGCGCGTCAACCGCCCGGACCTCGATCGCTGGGCGAAGGGATGGGCCGCCCAGGCCGAACTGCCCTTGTGGGCCGCCGCGGCTGCCGCGTCCCAGCCGGCCGGGGATCGGGGCGTCGACCCCCGCCTGATCGCCGACTGGGGCCAGCTCAGCCGGCACAGGTTGCTCTCGGCGCTCCGTGGCCTCGGCTGTCCGTCGCCGCACGCCGGCCTGGGTGTTGCCGGCGCCATGGACCCGCCGATCGCCTCGGCGATTTTCAGTCCGGCCGTCGGCGACACGAGGGTCCACACGCTGCTCGGTTCGGGTACTTCCCCGGACCGCATCCGCTCGGCTGAGTACCAGCAGCAGCGCGTCGGCGGGGTTCGCCCCCCGGCCGCGACGCAGCCCGCTCCCGCCACCCCCGCCGTGGGCGTCCCGCCGGCGTAGCGCCTCCCGCGTCGGGAAATCTGTTCGGAGGCTTCAGCCAAGCCTTGCGTTCGCGCCGGGTACCGTGGCCCTGCTTGTCCCGAGCAAAGTCGAAGGGCGCCGTTGCAGGGCCATGCCTGTCGCCGCCGGTCAGACGGAGAACCGGATATTGATCACGTCGCCGTCCTTGACGACGTACTCCTTGCCTTCCAGCCGCACCTTACCGTGCGCACGAGCGGTTTTGATGTCCTTGGCGGCTACGAGGTCCTCGAACGTCACCGTCTCCGCTCGGATGAACCCGCGGGCCATGTCAGTGTGGACCGTACCGGCGGCCTCGAGCGCCGTCGTGCCCTTGCGGATCGGCCAGGCGCGGGCCTCATCCTCGTTGACCGTCAGGAACGAGATCAACCCGATCGCCTGCATGCACGCACGCAGGAACCGCCCGCGAACCGGCTCGGTCAGCCCGTACTCGGCCAGGAACGTCTTCTGGTCCTCGCCGGTAAGTTGCGACAGGTCGGCCTCGAATTTGGCACAGAGATTGATCGTCGCGGCGGCATAGGGCATCTGTTTGTCGACCGGCTTGGCTACTTCGGCCTCGCCGACGTTCAGCACCACCAGCAGCGGCTTCTGGGTCAGGAACTGGAAGCCGCTGACCATTTTGACCTCCTCCGGATCGTGCAGGACCTCCGACAGCGGCACGTCGCTCTCCAGGGCCTTCTGGCAGCGTTCAAGCAGGTCCATCTCGCGCTTCTCATGCTCATGGAGCTGCGGCTTGACCGGCTTGGCCATCTGTTTCTTCAGCCGGTCGATCCGGTTGGCCACCTGTTCCAGGTCGGCGAACATGAACTCGGTCCGCAGCTCCTGGAGATCCTTCACCGGGTCCACCCGGCCGCGGTAGGCGGGCACGCTCGGGTCTTCGAACGCCCGCACGACCGCCACCAGCCCGTCGCAGTTGCGAAGGTTCGCCAAGTGCCGCCGGAACTCGCCTTGCTGACTGGGCGTTTCCATGGAGAAGCCGGGCATGTCCAACACGTTGAACGTGGCGTAGGTCCTGCGCTTGCTGTGCATGATCTCCGCCAGCCGGTCGACCCGCGGATCAGGCACCTTGACGGCCGCGAGGGTCTCACCCCCGACGTGGCCGGGGGCATGCCCGCTGACGGCCTGGAACACCTGGCTCTTGCCGGACAGAGGGGGTCCTACCAATGCAATGTCCATAGCCCAAGAGTATACGGTCCATCGCACGGTTTGCCAGTACGCGCATGGGTCGCCGCCTTACGCCGGCCGACCCGCAAGCACCGCCCCCGTATCCGCCCGGGCATCCGCCGGGCGTGTCCGGGGTCTGATACCCGATGTACGATGTTGCATCGACTCGCGACGCCCACCTGGATCGCCCACAGCCATTGACACGCTGGACGCACGCGAGCGATAATTCCGCCGTCTGGCTCCGGGTGACTGGCGAGAGAATGTGGGCAACCACAGGGGAGCCCGGAGGCGTTATCGTAGCCGCTCGCCTGGGCTAAGGTGCCGGCAGCTCGGCACCTGAGGTTTCAATTGCCATAGGAGAGTTCGGCGATGAGCGGCACGCCACATGACGGTTACCTGGCCCGTTACCTTCAGACCCGAAACGGCAGCCCTGTACGTCCGGGGGCGGTCGCTTTCTACGCCTCGCTGGACCAGATCGGCAGCGTGGCGCCGGTGGTCGCCCAGGGGATCCTCAACGAACTCCGCGACCAGCGCCACAACCTCAAGCTCATCGCCAGCGAGAACTACAGCTCCCTGGCGACCCAGCTCGCCCACGGCAACCTCCTGACGGACAAGTACGCCGAAGGCTTTCCGTTCCACCGTTTCTACGCCGGCTGCGACAACGTGGATGTCATTGAGGCCGAGGCGGCCCGGCTCGCGTGCGAGCTGTTTGGCGCCGACCACGCCTACGTGCAGCCGCACTCCGGGGCCGACGCCAACCTGGTCGCGTTTCTGTCGGTGCTGAACGCCCGCGTTGAGTCGAAGGTCCTGGCGGACCTGAACGGCAAGGACCCGTCGAAGCTGTCGCGTGAGGACTGGGCCAAGGTCCGCGCCGCCATGCACAACCAGCGGCTGATGGGGATGGACTACTACAGCGGCGGGCACCTGACGCACGGCTACCGGCACAACGTCTCGGCCCAACTGTTCGACGTGTACTCGTACACCGTCGATCGCGCGACCAACCGGCTGGACCTCGACCGGATCGCCCGACAGGTCCGCGAGGTCAAGCCGCTGATCCTGCTGGCCGGCTACAGCGCGTACTCGCGAAAGATCGACTTCGCCAAGATGCGCCAAATCGCCGACGAGGTCGGGGCGGTGTTCATGGTCGACATGGCGCATTTCGCCGGGCTGGTGGCCGGGAAGGTCTTCACCGGCAATTACGACCCGGTCGCCCACGCCCACATCGTCACCTCGACGACGCACAAGACGCTGCGCGGCCCGCGGGGCGGCCTTGTGCTATGCAAACAAGAACTGGCGGAGGCCGTGGACAAGGGCTGCCCGACGGTGCTCGGCGGCCCCCTGCCCCACGCCATCGCCGCCAAGGCCGTCGCCTTCGCCGAGGCCGCCAAGCCCGAGTACAAGGCCTATGCCGCCAGGATCGTCCAGAACGCCCAGGCCCTGGCGGCGGCGTGCATGGCCGAGGGCATGGAAGTCCTCACCGGTGGCACGGATAACCACCTGATGCTGATCGACGTGGCCAAGACGTTCGGCCTGACTGGCCGGCAGGCCGAGTCCGCCCTGCGGGCCTGCGGCTTCACGCTCAACCGCAACGCCCTGCCCTTCGACCCGAACGGCCCGTGGTACACCAGCGGTCTGCGGATCGGCACGCCGGCCGTCACGACGCTGGGCATGGGCGCCGACGAGATGAAGGAAATCGCCCGCATCGCCAAACGGGTGCTCTCGAACACAACCCCCGCCCCGGCCGAGGGGGCTAAGAAGAGCCAGGCCAAGTACAACCTCGACGACGCGATTGTTCAGGAGGCCCGCAAGCGGGTACAGGCCCTGCTGGACAAACACCCGCTGTACCCGGAACTCGATCTGGAAATCCCAACGACCGTCAGTAGTCAGTAGTCAGTCCTGTTCATTCTCAATCGGGGCGAAGCCCGCCGGCTGGGTGGCGGCCGGTTGGCTGGCGGCCGCGCGGGCTGCCTCCAGGCCCCTGGGCATCGGCTGGCTGGTCGCCCGGAGGATCCACTCGATCATCTGAAGCCGCGCAGCCTCGACCTGCGCCGCCCGGAGCCGGCCCTGCTGCGCCTGCTCTCGCCACGCTTCGTACTGTCCTCGGATCCGTTCGGCGTAAAGGCCCTTGGCCGTCTTGAGGGCGTCTTCCAGCGCCATCGCGTACCGAACGTCGTTGACCCCCGCGCGAAGTCCTTCGTAACCGAGCGTATTGACCGACGGCTCATCCTCGTGCAGCGGCGGCCAGCAGATCACCCACGCCGAATCCGGCGTCGCCCCGTCGAACTCGTTCCACGGATCGCCGACGTGGAAATTGTACGACCAGAACCACGAGCCGTCCGGGTGATAGACGTACCGGCCCAGGCCGTAGCCGGCGCGGCACGCACCGTAGCCCATGGCCGCCGTGTTCGAGCCGTAGAACCAGGCGGTCTTGTGATTCTGCCGGTCGAACTGGATGATCCGCGCGAAATCGCCGTTGGTCGACAGGATATCGCAGTCCGACACCATCTTCGCCCACTCCAGCCGGTCCATCGTCACGCCGTACAGCCGGACCCTGGGGAAATGTTTGCGGAACAGGCCCACCATCCGCCGGTATTCGGGCATCAGCCGCTCGGTCGGCTCGTCATAGGGCAGAATGACGATCTCCGGCCAGTTGCACTCCCGGGCGTGCGTAAACAGCTGCGAGAGGGCCTCGACGATCAATTCCTCGAACCGCGGGTTGTCCAGCGGCGCGACGCGGACCTCCTTCCCCTCGCGCACTTCCCGCACCAGCGGCAGGTCGAACGCCTCCGCGATCCGTCGCTCCAGACTGCCGGCGCTGTCGTTGCCCAGGGCGATCACGATCGGCCCGGCCATCCCGGCCGCCTTGTACCTGGCCACCATCCTGTCCAGC
>Ga0315298_1009405_pt1 | contig 12097 bp, 10 predicted proteins | sample WHS_1_MG_FD_203077 | JGI IMG/M metagenome (GOLD analysis project Ga0315298, IMG submission 203077) | Extremophilic microbial mat communities from Washburn Hot Springs, YNP, Wyoming, USA - WHS_1_MG | ecosystem: Environmental > Aquatic > Thermal springs > Hot (42-90C) | place: USA: Wyoming... | reverse complement strand
CCGTCACCGCTCGGTTGGTCTTGCGTACGGACTGCACCAGCGTCTCGCGATCGAGGGGCCGGATGCACCGCAGGTCGATCACTTCGGCGTCGATACCCTCTTCTTCTAGCCGACGTGCCGCCTCCAGTGCTACCAGCGTCATGCGCGAGTTCGCGATCAGCGTTACGTCCGTGCCGTTACGTCTGACGGCCGCTGTCTCTAGTGGTTCCAGGTACTCGCCTTCCGGCACTTCCCCCCGAGTGTTGTAGAGCGCCTCGTTCTCCAGGAAGATGACCGGGTCGTCGCACCGAATCGCCGATTTCAGCATTCCTTTGGCGTCGGCTGGGAAAGCTGGGGAGACCACTCGCAACCCAGGGACGTAGCCAAACCAGGAATCGAATGTCTGGGAATGGGTGGCCGCCAGTTGGAATCCCCCTCCTTCAGGCATGCGAATGACCAGCGGCACCTTGACGCGCCCCCCGAACATGTAGTGAATCTTGGCCGCGTGATTGACGATCTGGTCCATAGCGAGTAGCGAGAAGTTGACCGTCATCAACTCGCAGACCGGCCGCAGGCCGGTCATCGCTGCTCCCACGCCAAGGCCGATAATCGCCAACTCGGCGATCGGCGTGTCTCGCACCCGCTTCTCACCGAACTCAGCCAGCAGGCCAACCGTCACTTTGTAGGCTCCCTCGAAGACTCCCACGTCTTCCCCCATGATGAACACGTCGGGGTCGCGTCTCATCTCCTCGCGCAGTGCCTGATTGAGTGCTTCGCGATAGGTGATCGTCGCCATCTCAGCAGGCCCCCTTATCTTCAACCAGAACGTGTTGGTACAGGGTATCGAGCCCAGGGGCTGGGGAATGCTCGGCGAAATCGACCGCCTCGGCCACCACGCGCGCTACCTCTTGCTGCTGCCTCTCGAAATCGGCGTCAGTGGCAAGCCCGGCCTTCTTCAGCAACTCGCGAAAGGCCGGAATGGGGTCGCGCGCCCTCCACACCTTTACCTCCTCCTCCGTGCGGTAGCGCTGGGGGTCTGACATCGAGTGTCCGCGGAAACGATACGTCAGGGCTTCGATTAAGGAGGGCTCTTTGGCTTCGCGTGCCCTTGCCACCGCTCGGCTGACGACCTCACGCACGGCCAATACGTCCATGCCATCCACTCGCTCCGAGGCGATGTCGAAAGCGCAGGCCTTGCGGTAGATCTCCGGGACGGCCGAAGCACGAGCAACGGCCGTTCCCATGCCGTACTGGTTGTTCACGCACAGGAAAACCACCGGGAGGCGCCACAGCTTGGCCATGTTGAGCGACTCGAAGAAAGAGCCCCCATTCGTGGCCCCCTCTCCGAAAATGACCATTACTATGTCGTCTGTGCCTTTATAGGTGACGGTTATGCCCGCTCCTACGGCCAGCGGCTGCGAGCCGCCAACGATGGCATACCCTCCCATAAAGCGGCGCTCGACGTCTATCAAGTGCATCGAGCCTCCGCGCCCGCTAGAGGTGCCAGTGGCTCGCCCATACAGTTCCGCCATGATCCGCTTCGGCTCGACGCCCTTCACCAGCGCGTGGCCGTGCTCGCGATAGTTGCTGTAAAGGTAATCCGTCGGCCGGAGAGTCGAGATGGCGCCGACGATGGTAGCCTCTTCGCCGATGTTGAGGTGGACGAAACCGCCGATGCGTGCTCGGGTATACATCTCGGCAGTCTTTTCTTCAAACAGGCGAATCAGCAACATCTGATAGGCCCATTGCAGTAGTTCTTCCCGGCTGTAGCGGGACAGCTGCTGATCGAAAGAGGTTTCTCCCGGTCGCTGGTCGGTGGTCCCCGTGGCGTCCTTCCGGTCGGGCTCCATAGTGCTCCTCTCCTCAGCCTCTGCCGTAGTCGCTCAGAGCACCAGGCGCGAGGACAGAGACCGCATACTGATGGTCGTTTGGCCTGCCGACAAGTTGTCTCTCTACTTGCAATTATACAATGGCCTGCTGATTCTTCAGTGTGCCCGGGCCAAGTGAATAGCCGCAACTAGCGTGCCGGCGCCATCCCATCTTGCTAATGCCCGGCCGATGGTTTATGCTTCGGCACGTTCGGGCAGAGAGACGGTTATGTCTTCGCCTTTGGGAGGTGACCGGTGCAGCACAGTGCAGAGGACGAGCTGAGTCGGGCTCATCTGGTGGAAGTGATCAAGGCTCGGCGCTCGATCCGCCGCTGGGAGGATCGAGAGGTGCCAGACGAGATGCTGGTGCGAGCCATCGAGCTTGCTACCTGGGCGCCGAGCGGAGGCAACCAGCAAGCGTGGCACTTCTTGGTCATCAAGAATCGCCTACTCATCGGCCAGATTGCCGACGCCGTGCAGGCCCGCACGGAGGAGATGGCAGCCTGGCCAGAGGCAGCCGCTTTCGGTGAAACGGTCGAGCGTTGGCGCCGCACCTCATCCTTCTTCCGTGATGCTCCCACCCTTATCGCCGTCTTCGCTGGCAGCTACCAAAGCATTGCCGATCGGCTAGTAGCCGCCCGCATCGGCTTCGATCCGGTGGCGCATGAGGTCGCTGCTGCTCGCCAGGCCGGTAGCTCGCGCGTGCAGAGCGTCGGCGCCGCCATCGGCTATCTACTGTTGGCGCTGCAAGCGCAGGGATTGGGTGCCTGCTGGATGAGCGGCCCTCTGCAGGCCAGAGCACGGATTCAATCGCTGGTGGGGGCACCCCCTGGCTACGATCTGATGGCGCTGATACCGGTGGGTTTCCCTGCCGAGCATCCTACCCCTCCACCGCGCAAGCCTCTGTCCGAAGTGATGCGCTTCCTTAAGTGATCTCGATCACCGTGATCCAGATCTGCGCCCGCGGTTGCTCGTGTCTATCGGAGAGCTGAGCGTCTGGAGGTTAACGAGGAGGTTGTTCTGATGAGACTGCAGGACCTTCCCCATCTGCACGGCGTGCTGGTGCTCCCGGCAACTATCTTCGATGCTCAGGGTGAGATCGATTGGCAGCAGACCAGGCGCGAGATAGAGTTCACGATCGAGTGCGGAGCCACTGGCGTCTGCTTTCCCTGCGGCATTGGCGAGTTCCGGGCGCTTACCGAGGAGGAGCGGAAAAGGCTGCTGGAGCTGGCTGTGGACACCGTCAACGGTCGCCTGCCTGTCGTCGCCTGCGGCAGTGGGCTCTCGACCAAGATCGCTATTATGTACCATAAGCACGCGCGGGAGAATGGTTGTGTCTGCTGCATGACCATGCCGCCGGCAATGCGGCCCCCAGCTGGACCCCAGCAGGTGTTCGAGCACTACGCGGCTCTGGCCGAGGCCGTGGATATCCCTATTATGCTGCACAATCTGCCCGCTCCCGTTAGCTGGCCGATGTCAGCCGACCTGTGCGTCCGGTTGTTCAACGAAATCGAGCTGGTCAATTACATCAAAGAGGAGGCCGGAGATTCGCTGCGCACCATCCCAGCCATCAGAAAAGCCCGGCCCAAGTACCTGAAGTCCTTGCTCTCTTCCGACGGGGGCGTTCACGAGGTGGACGATGCCATGCGCGGCGCAGACGGCACCATCGTGGGGCCGGAGATCGTGGATTGCCACGTCCAGACCTGGGAGGCCATCGAGCAGGGCGACATCGACAGAGCCTGGCAGCTCCACCGCCAGTATCTGCCCCTCAACTACTTTGTGGAGCTGCAGCGCAACATCATCGCCTGTAAAGAAGTGCTGAAGCGTCGCGGGGTCATCACCTCCACTACCTGCCGCACCGCCGGCCTCGACCTGTTCAGCGCTGAGGATCACCGCACCCTTGATGCCCTGCTCAAGCTTGTCAGCCCAATGTTCCGCATTCCCTTGCCCACAGTCTAGCAGGTCGACAAAGCCCGCCAGCGCCTCGCCCCCAGCCGGCTCGGGGACGACCCAAGGATAGAGCGCTGTTGGAACTCGGAAAGCCACCAGGTGGCCATTCTTGCGATCCATTGCCACTGTGCTGGCAAGCGGAAGCCATACCTATACATGGGCACTGGCGGCGAAGGCGCGCGTAGAGCTATTGGTTGCCGTTTGCTCGGGCTACCGCCACCTTGGCTTGCGGAAGTTCTCCGCCCAAGGAATCTTCTCGCGGCGAATGGCCTCGAATTGCTCCTCCAGTGCTTCGTAGGTACGAGCGTTGTCAATGGCGATGCCGCCCAGGTTGGCTATCGCCTCCACGAACTCCACCTCTTCGGGGGTGAACTCACGCTTCTGAGCCGTGTACACGCGGAGAATGCCGATACTGACACCCTTCACGGTAACGGGCACGATCAGCATGGAGGCGATGCCCTCGCGCATCACCTCGTCCTGGTACTGGAGGCGATGGTCGTGGAATGCATCCGAAACCACGATGGGCTTGCCCCGCAGGGCCTCGGCCGCCACCTGGCTCTTGCTTACGTCCACCGGCCCTTTGGCTACATAAGCTGGGCTGAGGCCGTAGACAGCGCCGATCTCCAGCTTTTCGCGGTCAGGAGTGAGGAGGCGAAGCGAGCAGGCCTTAGCATCCATCGCTTTGGCAGTGCTCTCGACGATAAGATTGAGGACTACTGGCAGGCTCAGGGTCGAGTTGATGGTACGAGCAACCTCGTAAAGCGCGTGATAGAAGTCCCGCTTGGCGATAGTGGAAACGCCTCCGATGGTGGCTGAGGTTTCCATTTGTACCAGCCCTCCATTCCAGCGCCGGCAGCCCCACTTCTGGACACCCCCGCCGGGGCACCGGCTCTCGCCTTCACTATCAACGCTCGTTTCGCCGCGCCTTGTGCCATAACATAATGATAGTAGGGGCGGGGCAGGGTGTCAAGCGGGCGAATGAAGGCCCATGAGGACATTTGCCAGCAGTCCTCTCTTGGTTCTAGAACGTGGCGAAGTGCGCTGAGCGCCGGCCGAAGAGCTTGCCCAAACGCTCTCTCCAATCAGCCTGGCTGGTCAGGGGAGCGTGGACAGATTCGGCCTTTGCTGGCGGCGCTTCTTCGCCTACTGGCCCTGTTTCGGGCATCTGCTCCCCGGAAGACGCGCTACCTTCTGCTCCGGCCCCTTCCCCGGCCGAAGGCGACGCCGGCTGATCCGCCTGCCCGTAGAGGTCATCGTACAGCACGTGCAGTACCTCGATGGCCTCCATCACCTTGGGACGCAGCACTTGGCTGAGGTTGGACAACTCCTCGCGCCCCTTCTCCGTGATCCGGTAGACTCGCCGCGTGCGCTTGTCGGGATCGGCCCATTGGCTGGCCACAAGTCCCTTCTCCTCCATGAAGCTTAGGAGAGGGTAAATGGCGCCGGGGTTGCTGGCCCAGCTGCCCATGGTGCGCTGCTCGATCTGGCGCATGATCTCGTTGCCGTGGCGAGGCTGTTCCGCCAGCAGGTGCAGCACGTAGAGGGCAAGCAATCCTCCTCCACGGCTGAGGATGGCCCCCACAAAGGGGTTGACCTCCTCGCTACCGGCCGACCACTGGCGAAAGCGTCGGCCGCCAAAGACCCAGTGCTCGTGCCAGTCCTTAGGCCAGGCCTTGCGCATCTGTTCGCGCCAGTCCGGCCACTCTCGCCGAGCGCTATGCCAGATCTCCTCCGCCATACGTCGGGCTTCTTCAGCCACTTCGCGAGTCAGCTCCTGTGCGGCCTCGCTCATCTGCTCCAGGGCCTGCTCCATTTCTGCTCGCCGCGCCTCGTCGAAGGGCTGGCCAGCGCGTCGCTCGTGACGCGCCCGGCGTAGGGCCTCTTTCATCTCTGCCTTAGCTCGCCGGTAGTTCTCCCGCGCCTCGAAGGCGCGGCGCTGTAGCTCCTGTAGCTCGCTTTCTCGGTCTTCCGTGCTCACCTCTGACTCCTCCTGCTACGCAATGGCTCGCTGGCCAATAGTTAGCCTCAAGCTAATCCTAATCAACTATATCGAAGTGAATATAGTCGGATTCATTATACTGCGGAAAGCGTCTCTGTCAAGCCTTGCTATCGGTGGCCGGGGCAGGCGGTGGGTCTGCCGCGTCTGGCGGTCAGGGCGAAGCAACGGGATCGGCGACCGCTGCCATTGCCCCTCGGCTTTCCGGCTCGTATACTGCAGGAAAGCCCCGGCGCCATTCGTAGTGAGAGCAAAAGGAGGACGCTATGAAGGCAGCGTGGTTCTATGGTGGGCACGACATCCGCGTGGGCGAAGCGCCGACGCCCGAGCCGGGCCCGGGCGAGGTGCTAGTGCGCGTGCGGGCAGCGGGTATCTGTGGCAGCGACCTGCATCCATATCGTGGTACCAACCCTCGTCGCGGCATGCCTATTCCCTACCTCTCCGGCCATGAGCTAGCCGGTGAAGTGGCAGCCTTGGGGCCAGGCGTCTCCAGCTTGGCGGTCGGCCAGCGGGTGGCTGTGGAGCCACGCCACCTGGTGGGCTGCGGCCGGTGCCACCTGTGCCGGAGGGGCGACTACCACCTCTGCCGGGAACGCGGCAAAGTGGGTGGCCAGCGCACCTCCTCCACCGGCTTTGCCGAATACTCGCGGGAATCGGTCGAGAAGCTCTACCCTCTGCCAGAGTGGGTTTCGATGGAAGAAGCCTGCCTCCTTGACGTCTATGCTTGCGGCGTCCACGCCCGACGTCTGGCCCCTAGCAGTCCCGCCAGTACGGTGGTGGTGCAGGGAGCCGGGCCCATCGGCTTGGCTGCAATGGAGATCTTCAAGCTCGGCGGTGCCCGAAAAGTGATCGCGACCGATATCTTGGATGGCGCCCTGGAGTTCGCGAAGAAGGTCGGCGCCGACGAGGTGATCAATAGCGCTCGTGCAGACGCGGTCCAGGCAGTGCGCGGCCTGACGAATGGCTACGGTGCCGACGTGGTAGTAGACGCGGTGGGAGGCAACGCGCCCATCTTCAACAGTAACGTCGCGATGGCGGCCCCGGGTGGGGTGGTCATTGTCATCGGGGGGTATTTCGTTCCCCAGGCCCTAGACACGCAGGATGCGCGAGCGCGAGAGGTCGGCATTCGTATGAGCAACAGCTACTCTATGTGGGATGGCGTGCCGGAGTTCAAGATCGCCCTCGACCTTCTGGCCGCTGGCAAGCTGAGGGCGAAGGAGTATGTCACGCACACCTTCCCGCTCGACCGCATCGCCGAGGGGTTCACCACGGCCGATCGCAAGGCCGAGACCGGAGCCATCAAGGTCGTGATAACGCCCTGATAAGCCGTTGGTAGGCAGAACGGATGGCATCGTGGAGAGCGTGCGAGAAAGCAGCCTTTGCGATTGCTCAGTCTTTGTTCCAGTCGTATACTGCACGGCAGCGTCCCTTGCCTCGCGCCCCACTGGGGCAGATCGCTAGTACCGGAGGCACATCCTATGGCTGAGCTGACCCGCCGTCAGCGCCTGCTGGCTTCTGCGCTCAAACAGCCCGCCGACAAGCTCCCCTTCTACCACTACTGGCGCCACAGCCAGATCGGGTGGGCGGAACGCGAGTGCCGCAACCGCGGCATGGGCATGAACTGGGTGCGTCCGCCTTACGTCACGCGCATGCACGGGGTAGACATCGTGGAAAGACGGGCCGTAGTGGATGGCAAGACGATCATTCGGCGCACTTACAACACTCCCGTTGGCTTCGTCTACGAGGACGAATGGCGGGAGCCCGGCACCGGCGAATGGCACGCCAACCGCTCGTGGAAAGACGTCACCCCCTGGCTCAGTGCCCGCCTGATCAAGGGGCCCGAAGACTACAAGGTCGTCAAGTACATTGTAGAGAACACAGAGTACGTGGCCGACTACTTCCCCATCGAGCAGGCGATGGATTGGCTGGGCGAGGAAGGTGTGGTGATGGACGGCCTTCCCCACTCGCCAATGCAGATGCTGATGATCGATTGGGTCGGCGGCGAGGAGGGGCGCTTCTTCTACCACTTGCAGGACTATCCCGAGTTGGTGGAGGACCTCTACCGCGCTCTCTGCCGCAGCCGGGAGCCGATGTACGAGATCGCCGCCCGCTCGCCCGCCCCGATCACCCTCTGCGGCGATAACGTGGACGGTTGGCTCGTGACACCGAAGCTTTTCCAGAAGTACTTCATGCCCGTCTACGAGAAGCAGGGCCAGGTGCTGCACGCCAGCGGCAAGCTGATGGCTGTGCACATGGATGGTCGGCTCAACAGCCTTAAGCACCTCATTCCGCAGACTCCCATCGACATCATCGAGGCGTTCCATACGCCACCCATGGGCGACCTGCCGTTGGCTGAGGCACTCTCGCTTTGGGCAGACAAGTGTATTTGGGTTGGCTTTCCCGCCGCCGTCTACGAGCTTGGCCCACAGGCGACTCGCGAACACGCACTGGAGATCCTGCACGAGGCCCTGGTCAGCCAAGGATATCGCCTGGCTGTCGCTATGTCTACCGAGAACATCGTCTCCAATCAGAACTTGCTGGCGGTAACCTCAGTGCTGGAGAAAGCAGAGCTTCCGCTGCGCCGAGATGCGATCGCCCGCATCGCCGAGGAGGGAATGCTAGCTTAGTCTGTCTGCCTCACCCTATTGTTGCTTTCTTGTGATACGATCAGGTCGAAAGGCAGGCCACTCGAGTACACGGACGGCGAGAGCTGCGGATAGAAAGCTCTCGTCAAGGGGGCATCTATGGGGACGACAATACCGATCAAGAAGGCGGGCTGGCTGCTCGGGTTTCTGGGATTGACGGCTGGAGCGGCGGCCCTAGGAGGAGCCTTTACTGCCCCCGCGGTCAACACCTGGTATCGAACCTTGCGCAAGCCAACGTGGAACCCGCCCAACTGGCTTTTCGGGCCGGTCTGGACGCTGCTCTACGCGATGATGGCCGTTTCCGCCTGGCTCGTTTACCGGGAGATGCCGACAGCGGGGCCCGGCCGGGGCGAGGGAAGGCTTGCCCTAGCTGCTTGGATGGCTCAGCTTGCGCTCAACATCTCCTGGTCGGCAGCGTTTTTTGGCCGGCGCCGAATTGGCGCCGCCGTGGCTATCATCAGCGCCCTCTGGTCCGCCATTCTCACCACCGTGTTGCTTTCCGCTCGCGTCGCCAAGCCGGCTGCCCTGCTTCTCCTGCCGTACCTGGCCTGGACCACTTTCGCTGGCTTTCTGAACTACCGCGTCTGGCAAATGAACCGAGACTGATAGAACGTCGCCCATCGTGCGCTCCTAACTGAGCCGAAACGACTTGCGTCTGCAGCGATGTGGCTAGGCCAGCAGGTCGCGGTTTGAGACCGTCGTGTCCATTTCTCCCCTATCCCCTAGGCCCTTGTTGACGACAGGGCCGGACCGATGCTGCACCACGACAGAGGTCAGTAGCGGCACGTTGGGTATCGGGTAGATGAATAGCGCGGGAAAGGCTTGGTGATTTGAAGCACAATGGTGTGGTATTGACAGGCTAGCGCCGCAGTGATAGAACAGCGATGCGCCTATTAGGCGGAGTCTCTCTAGTTCGTTGAAGGCAACCGGCTACCTCAGGCGTCGCTCGATCATTATCCTCCTCAGAACTATTGGCCTTTTCAGCGATGGCGCTGTAAGCGATATCCACTGCTTCCCAGGCGACGGAGCGGCGAAGCCAAACCGTCGCTCTGCCTACGAGGGCACAGGCGCTATGTAGGCTTGGAGAAGAAAGGAGGTGCTTGCTCGATTCCTGGCGATCGCCCCTGGTCTACCCGCTCCCGTCGTTTGAGCTCAGTTGACTTGCCACGTCCCAACAAGAGGAGGTAAGAATGGCGCTCGACACTGAGAGTCAGCAGAAGCTCGAGGCATTTGGCTATGCGCAGGAGCTGAAGAGAGGCATCGGTCTTATCGGCAACTTGTCTCTCACTCTGTCTGTCATCTCGCCCACGACTTCGGTCTTTATCATGGTTGGTGCCGCTGTCGCCTTTGCGGGCACTGGTGTCGCCTATGCCTACGTTCTGGGAGGGATCATTGCCCTGATGATGGGTCTGTGCTTCGCCGAGCTTGGTGCGGCTTACCCTATCGCCGGCGGCTCTTACTCGATCGTCCTGCGCGAGCTTGGCAAGCTCCCTGGCTTCCTTACTGTCGCTAGCTGGCTGATTCAGGGCATCACTTTGCCAGCCACCGTAGCTGGGGGGATGGCTCTGTACCTCTGCCAGTTGTTTCCTGCGCTCCCTCAGAGCATTGTCGCCAGCGCCTCCATGCTGCTCATTACGGTGATCGCCCTTCTAGGGATCTCGTTCAACGCCAGAGTGGCAGCGGTGTTGCTGTTCATTGAGTTTGCGGCCACTGTCTTCTACATCATCGTGTGTTGGGCTAACCTGGCTCAACCCCTCTCTGTGATCTTTACGCCGTCGATCCCAGCCGATGGCGGTCTCACCCCGGTAGCTTTCAGCATGGTACTGGCGGCGCTGGTCCCAGTCCTTTTCTCCTTCAACGGTTATGACGGGGCACTGACCTTTTCGGAGGAGACTCTTGGTGTACGCCAGAACGTTTGGAAGTCGGTGATAATCGCATGTGCAGCCGCAGTAGGCCTGGAGACCCTGGCGGCAGTGGGAGGAATGCTGGCAGCGCCTTCTCTGCTCGAATTTGCGTCCGCAGAGGCTCCTCTCACCTACACTGCCAATGCTATTCTCGGTGAGGCTGGGACCGTCCTTCTGATTCTGGCCGTGGTAATCGCTATGTTTGCCTGCGCCCTGGCGTGCGTAAGCCAGTTCGCCCGCATCGTCTACACAAGTGGCCGAGACCGGATGTGGCCAGTAGCGGTATCATCGCTATTGGCGAGGATTCATCCTACTACCCGTGTACCTTGGGTCTCCGTTCTCGTGCTCGGGCTTATCGGCACTGTCCTTGTGTTCTTCACCTCGCTCCTGGCCTTGGTAACTTTCACCGGTGTGCTCATCGTAACCGTTTACGCTTTGACTGCCCTTTCTGCCATTGTTAGCCGGATTCGGCACTCGAAACTCGATCGCCCATTCAGGATGCCGCTTTGGCCTTTGCCGCCATTGATCGCCTTAGGGGGAACCGGCCTTGCCTTGTGGTCTCAGAGCCTGAACGATATCTACATCGCTGTGGGGCTCTTCGCGCTAGCTGTCATCTACTACTTGGCCTACCTTAGGCCCCGAAGCGATTCTCTGATGCAATTCGTGCTTACGCCTATGGGGGAACCTGAGGAAGAAGCGGCCACCGCTGAGCCGGCTACTACCTAGCTCCCGCATTTCTGCCGGTAGGGGCGGGCAGATAGGCCAGCCCCTACCCCATGGCTCGATGCCGGTAGCAGAACCCGAATCGGAGGAACGGAAATGAGAGTCTACATCACAGCCGATATGGAAGGCGCCTCAGGCCTGGTACGCAGCTCAGAGGTGCTGGAAGGGCAGTTCGACTACGAAGAGGGCCGAGCCTTGATGACGGCCGACGTCAACGCCGCCATCGCCGGTGCCTTCGACGGCGGGGCCACCGAGGTCTGGGTGAACGACGGCCACTGGCATATGACGAATCTCAAGGTGCAAGACCTCGACCCCCGGGCTCAGCTTATTCGGGGATTCTACTCGAAACGAGACATCATGACCGAAGGTCTTGCGAGAGGCTTTGACGCCTACTTCCAGGTTGGTATGCACGCTATGGTTGGCAAGAATCCAGGCGTGATGAACGAGACCATCTGGGGGCGCGAGGTTCATGGCTTGCGCCTGAATGGTATGGACATCGGCGAGATAGGCATGAACGCTGCTTTCGCTGGTGCCCACGGGGTGCCCTTGTGCCTTGTTACTGGCGATGACTTCGCCTGCAAAGAAGCCCGCGCTCTGATTGGGGAGGAATTGGAGACAGTGGCGGTGAAGCAATCCATAGGGCGCTGGGCGGCTCGCTGCCTGTCTCCCAAGGTATCACAGGAGCTGATTCGCGCCGGCGCACGTAGAGCGGTGGAGAAGTGCAAACGGATCAGACCCTACACCGCTCAGGAGCCCGCTACGTTCGAGATCATCTGGACATCAACTGCCGAAGCCGCCGTCGCCTCTCTCATTCCTGGGGTCGAGGTAGACGAGAGCGATTTCCGCATCAACAGGCTGACGGGCAAGACCTATCTCGAAGCCTACACGCTCTGCCTGGCGGCCTTATTAATCGGGGGCGGAGCCACGGACGTGGTGTACGGCTAGCGGTTTGGGCAGCCGCTAGCGCACGACTTGGGGGCGAGGCGTGACACTCTTGCCTACGCCGTACGCGGGAGTGGTGGCAGGGACAAT
>Ga0315298_1009404_pt1 | contig 12097 bp, 11 predicted proteins | sample WHS_1_MG_FD_203077 | JGI IMG/M metagenome (GOLD analysis project Ga0315298, IMG submission 203077) | Extremophilic microbial mat communities from Washburn Hot Springs, YNP, Wyoming, USA - WHS_1_MG | ecosystem: Environmental > Aquatic > Thermal springs > Hot (42-90C) | place: USA: Wyoming... | reverse complement strand
GCAGTGGCACACCTACAGTCGTAGGCGAGTGTGCCACGGCTTCGCAGAAGCCGTGCTGCGTTCCCGCCGAGCGCACTGCTTGCCTTGCGGCAAGCAGTGGCACACCTACGGTGGTAGGCGAGTGTGCCACGGCTTCGCAGAAGCCGTGCTGCGTTCCCGCCGAGCGCACTGCTTGCCTTGCGGCAAGCAGTGGCACACCTACCGCACAGCTGGAGTTGTGGGGGAGGTTACTGCTTCTCGTATTTCGGGTGTTCCTGGTGGCCCTGGGTGAGGTGGCAGCGGGCACAAATATTACCAGGAAGAATCTTGTAAATCGAATCGCGAGCGATCTTTTCCTGTTCCGGGCTGAGCTTCTTAACGTTCAGGAAAGGCTTGCACGCTTCTTCGTGCTTGCTTCCAGGGCCGTGGCAAGCCTCGCAGGTGACGCCCAGCAAATTCTGGAGCAGGTCGGGCGTGGCGCCGGCCGCATATCCTCCTTCGTGTCCGTAGGCGGTCACGTGGCACTTCATGCACTCCGGATCGGCCTGATACTTGGCCGGCATCTCGGTAAATGCCGTGGCGTGCTTGGTTTTCTTCCAGGCGGTGTACTGCTTGAAGTGGCAGGACGAACACCGCTTGACGCCCGTGTAGGTCTGGCCGGTCGGGGGGGCGGGTTCGGGGGCAGCCTGCTCTTCTGGGGGTTGAGCGGGGGCCGAATGCGGTGAGACGGCGAGCATCCATCCTGCCCAACCCAGAACCAGCACCACCGCGCCGCGGTACAGCCAGGGCGACGACATCCCGATCATGGACTTCGCTCCTCAAGCAACAGGGGTGGAAAAAAACGACACGTACCAACCACTCAGGCTGATCCCGCCTGGGGATACCCTCGGCAAGCGGAAAAAGGGCGGCCACCCGATGGCGCCACGCAGAAGCGGTTCGACGCCATGCGCAAGCATGGAGCAACTGATCCTCCCGGTGGCTTGACCGTGGGAGTTCCGCCGGTTATAGCCCGCCTTGCTCACCCTTTGGCGAGCGAAAGATCCTCAGGCGGGCACCGGTCTTTTCCCGCAGCCTAGCCGGTTTACACGGCCGTAACAGGGGACCCCTCCACCAGAGGACCGCCGGGCTTTACCGCCCAGCGAATCGGCCTCCTTGCGGCTCCCGAGGTGAAGGCGGAGACACTCGGACCAATAAACCTACTTGAGCCCGGGGTTTTCGTCAACTGCCCGGCGCTTGGTTGCCGCGGGATTGCACAACCAGGTTTGACAAAATGGCGAGGGCGCATGGCCGATGAGCGCAAAAAAAGGTGCGGCACACGACGGCCCATGCATGGCGACGTGGTCCAGCGGAAAAATTACCTAGTTAGTAACCGCCCATTCCTTGACTATTTTTGTCCGCCTTGTTACAAGAAGGCATCGTTCGGCGCATCGCGAACGCTTTGGGTGTAGGAAGAGGCATCCATGAGCCTTTCAACCGATCCGGTGCCGCGGCGACGTTGTCTGCTGCGATTGCTTCAGGGAAGCATTGCAGCCAGCATCGCGGCGATCTTCTATCCCGTGGTGCGTTTCCTTTGGCCTCGCCGGGCCACAGTGTCGGGGGCGGCTGAGGTGACCGCGCCGTTTACGGTGGAGGAACTCAAGGCCCGCTACGCCCGGGGCGAAGTTCCACCACCGTTCAACTTCGACAACAAGCCGTGCCTGGTGATATTGTTGCCGGACGGCGAGATCCGGGCGTTCAATGCCATCTGTACGCATGTGGCTTGTACGGTCGCATTCCGGCCGGACAAGAAGGACATCTTCTGCAACTGCCATAACGGGGTGTACGACCTGAACGGTCAGCCGGTATCGGGGCCGCCCCCTCGGCCCCTTCAGGCCTACAAGGTCAACCGACGTCGCTTGCCCAATGGGCAGGAGGAAATCATTGTCTCACGCACCGCCTGAAAGGGCCTCGCCCATTGTCTGGCCGCGCAGCCGGTGGTGGGCGTTCCTCGATGAGCGACTGGGTTTGGACGCGCTGGCCCATCTGGCCGAGAAAAAACGGGTGCCGGTCCACCGCACCACCGTGTTCTATTTTCTCGGGGGCATGGCCCTCTTCTTGTTCGGCATCCAGATCATCACTGGCGTACTGCTGTCGCTCTACTATAAGCCTTCGCCCGACCAGGCGTTCGAAAGCGTTCGGGCAATCATGACCGAGGTGGAGTTCGGCTGGTTGATCCGCTCCATCCACAGTTGGAGCGCCAACCTGCTGATCGGCATTCTGTACCTGCACCTTTTGACCACGTACATTATGCGGGCCTATCGACGTCCCCGCGAGTTCACGTGGATCACGGGGCTGGTGCTGCTGGCCATGTTTCTGGCCTTCGGCTTCAGTGGCTACCTGCTTCCTTGGAATCAACTGGCCTTCTTCGCGACCAAGGTGGGTACCGATATCGCCGGTGGCGTGCCGTTGGTGGGCAAGTACGTGCTGCTATTGGCCCGCAGCGGCGAAGAGGTTACCGGCGATACCTTGGCGCGGTTCTATTCGCTGCATGTGGTCATTCTGCCGCTGGCCACTTTGGCGGTCCTGGCCGTACACCTGTATCTCGTCCAGAAGCACGGCATGAGCATCCCCCAGCCGGTCATCCGGCAGTGCGGGGGTGAGGACAGGGTGCCTTCCATCCCCTTCGTGCCTCACTTTCTGCTCCGCGACATGGTGGGCTGGTATGTGGCGCTGGGGCTGCTGGCCGTGCTGGCCGCCCTTTTCCCCTGGGAACTGGGGGTCAAGGCTGATCCGTTCGGTTCTGCTCCGGAGGCCATACGTCCCGAGTGGTATTTCCTGTTCATGTTTGCCACCCTGGAGCAAACACCCTCGCACGTCCTTGGTCTGGAGAACAAACAGGCGGTAGTCCTGTTCTTCACCTTTGTGGGGCTGATGGTGCTGCTGGTGCCGTTCTTGGACCGGAATGCCGAACGGGGCGGCTCCCGCCGGGTGCTCAATTTTCTGGCCACTTGGGCGGTATGTGCCTTTATCGTCCAGACGGGGGTGGGACTAGGGCTCTTGGATTTTCGTTTGACGACCTCGGTGGCCGCTAGCGGCGGTGCAGCAGTGGCCCTTGCGCTGGGGTATCTGGCCTTCCCTCGTGTTGCTGGCCGGGAATACCGCTCATGAAGTATGCCGCATTTTTGGGGATGGTTGGTCTGGGCTTGGCCGCGTTGTTGCCCAGCCGTGCTGAAGCAGGGCGCTGGTGCTCGGGGTGCACGGGGTTGCTGGTCGCGGCAGAATTGGGCGATACACGCCCTCCGCTCCCGCCGCCGCCTCCGCCGCCGGTAGCCAAGCGAAAACCGCTGGCCGAGGCGGACAAATCGGCTTCACCGTCACCCCAGTCGAAGCGGACCGTCAGCCCGCAAGCTAATGGCGTTGCCGCGGAGGCACAAGCAAAAGAATCCGAGGCAGCGGAAAAGCCATCCTCTAAGCCACTGGCGGCAGAGAAGCCGGCAGCCAACGAGCCGGCGCAAAGCCCCGGGGGTGTTCTGGTACCGCCTCCCCCGCCCCCCCCGCCCGCGGTGAGCAAATCGGGGGTCAAGGCCGCGGCGGCGCCGGGCAAAGCGGGGCCTGCCCCGTCGCCACCGGCGCCTCCCAAACCTGCCGGGCCGCCGTCCGGCCGGCTTGCTGCTCGGCCCAATCAATGTCTGGATTGCCACGGCAACCCGGACGTGTGGGAAGGGGAGCGGCTGCGGTTGCATGTTACTGAGAAGGACGCCTTGGGCGACGTGCACTGGCAAAAAGGGCTTCGCTGTGTGGATTGTCACGGCGGGAATCCCGAAACCGATAAGGTCAATGAAGCGCATGCGGAGGAGGACGGCTTCCGCCGGCTGCGGGCCGATGCCGACTTCACCAAACCGCCCGACCCGCTGCGGGTGGTCGAGCTGTGCGGGGGGTGCCATGCCGATATCGACCGGATGCGGCCTTTTAACCCCCGGGCCCGAGTGGACCAGTTGCGGGAGTACTGGACCAGCGGGCATGGCCGGCGGTTGAAAGAGGCCAAGGACCCTGAGGTGGCCACGTGCGTCTCGTGTCACGGCAAGGCCCATGGCACCGCGGCCGATCGGGGGCCGCACGGGGTGCGCGCCGTGGCCGATCTCGACTCGCCCGTGTATCCCAAGAATGTCGCCAAGACCTGCGCGACCTGCCATGCGGACCAGAAGCGGATGGCAGGGCGGGAATATCACGGCCGGCCTATCGGGCACGAGCAGTATGCCCAGTGGTCTCAAAGCGTTCACGCCGAGGCGCTGTTACAAAAGGGCGATCTTTCGGCTCCGACGTGCAACGACTGTCACGGCAATCATGGGGCGTTGCCGCCGGACGTCGATTCGGTGGCCAACGCCTGCGGGGTGTGCCACAGCAAGGTGGCCTCGCTTTTTTCCGCCACCCGTATGAAACACGCCTTTGAAAAGGCGGCGCTGCCCGGCTGCGCCACCTGCCATGGGGCCCATGAGATCCACCATCCCACGGTAGAAATGCTGGGCATGGAGCAGGAAGCCGTGTGCGTTCGGTGCCATGCCGAAGGCAAGTACGGGGCCACGGTGGCTGGCGCGAAGGCCGCCCGAAAGTTCCGCGAGGATCTGGATGCGTTGCGAGTAGAGATCCAGAGCGCCGAAGCGACCATCGAGACCGCCGAACGGCTGGGAATGGCTATCCCGGGCCCGGCCAGCGATCCCCGCACCGATGTCCGGCTTCACCTCCGCAAAGCCAACGATGCGTTGACCGCCGCCCGCGTGGAAATCCACAGCTTTGCTTCGGAGCCCCTGGAAAACATCCTTGCCTTGGGCCGCCAAATCGCCGCCGAGGCGCAACAAAGTGCCGAAACGGCCATTCGCCAGTACCATGCCCGCCGGATGTGGCTGGCCGGGTCGCTGGTGCCCATCGTGCTGGTGATCGGCGTGCTGCTGGTGTACATCCGGACGTTGCCGGTGCCTCCTCCAGCCAGCGAGGCAACTCCTCCCGATCCGCCAGCGTAAACGAAAGCAGCCTGTGAATTGACTACGGGGCTGCACGGCCAGCGCAGATCCACGCGCGGGGGTCCCGGCTGGGTTGCTCCCAGGCCTGGGAGTGTGCTTTGCCGGTTCGAGGGGCACCTTAGCGCCCAGATCCGCTTTTCGGCTGTGCGTAGCTTTGGTACCCCGCCCGCTTTCGGCCGCGGTGTTGGGCCAAGCGTAGGCAGAGGGGGCCACATTGGGGGTTCTCGCCGGACCCGTGCGGGGTTAGATTGACGCGTGAGGTTGGCGCGGTCCGGTCCAACGGCTCGGGTTTTTGTGGGGGGTACACGGGCGGAAGGGGCCGATGCCGCATTCTGCCGCAGAGTGCCCGGAGTGCCTGCCCCGGGGAGCTTTGTCCGTGAAACAGGTCATCGCCATCGTCAAGCCATATCTGGTGGAAAAAGTGCTCGATGCGCTGAAATACGCGCCTTTGGAAGGGTGCAGCGTGACGGAGGTTAAGGGCTATGGCCGCCAAAAAAGCTATCTGGATGAATACCAGGGGAGCGAGTATGCGCTGGCGTTTTTGCCAAAGGTGGAGATCACGCTGTGGGTGGATGAGCTGCGTGTGGAAGAGGTGGTGCGAACCATCGTCGAGGTAGCCCGTACCGGGCGCATGGGCGACGGCAAGATCTTCATTCTGCCTGCGATGGGCGAGGCATAGCGGAGGGAGTTTGCACGCCAATGTCTTCGTCCGGGCCCCCCGAACTGGCATGGAGCTGCCCCCGGCCGCTGGATATTCATACCACGGTGCAGATGGCACACGGCGGGGGCGGCCGGCTCATGCGCGATTTGGTGCATGAACTGTTTCTAGCGGCGTTTTCCGCTCAAGGCGCGGGCAGGCCCCCGCACGATAGCGCCGTGCTGTCGCTGGGCGGGATGCGCCTGGCGTTTACCACCGATAGCTTCGTGGTCAGCCCGCTGTTTTTCCCGGGAGGGGACATCGGCAAATTGGCGGTGTTTGGCACGGTGAACGACCTGGCCATGGCCGGCGCCAAACCCCAGTGGCTCAGCGCCGCGTTCGTGCTGGAGGAAGGGTTTCCGCTGGAGACGCTGCGGCGGATCGTGGCCTCGATGCAGGCAGCAGCTCAAGAGGCCGGCGTGGCGATCGTTACCGGCGACACCAAGGTGGTGGACCGCGGCAAAGGCGACGGCGTGTACGTCAATACCGCGGGGATCGGCATCGTGCCGCCGGGAGTGGATGTCTCTCCCCAACGGGTCCGGCCGGGAGATGCAGTGTTTGTCAGCGGCGACCTGGGCCGGCACGGCATCGCAATTCTTTCGGTCCGCGAAGGCCTTTCTTTCGAAGGGACGCTCGGAAGCGATTGCGCGCCGCTGTCGGGTTTGGTCGAATCCCTGACGGCCCTGGGAACCCATCTGCATTGCCTCCGGGACCTGACCCGGGGCGGACTGGCCGCTGCGCTGAACGAAATCGCCCTGGATGCCGGGGTGGGGATCGAGTTGGAGGAGGAGGCCATTCCGGTAGCCGGGCCCGTGGCCAGCGCATGCGAACTGTTGGGGCTGGACCCATTGTACTTGGCCAACGAGGGACGCTTGGTGGCGTTTGTCTCGCCCGAGGCGGCAGACCGGGCGTGGGAGATCCTGATCAGGGAGGGCCAAGATTCTCGTCCAGCCTGCATCGGCCGGGTCATGGACCAGCATCGTGGCATCGTGGCGGTGCGGAACGCGTTGGGCGGCCAACGGATCGTGGACCTATTGTTGGGCGATCCCCTGCCGCGGATTTGCTAAGAAGCGTTTTGGGCGGCAAGTCCCTGCCCCGGGACTTCAGCTCCTGAGCCGAATACGCTAAGCTTTTCCCCGGCCGGGGAGGCGCACAGGCGGGCGACTGCCAGGTAGAGTGCTGCGGGGAAAGCGGCGAAGTTGCATGGCACAAGCCGAGGTATGGACGGTTGGCCGGCTTCTGGCCTGGACGACGGAGTTCCTCAAGCGTCACGGCTCGCAGACACCTCGCTTGGATGCCGAGGTGCTTTTGGCCGAGGCGCTGGGGTGCCGTCGCATCGATCTTTACACGGCCTTTGAAGAGGTGCCCTCGGAGGCCGCCCGGGCAACGTTCCGCCAACTGGTGCAACGGCGTGCCGAGGGCACCCCGGTGGCCTACCTCGTGGGGCGCCGGGAATTCTATTCCTTGTGTTTTCGGGTGACGGCCGATGTGCTCATTCCCCGGCCGGAAACCGAACTGGTGGTGATGACGCTCATCGAGCTGGCCAAGGCCCGGCTGGCCAAGGATCCGGAGCAGCCGATCACGGTATGCGACATAGGGACCGGCAGCGGGGCCATCGCCGTCTGCGTGGCCAAGCACCTGCCGCAAGCCCGGGTGACGGCGGTGGACACCAGCGCGGCAGCCTTGGCTGTGGCCCGCCAGAACGCCGAAATGCACGGCGTAGCCGGCCAGATCGAGTTCCTCCAGAGCGATCTGCTGGCGGCGGTCCCGCCCGAGCGGAGATTCCATTTCATCGCGAGCAACCCTCCTTACGTAAGCGAGGCGGAGTTCGAGCGTCTGGCCCGCGATATCCGCGATTTCGAGCCCCGCGCCGCCTTGGTGGCCGGCCCTTTGGGGACCGAGGTGATCGCCCGGCTGGTGCCGCAAGCCGCGAGGCGGCTGGAACCCGGGGGACATCTTTTGATCGAGATCAGCCCCATGATCCACGAGGCGGTGCAGGCCATCCTCCGGGCCGAGGCCCTCCTGGAAATCGGTCTGACGGTTCGCGATGCAGCCCGGCATCCCCGCGTGGTGCAGGCCCGCCGCGTGGCTGAAACACCGTAACTCCGAGGATCGCCCCGGTGCGTGGAAGGTGCCTCGCCGACGGCTGCGTGGTGGCCATGGGGCGGCAGGCCACGCTCCCTTTGAAGAATCGCGCCCGGGCGGGGCACACCCGGTGCGGCGCGCAGCTCAGACGATCACCCGGCGGGCTTCCACCAGAATCTCGCCTGCGGTATACAACCTTCCCCGATTGCACCCCGGGCACACCCGTGCCACCGCCTCCCACATGGCGGGGCTACGAAGATTGGATTGCCAGAACGGCCATGTACGGCACTGCAGGGGCCGATGTTCGTACACGCGGCACTTTCGACTTTGGCGATCGAAGAACACGCAGTCGCCCTGCTGGAGTTCGATAAGGCTCTTGCGGTTATCCACCCGGCGGAGAAACCGGGCTTCGAACGTGGCGACAGGCAGGTCCAGGGCCTGGGCCAACTCGGCGATCTCCTCGTCGCTCACCCACACGTAACCAGGCGCGCCGGTGCAGCAATCGCCGCAACCGGTGCATTCGAACCGCAGCCCCTGGCGGTACCAGGGTTCGGGTACGGCGACGTCTGCTGACGAGGCCGGCGACAGGCGCGGAGCGGCTTTCCGTAAGCTCATCGCGAACTCATCCGCCAATCTGGTGCATGGCATGTGCGGGTGCCGCCAGCCGGCCGGTATCCGAGCCGTGCTGTTCCTTCTTGGCGCCCACGGCGGCGTAGAACAAGCGGGCCAGGTCCTCGTCAGAACCTCCGCTGCGCAACACCGCCCGGGCATCCCACACTTCCTGCGAAAAGAGGCAGTTGCGGATCTGACCTTCGGAAGTCAGTCGCAGCCGGCTGCATCGCGAACAAAACGGCTGGGTGACCGTGGCGATGATGCCGACGATTCCGCGGCCATCGGGATACCTATACTGGCGGGCCGCCCCGCGATCGTCTTCCCCTGGCACCGGGACCAGCGGCCCGAAGTGCTGCGCCAAGATGGCCAGGATTTCCGCGCCCGGCAAAACCATGTGGCGTGTCCAGCGGGAATCTCCGTCCAGGGGCATCACCTCGATGAATCGCAGGGGAAGCCCGCGCTGCCGGGCGTACTGTGCCAGGGGAACTATATCTTGTTCGGTGCGGCCCCGGATGGCCACGGTATTGAGCTTGATCTGACGGAAGCCGGCGGCCAAGGCGGCCTCGATGCCCGCCAGCACCCGCGGCAGTTCATCGCGGAGGCTGATCTCGGCGAAACGCTGGCGATCCAGCGTGTCCAGACTGATGTTCAGCCGGTGCAGGCCAGCGGCGCGGAGCGGCTGGGCCAAAGGCTCCAACAATACCGCATTGGTGGTCAGGGCCAGGTCCTCGATGCCCGGCGTTCGGGCCAGCATGGCCACCAAATCGCAAATCCCCTTGCGCACCAGGGGCTCGCCGCCGGTCAGCCGGAGCTTGCGAATGCCCAGCGCTGCCGCCACCCGCACTACGCGGGCAATCTCCTCGAACGAAAGGATCGCCGCATGAGGACGGAACTCGACCCCCCAGGCCGGCATGCAATAATAGCATCGCAGGTTGCAGCGATCGGTGACCGACACGCGCAGGTCGGTATGCACGCGGCCAAACCGATCCACCAGGGGCCCAGCCAGACTCACGCCGCACCTCCGCTGATTGTCGGCGGGCTCAGGCCGGGATGAACCCATTGGCTGGTACCGTCGGCCCAGTGCTCCTGTTTCCAGATGGGGACCGACTCTTTGAGCCGGTCGATGAGCCACTGGCCCGCCTCGAACGCGGCTTGGCGGTGCCCAGAACTTACGGCGATAGCCACGCTCACCTCGCCGACTTCCACCCGGCCCAGCCGGTGGACCACGCTGCACGCTACCAGGGGCCAGCGGTTGCGGGCCTCGCTCGTTAACTCGATCAGCAGTTTCTCAGCCAGCGGGGCGTACGCCTCGTACTGAAGCCATTCGGTTCGCCGGCCATCGGTCATTTCCCGGGCAGTGCCTAGAAACAGCACTACTGCACCCGCAGCCGGCGACCGCACCGACTGAAGCACCGCAGCAATATCGATGGGTTCGCTCGTCAAACGAATCATGCCTACTGGGAGTCGTGGCTCGGCCTGGCCGTCGGCACACCAGCGCCCAAGCTGGTTCAGCCGCGTCGAAGCACCAAATCCCGAAGCCGCCTTGGGGCGAGTCGAAAGACCTGACCCTTGGCCGCAAGGTCCTCGGTCGTGCGCATCTCTCCTAAGTATACGGACTGCGGCTTGGGGGTCACGAGGAGGGCCCTACCCTCCACTTACCGGGGGGATGCAGGCCACGGATCGGCTGCGGGGCACCTTTTGGCTATCGCTCAGGTACTGGTCTTCTGTTGCGAACATCAAGGTCGGCAGTAAAGCGACCAAGGCGGGGCAAGCATGCCCGAGCTTGTGGCGGAGATCCGCCACAGTGGCCTCGTCGCCCAGCTCGAGTTCGATCTGCGGCCTTGCCGCCACTTGCCGGGCCACGGCAAACAACTGCACCACGACTTTCATGTGACCACCCGCTCCTTTGCCGTGGCGCTGAGCAGGCCCTCGGCCTCGGGCAACAGTCCGTAGCTGTACGCCAGCAGTTTGATGGGGTGCAGGGTCGGCTTGCTGGTCCCCTGCTCCATCTGGATCTTGCAGGTGCTGCATTCGGTGGTGCCGGCTTGGATATCGGGGTGGCGCAGTCGGCAGATAAGGTTCCATCCGATCCGCAGGCTGGTCCGGTAATTCTCGCGCCTAAGGCCGAAGGTGCCTGCCATGCCCGAGCAACCCTCCTCGATGCGGGTGACGGTTAATCCCGGGATCAGCCGCAACAGGTTCTCGCCCGGCGAGCCCACCTCCAGGGCTTTCAGTCGGCAGGGCATGTGGTAACCCACGGTGGCGTTGATGGGGCGTAAGTCGAGCTGCAATCGGCCCTGGGTATGCATCCGCCAGAGGTAGGTGCATGCCTCGCTGGTATGGCTGGCCACCAAGCGGACGTCGTCGTCGTCCAACAACGCCGGATATTCACGGATGAGACACAACGCGGCGGCCGGTTCCGTGGCCACGACATGGTACCCCTGGCGCACGGCCTCGGCCAGCACCGCCACATTGTGATGCGCCACGCGGCGGGCAAAATCCAGGTCGCCCAGCGACAGTGCCGGCAAGCCGGATTGTTTCTGTTCCGGCGGGACGTACACGGCCACGCCGTTATGTTCGAGGACGGCCACGAGGGCTTGTCCGAGCTGCGGATCGTGATAATTGGCGTAGGCATCGACGAAGTACGCTACTTTGTGGCCGGTACGTCGCGTGGGACGCGTCAGTCGCCGCCGCGCCGCTCGGCGCACAAAGCTCCGGGCTGCCACGCGAGGCAGCTTTCGCCCCTGCGCGATCCCCAGCAGCTTTTCCAGCAGCCAGCGCATCTGCCGGTTTCCCAGGGCCCAGTTGACGAGCGGTGCCAACCGCCCTCCCAACATGCCCAACAGGTCCAGCCGAATAAGCACCGCTTCGGAGAATCGCAGGCCTTTGGCTGCGACGTAGGCCCCTTTGCTTTCCGCCATCAGCCGCGGAATGTCCACGCGGGCCGGGCATTCCAGGGCGCACATGTGGCAGTTGAAGCAGAGGTCGGCCACCGCCTTGAACTCGCCGCTAGTAAGACTTTCGAGGCTCACTCGGCCCGTAATCACACCCCGCAGGAGGTTCGCTTTAGCTCGCGGCGAAGCCTCCTCGGTCGGCAGCGCGCGAAACATAGGGCACATGCGGGCCTCGGGGGCTTGGGTGCGGCAGTCGCCGCAGCCGTTGCACGATCGCACCAGATCGGCCGCCTGCCCCGGGTTCCAACTGAGCTGGAGTTCGATCAGGTCACGCATCGGGGGGCGATCCGGCTCCGCTGGCGGGCCTTCCTCGGGCTTCGCGGCGGGTACGGGCGGCCGCAGCCATGTGCCGACCGTCGCCGTTGCGTCGGCGATCACTTTGCCCGGGTTCAACAAGTGCTGCGGGTCGAGGAGCGCCTTCACCTGCCGCATCACTTCGTACAGCTCTCCGTACTGCCGCCGCAGGAAGGGGGTTCGGCTCAGGCCGGCGGCATGCTCTCCCCCGAGGATCCCGCCGGCAGCGAAGACCTGATCGTACAGGTCCTCAGCCAGACATTGCATCTTGCGCACGTCCTGGCGGTCGGCCAGATTCAGGAAGGGCTGAAGGTGCAGTTGTCCCTGCCCCGCATGGGCAAAAAGCGATGCCACCACCTCATGGCGCTTTAGCACGTTTTGCACCCGCACGAGAAAATCCGGGAGGATCTCCGGCGGCACCACGATGTCTTCCACGATCGGCACCGGCTTGGTACATCCGCGCAACGTGATCCGCCGGG
>Ga0315298_1009403_pt1 | contig 12097 bp, 11 predicted proteins | sample WHS_1_MG_FD_203077 | JGI IMG/M metagenome (GOLD analysis project Ga0315298, IMG submission 203077) | Extremophilic microbial mat communities from Washburn Hot Springs, YNP, Wyoming, USA - WHS_1_MG | ecosystem: Environmental > Aquatic > Thermal springs > Hot (42-90C) | place: USA: Wyoming... | reverse complement strand
GTGATATTTGCGGCGTGAGTTCTTCCGGAGCCACGGGGGCCGCCTGTCCGCAGTGCGGTCGGCCGGGGTTGCCGGTAAACCGGGTGACGGTGGCCGCCCTGGTGAAAGACGAGCATCTGCCCGCGCATGAGGACGGGTTCCATCTGTGCACCACGCCAGAGTGCCCGGTGGCCTACTTCAGCACCGATGGCGGTACGGTGGTTGCCGAAGATGAACTCAAGGTGCCGATATGGTTCAAGCGGCATACCGGTCCGGTACCGGTTTGTTACTGTGCCGGAGTGACGGATCGGGAGATCATGGAGCATATCGAACGCGGCTGTTGTTCCACTCTGGCCGACATCCAAAAACACACCGGTGCCAATACGGGCGGGCGGTGTCTGACTGAAAACCCGACCGGCCGCTGATGTAAACCGGCAGTGCAATCGGTGATTGCACGTGGTCTGGCCGCCAGAGAGAAAGAACCGGATTCCCGTTCTCGAAATGGGGATTGAAACGGAGCCAGGGTTTTATAGCCGGAGCAGCCCGCCCGCCCGTGCCGGGCGGTTTTTTTTGACGCTCGGGCACGGCCGGCAATCTACAATAAACATTTTTTAAATGGCGGGGCCTTTAATCCCGTCCCGCTTGCGCTTTTGCCTTCATGTTTCGCCGGAGGCTTGATTTTTTAGCTCAAATATAATACCCTAAATAAAGAGTTGTCCGCAGCGAAGAAGAAACGGTTTCCCCTGCGGCGGAGGGTCTTCTTCGCTTTGGGCAAAATTGCCGGTGTTTGACTGAGGATACTAGAACAGCGACCGGGTGGGCTGCGCAATGCTGGGATTATTCAACGAAATAAAAGACGAGTTGAACGTGGTGGAAAAGGAGCTGCACGAGGCGATCAAGACATCCGATGCGATGATCACCGAAACCTCCGTCCACCTGCTCAATGCCGGGGGAAAGCGGCTGCGCCCGGCCTTAAGTCTGCTGGGCGGGAAGTGCGTTCCCCGGTTCAGCCTGGAAAAAGTGCTCCCCCTGGCCGTGGCGCTGGAATTGATCCATATGGCCACCCTGGTGCATGACGATGTGGTGGACGCCTCCCTGATCCGGAGGGGGAAGCCTACGGTGAAGGCCAGATGGGGCAACCGCCTCTCCATCCACCTGGGTGATTACCTTTTCGCCCGTTCGCTGGTTTTGATCTCCACCTGCACACAGCCGCTCATTCCGCGGGTGCTGGCCGATACCAGCGTAAAAATGTGCGAGGGCGAGATTCAACAGATTTCCACCTGTTTTGACTTCGGACAGACGGTTAAGGACTACTTCTATCGTATCAACCGTAAAACGGCTCTTTTAATCGCAGCCAGCTGCCAGCTGGGCGCAGTGGCCTGTGATGCGCCGGCGGGGATGCACCTGGCCCTGCGGCGGTACGGCCATTACATCGGGATGGCTTTTCAGATTACCGACGACATTCTGGATCTGGTGGCCGATCAAAAACAACTGGGCAAACCGGTGGGCAGCGATCTGCGCCAGGGGATCATCACTTTACCGGTGATTTACGCTCTGGAAAACAGCGATTACCGGGAAGATTTAAAAGCGCTGGTTTTCGCCCGGGAAAAGGATGACGACACAATCTTCCGGGTGATTGAGATGATCGACGACTGCGGTGGAGTGGCATATTCCGTGCGCGTAGCGCAACAATATATTTACAAGGCCAAAGGGGAGTTGAACTTTCTGCCCGATTGTCCGGCCAGAAAAACGCTGGGCCTGATTGCCGACTTTATCAGTATGCGAAAATTCTAAAAGGATTGATGAAGGTGGCCGGGAGTTACCCCATTTCTTTGAACCTGGCCGGCCGTTCCTGCCTGGTGGTGGGCGGCGGTTCAGTGGCCGAGCGCAAGGTGCTGTCCCTTTTGGAATGTGAAGCGCGGGTAACGGTGGTCAGCCCGCGTCTGACCGCCCGGCTGCGGCGACTGGTCGAGGACGGGCGGATCGGCTACCGGGCCGGTGAGTTTCATCCGGAGGATCTCCGCGGCATGTTTCTGGTGATTGCCGCCACCGACAAAGATGCGGTCAACCACCTGGTTTCCCGGGAGTGTATGGAGCGCAACCTGCTTGTCAATGTGGTGGACGACCCGCCCCACGGCAATTTTTACGTGCCGGCGGTGGTGCGGCGCGGTCCTCTGCAGATCGCCGTGTCCACCGGCGGCTGCAGCCCTTTGCTGGCCCGCAAGATCAAGGAAGAACTGGCTGCGCGGTACGGTCCGGAATACGGCGAATTTACCGTTTGGCTGGGTGAGATGCGTGCCCGGGCGCTGAAAGAAATCGTCGATCCCGAACAAAGGCACCGGGTGCTGGCCTCCCTTGTGGACGACCAGGTACTGCGGCTGCTTGCGGAAGGGCGGCCGGCACGGGCAAAGGAGCGAGTGAGCGATGCTTATTTTCGTGGTCGGAGTGAATCATAGAACGGCACCGCTGGAAGTGAGGGAAAAGTTGTCTTTTTCCGAGCACTCCCTGGGTGATTCCCTGGCGGCGTTGAAAGCCTACCCGGCCATTGAAGGCTGTGTGATCCTGTCCACCTGCAACCGGACGGAAATTTACGCCGCCACCCGGGAAATGGACGAAGGCCTGAGCGCGGTGCGGGACTTTCTCTCCCGCAAGTCGGGGGTGGACATTTCCCGGATTAAAAACTTCACCTATGCCCATACCCTTTATGATACCATCCGGCATCTTTTTCGGGTGACGGCCGGACTGGATTCGATGATCCTGGGGGAGACCCAGATCCTGGGCCAGGTGCGCGACGCCTACCAGGCGGCCTGCCGGTACGAGGCCACCAACCGGGTGTTGAATGTGCTCTTCCAGCAGGCGCTGACGGTGGGCAAACGGGTGCGCACGGAAACGGGTATCGACCGCAACGCCGTGTCGATCAGCTATGCGGCGGTGGAACTGGCCAGACAGACCATCGGCGAGCTTTCCGGCCGCTCGGTGCTGGTGATCGGGGCGGGCAAAATGAGCGAGCTGACGGTCCGCCACCTGGTGGCCAACGGCGTATCCGGCGTGATTGTGTCCAACCGTTCCTACCGGCGGGCGGTGGAACTGGCCGCGCAGTTCAACGGGCGGGCGGTGAATTTTGATCAGATGCTTGATTGTATGGTCGACGCGGATATCGTCATCAGCTGCACCGCCGCTTCCCATTATGTATTGCGTTACTCCGACGTGGCGTCGGTAATGGCCGAACGACCCGGTAAAAAAATGATGATGATTGATATCGCGGTTCCCCGGGATATCGACCCGGCCTGCGCCAAACTGCCGGGGGTGACGCTTTACGATGTGGACTCCCTGCAGCACGTGGTGGACCGCAATCTGGCCCAGCGCAAGGAGGCCGCCGTAACCGGGGAAACGATCATCGAAGAAGAATTGAGTCAGTTCATGCAGTGGCTGGGCACGCAATTCGTGGTGCCGACCATCGCCGCCTTGAAACGCTGGGGCGAAGAGATCAAGCAAAAGGAATTGCGCCATGCTTTGAACCGGCTGGGCGAAATTTCGGATCACGATCGCAAGGTGGTCGGCTCCCTGGCCAATTCCATCGTCAACCAGCTGCTGCATGTGCCGATTACCCGGCTGAAGGCTTACGCCCTGACGCCGGAAGGGCATCTGTATACGGAGATCATGCAGAACTTGTTTGACCTGGAAGTGCCCGGACAGGAACGCCGGCCGGCCGGCAAACAGGCCGGCGCGGCCGGCGGCGGTTGAGCCTTTGCTGATCAGGAGGACTCCACCGGCCTTTTTTCGGGCCGCCGCCGCGAGTTTTCATTCCCCCGGGCGGGGCAGCGGCTGCTTAAAAAGTTGACGGAGGGGGAATGCTTCCACCAGCAAAAACGGCCGGCGGTTGGGAAAACACCGTTCGGTGGGAGGGAAGCACCCCCGTTTTTTTATTCAGGAGGGGAAATGCCGCTTCCCGGGTGGGGTCGGGAATGTTCCCGGGAGGCAGGTGGACGGTAGTGGAGGGAGCATGAAAACGGAAATTATTATCGGCACCAGAGAAAGCAGGCTGGCCGTCTGGCAGGCCCGCTGGGTGGCGGACGAGCTGGCCCGCCTGCATCCGGGGAAGAGTTTCCGCCTGCTGGGCATGAAAACGCAAGGGGACAATATACTGGACACGGCCCTGGCCAAAATAGGGGATAAGGGCCTGTTTACCAAAGAACTGGAACTGGCTTTGCTTGACGGGCGCATCGATCTGGCCGTGCACAGTATGAAGGATCTGCCCACCGAACTGCCCGACGGGCTGGCCGTCGGCGCCGTTTGCCGCCGGGAATACCCCGGAGATGTGCTCATTTCCCGGCGGGGGTTGAAACTGGAAGATCTCCCGGCCGGCGCCCGGGTGGGCACCAGCAGCCTGCGCCGCACCGCCCAGCTGTTGCGTTTTCGCCCCGATCTGCAGATTGTACCCGTACGGGGTAATTTAACCACCCGGCTGCGCAAGCTGCACGAGCAGAATCTGGACGCGCTGGTGCTGGCTTACGCCGGCGTATGCCGGCTGGGCCTGACGGAATTGATCACCCAGCGTCTGCCCTTCCACATCTGCCTGCCGGCGGTGGGGCAGGGGGCGATTGGGGTGGAGATCCGTGCGGAAGACGGGGAAATGCAATCTCTGGTGGAAAAGCTGGACGATTTTGCGGCGCGTGCCGCCGTCACCGCGGAAAGAGCTTTGATGAAAGAATTGGAAGGCGGCTGCCAGGTGCCCATCGGCGCCCTGGGAGAAATTCAAGGGGCGACCCTTTCTCTGCAGGGGATTGTGGTCAGCACGGACGGGCGGCGGGCGGTGCGCGACACGGCCGCCGGGCCGGCCAAAGAAGCGGCGTTGATCGGGCGGGAACTGGCCCGCCGCATGCTGGCCGGCGGGGCGGCGGAAATATTACGCGCAGCCAGACAGGAGTTTGATCTGCATGCCTGAAGGAATTGTTTATCTGGTGGGAGCCGGGCCGGGCGATCCCGGTTTGATTACTGTTAAAGGGCTGGAATGCATTAAGAAGGCCGAAGTGCTGGTTTACGACCGGCTGGCCTCTCACCGCCTGCTCGATGCGGCGCCGCCGACGGCGGAACGGGTTTATGTGGGCAAGAGTCCGGCCGGACACACGATGACCCAGGAAGAGATCAACCGGCTGCTGGTGGAGCAGGCCCGCCGCGGTCGGGTGGTGGTCCGGTTGAAAGGCGGTGATCCCTTTGTCTTCGGACGGGGCGGGGAAGAAGCGGAGGCTCTCGCCGCGGCCGGCCTGCCTTTCGAAGTGGTGCCCGGCATCACTTCCGCCATCGCCGCCCCGGCCTACGCCGGCATTCCGGTCACCCATCGCGGGCTTACCTCGACGCTGGCCGTCATCACCGGCAACGAGGATCCGACCAGAGCGGAGTCGAACATCAACTGGAAAGCGCTGGCCACCGGCGTGGGCACGCTGGTCTTCCTGATGGGTATGGCCAATCTGGCGCACATCACCCGTCAGTTGATCCGGCACGGGCGCGACGCCGCCACTCCCGTGGCCCTGGTCCGCTGGGGCACCCGGCCCGAACAGCGGACTCTGGTCGGCACACTGGAAGACATCGCCGCACGCGCGGCCGAAGCCGGTTTTGCCAATCCGGCGGTGATCGTGGTGGGCGAAGTGGTCGGATTGCGCGAAAAATTGCAGTGGTTCGAGCAAAAGCCCCTTTTCGGCTGCCGCGTGCTGGTCACGCGCGCCCGCGAGCAGGCCAGCGGGCTGGTCCGGGCGGTTGAAGAGCTGGGCGGCGAGGCGGTGGAGTTTCCCACCATCCGGGTGGTGGAAATGGATGATTACACCGCGCTGGACAATGCCATCGGCCGGCTGCCCGCCTACCGCTGGCTGATCTTCACCAGCGTCAACGGGGTGAGTTTCTTTTTCCGGCGCCTCGTGCATCTGGGAGGCGATATCCGGGATTTGAAAGGCCTGCGCATATGCGCCATCGGTCCCAAGACCAGGCGGGCGCTGCAGGAGTACTGCCTGCGGGTGGACTATGTTCCGGACGAGTACCGCGCGGAAAGCATTATCGCCGGTCTGCGGGAAAAAATCGGGCCGGGGGACCGGGTGCTGTTGCCCCGGGCGGACATCGCCCGCAGGATTCTGCCCGAAGCGCTGGCCGCACTCGGCGCCCGGGTGGATGAAGTGCCGGCCTACCGTACTGTGGCCGGAGGCGGCCCGGTGGAAAAAATCCGCCGCATGCTGGCCGAAAAGAGCATCCAGATAATCACCTTCACCAGTTCCTCCACGGTGCGCAATTTTGTGCGCCTTCTGAATGAACCGCGCCTGCCGGAACTGCTGGCCGGTGTGACGGTGGCCTGCATCGGGCCGGTGACGGCGCGCACGGCACGGGAACTCGGGCTGTCGGTGAATGTGGAAGCGGCGGAATACACCATCGAGGGACTGCTCAAAGCGGTGGTCGAGTCCAGAGGCGGCTCCGGCTGTTGATGACCGGGGCCGGGGAGGGGGGAGACGATTTGATCAGCATCAGCAAACTTCTCTGCGACACTGAACATTACGGCGATCAACTGCGCTACAGCGAGCTCTCCCGCAACCAGGTCAACGGGACCACGGCCGGGCACGGCCCGGTGGTGGTATGGAATATGACCCGTGCCTGCAATCTGGCCTGCCGGCATTGTTACGCCGGAGCGGAAAAGGCGGGCGAAGGGGACGAATTGACCACTGCGGAAGGATACCGGTTCATCGACGATCTGGCGGACTTTAAAGTGCCGGTGCTCCTCTTTTCCGGCGGTGAGCCCCTGATGCGTGAGGATTTTTTCTCCCTGGCCGCGCACGCCCGGCAGCGGGGCATCCGGGTGACGGTGTCCACCAACGGCACGCTGATCACGCCGGAAACGGCCCGCCGGCTGAAAGAAACCGGTGTCGGCTACGTCGGCATCAGCCTGGACGGTACCGAACCGGTCAACGACAGTTTCCGCGGCCGGAAGGGCGCCTACCGGGCCGCGCTGCAGGGTATCCGCAACTGCCTGGCCGTCGGGCAGCGGGTGGGTCTGCGTTTTACCATCAGCCGGTACAACCTGGCCGAACTGCCCGCCGTGTTTGACTTAATCGAACGGGAGAACATACCCCGGGTTTGTTTTTATCACCTGGTTTACAGCGGCCGGGGCAGCCGGATGGTGGATGAGGATATCAGTCACGGGGAAGCCAGGGCCGCCCTGGAGTTGATCATGGAGCGCACGCTGGATTTTTACCGCCGCGGTCTGGAGAAGGAAATTTTAACCGTGGACAATCATGCCGATGCGGTCTACCTCTACCTCTGGCTGCGACGCCGGGATCCCGCCCGGGCGGAACGGGTTTACCGCCTGCTGCGGCTGAACGGGGGCAACCGTACGGGTATGGCCATCGGTGCGGTGGATTGGGCCGGCGACGTGCACCCGGATCAGTTCACCCGGCATCATACTTTCGGCAATGTGCGGGAGAAAAGCTTTGCCCGGATATGGACGGATCTATCTCATCCGGTGCTGGCCGGTCTGAAAAACCGCCGTCCCCGGTTAAAGGGCCGCTGCGCCCGCTGCCGCTGGCTGGATATATGCAACGGCAATTTCCGCGCCCGGGCCGAGGCGGTTTACGGCGATTTCTGGGCGCCGGATCCGGCCTGCTATCTGAGCGATGAAGAGATAGATCCGGCGGCTGAAATTTGAGCGCGGGGCACGAAAAAATTGTCCCGGGCGGGGGCCCGAGCGGGGGAACAGGCGTCCGGGGGAATGCGTTTTCAAGCCGCACGGTTGTAAAATTAAAGGTCAGGGAGGTGCCGGTTTTGTCTTTTCCCATTACCCGTCCCCGCCGGCTGCGGGTGAGCCCGGTGATGCGCCGTCTGGTGCGGGAAACCGTACTTACCGTGGATGATCTGATCTATCCCGTTTTTGTCACTTACGGACGGGGTGTGCGCAAACCGGTGGAAGCGATGCCCGGAATCTATAACTTTTCCGTGGACACGCTGCTGGAGGAACTGGCCCCGCTCAGCGAACTGGGCGTCCCCGGAATCATGCTTTTCGGCATACCGGAAACCAAGGATGAACTGGCCGGCGGGGCCTACGACGACGAGGGAGTGGTGCAGCAGGCCATCCGCAGGGTAAAAGAAACCTTTCCGGACCTGCTGGTGATCACCGATGTCTGTCTCTGTGAGTACACCAGCCACGGGCACTGCGGAGTGATTGCAGGCGACCGGGTGTTGAACGATCCCACCCTGGATCTGCTCGCCCGTACCGCCCTTTCCCACGCCCGGGCCGGTGCGGACATGGTCGCCCCTTCGGACATGATGGACGGCCGTGTGGGTGCCATCCGCCGCGCGCTGGACGAAAACGGTTATCAGGAGGTTCCCATCATGGCCTACGCGGCCAAGTACGCCTCGGCCTATTACGGTCCCTTCCGGGAGGCGGCCGATTCGGCGCCGCGCTTCGGCGACCGGCGTTCTTACCAGATGGACCCGCCCAATGCCCGGGAAGCACTGCGGGAAGTGCGTCTGGATATCGAAGAAGGGGCGGACATCGTCATGGTCAAGCCGGCGCTGGCCTACCTGGATGTCATTCAGCGGGTACGGCAGGCTTTCGATTATCCTCTGGCCGCCTACAACGTAAGCGGGGAATATGCCATGGTCAAGGCCGCGGCCCAAAAGGGCTGGATTGATGAGCGGCGCGTGGTGCTGGAAACCATGATCGGGATCAAACGGGCCGGAGCGGACATCATTCTCACCTATCATGCCCCGGATGTGGCCCGCTGGCTGCAGGAAGGGGAATAGAAAGGGGGGCGTTGCCGTGCTGGTTTCCTGGAACACGACCAACGCCTGTAATTTATCCTGCCGGCACTGCTACCGCGATGCCGGCGCGAAAGCGGAAGAAGAATTGAGCACTGAAGAGGGGCTCGCCCTGATTGATCAGGTCGCCGGGGCCGGTTTTAAAATAATGATTTTCAGCGGCGGCGAGCCTCTGATGCGGCCGGATATTTACGAACTGGTCGCCTGCGCCGCCGGCAAGGGGCTGCGCCCCGTTTTCGGCACCAACGGTACGCTGCTCACCGGTGCGGTGGCGGAAAAATTGAAGAAGACCGGGGCGGCGGCCATGGGGATCAGTCTGGACAGCACCGATCCGGAGCAGCACGACCGCTTCCGCGGCGCGCCGGGTGCCTGGCAGGCGGCGGTGGATGGGATGCGTGCCTGCCGGCGGGCCGGCCTGCCCTTTCAGGTGCACACCACGGTGATGGACTGGAATTACGAGCAGGTGGAGGCGCTCACCGACCTGGCCGTGCGCGAAGGAGCGGCGGCCCATCACGTGTTTTTCCTGGTGCCCACCGGTCGGGCGGTGAATATGGAAGCGGAGTCCCTGCGCGCCCGGCAGTACGAAAATCTGCTGCACCGGCTGATGGAAAAGCAAAAAACCGTGCCCATTGAAGTCAAGCCCACCTGCGCCCCGCAGTTCATGCGCATCGCCCGGCAGATGGGGCTCAAACTGCGTTTTCAAAAGGGCTGCCTGGCCGGTGTGGCCTACTGCATCATCAATCCGCGGGGCGTGGTGCAGCCCTGCGCTTACCTGGACATCCCGGCCGGCAATGTGCGGGAGACTCCGTTCGGCCTGATCTGGCGGGACAACCCGGTATTCAAACGTCTGCGCGCCGGGGAGTACGGCGGCGGCTGCGGCGGCTGCACCTACCGGAAAGTCTGCGGCGGCTGCCGCGCCCGGGCTTATTTTTACTATGGAGATTACATGGCCGAGGAACCATGGTGCCTGTACCGGGAGCAGCGGTCCGCGGAGCGGGCGGCCGATTGACCCGGCGATTGTGTTCGATGCGGGGGGAACGGGATGAGTCTGGACAGTATGGACAGGCAATTGCTTAATCTGGTGCAGGCCGGCCTGCCGCTGACGCCGCAGCCCTACCGGAAGCTGGCGGATAAACTGGGGATCAGCGAAGAGGAAGTCCTGGCCCGTTTGAAGCGTTTGTGCCAGAGCGGGGTGATCCGCCGGCTGGGGGCCATCTTCGACTCCCGTCGGGTTGGTTACAGCGGCACGCTGTGTGCTTTGAAGGTGCCTGCTGAACGCATAGAAGAAGTGGCCGCCGTGGTCAATTCCTTTCCCGGGGTCACGCATAACTATCTGCGGAACCACGATTACAACATGTGGTTCACCCTGCTTGTGCCCTCGCCGGAGAAGCTGCACCGGACGATCGAAGAGATCAAGGCCCGCACGGGGGTCGCAGATCTTTTATTGCTGCCCGCCACCCGGATTTTCAAGATCCGGGTGAACTTCGAGCTGGCGGAGGGATGAACGTGCTCAGCGAACTGGACAAACGGATCATCCGCGAATTGCAGGAGGGTCTGCCCCTGGTCAGCCGGCCGTTTCTGGTTCTGGCGGACAGGCTCAACCTGAGCGAAGCGGAGCTTCTGGCCAGAATTGAAGATTTTATCGACCGGGGGGTGATCCGGCGTTTCGGGGCGGCGGTGCGCCATCAGGACCTCGGCTTTGTGGCCAACGCCATGGTGGTCTGGTCGGTGCCGGAGGAACGGTTGGAGGCGGTGGGAGCGCTGCTGGCCGGGTTCGACGAAGTGACCCACTGTTACGCCCGCCGCGCCCATCCGCCGGAATGGCCGTACAACCTGTTCACCATGATTCACGGGCAGACGGAAGAGGAATGCCGTCAGGTCGCCGCCCGGCTGGCGGCCGCCTGCGGGGTGCAGCATTACCGGTTGCTGTTCAGTGCGGCCGAACTGAAGAAAAGCAGTATGAAATATTTCCTGGACTAGCGAGGTGAATAACTTGTCCGATAAATTCAAAAAATCCACCGCCCTGTTTGCCGAAGCCAAACGCTTCCTGCCCGGCGGGGTGAACAGCCCGGTGCGCGCCTTCCAGGCGGTGGGCGGCCAGCCGCTGTTTATTGCGCGCGGTGAAGGGGCCTGGTTGTATGATGTGGACGGCAACCGGTACATAGATTACGTGGGTTCCTGGGGACCTCTGATTCTGGGCCACCGCCATCCGGAAGTGATCGCCGCCCTGCGGGAGGTCCTGGAAACGGGCACCAGCTTCGGGGCCCCCACCGAACTGGAAACGGAGCTGGCCCGGGCGATTGTCGAGGCCGTCCCTTCCGTGGAAATGGTCCGGCTGGTCAATTCGGGCACCGAAGCCACCATGAGCGCCCTGCGGCTGGCCCGGGGTTACACGGGCCGCAGCAAAATTGTCAAATTTGAAGGCTGTTATCACGGACACGCCGATTTTTTGTTGATCAAGGCCGGCTCGGGGGCATTGACCCTGGGAGTGCCCACCAGTCCGGGCGTACCGGCCGATACGGCGGCGAACACAATGATCGCTCCTTACAATGATCCGGAAACGGTGGAGAAAATCTTTGCCGCTCACGGCGACGACATCGCGGCGGTGATTGTGGAGCCGGTGGCCGGCAATATGGGCGTGGTGCCGCCGGAAGAGGAATTTCTGCCCTTCCTGAGGGATATTACCCGCCGTTACGGCGCCCTGCTCGTCTTTGACGAAGTGATGACCGGCTTCCGGGTGGCTTACGGCGGGGCCCAGGAGCGTTTCGGCATCGATCCGGATTTGACCTGCCTGGGGAAAATCATCGGCGGCGGTCTGCCGGTAGGGGCCTACGGCGGCAAGAGGAAGATTATGGAACAGGTGGCTCCGACCGGTCCGGTTTACCAGGCCGGCACGCTTTCCGGCAACCCGCTGGCGGTAACCGCCGGACTGGCCACGCTGAAAGTGCTGCAGCGACCGGGAACCTATGCCGAACTGGAGGACAAATCCGCCCGCCTGGCCGCCGGACTGGCCCGGGCGGCGGCGGAGGCCGGGGTGCCGGTGACGTTGAACCGGGTGGGGGCCATGCTGTGCCTTTTCTTTACCGGAGGGCCGGTAAAAAATTACCGTGACGCCTGTGCGGCGGATACCACCCGCTTTGCCGCCTTTTTCCGGGCCATGCTGGACGAAGGGGTTTACCTGGCTCCATCACAGTTTGAAGCCGTCTTTATGAGCCTTGCCCATACCGACGAACAAATTGAACAAACCGTGGCCGCGGCGCAAAAGGCTTTTGCCGCCGCCGGGCGAATCGCCGGGTGAGGCGTACGGGCACCCGGGTGATGGTTG
>Ga0315298_1009401_pt1 | contig 12098 bp, 7 predicted proteins | sample WHS_1_MG_FD_203077 | JGI IMG/M metagenome (GOLD analysis project Ga0315298, IMG submission 203077) | Extremophilic microbial mat communities from Washburn Hot Springs, YNP, Wyoming, USA - WHS_1_MG | ecosystem: Environmental > Aquatic > Thermal springs > Hot (42-90C) | place: USA: Wyoming... | reverse complement strand
AACCCAACGTAACGCTGCACCCAGACGGCGCTCGGATTGAACTAGATCTCTGGGTGGACGATCCCACCCCACCGCTCAACTCCTTCGTCACCGTTCGGGGCAGCATTATCCGGAATGGTGTCCGCCTGGGCGGGCTCGTCATGCGCGCAACATATCCCACAAAAGAGGGCCTCTCGTCCTGTGATGTGCTCGTTATCTATGGGGCTGGAGTCTGCACCCTACCAGTCAAGGATTATACCCCTGGCGTATTCGTACCCATTACAGTCACCTTTGACTATGATGGCATACGCTATACCGGTCAGACCGGTTTTACCCCACGCCAGCCATAGACATTGTGCGGAACTGCATTGCCAACCCGTTGAACTCTTGGAGCGTGTGAGCAAGTACCTTGACAAGCGCTGAAAATCCGCTCCTAGTAGACGAATCTGCGTCATTACTTCACCTCGTTTCGTTCAGGACAAGCTCTGAATTTGCTCTGAGAGGAGCAAAGGGAAAGGGAAGGCCTCTGTCCTCGCTTTAAGATCTTTCGCTGCACTACTCAAGACGATGTGCTGCTCTCATGTCATCCTGAATCTTGCCTTGAGTGCAACGAAGTGGCCCTACGTAACTTGAGGGGATTTACCCCTCCATGTCACCCTGAGGCGAAGCCGAAGGGTCTCGTACGCTTGATTCTTCGCCGCTACGCGGCTCAGAATGACAACGGGGAGCGTTGCTCAGGGCAATGTGCCTCCCTTGTGTCACCCTGAGGCGAAGCCGAAGGGCCTCGTACGCTTGATTCTTCGCCGCTACGCGGCTCAGAATGACAACGGGGAGCGTTGCTCAGGGCAATGTGCCTCCCTTGTGTCACCCTGAGGCGAAGCCGAAGGGCCCCGTATGCTTGATTCTTCGCCGTAACAGCCCCGCAGGTAAAGCATTTCTGGATTGAAGGAATGGCAAATTTGTATTATACTTACTACCAAGGGAGTAGATATGGACGAAGAAATCATAATCAGCCCAGATACTCAGCGGGAAAACCGCGTGCCTCCAGGCCAGAGGCTCACTGAAAAATGGCCCGTATTGCATTATGGTTTTGTCCCTGATATTGACCTTGCCCAATGGACATTCACGATATCGGGCTTGGTCAAGGAGAGACGGGTCCTCACGTATGAAGAGTTTGCTTCCTTGCCGCGGGTGAAAGTGCTCTCGGACATCCATTGTGTCACAGGATGGTCACGTCTGAATAACCTATGGGGAGGAGTGAGCACCGGCGTCATCAAAAGCCTGACCACGATACTCCCTGAGGCGAAATTTGTCATCGTCCATGCAGCAGGTAATTTCACAACCAACCTCACGCTGAGCGATTTCTTCGCTACCGATGTCCTCTTCGCAATGGAGCACGATGGCCAACCCCTTACCCCAGAACATGGCTATCCAGTGCGGCTAGTCGTACCGAGGCTCTATTTCTGGAAAAGCGCCAAATGGGTTACGGGCATCGAATTCAGAGCAAAGGATATGCCTGGTTTTTGGGAATCCCGTGGCTACCATAACCATGGTGACCCTTGGAAGGAAGAAAGGTATAGTTAGCGGCACTTACTCCTGTAGAATTGTAGGAAATGCATGTCCGGTCCGACCAATGACCTTGCTGGAATAGATATCCGTGGCAAAATTCAGACTCTGCCAGTTGACCAAGTGTACCAAGCCCTGGGCACACGGCCAGGAGGACTGACAAAGGCAGAGGCCGCAGAGCGTCTGCAACGCTTTGGCCGAAATGCCATCCGCGAAGCGAAGCGCAAGCCCCTTCTGCTGCGCTTCCTGGCTAATTTCACGCACCTCATGGCTATTCTGTTGTGGATTGGCGGGGCAATTGCCCTTGTTGCCCAGATGCCACAATTAGGCATAGCGATTTGGCTGGTCAATCTCATCAATGGAGCCTTCAGCTTCTGGCAGGAATATCGTGCGGAAAAAGCCACGGAAGCATTGCGTCGCCTACTTCCCACTTACGCCCGCGTGCTGCGCGAGGGAGAAGAACAGCGTATCCCCGCTGAGGAACTGGTACCCGGCGATGTCCTGCTGCTCAGCGAGGGAGACCATATCTCTGCCGATGGCCGCCTGGTGCATCAGTCAGGACTGCAGATAGACCAATCCACCCTCACCGGAGAATCCCACCCGGTGCCCAAAACAAGTGAAGCGGTGTTGCAAGCAGACCTGGCACGCACGGAACTGCCGAACCTGGTTTTCGCCGGCACCAATGTGGCGGCTGGCACCGGCAAAGCGGTTGTCTTTGCCACCGCTATGGACACCGAGTTCGGCAAGATTGCACATTTTACCCAGGCATTGGCGGAAGAGCCGAGCCCGCTGCAGCAAGAAATGAGCAACGTTACGAAAATTGTCACGCTAGTAGCGGTGAGCGTTGGCTTGATCTTTTTCGTGCTGGCTGCCGCATTGGTGGGCATTAATCTGGCCGAGAGCTTTATCTTCTCCCTAGGGATGATTGTTGCCTTCGTCCCGGAGGGATTGCTGCCAACAGTAACCTTGGCTTTGGCGATGGGCACCCAGCGCATGGCGCGGCGCCACGCCTTAATCAAAAAACTTTCTGCTGTCGAGACCTTGGGCTGCACCAGTGTCATCTGTACTGACAAAACCGGCACGCTCACTCAAAATGAAATGACAGTGCGCGCTTTGTGGGTAGCCGGGCGCCAACTGACGGTAACCGGCGTTGGCTATGCTCCCAACGGACAAATTTTAGCGGGTGGACAGCCCATTTCTACCCCAGCAGATGGCGCTTTGCGGCAATTGCTCATCGCTGGAGCCCTGTGCACCACCGCTCGTTTGCTACCTCCCAACGGAAACTCTCCACGCTGGACCGTGCTGGGTGACCCCACCGAGGCTGCATTGCAGGTGTTGGCGCGAAAAGGCGGGGTGAATCTCGATGCGGAACTGCAACAAGCACCCTGCTTGTGCGAATTGCCCTTTGAGTCGCGTCGCAAACGCATGAGCATGGTGCGACGGAGGGGGAAATCACGTGTAGCATATGTCAAAGGCGCGCCCAAAGAGATGCTTGCTCTATGCACCCGCATTCAAATGGACGAACGGGAACTTCCTTTGGATGACGCCCTGCGTGCGCAGATCATAGCCGCCAATGACGAATTTGCTCGCCGCGGATTGCGCGTACTAGCCGTTGCAATGCGCCCGCTCGCCGAAGGAGCAACTTCCTCCGATTGCCCCCCGTCCCAATATACTGTCCAGGATGTTGAGCGCGATCTAACCTTCCTTGGATTGGTAGCCATGATGGACCCACCGCGGCCAGAAGTAGCAGAGGCTGTGGAGAAATGCCATCGTGCCGGCATCCGTGTGATCATGATCACCGGTGATTATGGCTTGACAGCAGAAAGCATTGCGCGCCGCATTGGCATCATCCGCACCAGCCATCCCCGCATTATCAGTGGGTCCGAGTTGGATGCTATGGATGACCAGGCATTGCAGAAAGCCTTGCAGGGCGAGGTCATCTTTGCCCGTGTAGCCCCTGAGCACAAGCTGCGCGTGGTCAATGTGCTGCAGAAAATGGGACACATTGTGGCTGTCACCGGCGACGGGGTGAACGATGCACCCGCCTTGAAGAAGGCGAATATCGGGGTGGCAATGGGCTTGGCGGGCACCGATGTTGCCAAAGAGGCGGCGGATATGATCCTCACCGATGACAATTTCGCTTCTATTGTCAATGCTATTGAAGAAGGGCGGGCCGTCTACGCCAACATCAAGAAATTCATTACGTATATCTTTACCAGCAATACTCCCGAAGCGGTGCCTTTTATCCTTTTTGCGCTGAGCCGCGCGCGTATCCCCTTGGCATTGAATGTGATGCAAATTCTCTCCATTGACCTGGGTACCGATATCGTGCCTGCACTAGCGCTGGGCGCTGAACCACCAGAGCCAGGGATTATGGACAAGCCGCCACGCAATTTGAAAGAACACGCCATTACTCCTGCATTGCTGACCCGCGCCTATGTTTGGTTGGGCCCAGTGCAAAGTTTGGCAACGATGGCCGCCTTTTACCTGCAATACTGGATGAATGGCTATTGGGGGCAATGGCTGGATCTGCCATCAAGCGGAGTTCTCTACCGTTCCGCAACAGCGATGGCGCTGGCGGCGGTTGTAACGACCCAAATCGGCAACTTATTCGCCCAACGCACAGAGCAGGCCTCTGCCCTTCGCCTGAATCCTTTCAATAACCGCCTGATCTGGATCGGCATTCTGACCGAACTTGCGGTTGTCAGCCTGATTATTTACACGCCGCCGCTTCAGGAAATCTTTGGCACTGCGGCTTTCCCCTTGCGTAATTGGCTGTTCTTGTTCGCCTGGACGCCTTCCTTGCTGCTCATGGACGAATTGCGCAAAGCACTGCTGCGCCGCAGGGAACATCGCAAGTCTGCTTAAACGCACAGAAGCGGAAAAGAATTGCTGTGATTCCTCGGAGGAGGTGAGCAATGAGAATCGTTATTGTAGGTTGTGGAAGGTTGGGTTCCGGCCTAGCGAAACTGCTCAGCCTGCAGGGCCATGCCGTAACCGTGGTGGACAGCGACCCTCTTGCCTTCGAACGCCTAGGCCCCGCATTCAAAGGTAAGACGGTAGTGGGCATTGGCTTCGACCGCGAGGTCTTGATTCAAGCCGGCATCGAACGCGCTGATTGCCTGGCGGCAGTAACGGCCAGCGATGACGCCAATATAGTGGCTGCTCGCCTTGCTAGCCAGGTATTCCATGTCCCCAAGGTTATTGCCCGCCTGTACGATCCACGCAAAGCGGAAATCTACCAGCGGCTAGGCTTGCAGACGATCTCTCCCGTCACCTGGGGCATCAACCGCATCGCTGACTTGCTCTGTCGTTCCCCCTTGGAAACCGTGCTAACCCTGGGCAGCGATGTGGATATTATTGAAGCAGAAATTCCATCCCTCCTGGTGGGCCGGACAGTGAAAGAAGTAACTATTCTGGGTGAAGTCCATATAGTGGCAATCACGCGCAGTGGCAAAACCTTTTTGCCCACGCAAGGCACGGTATTCCAAGCGGGAGACTTGGTTCACCTGGCAGCCCTCACGACATCTACCGAACGCGTCAAGGCACTGCTCGGATTGGAATAAGGAGGCAAGGCAAATGGTCATGATGGTGTTGATTGTAGGCGGGGGTAAAGTAGGAACACATCTGGCTTCCATGCTTCTGGCGGAGGGATACCGCGTCAAGGTCATCGAACTGCAACGGGAAGAGATCCCTCGATTGCAGCGTGATTTGCCAGCAGAAGTAGTGGTACGAGGCAACGGCACAGACCCCAACGTTCTGGAAGCGGCTGGGATTCGTCAGGCAGACGTAGTGGCTGCTGTAACAGGAGCGGATGAAACGAACCTGGTTATCGCCGGCCTAGCACGCTTCGAGTTTCATGTGCCACGGGTTATCGCCCGCGTGAACAACCCCAAGAATGCCTGGCTATTCATCCCAGAGATGGGAGTAGACGTCGCCTTGAATCAGGCTGACCTGATGGCGCACCTGATCGCTGAAGAGATGTCATTGGGCGATATGATGACCCTGCTCAAATTGCGCAAAGGACAGTACTCGCTGGTCGAAGAAAAAGTAGATCCTACTGCAATTGCGGCAGGCAAGGCATTGCGTGATCTACAACTACCTAGCGAATGCCAATTGGCGGCTATTATCCGCAAGGGACAGCTCCTCATCCCACATGGTGATACCGTGTTGCAGCCTGCTGACGAAGTACTGGCTGTTGTGCACGCCTCACAGGTAGCCCAATTGGCAGCCATCCTTGGCCCACAGACAGACACCTCACGCGATGCCCAAAAGCGATAAAGGAGGAACAGCATGTCTACAGGAGGAACAAGATTGATTGTTGACCAATGCCCGCAATGCGGGGGCAACCTGCCGCCCGGTGGCGAACAAATCATCTGCCCCTATTGCGGTTCCCGCTTGATCCGCCGTCATGTGGGTACACAGAGGGAAGCAGAGGGAACTCAGGAAGCCTTCGTTCAGGGAATGCATCTGAAGCTTCTATCTTGTGTAGACACACAAGGCATTGGCATGGAAGCATTCCGCATGCTCATCCCTAGCGGATGGGAATTTGCAGGGGGCGTGCACTGGCTGATGAATAATCCGGGCATGCCTGCGGTCATCGCCTTTCAGGTGCGCAACCCAGGGGGTGAAGAAGCTTTTGAGGTTTTTCCCTCTCTACCTTTCTACTGGACAAATAACCCTATGGTGCTGATGACTTTCCCTGTGGGTAGTTTCTACTTTGGAAACGAAGTCCGGCCTCCCATTGGTGCACAGCAAGCCTTGCGCGAGATCGTGCTTCCACGTTTCAGGGGCAATATGGCAAGCCTGCAAATTAGCCATGAAGAGCATTTGCCAGACCTAGCCCGTCAGTTGCAGGCAACTCGTCCCGAGGCGCCCAGCGCTCTGACCACGGCAGACGGTGCCAAAGCCCGCGTGCGCTATGCAAAAGGTGCCGAGACAATAGAGGAAGAATTTTTCTGCGTGGTTGAGTTCACCCGCGTCGTAACGCCAATGTTGATGGGTGCAATGGAAAACGTCTTCTGGCAGGCGAGCTACCTCTTCTCATTCCGCACTTTAGCCGGACGGCTGGATGACCTGGCTGACATCTTTCAAACTATGGCCGGCTCTTTCCGCCTGAACCCGCTATGGTACAGCCGCTATACTCAGGTCAGCCAATACCTGATTCAGAACCAAATCCAACAGATTCACAATATAGGGCAACTCAGCCGTATCATCAGCCAGACAAGCAACCAAATCAGCGATATGATGATGGAGTCGTACTACCAGCGTCAACAGGTATACGACCGCATTTCCAGCAGTTTTAGCCAGGCAATACGCGGGGTTGACGAATATCACGATCCGTTCAAGGAATATGGCGTAGAGCTGCCAGGTGGCTATCGGCATGCTTGGGCTAACAGTCTGGGTGAATACATCCTGACCGATGACCCAAACTTTAACCCAAACATAGGCTCGAACTTGAACTGGCAGCCAATGGAGCGGAAATAAGGGTACAGCCCTCTGCATATTGCAACCACGGGTAGATTTGCCGGGCAATTTTGTGCCGTATTATAATTTGCCAGGCTTTCCTGCTCTGTAGGGAAGCGCTTGCAGTATCGGGACCGCCCACAGGCTTGTGAGCTGTGCGGGTTTAGCCGCGCGCTTTACGAGCATAGACCGAGCGGATCATACTATCGAAAAAGGAGACTGCCATGAAATCGCCTACCAAATACCGCTGGTTCGTTGTTGCCACCTTCTTTGCCTTTATGCTGCTCCATCAATGTGACAAACTTCTCATCGGCCCCCTGACCACCCAGATCATGAACACGTTCCATATTAACGAAGCGCAGATGGGAGCAGTCGTTACTGGTGCGCTCATTGTCGGTGCCGTGCTATATCCCATCTGGGGCTATCTCTACGACCGCTATGCCCGCTCAAAACTGCTAGCATTGGCTTCATTTATCTGGGGTTCAACCACTTGGATCAGCGCTATCGCCCCTACATACGGGGCTTTCTTAGCCACCCGCGCCACAACAGGCATTGATGATTCCAGCTATCCTGGCCTGTACAGCCTCATCTCCGACTATTTTGGGCCAGAGATGCGGGGGAAAATTTACGGGCTATTGCAGATCGCCCAGCCCTTTGGTTATATGCTGGGCATGCTGTTAGGCTTGCTGCTCAGCAGTTCCCTGGGTTGGCGTGGCATTTACTACCTCACCGGTTCGCTCGGCATCCTGTTGTCCTTTGTGATCTTCTTTGGCGTTCGTGAAGCCCCGCGCGGCAAAGCCGAGCCTGAATTGCGCGACCTGGAACAAATAGGGATCTACCGCTTTGACCTGCAGACTGCCCTGGGCTTGTTCAAAAAGCGTAGCCTGGTGCTCTTGTTCATCCAAGGCTTCTTTGGCGTCTTCCCATGGAATGTCATCACCTATTGGTTCTTCCGCTACCTCGAAACGGAACGCGGCTACTCCAGCGCTGCCGTGTTCACGACTATGGCAACTGCCGTATTGGTCCTGTCCGCTGGCTACTTCGTAGGAGGAGCAGTGGGCGACTTTTTCTTCAAACGCACACCCCGTGGCAGGGCACTGGTAGCCATGACGGGTGTCCTGACCGGAGCAATCCTGTTAGTGGTTACTATGAGCATCCCGACCGGCAATCAAGGGCTGTTCTTAGTGCTGCTTTGCCTGACCGCACTGTTCATCCCCATCGCCTCACCTAATGTGGTTTCCACAGTCTATGACATCACTCTGCCCGAGGTACGCAGCACAGCACTGGCGGTGCAATACTTCATCGAATCAGCAGGGGCGGCCTTGGCTCCACTGATGGCTGGACTGATTGCTGTGCGTTCCTCTCTGCACAATGCCATTCTGAGCATCTGCGTCTCGACCTGGGTGCTCTGTGCCATCTTTTTCGCCGTCGTCGCTTACCTCGTACCACAAGATATCGCCACGTTGCGCAGCCTATTGCGCGAGCGAGCAGAGCATGAACGAGCGATGCGAGCAAAGGAATCACGTGGATAAGGGGAAACCGCACACACAGATAAGGAGTGCGAGTGCTACGTCTACATCGGCAGGATTGAACGAGAATTGCAGGAACTATGCTTAGGGGGGTCAGAGCTTTGGCTTCTTTTCGCCGCACAATGCTCTGACCCACCTCCCTGTAAGTGAACCAACAAGAAAGTGTCTGACCTCTTATCTCCGCGCGATGGGTCAGGGTATGGGTGCGAACTTCATGATGCGGTGATTGCCAGAATCAGTAATGTATATATACCCATCCCCATCCACCGCTATCCCAGACGGCACATTGAACGACCCACCATCACTCCCATACGCCCCCCACATCGCCAATACCCTACCACTCCCATCAAACTTCACCACCCGATGATACTCCGGTACCGTCACATACACATCCCCTCGCCCATCCACCGCCACATACGGCTTGTTCACCGGTAACTCACTCTCCCATCCCACCACCTGCCACTGCGTCACATAGTTGAAACCCGCATCAAACTTCTGCACCCGCTCATTCCATACATCCGCCACATACACATTCCCATCACGATCCACCGCTACCCCACACGGCTCTCTCATCTGCCCACTCAGCGACCCTCCGCCTCCCCATTGACCCAAAAACTCCCCTTCCACCGTATACTTCAGCACACGCTTGTTCCCCGTGTCGCTCACCAACAAGTTCCCTTCCACATCCACCTCAATGTCCCGCGGCCCATAAAACATATCCGCCGCACCCAACACCCCTCCAGTGTCCCCAAACACCCCCCACGACTTGATGTACCGCCCCTCACTATCAAACTTCTGTATCCGATGATTCCATGTGTCCGCTACATACACGTTCCCCGCCTTATCCACCGCTATCCCCCACGGCTCCTGAAACTCCCCAGGCCCATTCCCTTGCCGCCCCCAGCCACGCAAATACCGCCCTTCCCCATCAAATACCTGCACCCGATGGTTCCGCGTGTCCACCACGTACACATTCCCTTGCCCATCCACCGCAATCCCTTTGGGGTCGTTGAACTGGCCAGCGCCTGTGCCAAAACCTCCCCACGTCAGCACCGCCGATACCTGGATGCGCTTCTTCTCGTACTCATCCTCCGGCATCTCCAGCCCTGTCCCTGCTACCTCCGGCCCATAATCCCACAACTGTGCCGCGATGTCCTTGCGTACATAGAGGGCAAAACGGTGCACATAAGGCCATGAGGTTGTGGATTGTGGGTATTTGCGGGACCAGATGATGTCCCACCAGAACTTGCGTCTTTCCGGGTTTCTCAGATCATTCCATATTTTGGCAGGCGTGAGATCCGAGTACACATCCTGATTCGGCCACCAGATGAGCCGGTACTCCCGCCGTAAGTATTTTCCGGTGAGCTGTGTCCTCAGCTTGGACTCATTCTCAGGCCCGATGATGACCACTTGTGCATCACCGGATAAGCCGGTGTCCCCTGTGAAGAAAATGGCATTCCGGTAATCGCGCAAATACCAGACAAAGGGCCAACTGGATTCATTATCATAGGCTACCTTCAAATCCTTGTCGCCAGCGATACGGCTGGACATGGCATCCAATTCGCGCGTTACAGCGCCTGTGTCAGGAGTGGAATCCGCGTACATGAGGAACTCTGTAGGGTAATCCTGGTTGATGAAAGTAACCATCCAAGCAAAACGCACCGTAACGGCAGCCAACACGACAAAAACCAGTGCCAAGACAATCCGTCCCCACCCGCTCCAGCCCAGAGTGCGGCCAAAGCGATACAGCAAGGCTACCGTGATGCACAACAACAGCAGGGACAATAGCCAGCGCAGCGTTACCTCAAGTTGGGCAAGAGTCATGCCACTGAAGGGTCGAATAGGACCCGCGAAAGCGGACAGCAAAACGAGGAATGAGAAAAAGGCTACTGGCATCAACACTAACGCCTGCCCTGCTCCCTGTGCCAGCAACTTGCGCCAATCGGTGGATTCCCACACTTTACCGATGAACCATCCCCCCGCTAATCCCAGCGGCAAGACCAGGTGCATATTCTGCCAGGGCATCTTTTCACCAGCCCAGGTCCAGATAGCAAAATTGGTCAGCGTCCAATACAGGAGGAAGGGGACAAACGCCTCTGCTCCATCCCTTATTACGGCGCGCTCTGGCGCCTCCTCCCGTTTAGTCGCTCTGCGCCTGCGCCCAGCTTGCCCGGGTTCTAGAGGAGTAGCCCGCTGTCTACCCGCGATAACAACTGACCGTCTGCGGACCGCCCGGAAGTAGTACACAAGAGCGGCTCCTGTCAGCAAGGAAGGCAAAAATTCGTAAAGGGCATTTAGGAAAAAGAAATAGTACCAAGGTTGTCCGCCACGCCTTACCCCTTGTTGTGATAGCCAGTATCCCAGCATGCCAACCATGCCGGTGGCAATGCCTTGTGGATTGGTAAACAACGTCGTGTAAAAGACGATATAGATAATGTAGTAAATAGCAGCGCATACCAACCAGACCTTGCGCTTCCACCAGATACCAATAACCGCTGAAGTAACCAATAACAGTAGGACAACTGTGCCAGTGCGGACAATGCCAGTGGAACTATAATCCAAGGGGTTCCACTTGAATACGCTCACTATCACCGGCGCAAAGAGCGGTAAAGCAAGGGTTGCCAACAGCATGACAAGATCAAATGCAGGGAGCTCATCCAACGGACGCTGCGTGCGTTTCCATTCTAGCAGCAAATAAAGCACCAAAAAACTGCCGAAAATGGCGCCATAAATGAAGGCAATCGCTTTGCTTGCCATGGCTACAGCCAATGCGCCAGCAATAATGTACAGCCAGCGCTCCCTTCTGTCCGATAGGTAGTAGAAGAAACAGATCACCATGATTAGCTCGGCTACCATGAGCCAGATGTCATGGCGGAAGTAACGCCCACGGTACATCAACGTCGGCGAGATGGTGAGCAGGAACATGGCTGCGATGGCTCCTGCCCGGCCCAGCCAGCGGCGGAGCGGCCATACCAAAAGGACAAGGGCGATACTGAACAGCGCTGGCGCTATGCGCGTCGTAGTGTCATTCACGCCAAAGAGGAAGTACACAAAAGCCACCACATGGTAACCAAATGGCCCATGATAAACAGGATCGTGGCGATAGCCCTGTCCAGTAACCAGTTTCCAGGACTCCCAAGCATGGATGCTTTCATCGTGGCCAAAGGAGCGGTTATCCAGGTCCCAAAGGCGGGTAAAAACCAGAGCAGCCACGATCAGCAACAAAATCACCATTTGCCAGTTGATGCGCAAACTGGGGAATATCGCATTGTCCATCCCACCTACCGTTCTCTGTGGCATTTCTTCCATAAATCGAACGTACCTCCCAATGGAATCCTTCGACGATATGCGATGGCTCTAGCGTATGGGTGCGAACTTCATGATGCGGTGATTGCCAGAATCAGTAATGTATATATATCCATCCCCATCCACCGCTATCCCAGACGGCACATTGAACGACCCACCATCACTCCCATACACCCCCCACATCGCCAATACCCTACCACTCCCATCAAACTTCACCACCCGATGATACTCCGGTACCGTCACATACACATC
>Ga0315298_1009396_pt1 | contig 12105 bp, 11 predicted proteins | sample WHS_1_MG_FD_203077 | JGI IMG/M metagenome (GOLD analysis project Ga0315298, IMG submission 203077) | Extremophilic microbial mat communities from Washburn Hot Springs, YNP, Wyoming, USA - WHS_1_MG | ecosystem: Environmental > Aquatic > Thermal springs > Hot (42-90C) | place: USA: Wyoming... | reverse complement strand
ACTTAAACAATCAAGTCAATGCCATAGAATCGGTGAAAACGAAGGCTTTGCTAAAAACCCGCAATAAACACGGGAATTTTGCCAAATGAGTGCGTTTTACGCGGGTGGACGAGCTTAATACATACTTCTTGATTGAACCTAAACGTTCACCCCCGCATTAACCTGATATATCATTACGAGGATGGAAAACATCACCTCCTTATAAACGCTCCGCAACAAAAAAGAAATCAAAAAAAACAGTGGTCACATGCATTTGATAGACGGCCACGCCCATCTCGAGGACGTGCCAAACCTCGACCAAGAACTCGAACGCGCCAGAAAAAATGGTATAGCTGCCATCATCGCTGTCGGCTCAGATGAGAGGTCCAACGAAGCTGTTCTGGACATCTCAAAACTGCACGCCAATTTTGTCCTTCCCGCCCTAGGGCTGCACCCTTGGAACCTGCATGAGAACCTCGGCGACATGATTAAGTCCATCGAGACAAACCTAGAGGATTGCGTCGCCATTGGTGAGGTTGGACTGGACTTCAAATATCTGACCCCAAGAGAACTTCAGGTCAAAGCATTCAATCTTGTGCTTGACCTCGCGGTTCGTCACGATAAGCCGATTATAATACACTCTCGCTGGGCTTGGCGCGAAGCCCTTGAAATGGTCAGAAAAGCGGGGATCAAGCGCGCGGTGTTCCACTGGTACAGTGGCCCAACAGATATTTTGAGGGAAATTTTAACACACGAATACTATATTTCAGCCACGCCGGCGGTAGAGTACAGCGAGCCCCACAGGAAGGTGATCGGGCAGGTCCCGCTCGAGAGATTGCTGCTCGAAACTGACTCACCTGTGAAGTACCGGGGAGTGGCTTCCACCCCGAGCGACGTCCTCAAAACTCTGAGAGCTGTCGCACAACTCAAGAGAACCGATGAAGAAGAAATCGCCAGAACTACGTCTGAAAATGCCGTTAAACTCTTTGAACTGAAAAATTTAGTTTTCTAAAATAGAAAATCTTTTCCAATCTTAGCCGCTCTTTACCGCCTTTCTCAAAACTTTCACGGCTTTCTTGGCGATCTCGTCGGCTCGGCCGGGAGTCCTCGCCTCGGCCGTCACGCGCAGGTATGGCTCGGTCCCAGACGCCCTTACCAGCACCCAACCGTCCTCGAGTTTGAGCCTAATACCATCTATACTCGTGAACCCGATTATCTCGCTGAACTCCCTCCTCAACTTTTTCAATACCTCCTTCATCAACTTTGACTTCCGCTCGTCAGGGCAGGGGACTTTCTCTCTGACCAAGTAGTAATCCGGCAGCGGCTTGAGCAACTCTGACACCCTCCTGCCGGAGGAATTCATCAACTCCATGATTTTCAATGCACCCAGCAACCCATCCGGCGCCATGCTGAATTCCGGGAATATCAGGGCTCCGCAGGGCTCACCGCCAAATACTGCTTTTCTGCGCCTGATTTCGGCTGCGACGCTCACGTCGCCTACTTTCGTCCTAATAACCTTACCGCCACATCCACCTACAACCTCCTCAACAACATCGGATGCATCGACGGTAGTAACCACCGTGTCTCCTTTTCTAACAACATGATTTGCGGCAACAATCGCCAAGATCTCATCGCCTTGGGTTACCCTGCCACTTTCGTCGATGATGACGACCCTGTCGGCATCCCCGTCATGTGCAATCCCGAGATCGGCTTCAACCGATTTCACCACCCTGCATAGCTCGACCAAGTTCTCCGGGCTGGGCTCAAGCGGTCGACCTGGGAAAAAACCGTCGGGCTGTGAATTCAGAGATATCACCTTGCACCCGACCTCCCTGAGAAGTTCAGGAGCCACAACAGAGGCAGCCCCGTTCCCGCAATCAACTACAACTTTGTACTCACGGCACAGCTGAACAGCGCCGACAAGGGCATCAACATAATCCCGCAAAACATCTAACTCCTCCACACTCCTGATCTTGTTCCAAGCGACCTTACGCCATTTTTTTCTGAAATATGTCCTCTCAATTTTCCCCTCTAGAACGGTTGTATAAGCCATTCCGCTGGGGTCAAAGAACTTAATGCCGTTGTATTCTGGAGGATTGTGAGAGGCGGTTATCATTACGCCGGCTTTTGCCCTCAGCTTCCGTGCGGCAAAACTGACCACTGGAGTGGGCACGATCCCCAAGCGCTTGACATCGCACCCGCCTGAAAGCAGGCCGGAAATCAAACAACTCTCGAGCATGTCACTTGAAGTCCTCGGGTCTTTTCCAACCACAACAGAGCCCGAATTGCTCAAATGTGAAGCAAGCGACAACCCAAGATCCATGGCCAGCTGAGGGGTGATCTGCCCGCCTACAACTCCGCGCACGCCGGAGGTTCCGAAAAGCCCGTCCATGAAAACCTCCAAGAAAAGATAGATCTACGTGCTCTTAACTTCCCTGTGTCGTAACCGGGCCGCTCAGGACCTTGCTCTTGTAAACCTCAACCCTGCGGATAGGACAGTACTTCTTAGCCTCTTTGTAGATGTCTGCCGAGAGCTTCCCGAGCACCGCTTCCTGAACGAACTGGTCTAAGGTCCGCTCGGCCGCTCTGCTCTCCACGACCTTCCGCATGTCCTTGTGGATGAGGTCCAGCTTTGTGCTCTGCACCCGCCTGAGGGTGGTCACCATCGAGCTGACCCTCAGTTTATAGCCATCCTTCGTTGTCACCGTCGCGATGTCATCCACCTTACCCGCCCTTCGTCTGATCTGGCTCCGTATATAGTCCCGAGCCATCTCGTGCCCTATAAAGCTCGTCACGGCCTGCCTGCCCTTGACCTCTTTGACCTGGAAGTACAGCTTGATGTGCGACTTTGAGAAATCCTCTATCAGATCACCCAAAGTGGTCTCGAATACCCGCCCTTGCACCTGCGCGGGCTCTGTCGTCAGCGTTTCCCCTATCTTCTGACTTCCGAACATTGGAGGAGCAACTACTTCATACCACTCCTTCTCCCGCCAAGATTTCTTCATCACGCGCTTTTTCTCTTCCGCCATTACTCAACCACCTTCGAAACGGGCGGCAACGAGCCCACCCGCTTTCTCACTGGTTCAGGCCACTTCGACAGGTCGAAACCGTGCTGGGCGAGGAACCCCACGACCCAGCGGCTCGTCCCGAATCCGCAGCAGCCCGTCCAAACCTGCCGACCTTTGACCTCCTTTATTTTAAAGGTTTCCACGAACTTGGTTTTGTGGACATTGTAGGAGCCGATCTCCAGCCAGCTGTCATTATAGGGCAACGGCACCTCGATGTCGTATGTGGCCACCTTGCTGCTGTCGCTACCGTCCCCGATCGCACCCTCCCGCATGTAGAAGGGTGTCGCGACCAGAAGCCTCCACTCCAAGCCAAGTTCGTCCGCGACCCTCGTGCTCCGGTCGACCACTGAGTCCCTGATCAAAACAACATCCTCAGGTGAGCCGAGAAAGACAAACTCGATGCGCCTGAACTCCTGCGTCCTGAGCAGTCCCTCCACACCACCTCCCTCCCACCTGTAAGTCCAGCCGCTGCGGTCGAACTGCTTCACGGGAAGATCCTCAAGCCTGATGTGGCAGGAGGCGAAGCTCTCGTAAAACGGCTCACACTGTGCAGGAGCCAAGACATACGCGGGCTCCTTTATGATCTCCCTGAGCTCCTTCACGGGGAGGCGCTTGGTGAGCTTGAGCTTCTGCTTGAAATCCTTAAATGCCTCAGGCTCCCTGGGCGGTGGCGAAACATAATACATCCCCTCGGGCACCCCATCGAGGTAGCCCGGCATCCTCTGCATGACCTCAAGGGGTATGAGTTTGGGCAGCATGACCTCCTCAAATTTCAACGGGCGGGCCACCTTCTCTATTATAATATCCTCAATCGCTCGGAGCAGCTTTGTGTAAGGCTCTTCATAGATCCATTGGCCGCGGCCGGGAAAATCCCTGATCCAGCCCAGTTTCTTGGCGACATCGAACGGGTTCTCCTTAAAATGATGAGGAAGCCTTGGACCCTGCCTGACGACCCTCGGCTCAGCGACCTTTGCGGGGACCCGAGATGTAATTTCCTCCACCATCGAAACGAGCCTGTCAACAATTCTGCCCTTCAAATGAGCCTCCGTAAGTTCCTTCATACGGATCTCGACCAGAGATTCCCCAATAGCCACCTCGTACGGCAATTTTCTGAGTTCGGCCATCGCCTCGCCCGAAACCTCGGCGATCGGCAGGATCACCCTATACTCACTGGCAACCAGGCCCCTGATGCCCAACTTGTGCTTTTTGCCCAGCTCCATGGCTAAAAGCTTCGTTAGCCTGAGAAGAGCGTCGTGTGCCCTGACATAGCGGCCTGACTCCAGCTCTATCTCCAGCTCCTTTCCGACCGACCTCCACCTTAGAATCCTCGCGGCCTCCGACTCCTTGCCCTTGGGCGCTCCTCTGCTGAGGATGGGCCCCGCCTTCTGCATGATTGCGCCTATGTCCGCATCCGCCTTCTTGATCTCACCGCTGAACGTAAGCCTAGCTTTCAGTTCAAACTTCACTCTATCGCCAAAAACCAAGTTAATCGCCAGCTATGAAAAGCTTGCCCTCAGGCAATCAAGTGCCCCAAGCAAAAAATATATGGGAGTTATGAAGAAAAAATCTCAAAATAAACCGAGAACGGTAATGCCTGAGAATCGTTTGGTAATCGAATTAGCCAGAGCGGCAACTACGGAGGAAAAGGTCGAGGCTCTGGCCGGGGAAGCTTCTTTTTTAGCTGTTCTCAACGAATCCAGAAAACAAAAACTATACCAAGTGATGATGGCCTCGGATGAGCATTATCGCGCTTTAGTAGGAGGGTTTAAGGGACTCGAAGAACTGAAGGAGAAAATCAAGGGAAGCTTTCTTAACACGCCGCCTTTCCAATTAAAAGCGGAGAAGGACATGAATGTTCTGATAAACCAGCAGCTTGGAAAAAGCATGAAAATATACTATGAAAACCTTCTAAAGATGCTCGAGCGGCTGGGCAACAAAACGAGAATCAAAATAGAGGGGATAACAATAACCCCAAACAAGGCAAAATCCCTCATTAAAAAACTCATAGCGGCTGAAAAGGGACATATATTAACGGCAGAGGAAATTATTCGCTCTTTTGGGACGTCCATTTAGAAAATAACTTCATGAGATGCGGGGACAAATTCTCAAGAACGACCTGAGGTCTAGAAGAAACGACTTACTATTCAAGACTTACAGGGGTTCCCAGTTCACAAGGTCAATCCTTAGAAAACTGAGCGTTGCGAACGCCTTGGGAAGTGCATCGTGTACTATAATAATTGCACTTAATGGGTGAGTTCCCTGAAATACACCTCCGCCGGAAATTTATAGTCTAAGGCCTGGTGTGGCCTTTGGTAATTGCAATACTGAATGAATGACCCGAGCGTCTTGTACCTACATGCTTCCTCCTCGTAAGTTCGATGGAACCTCTCGACTTTGCCTATTGTCGGCGACCTCGCTTGCTCGCCACGATGTGTTGCACGCCAAGCTACCTCAGCGTCCGGGTGAACTCGCTCTCGCCGCGCTCCCTGCCCCTCTTGTCGGCGCAGTAGAACTGTGTCCCTTGGTCGGCCAGCACCTGCTCGGGAAACCCGTACTTCTTAGTGCACCTCTCGAACAGTCTCAGGGCGAACTCGGTCGTGGCTTCTTGCTCAATCTTGGCCCCGGGAATGAACCTCGAGTGGTCGTCGAGGAAAGTGAGCATCCACTCGTCATCCGTGAGCTTGAAATCAGCCTGCCAGAGGCTGTTTGAGTGCATTCTTTCGAACCTTTGCTTCCCCCAAGTCTTCCTGATGAAGTCTATCAGCTGGTTCACACCTTCCTCGACGAGGATGCGGTAGATCAGATTGTGGCATATCGGTTGGATCCCGTCAGGCCCCATTTTTCTGATGTAGCGCTCGATCCTGCCCGGACCCCAATTGTACTTTTCCCTCTGCATGAGCACGAACTTTTTAGTCCGATCGTCCACTGCCATTTTGACCCTCGTGGCCTTGTTCTCCATCTCATCTTTGCTACAACCATCGTATTTTTTATCCAGTGATATGCCGTCCGTTCCGGAATTTGCAGGTGCGTGGCTATCCTGTCACCACTCCAGCCTTGGTCGTGTCTCAGTATGCACCTCCTTCTCATCTTGGCTACATCTCTACCTTCCCTCGTGGTTTCACCTCAACTAAACTGAAGGATTCTTCAAAAAAGTGCAACTGATCGAGGATACTACAAACCCCGCCATCACCAAAATACTTATAAAGAAGGGTTTTCAAAATAAAAATGAGATGGCATGAAAATTAAAAATATAATTCTAGTAATTAGTTTCGTAGCGGTATTCATTATTGGGATCTTCTTAGGGCCTTTAATAATTAAACCAAGCCAAGGATATAAACATCTGAATTATACTCATGATTGGGTAATAGAGGGACCAACCGCGCCAATGGTTTTAGCTAGAGACAAGGGGTTTTTCGAAGAACAGGGGGTAACTGTTACAATAGATAGAGGATACGGAGCTGCAGATAGCATTAAGAAAGTAGCAGCGGGGGTTTATGATGTTGGATACGCTAGCTTCGATGCGTTGGTCAAATTCTTGGCAACCCAACCAGGACAAGTAATAGGTGTATACATGACTATGAATGTTGCTCCGTACAATGTATTTGTGATAAAAGGCAGGGGAATTGATAATCCCAAAGACTTGGAAGGCAGAAAGGTTGCCTACGGTGCTGGCGAAGCAACTTATGAAATGTTTCCGGTCTTCTGCGAACGATATGGCGTGGATAAAGACAAAATTAATTGGATACCTGTCGAATTTGCCGCAAGAGGTTCCATGCTAAAAGCCGGAGAACTTGATGCTATACTTCAGTACACATGGACGGGGTACAATACATTAACAGGAGTGGGTGTACCAGAGGAAGATATAGAACATTGGCTGTATGATACTGAACTGCTGTTTGGCAATGTGGTAATCGTCAATAAAAACTACATGGATAAAAATCCAGATGCAGTTAACGCCTTTTTAAGAGCCTACAACAAAGCGATCAAATATGTTAACGAACACCGCGATGAAGCTATAGAAACGCTGTATAAATATTACCCAATTATCAATAAAGATATTGAAAGACGCTCTTTGAATATTTTCTTGGACACGCATGTATTCACGCCTTATTCTTCTGAACATGGGTTAGGTTATGCAGATTCTAACAGAATCAACGCAGTTTGCACAAAGTTATCTGAGATACTTGGAATCACCAAAGTAAGCTCAGAAGTAGTATTCACGGATCAATTTTTGCCGCCATTCGATGAAAGAAAGACTACTTAAATTTTCAGTTTACCGCTAGCTTACACGAGAACTCAGCCAGTGAGTGTCAAGAACCACAGGTCAAAGACCGGTGGAATTCTTTACGTTATTAAAGTTTTGTCAGCAATTTTCCAAACCCTAGAACTGGACCTTTAACATCTGCCAATTTCAACAGTGCCCACATCAAAGCCTGATTGCTTGATATAACCGGTTTTCCCAAGTCCTTCTCTAAAATGTCTAAAATTTCTACTGTTCGGAACCCAGTACAACTTATAAAAATTCCATCCGCCCCTGGGCGGTCTACCCTTCTCGCCTGCCTGTATGCTATATCTGGCGTAAGGTTAGTTATCTTATCTATATCTAGGCCCAAACCACCGATATGTAAAACAACAAACCCGCTCTCCTCCAGAAACTTTTTCTCGAGTTGATTCACCCAATCAGTATAAGGAGTGGCTACACAAGGTTTTCTGATATCCATTTCCCTAAGGGCTTGAACTACTGCAGTGGCCACTGTAGTACAAGGTTTGTTACTCACTCTCTGCATTCGTTTAATAATCTCCTGATCATAGCCGAGTCCTCTATATAAACTACCGCTGGTGCAACCGAACCCAATAACATCGGCTTCTCTTAGCTCATTAGCCGCCCTCGAAACCTCTTCAAACATCCTATCAAAATGCTCAGGCGTTGATCCACCTGGTGTTAGCCTTGAAAAATGTACCGAAACGCCCTCAGGTACCATTTTATAACATTCTGGTTCCAAGGTGAAGTTGCTCCCTGGTACGATAACCCCGACCCTTGCTCTCCATCCGATCAAAACAACCCCACCTTATTTCTATGTTGCAGGCTTTAAAATTAGTGAACCATAAAAGAGTAGGAGCTATGTAAAACCAAAAACCCATACGGACAACTATTTAAGAAAAATGTGCCAAATTCTCCGCTTAGATCAGCATATACAAACACGTTCTAAAACAATCTTTAGCTTGTCAAAAAATGAATCCAAAAACAAACGTACTCCCTTACCCATAATCCTCGCGCCTTTCAAGAATGAATCTTGCAGAGCCCTTAAAAGCGTATATCGATTCGGTCGTGGAATCAACTAGTCTTGAAACCCCGGGTGAAAGCTAAATTGTTTTCTGAAATCGTTTGGCTTGGGACCCAACGTATCCTTCACAGTTTGGGGTGTTGTGCGTTAGATTGCGGTTTAGGGGCATTAAAACCTTTACAAGATTTGAAGCCCAATTTGAAGATTGGTATACTTTTCCCAGCAATAAACGCGGCCCTTTTGGGATAATGTTTAAATAATCTAGCATCATTTTTATTTGAAAACATGATTGAGATCAAAAATCTTTCGTTTAGCTATATCACGCGTGAGGGTTTATTCCGGAGAACCAAGGTTGACGTCTTGCGAAACATTAATCTGAAAATTAAAAAAAATGATTTTGTAAGTATCATCGGGCCATCCGGATGTGGAAAATCCACCCTTTTTAGGTTAATCGCAGGGCTTGAGAAACCTATAACGGGCGAAATTAGAATCAATGGCAAAGAGCTGGAACAAGCCGAATACGATATTGGCCTTGCTGCGCAAAATCCAATTTTACTGCCATGGAGAACGAATTTAAACAACATCCTTCTTGTCCCTGAAGTTGCAGACAATGGAGGGAGAAAGCACCGCTTGAAGGAATACGAAAAAACGGCGAAAGAACTCCTAAAAACTGTGGGTCTAGAGGGTTTTTTCGACAGGCGCCCATATGAACTTTCGGGTGGGATGCAGCAGAGGGTAAACCTTTGTAGGGCCCTTATACTTATGCCGAGACTTTTGCTTCTTGATGAACCCTTTGGGGCGCTGGATGAGTTCACTAGGGAGGAACTTTGGCTAGTTTTAGAAAGATTGTGGCTAAAGTATTCTCCCACCATTGTACTGGTGACCCACCACATTGACGAAGCCATTTTTCTTTCAAACAAAGTTTATATTTTATCATCCAGACCAGCCACTGTCATCCATGAGGAACCCATCAATTTTTCGCGGCCTCGAAAACCAGCTTTGCGTTATACTCCAGTGTTCGTTAAGAAAGCTGGCAAAATCAAAGAGTTAATAGTGAAGGAAAGACCATGTGCCAAAGAGGGAGCTGCAAATGTCAAAAGCTTGCATTGAGAACATGGAAAAACAGACGGTAATTAGTTGGTTATTAGATTCGATAAAAGCAAATATTGCGCCAATAGCGATTATTTTAGGATTTATTGGTGTTTGGCAAATAGTTACAATAGTATTTGATATACCAACTTATTTGCTCCCCAGCCCTACAAGAGTTCTCACCGCCATAGCAAACAATTCCGTCCTCTTGTATAACGAAACTATTTTCACCCTAGAAACTGTGCTAATCGGTTTTGGGCTAGCGGTGGCAATAGGAATAGGCTTGGGTCTTTTAATTGGCTATTCTCCATTCATTTACAAATCACTTTCTCCACTAATTGTCACAATAAACGCCATACCAAAAGTAGCTCTGATTCCTATACTGATGATTTGGCTTGGGCTTAACGTGACAACTAATTTAGTTACAATTTTTCTCGTTTCCTTTTTCCCTGTAATGATGAACACTTATACAGGTCTTGCAACAATCGAAAAAGAAACAAAAGATTTCTTTAAGGTAATTAAAGCGTCCAGAACTGATCTATTTTTTAAAGCAGGCATACCAAGAGCAATTCCCTATATTTTGGCCTCTTTTAAGGTTGCCATTACACTGGCCATCGTGGGTGCTATACTTGCGGAAACGCTTTTCGGAACAAGAGGAATAGGATATATCGTTTTATTTGCAACCAAAGATTATCGAACCGATCTTGCGATTGGTGCCCTGATAATAATTGCTCTCTGCGGCGTGGCTCTTTTTGGGCTGTTTTCAGCGCTCGAAAAAAGACTGTGTCCGTGGGCTTATCGTTGATTTGTTTTTCGTTCTCATCCAGTTTTCCTTGTATGTCAACTTAATCTCCGCAGCAATTTTAAATGATAACCAACTTCAAGGGGATCCATCTAATGATAAAACACAGTACCAACGGTGGTACTGCGATTGAACCTGCCAAAAAAATAATCCAAGACGCGCATATAAATAGTCGTTTCGCCCACCCTCCGGTTGACTACCGCGAGCTACCTGAAGAAATCTCCTCTTCAGCCCACAAAAGCTGTTATGAGAAAGTTATTTTACGCCCGTCGGCATAAACATCGATAGGCAAAGACGTTGGGTTAAAATTTCAAAAACTTAAATTCAGAGTCCTGAAACAAACATCTAAGTTTTAACTTGGGTCGCGACCCTTTTGCCAAAGTCCACAGCCTTGGACAGATCCTCATCAGAAACCGGGCCTCTCATCCCTCCGGCCCTTACGGACAGGCTTGGAGTTAGCAGTTTAGACCCGGGGATTTTCTCAACAATTGTCTTCTCCAGCTTCTTCACCGCTTTTTTGAAGTCTCTGCCCAGATAAGTGTCAAACGCTGCCAATGATTTGCCCTTCAGGCTGAGCCTCCCCAAATCATCAACGAACTTCTTAGCACCCCTCGTTGGCCCACCGATGTGATTGGGTGAACCAATCAAGATCGCGTCATATTCCAGAACCTTGCTGAGGTCACCCTGCTTTATTTCACCCAGGACCGGCTCCACGCCTTTGACCTTTTTCATGCCCTCCATAATTTTCTCGGCCACCAGCTTGGTGTTGCCGTATTTTGACTCATAGGCGACCAATATCTTAACCAAACCAGCCACCTGGATTAATTTTTTGTTCTTCTTTTTAAATAACCGTGCCGAAGTGTTTGGACATTTCCTCAAAATCTGGACGGCAAAAAGCACTTGGATTTAAGGGCTGTCTCCTTCAGATAAAGTCCTTCAGGAAGAACTTTCCCTCCCCCATCGGCACCGCCCTCTCGAACATGGCCCTCTCCTTCTCACGGAGCTTTGATGGCCTCGTCGCGTTTATCCCGACCCTGTTGCCCACCCGGTAGTGCCCGCCGCTGGGCAGTTCCATCAAGACCGGTTGCGCAATGTCCAAATTCTCAGCCGTGCCCGCCGCCGGAACGACTATGATATCCTTTGCTGGGTCAACTCTGGTCCCCAGAGACCAGATAATTTCCCGCGGGTCATAGATGTCAACGTCCTCGTCGACCACGATTATCACCTTGGGGTAATGATAGGAGCTAGACATCGCCGCCAGTATCACGCTCCTCGGCTCGGTGTCGAATCGCGGAACCATCTTAACAATAATCACAAATTCACCGCCCCAAGCCGGAGCATAGACGTCCTTTACATCCGCAAATCCGCCAACCTTTCTCATCTCGGTATACAGCTGTGCCTCCATGGGAAGGGTAGAAAGCGCCTGATGGTCGGTGAATCTGATCGACTGAATGTGCCGGTAAATAGCGTCCTCCCTCATGGTGATCGCCTTGACCTTGAACATCGGCAGCATGTTCTTGCCGAGCACCTCCCTCGAGTACCCCGTGTACTCCGCGAAGGGCCCTTCCTCAACTCTCACCTTCGGCGGTATTTCTCCCTCGATGACAATTTCGGCGCTCGCCGGCACTTCCATATCTATTGTCTCGCACTTCACGAGTTCCACAGGCTCGCCCAGCATCGGCTCAACGAATCCAAACTCGTCGAGCGGGTACTCGGTGCTGTAGTTCGTCGCTATCTCGTAGGCCGGGTGCATCCCGATGGCGACAGCCATCGGCATCGGCTTGTTCTCCTTTTCATATTTTTGATAATTCATCCACGTGTGCATCGGCGACATCTGACAACCGGTGTGATTCCTGCTCATGACCTGCAACCGCAGACAAGC
>Ga0315298_1009394_pt1 | contig 12108 bp, 12 predicted proteins | sample WHS_1_MG_FD_203077 | JGI IMG/M metagenome (GOLD analysis project Ga0315298, IMG submission 203077) | Extremophilic microbial mat communities from Washburn Hot Springs, YNP, Wyoming, USA - WHS_1_MG | ecosystem: Environmental > Aquatic > Thermal springs > Hot (42-90C) | place: USA: Wyoming... | reverse complement strand
ACCTCCCTCACCATACGCCTGAGCGTCTCCGTTCTTCGGAGTCTTCGGCCGCGATATTCAGGAAAGTGCATAGGAACTCCAATGATTTGTGCATAAGATGTTACATGATATAATGCGCCATCGAGGCCATGTCAACGCGGGGGCGGCTGCCTTCGCGCAATCGACGTCGTCGATTCAACTGGCGCGCATCACACTTCAGACATGCCGCAGAGAGGGCGAGTGGAAACATCACCCATCAGGTTGAAAAAGAGAGCCGACCGACGCCTGCGCGAAGGTCATTGCTGGATTTTCTCCAATGAAATAGCCGATCCTCCGATATCCGACCTTGAACCCGGGGCGCTTTACACCGTATCAGACTGGCAGGGGGAATTTTTGGGAATCGGTTACGCAAATCCCCGCAGCCTCATCGCGTGCAGGATCTTGGCCAGGAAAAAGACCGAGATAGACGGCGATTTTTTTCGCTGCCGCATCAATAAGGCGGCGGCATGGAGAAAAGCAGTCCTTGGAGATGCAGCATGTTGTCGCATGGTGTTCAGCGAGTCTGACGGTTTGCCTGGTTTGATTGTGGATCGCTACGGCGGTCACTTTGTGTGCCAAAGTTTCACGGCCGGAATGGACAGGTTCATAGTTCCCATTGCCGACGTGATCGCGTCCGAGTTTCATCCTGCAGGTATTTATTTCCGCAACGATTCTCCTTATCGGCTTCTCGAAGGACTGCCTCTCGAGAAACGGCTCGTCTATGGAGAGATCTCAGATTCAGTGATGATGGCGTCCGGCGGCTTGCAACTCAGAGTTGACATCGTCGAAGGCCAAAAGACTGGGGCATTCCTTGACCAAGAATGGAACCGTTGTGTGATGACCCATTATGTGTTCGATGGCGCGCACGTGCTCGATCTGTTTTCATACACGGGGGCTTGGGCGCTGCACGCCCTGGCTGCAGGGGCCGGCGCGGCCACGGCCGTGGATACCTCAAAACACGCCTTAAACCTGGCGCAGGAGAATGCTGAACGCAATCACCTCGCCCAGGCGCTGACCTGCGTCCGTGAACCTGCCGTGGATTTTCTAAAAAAACAGAAAAAGCATTGGGATGTGATCGTGCTCGATCCCCCCGCTTTCGTGAAAAGCCGGAGGGACCTCGAGGAGGGTGTGAAGGGATATATCGATGTCAACCGGCGAGCGTTATCGAGGCTGAGACCAGGAGGAATTCTGGTCACGTGTTCCTGTTCCCAACATATCGATATGCCGACGTTCGAGCGCATCATACTGACCGCGGGAAAACAAGCTGGAAAAAGTTTGAGGCTGTTGGAGAGTAGAGGACAGGGGCCGGACCATCCCGTGCTCATGTGTATGCCTGAAACACGTTATCTCAAGGTTTTGGTGCTCCAGGCGACTTAACCAGTTCTCCAAGGCCGCCTACTCGACATAGGCCTCACTGCTCGATTGATGTGCGCGGATTGCTGCGTCGCCTTCTGGTCCTCGCCATGACAAAAGGGTCATTGGCGGCAAAACGAAGCAACCCATGGTAACATTTGAGGAAGACTGCAAGTGACGGCATGCGCCGCCTAAGGGACCCGCTCGCGCAATACCGCGTCAACAACTTTACACACCTCCACAGTCCTCGCCACGTCATGCACACGCACGATTGAAGCCCCTCTCATGATGGAGGCTGCAATCGCGCCTAATGTTGCCGTGTCTCGCAACTCGGCGACAGGCTGGTCGATTATTTTGCCCAGGAACGACTTGCGCGACGGACCGGAAAGGATCGGCTTGCCGAGCTGCAGGAAAACATTCATACGGTTGATGAGTACCAGATTCTGATCAAACGTCTTGCCAAACCCAATACCAGGGTCAATGATGATGTCGTCTGGCGGTATGCCCTTTCGATGGGCAACTTCTATTCTTTCCTCAAGGAATCGATAAATATCATCGGGAAAGGCATCGTAATGAATTTCCTGCTGCATGGTTTTAGGACGGCCCAGCATGTGCATGATAACGATTGCAGCTCCTGCGTCGCGAGCGACATCGAGGGAAGCGGGATCGTCTCGGAAGCCTGTGATGTCATTCACCATGGTTGCCCCCGCCTCGACGGCGGCCGCCGCGACCTCGCTGCGCCGCGTATCAATAGACACCACTGCGTCAGGGTTGGCCCGGCAAATGCCCTTCACCACGGGGATTGCCCTGCGTAGTTCTTCTTCAGCATCCACCGGGGATGAACCGGGGCGAGTGGACTCGCCTCCCACATCGATGATGTCTGCGCCATGTTTGATCATTTGCAGAGCCGCCACGACTGCGACGTCAGGGTCGAGGAATTTTCCTCCGTCCGAAAAAGAATCCGGGGTCGTGTTGATTACCCCCATGACAAGGGTTCTGGTCCGTCGGCGCAGGATTTCTGCAGCTTTGGTGGCGTGAAATGGCGGCATGTCCAAAAACCTCTCATGTTGCTTCTCGAAATTTCTGTCGGTATGAGATGCGCGGCGGCCCGACCATGATGACTTTCAATCTCTGTACCACGGTGGACGCCTTATCGATGAGTATCGTCCAAGTATTCGATTTGCCATGCCGGACTCGATCCAGCATTCCGGAAACTGACGTTGAAGGCGCCAACGGAGTCGATGATGCGGCCCCTAGCGCCGAAGGAAATTTCCTAAACCGTTATATCTGCCCCTGGTTTTGCGCAGACAATGAGAACCGCCGTACAAGGCGCGCCCCCGCGAGCTTCTCTTGATTCATGCTTTTTCGGGATTCGCGCTGCTGGTTGCCGGCTCTACAATGGGGATCCCTGCACCGCCTGACTGCCCACTTGCGGCCGGCGTATCGCCTGGCTTCTTCTCAGACGCCACTCGATCAGGCAAAGCTGTCCCTTCGATGAGGGCGTTAATTTCGGAGGCGTCAAGGGTTTCCCTCTCGAGAAGCGCTTCGGCTATGCGCTGGACGGTTTCCCTGTTTTGTTCAATGATCTCGCGGGCCTTTTTGTAGTTTTCCAAGACGATATTCTTGATTTCACGATCGATATCCATCGCGGTCTGTTCGGAGTAATCTCTATGCCGGGCAAATTCTTTTCCCAGGAATATCTGTTCTTCTTTTTGCCCGAAGGTCAGGGGTCCCATCTGCTCGCTCATCCCCCACTCGCACACCATTTTCCGCGCCAATTCGGTAGCCCTTTGGATATCGTTTCCCGCGCCGGTGGTCATGTGGCCAAGGAATATTTCCTCTGCAGCCCTTCCGCCCATCAGGACGGCAATTTGAGCAACAAGATAATCCTTGGAATAGGTGTGTCGATCGTCCAGCGGCAACTGCTGGGTGACGCCCAGGGCCCTGCCCCTTGGGATGATAGTGACCTTGTGGACAGGGTCCGTCCCGGGGATGACCCTGGCGACGAAGGCATGACCCGCCTCGTGAAAAGCGGTGTTGCGGCGCTCCTCGAGGCTGATCACAAGGCTGCGGCGCTCGCCGCCCATAAGGACTTTATCCTTTGCAAACTCGAAGTCCTGCATATCGATTTCGTTTTTGTTATGCCGCGCAGCGTTAAGAGCAGCCTCGTTGACCAGGTTGGCAAGATCCGCCCCAGAAAAGCCAGGGGTTCCACGACTGATGGTCTCCAGATCGACATCCATGGCCAAAGGAACTTTTCGCGTGTGCACTTTGAGGATTGCCGTGCGGCCACGGATATCAGGAGGCGGCACGATCACCTGCCTATCGAATCGACCAGGCCGGAGGAGCGCAGGATCGAGCACATCTGGTCTGTTGGTGGCGCTGATGAGTATTACCCCCTCGTTGGTTTCGAACCCGTCCATCTCCACCAGCAGTTGATTGAGGGTTTGCTCTCTTTCGTCGTGACCTCCGCCCAACCCGGCGCCCCGGTGTCGGCCTACTGCGTCTATTTCATCGATGAATATGATGCAGGGGGCGTGTTTTTTCCCCTGGATAAAGAGGTCTCGTACGCGAGAAGCGCCTACGCCGACGAACATTTCGACGAAGTCGGACCCGGAGATGGAAAAGAACGGGACGGAGGCCTCCCCCGCCACGGCCTTGGCCAACAAGGTCTTGCCTGTTCCCGGGCTCCCCATCAATAAGACGCCCTTCGGGATTTTCCCACCCAACCGAGTGAATTTTTTGGGGTCTCTCAGGAATTCGATAACTTCTTCCAGCTCTTCTTTGGCCTCTTCCACGCCGGCGACATCCTGGAATGTCACTTTGTTTTGAGACTCAGAAATGAGCCTCGCTCTGCTCTTGCCGAAGCTCATGGCCTTGCCGCCGCCAGCCTGCATCTGTCTCATGAAGAATACGAATATGGCCACGAGAAAGATCATTGGGAGCCAAGAAATGAGCGCCGTCAGGTACCAGGGATTCTCGTCCTCAGGCAGGACTTGGATATCGACCTTGTGTTTCATGAGAGAGGCAACGAGTTCAGGGTCTTGGGGGGCAAGCGTACGAAACGCCCCCGTGCCATCCACGTACGTGCCTTTTATTCGATTGCCCTGGAGGGCCACAGATTTGATCGCCCCTTGTTCAACCTCCTGCCGAAATTGGCTATAACTTATTTCTCGGTGAGGCGCCTTAGTCTGGTTAAAAAGGTGGAAGAGGAAAATCATGACCAGGCATATGGCAAGCCATAGTCCTAAGTTCTTGTAAATGCCGTTCAAAAAAGACTCCCTTTTCACGCTGAGGGGCTTCAGAATCGCCTGCGAGCTGACACGCCGAAACCGTTTACACGTTGCACTTTTCTTATATGTAAAATGGGTTATATTTGTTTCGTTGTCAAGTTCACAAGGGTTGCAGTGGCATTTTTGTGGAGAGCCATCGCGGGAACTTTTGTAACGGTTCTCGAAAGTAGACGCGTATTCGACAAGGGCTTGACAAAGGGATTTACATAAGCTGAGATTGCTGCCTCGCCTTCGGCCCCTTGCAATGGGGAAAAGCCCCACGCCTGTCATTGCATGCGAAGCGAAGCAGTCTCGCGTCAAATTGCGGGAATGACTATAGTCGCTCGCCGCTGCATCGATTATAAAGTGAGAAGATGGCGCTGGAAAAGCTTCAATTGATCTTGAGAGACGCAGGAGTTGCGTCGCGCAGAGGAGCAGAAGAGCTCATTCGGCAAGGCCGCGTGACCGTCAACGGCGAGCGCGTATATGAACCGTTCGTCAAAGCGGATGCGTCAAGGGATCACATTAAGGTCGATGGCCGGCTATTGTTCTGCGCGGACTCTAAAAAGTATTACTATATTTTCAACAAGCCGAGGTACGTCGTGTCAACCATGAGCGACCCGCAAGGTCGCCCGTGTATTGGGGACGTCATAAAGAATATGCCGAAACATGTGTTCAGCGTGGGGCGGCTGGACTTCGACGCCGAGGGATTGATGCTCTTGACAAATGACGGCCTGATAGCCCAGCCCATGAGCCATCCTTCCTTCCGCATCCCTCGCGTGTACTTGGTGAAGATAAAGGGCGCGCCGCATGACCAGAAACTTGCACTCATCCGCCCCGGTCTTGGGTTGGGCGATGGTGAGCGTCTGGGGAATGTTCAGTGGCAGGTGGTGCGGAAGCAGGCGACCTCGACATGGATGAGAATTGTCTTGTTCGAGGGCAAGAAAAACGAGATTAAGAGGATTTTTTTTCGCATCGGTCACCCGGCTCGAAAGATAAGGCGCATAGGGTTTGGTCCCCTTGCCCTTGGCGACCTGCCAGTTGGCGCGTGGCGCGAGCTTACCGAGCGTGAAAAGCAGAGACTGCTGGCCGAATTGAATTGCGTGAGGGAGAAACCGCGTCTCTCGCCTCGGGGCGCCGGAAAAGGGATCGACCGGAAAATAACGCCCCGTTAAGAACTCGTATTGGTAACCGATATATTCCTGAAATTCACCGCAGCAGGGGCGCCCCACCCGTTGCCGCTCCAATTGCTCAATCCCACAAAATATGGCGGGAAGAGCGATCCCTTGGTATCGGTATAGTTGAAGACCTGCACCCCATCGACGCTTACACTAATAGTGACTGCCGATCTTTCTCCTTGAGTCTGCACCTGGACGTCTATGCTGTGCCATTGGTCGTAGAGTCCACCTGTGCCTTCCTGAGTGCTGCTTGTCCAAGAACTGAAGGCATTTTGCAGGGATGCGTCTTGGAAGCCCTTGGATTGTAGGCTGATTCCGGGATTGGATGTGCCGTTGTGCACCTCTGCTATGGAAAAAGTTTGGTCTTGGGGAGAAATCCGGAAGAGGTAGCCGGTTATGGCCTGGTCAGTACGCTGCTCACCGCTGGTCGGTCCTGCGTTAAAGTAAACCCCCAAGGCCGCCGCTGCGTCGGCATTGAACTCTACGTGATACGCATAATTATTCCAAGATGGCAGGACGTTCTGACCATTGGGACCGGCGTTGTCGTTGAAAAGAAAAGCGCTCTCGTCAATGCCTTTTTTCGCAGGGTTAAGATAGGAGTCATTCAGAACCGCGCCGTCGGAGCTGATGGTTCCGTTTCCATTGTAATTTCGATAAAAGGTCCCGCAGAGACCCGGTCGCCATACATTGCCCGTGAGCGTCCCGGTAGATAAGCCAGTGGCAGGAGGCGGCGTCGCATAGAGGACAGCAGCCACTGTTCCATCACTCGGTCTCTTGCCCGTTGCGATTGCCAAAGACGTTATAGGCGCCTGTCTCACTACGTCCTTTTGAGCCTCGCCAAGACCAATGTACGAGGTGGCCATCGCCTCGAAAAATTTTGTGTTTGTGACTGTTTGGGACATCAGTCCCACCATCATGAGACTGATTACGAGCAGGAGGGCTATTACCACAATGATTGCCATGCCAGAGCGGCTGCCCATGCTAACCCCCTATTCGAAGCAGATAGCTTTGTAACATGTTTACTGAGATATCTTGCGTCGCGGAAATAGGTTGGAAAATGAAAGAAAAAGGAGGAGTCCATGTATAGCCGACCGTGACCGTCGTATAATTTGTATGATCCGTTTTTGTAAAAGAAGTCACCGAGACGTCGCCGCCCAGCAATTCAACGCCATTGCGCCGAAGCCTGTTGTTTTGGAATTCATACACTATGGCAGGCGCGGCATAAGAGCCTGCTGGGAATGAACCCTGAGGGACGAATCTCAGCGTATGCACATAGGCGTTTGGGGCCGCCGTCTCGGTCACAGCCGACAGCAAAGAGGCTCCTATAAGCGTTCGGCAGTCGTTGGCTGAGACGTTGAGAGCCCCAAAGAATGCCGAGCCCAACCCTGCTATATCATAGCCGATGTACACGGGAAAGCGGTCCATAGAGAATGACCCATCTGCGTCCACTACCTGCCATGCCACCCCACATTTGTTGGATGCGCAATCTGCAGGACAAAAGACGCTGCGGACCTGGAGACAGTTTTCTTCCACAGAGGTGGCCGGGGCTTCGAAATTGAGAAAACCATTGTACTTGATGTATAGCCTCTTTGCCCCGTTGTCCCACCAGACGCCGTTGGGACCTCCCGCCTGTATCAAGTCGTTTCTAATAAGGCATAACGCCATCTCTACGGCTTCCTGAGCGTTCACTGCCTTTGTGGTATAAACTGCCGAGCGGCTCTGGTACGTTATTACTGCCGCAGTTCCAGCCACGATGAGGAGGACCACCACGATGGATACCAGGAGCTCGACTAAGGTGAAGCCAGATTGCTTCATTTCAGGCTTCCATATACGCTGCTTTGCATGGCGTTAAAGGCGTCGCGCACGCCTGGTTTGACGTGCGCATCGCCTGCACGATGCAATATCTGAATACTTTCTGTGTTTACTTGGGATGCTACATGTAAGGCATACCCCACCCCCAGCAAACACACGGCTAAGATGACGATGGCCACCATAGCCTCTATCAATGAAAAGCCTCTGCAGCTCCTCAAGGTCATCCGCAACCGCCGTTGCGACTGGCTTGTCATCGCACAGCTCCCACAGGCAAAACAGTGATGGTTGCCTCTGAGGCTTCGCCTCTCGACTTGAGCAACGTGAAGGTGAACGTATAGGTCTTTTCGCCAGCCGTCGCGCCTCTCCTGAAGACAATAGCCCCGCTTTGCTTCGGCGTCGAGCCGGGATCGGACGTAATGAAGCTCACCGACAAGGCGTCCTCGCGGTATTGAAAATCCATCGTCGGGCCGTTTTCGTAGGCCTTGGCGTAATGGCCGCCTTCGATTGACTCGACCCCTCGAATATTGACTGAATAATTCATGAACGCGTAGGCAGTCGGTTTGAGGTCCGTTGCGACATACGAAGGGACGGGAACTCCGACATCAACGGAGAGGATATCCGAGCCTAGAACCTCTTTTATCCTGCATTGGGGGCCATTGATGTACCAAGGAAACGGATTAGCCGAGGCGAATAGGGTTTCGTCCGCAGGATAAAAGCCCATAAGGGTGAGATAAACAGGCAGCATATTGGCGGTCAGCTTATGTGGAGAACTTGTGGTCAGGGTCACGGTCGTGGCGTCCGAGTAAGAAATGCGCTTTGCCGGAATCGCGGTGGGCGTGTCCCCCATGACCCCAGCGGACGCGACTATGCCGCTCATCGAACGGGCGCGCGCAAGGTTGACTGCGGACTTAAATTCAGAAATCGCGTTTTGAAAGCGGTACGTCTCGTCGTAAACGTAGTAGGCTCGTACCCCTAACATTGCCAAGACGGCAACAATAGCGACAACGACGATGAACTCAACCAGCGTAAATCCCCGCATGGATGTCACCTGTCACACAAGGCTGCCCTCATTGCAGTATATAGCCTCTTGCCCTGCGGTGCAACATGAAACCCACACATGATCAACCAAACAAATTTCTCTGAAAATGCGGGAATCTCTCCTCGCAATTCCCCCTTTGTTCCTCTGATGAGTTGCGATGGCATGCCAGGACCGTCCGCAAGGAGGAGAGTTTCTGAAATGCTGACTGAAGGCCATGCTCCTTAATTTTCCTTTTTTCGTTGCCAGTAACGCCTAACTTCTTGGAAGTAAGAAAGTCGATCTTTGATTTTCCCAATCTCTTTCGGATAATAGTCAAGCATCGTGTCGCACAACTCAATCATCCATTTTTTTCTCGGATAACCTTCGTTTACCTTTAGCACGCTTGCATCCTTTATCTGTATCTGGCCCCAGCCCAAAGCTCCAATTGTCAAACAATCCCACGCAAGAAACTCAATGGGAAGAAAATGCGCCTGCTCAACCGTCACCCTGATGCCGTCAATGTCATATTGAACAAGCAGTACCACAAAGTAATTTCGGTCGTCTTCGTAAAATCTCGCCAGCCTCTCAACCGAGGTTAGATTGGGCATGCTGAATCCAGTTTTGCGTCTATGCGTCTTAACATCAACCACATAATAAAACCCGTCTTTATCAGAGAATGCCATATCAGCCATCGCTCTGCGCGCAAACTCAGGCGAGTACTCGGTCAATGAGTCTCCGAGGAGTGATTGGAACTGTTCGGAAAGGATAGTTTGAATTGCGTCCCCTGCTGCTCGCGTGCTTGCCGCCGTTCGCGAGGACAAGAAATCCGGTTGAGAATTGAGAAGTGTGACGATCTCTCTTTGTATTTTCTTGTATTTGTCGGTGTAGAAGATCCTGCTTTTCCTCATCTTTTTTCCATTTCGATTGCTGCTCCAAAAAGCGGCAAAATGTTTGGCTTCTCTCTATCCCTTGAGTTCCATTTCTGATCTTGAAGGGTGTTGCGCTCCCAAAAAACTCTGTCAGCATAGCCCTGTATGGTCTTGTCCCATTCTGCCATGGCGAGGCGCTTTTCGGCGAAGCAGCAGTATGTTGGGTCAAGTTCAATACCGACATATCTTCTTCCGAGTTTCTTTGCGACCACAGAAGTCGTACCCGAACCCAAAAATGGATCGAAAACTAAATCGTTTGGTTGCGAGCTGGCAAGGATAATCTTGGCGAGAAGTTTTTCTGGTTTTTGCGTTGGATGATCAGTATTCTCCGGCATTGACCAGAATGGTACTGTCAAATCAGTCCAAATATTTGACGGATACGTCAGTCGAAAATTGCCATTCTCAGTCTTTTTCCAATCTTTTGGGTGTCCCCTTGAATCCCTGTATGGAGCAATGACACGTCGCCTCATTTTTACTGCTTCTACATCGAAAAAGTACTTATCTGAAACGGTACAGTACCAAATATCCTCAGAACAATTTTTCCAGTTTGTTCTTGAACCTCTCCCTTTCTCTCGTTCCCATGTGATACGGTTTCGGACAACGAGATACTTCTCTGCAATGAGATGAATCGCCGACGAGGAGCGCCAATCCCCGCATATATATATAGAGGCCGTGGGCTTGAGTATTCGCAATAATTTGGGAAACCAAGATTCAAACCAGTCCCTATACTCATCGATTGAACGCTCTCGAAATGTGGTAGTATTAAAGCACTTCGTCAAGTTGTAGGGAGGGTCTATGAACAGAAGGTCCGTGAATGCGATGGGCAACCAATCGAGAATTTGAAACAAATCTTGTTGAATAGTCCTGTTCTCGATATCTCTTGGCTGTACCTGCCCCGACAGTCTCAATAAATTTTCTTGGTACAGCTTCATCTCGTCGCTTGAAAGACTGACTGTCCTATTTCGCGGTGCTCGTGTTTTATTCATGATTGCACACCTATTGCAATTTACATCTGGTGTTAGGGTCCTCCCGCAATAGCCAGAGGTATCGCTCAAGCTGGTGCGGCTCCTTGCTCGACGCTACCTTCCAAGAAACATGTGGGGCCAATTCACCGCGAAGCTGTCATAATGGCCACGCCAAAATCTCAGCGCCCTGGAAAATCATGACAACGCCTCCACAACATGACAAACCGGCGCATCAACGCGTCGCATTTCTCTGCTTTTCCATTTTCCAGAATTCGTTTACCATGCGCACGTAATCCGCTTGAGAAACGATCTCTTGACTCACACTATCCATGGTTTCGCGGGAGAGAACGCCGCAACGAACAAGCTCTTCTCCTGCTGTTTCTGCCCCCTTCAAAATCTTTTCAATTAATTCTGGGAAGATTTCTCGGTAACCGAGGAGCGGGCCGTGCGGCCGCAAGAGATGCCCCACATATTCGCTTCCGAAATTGAGGCACATTTTTCTGCAGTGCAAGATCAGGGCGTCGAAGTTGTCCATCTCGTGGAAGCCACAGTTGCTGATGAGTACGAATTTCCACTTCCGTTCGTTGTCAACCGGATGTCGGCAATGATCCTGCACGAGGACAAATGCGGGCTTTGCAAGTGGGACCAGGCGATCGAGGAAAATCTTTGTCTGGCCCGTTACGCCGTCAACATAGACCGGAGTCGCCAGCACAAAGACGTCCGCCCGCTTGCACATGTCGAGGAGAGCGGCCTGGTCGTCCTTTTGGATGCATACCCCCGGGGTCTTTATCCAGCAATTCAAACACCCTAGACATGGTTTTATCTTGAGTTTGTTCAGGAAGACTTCCTCGACCTGAGCCCCCGCATTGATTGCGCCCTTTACGAATGCCTCTTGCAACAGATAGGTGTTGCCTTTACGCCCGCGGGGACTGCCGTTCACCACCAAGATGTTCATTTTCTCCCTCCGCGTATCGTCCTCGTGGTATTATCATAACATAAGCTGCAAAAAAACCGTGAAAGGCAATGCCTAAAAGGCGCCTGTGATGCCATGAATCTTGAGATATTGCAGTATGTGGGCCACGAGCTCAACGAAAGTCTCGCGGGTGGGTTCATCAACAAGATATATCAACCTTTGCCGCGGGAGATCGTCTTCAGGGCCCGCATCAAAGGAGCCTCCGAGGTAAAGGTCATGGTCAGTGCAGACCCTAAATTCGGTAGAATACATCTGACCCAGCTCAAGATCCCAAACCCGCCAGTCCCTCCAAGGTTTTGCGCCTTTCTCAGGGCTCATCTGCAAGGGGCAGTTATCGATTCAGTCTCTGTGGCCGACGATGATCGGGTCTTGACCATGACGTGCCTCAAGAAAGCAGGCCAGACATTGACCACACGGCTTTTTATACTCGAGCTGCTGGGGAGGGATTCAAACATGCTCCTCTTGGACGGCGAGTCTCACATGATAATGGATTGCTTGCTCGCTATTCCCGAAAAAGAGACGGCGACTCGTGCGGTGCGGCCGGGCATACCTTATGTCCCTCCGCCGAAAAGAGGCCAGCAGCGTGAGCC
>Ga0315298_1009393_pt1 | contig 12109 bp, 10 predicted proteins | sample WHS_1_MG_FD_203077 | JGI IMG/M metagenome (GOLD analysis project Ga0315298, IMG submission 203077) | Extremophilic microbial mat communities from Washburn Hot Springs, YNP, Wyoming, USA - WHS_1_MG | ecosystem: Environmental > Aquatic > Thermal springs > Hot (42-90C) | place: USA: Wyoming... | reverse complement strand
GCGAGACGACGCCGTTTGAGGCAGCGGAGAAGATCGTTCAGGCTTGGCTCGCACGAAGCGGGAAGTAGGGGGATTGGCATGTCGCTGCAGGAATTGCTCAGCCGGATCGATCAGCGCTTGCCGGAGTTGAGCCGGGGGCAGCGTAAGGTCGCCCAGTTCATCCGCGACAACTATCAGAAGATCGCGTTTCTGCCGGCCGCCAAGGTGGGGGAGATGGCGGGCGTCAGCGAATCTACGGTCATCCGCCTCGCATCCGCTCTCGGCTACGACGGTTACGTCGGCCTGCAGGAGGTCGCCCAGCGCGCCCTGCGCGGGGAAGCGCCGCTGCTCAAGCTCGAACAGTCGGCGGCCAGCATCGCGAAGGGGGAGAGCGTGCTGGCGCGGGTGGTCGAGCTCGATCGCGAGAATCTGCGCCGGATCATGAGCCTTGTCAGTGAGTCGGACCTCCAGCGGGCGGTCGACTTGATCCTTGGCGCGCAAAGGATATACATCATCGGGCTCAAGCACTCGGCGCCGCTGGCTTCGTTCCTTGGCCTCGGCCTAAGCGCCATGCTCGAGAAGGTGACCATCTCGTCGGCCAGCGGCGAGCTGCCGGAGCAGTTGGCCGCCATCAGGCAGGGCGATTGCGTCATCTGCATCGGCTTCCCGCGTTACTGCCGCGAGACCGTTTACGCCCTCAAGTACGCGCACGGGCACGGCGCCGCGACGATCGCCATCACCGACGGCCCGAGCTCGCCTCTCGCCCAGTGGGCCGATCTGGCGTTCGGCGTGCCGACCGAGTCGCTGTTCTTCGTCAGTTCATATGTGGCGCCGCTGACGCTGGCGAACGCCATCCTCGCGGCGGTCTCGCTGCGCGACAAGGACCGCCTGGTCGAGCGCCTGCGGCAGATCGAGCGAATATACAGCGATCAGGAGATTTACTACAGATCTTAAGAGCTTATGGTCGGCCGCGGTGGGCGGTCGCCGGAATGGGGGAGAAGCCGTTGAAGAGAGCCGGGGAGCTGGCCCGCAAGGAGATCGCCAAACTGGTGCCATACGTCGCGGGCAAGCCGATCGAGGAAGTAAAGCGGGAACTCGGGCTGACTGATGTCATCAAGCTGGCATCGAACGAGAACCCGCTCGGCCCGTCGCCGAAGGCGCTGCAGGCGATCATGGCGGCCGCGCGGAACGGTCACATCTACCCCGATGCCAACGCATACGAGCTCAAGCGCGCAATCGCCGCCAGGTACGGTGTCGAGCCCGCGCAGGTCATCATCGGCGACGGCTCGGACGAGCTGGTGTCGCTGATCGGTCAGACGTTCATCAACCCCGGCGACGAAGGAATCATGCCTTGGCCCAGCTTCCAGACCTACCCGCTGCCCGTCGACCTGATGGGCGGCGTCGCCGTCAAAGTGCCGCTCGTGAACGGGCGCGTCGACCTCACGGCGATGGCGGCACGGGTCAGCGAGCGGACGAAACTGTTTTTCATATGCAATCCGAATAACCCGACGGGCACCATGCTGACGCGGCGGGAAGTGGAGGACGTCGTCCGTTCGCTCCCCGACCACGTCATTGTCGTGTTTGACGAGGCTTATGCCGAGTACGTCGAAAGCCCGGACTACCCCGACTCGCTGAGCTTCGTCAGGGAAGGCCGCAACGTCATTGTCCTCCGCACTTTCTCGAAGGCCTACGGGCTGGCCGGCCTGCGCGTCGGGTACGGCATCGGGCCGGCCGAGGCCATCGACCTGATCAACCGGCCGCGGCTGGCGTTCAACGTCAATTTGCTTGCCCAGGCGGCGGCTGTGGCTGCGCTCGGGGACGCGGAGCACATTGCGGCGTCGCGCCGTTGCAACCGCGAGGGCAAAGCGTTCCTTTACCGCGAGCTCGACCGCCTTGGGCTGGGTTACTACCCGAGCGAAGCGAACTTCATCTTCATCAACGTGGGTCTCGATTCCGGCGAAGTGTTTCGCCGACTCTTGAGGCGCGGCGTGATCGTCCGTCCGGGCGACATTTTTGGCTGCCCGGGCTGGCAGCGCGTCACGATTGGCACCCGCCCCCAGAACGAGCGTTTCATCGCCGCGCTGGCCGAAGTGCTGGCTGAGATGAAGGGTTGACGGAGGCGAGCCCGATGTGGCTGGGCAGGAGGCAGATCGTTGCCGTCCTCGTGTGCCTTGCCTTGTTGACTACACTGGCTTTCATCTTTTGGCCGCGGCACGACCGGCTGATGGCGCAACTGCGTCGCTTGAGCGGCGAGGGCCGCTACGATCAGGTCGTCGCGCTCGGGGAGCGTTATCTCGCTCGCGAGAGCCGTTCGGGCGAGTTTTTTGTCGTGCTCGGGAACGCCTATCAGCGCAGCAAGCGTTATCAGGACGCGGCGACAGCCTATCGCCGCGCCCTTTCTTTGGACCCGACCAATCCGGCTATTCCGCCGCTGCTGGCCGAGGCGCTGCGGGCGCTCAGCCGCCAGGCCGACGCGGACGCCATTCGCTGGCTGGCCGAGGCTGCCGCCTGCGATCCGACCAATGAGTCGATTTTCATTGACCTTGCCCGCTACGCTACGCTCGACGAGCTCCTCTTGACGCCGCCTGAGACGGCCGGCAAGATCGTGCGTGCGTGGGCCGCGGCCAGTCGCGCTCATCCGGGGCTGCTCCGGAACCAGAGCGTCCGTTGCGTAGTGGCGCAGATGGCGGTCGTGACCGGCAACGATGCGCTCGCTGACGAGCTGCTGCCGGTGCAGGGTGACGAGCTCGCAACGCGCCGCCTGTTCCAGGCGCAGCGGGCGCTAGCGGGCGGTCAACGCGACCAGGCCGAGGCGTTCGTCCGCGAGGCCCATGGCGCCGCGCCACTGCGTCAGGACGTGCTCGGGCTGATGGCCGAACTGGGGGTGGCCGGCACGGCCTCGTTTGAACCGCTCATGGAACAGACCGTTCCCGACGGCGAACTCTGCGTCAGTCCCGACGCCGCGCGCCTATACTACGACGGCCTGCGCATCTACGACCTGGCGGAGGGGCGCCTGAGGACGCCGGTCGCCGGCGTGACCGGCTTCGCTGTGTCGCCAAGCGGTGCCCGAATTGCCTACTTTGTCGACGCGCGCGACGAGAGCGAATTGTACGTGGCGAAAGCTGACGGCAGCGAGGCAACACTGGTCGCGCGCGGCCCGACGTATCGGGATAACGTGGCTTGGTCGCCGGATGAGAAGCACCTCGTCTTCACGACTTTGGCCGGGCTCGAGATCATAGACAGCGACGGCAGCGGGCGGCGGGTCCTGGTGCCCCCTGGCGGCACCGGCGGCGAGCCGTGGGCCCCAGGGTCGCCCACTTGGGCGCCCATTCGCGACCGGATCGCCTACGCGATCTGCCTCTGGGAAGGGACGGGCGGCGTGTCGGCCGTCACACCCTCCGGGAAGCCCGCCGGCTTTGCGTCCCAGGCCGAGCTGGATCACCCGCGCTGGTCCGCGGACGGGCGCTGGCTATTGGCCGACCCGGCCAGTTGGGCCGCGCCGGGCGGGCCGCCGGTGGTGCTCGACGAAAGCGGGGCGGTCCGGCAGCTGGCTGACATGCCAGCGCTGGTCAAAGACGCTGCTTGGTCGCGCGAGGGCACCTGGATCGCTTACACCGCCGACGATCCGATGCTCCCCGAGACGCTGGCGGCGCGCGGCGAAGGCGCTCCGCCAGTGCGCCGCCTTTGGGTGAGGCACTGGCCGGACGGCGAGCCGCGGCTGGTGGATGTCGGCCCGGGCAGCTACGGCCAGCCGCAGTGGCTGCCCGGGCATCGGCTGGCGTTCGTCGTGCGGGGCGCGCAGGGCGAAGTGCAATTACATGTCGTGAGGATAAAGCAATGACACGGTCAATGGGAGGGCACGGGACGCGGATGGACCGGCAGCAGTGGCTTGAAGAGAAGCGGCGCAACGCTGTGACCAGGTACGATACCATTTTCGCACTTGTCGCGGCGTACTTGCGGCAGGTCGGCCTCAAGGTGATCAGCCGGGAATACGGAGATGACTATTGGCATTACTTGTGTGCAAAGGAATGACGGGCGAGGGCAGCGACGACGAGAGTTGTACCACACGGTCAACAGAGGCACTGTCGGTCGCGTGTCCGCGGGCAGATAGCATCAGAGCATTAAAAGTTTGCCAGCGCCCTTGCATTTTCCGCGACGCGGCATTATAATCAAGAAGTCGCGAGTCAATGCCGAGATCTCTGTTTTACGGAGAATGTCTTCGTGCACCGATGTAGCGACAATCCAAGTCGAAGGAGCACGATGAACATGACCAAGACAGTGTATTTCGGCAATCTCCCCTGGTCCGTCACCAACGAAGATCTCAGCAAGGCCGTCTCCGAGTACGCCGAGGTGATTTCGGCGCGCGTTGCGACCGACCGCGAAACCGGTCGTTCCCGCGGGTTCGGCTTCGTTGAGGTCCCGGCGGATCAGATGCAGGCTGTCATCGACGCGCTGAACGGCGCCCAGTGGGAAGGGCGCGCCCTGACCGTCAACGAGGCCAAGCCGCGCGAGGATCGTCCGGCCGGCGGTCGCGGGGGTCGGCGCTTCTAGGCTCGAAGTGAGCTGAATGGCAAGGCCCGGCGCAACGCGCCGGGCCTTCACCATCATGCCGGCTGTTTCGATTCAGATTTGCGCTCACTGCGTCACATGAGGCGCTGACAGCGTTGACTTCACCTGAGGGATTTGCTATACTGAAAAACGCATTCGGGGTGTGGCTCAGCTTGGCTAGAGCGCTTGGTTCGGGACCAAGAGGCCGCTGGTTCAAATCCAGTCACCCCGACACGGCCAAGCCCGCGGAGCTCCGCGGGCTTGGCTTTTTGCTCACTTCAGCGCGGTGAGGGAAATCCAATGATGAAAAGCGCGGCGACATCTGTTAGAATCGTTCTTGGCAGCAGTTCGACGCTCGAAACAGCGACTTCACGAAATAAGTCGATGAATCACCGGACAATTGCTGATTCTGCGCATCAAGGAGGCCACACAATGCGGAAACTGCAAGGAGCTGCGGACGCCCAAGCGGCTGGCATCGCCTGGGGCGGCCTGCTGCTGGTGGCGCTCGGCCACGCGGCGGTCGACTTCTATATGGGTGTTCTGCCGCCTTTGATGCCGCAGATTGTCAAGCAGCTCGGGCTGTCGCTGACGCTCGGCGCCAGCATCATGTCGATCGCGTCGACGCTCTCGTCTTTCTCTCAGCCGCTGTTCGGTTATCTCATCGATCGCGGCGGGCGGAACTGGCTGATGGTCGCGGCCGTCGTCTGGACGGGCGCGTTCGTGTCGGCGCTCAGTTTTGCGCACAGCTATTGGGCCGTAGTGGCGCTGGCGCTGCTGGGGAGCATCGGCTCGGCCTTTTACCATCCGCTCGGTTCGGCCAACGCCTCCGGGCTGGCCGGTCAGGGCAAGCGCGGCTTGGCGATGTCCATCTACTCCACCGGCGGCAGCCTCGGCTACGCACTGGCCCCACTGGCCATGGCGCCGCTGTTGGCCACAGACAGTCTCGGCCGGCTGCCGTTCTTCTTCGCGGTGGCTGCCGTCTGCGCCGTCGGCATGGCGGCTGCCCGCGTTCACGCTGTGCCGGCGCCGGGCAGCCGCCGGGCCGGTGACGGCCATTTTGCCGCCGAATTGCTCGCCGGTTGGCGCCAGTTACTGTTGGTCGTCGCGGTGGTGTCGCTGCGCGCCTGGTCTCAGACGGCGATCACTTACTTGGTGCCGTTCCGCTTTGCGGGCCAGGGAGCCAATCTGCTGCTGACGCTGTTCCTGCTCGCCGGCACGGCCGGCGGCATGGTCGGCGGCTTCATCTCCGACCGCATCGGGCGCAAGGCTACTCTCATCGCGTCGTCGGCCCTGGCCATGCCGCTCTTCTGGCTCGGCGCGGCGGCCGATGGCCGGCTGTCCTGGCTGGGATTGATCCTCGGCGGCGCGGTCCTCAATGCCGCCTTTCCCGCGACGATCGTCTTCGCGCAGGAGCTGGTGCCGAGCAACGCCGGCTTTGCATCGGGTCTGACCATGGGCCTCTCTTGGGGCATTGGCGCCCTTGGACTGACCCTCACCGGCCGCATTGGCGATCTGCACGGGCTCAAAGCCGCGTTCATGTTCGACCTCGTCTTGCTTGCCGCAGCCGTGCTTCTGTCGTTGCCCTTGCGGATGCGCCGAAATTCGCCGCACACTGCCGCCGCGGCCGCGCCGATCGGCGGGCGTTAGGGGGAGAATGGACATGCCGAAGCAAATCAAAGACAGCGTGCCGGATGCGCGCCCGCCTCGCGGCGACGGATACTGGAAGTTGATCGTCGCCCTCTTTTCGCTCGGCTGGGTGCTGATGTACGCCAACCGCTTGGCGCTGTCACCGGTCCTGAGCATCATCAAACAGGAATGGGGTCTTTCGAAGTCGCAGCTCGGTCTGCTCAGCTCGGCTTTTTTCCTCATGTACACGTTTCTTCAGGCGCCTTCCGGGATGATCGCCGACCGCATCGGCCGCAAAACAATCCTGGTCCCAGGCTACTTCATCCAGGGTTTGGGCGGACTGCTAAGCGGCTTCGCCGGCGGCTTCGGCGCTTTCCTCGGCGCCCGCATCGTCGCCGGCGCCGGGCAGGGGACCTACTACTCGACCCAGTATGCCCTCGCCTCAGAGGCGATCCCGCAGCGGCGACGGGCGCTGGGTACGTCGATCATCAACAGCGGGATGTCGGTCGGCATCGCGTCCGGTCTGACTATCGCCAGCGTGATGGTCTTTCGCTGGCACCTGCCCTGGCGCTGGCCGTTCATCATCCTGGCGGCGGCGACCATCTTGCTGTCGCTAGTGATGGCGGTCGTCGTCCGCGAGGAGCGAGGCGCACGTAGCGCCGCGCCGCAGACAGGAGCCACCAGTGGCGGCGCCTCAGCGCGCGCGGGCTCGATCGGCGGCCTGCATCGAGAGGGCTGGCGGACGCTCATCCTGATGAGCATCTTCAATCTCGCCGTGATGTATGGGTTTTACGTCATCCTGACCTGGCTGCCGTACTATCTTCAGACGGTGCGGGGCTACAGCGGCGCCGAGGCCGGCCTCGTGTCGACCATCATGCCGCTGGTGGCCGTCCCGGCGGCGATTTTTAGCGCCAACTTCTCGGATCGAATCGGCGGCCGGCGCCGCGTCATGCTGGCGCTTCTGCCGGTGGCCGCGCTGTCGCTGGTCCTGATCGTCGCTGTGGGCAACCGTGCCGGCCTCTATCTGGCGCTGGTCCTCTACGGCCTGGCGGGCAAGTTGACCGTCGATCCGCTGATGGTCGCGCTGGTGGCCGATGTGACGCCGAAGAACGCCTATGGCTCGGTGTTCGGGATCCTCAACTTCGTGGGCAGTCTGTCGATGGTCTTGGCGCCCTACATCACGGGGGTGCTCGCCGACGCCACCGGCAGTTTCGACAGCGGCATCTACCTTGCGGCCGCGCTGGTCGTCGTGGCGTGGCTGGCTCTCTGGTTCGTGCGCGAGTGAAGGCCGCTCACTTGCCCAGCGACGGTAACAACAGCCCCAGCCGATGCAGGCAGAGTCCCACGAGGTCGCCGGCCGTGGGAGCGCCGGTGGCGAGATCGTTGCGTGCCTGCGAGGCGAGGGTGATGATGGCGTCGATCTCCGTCGCCGCATCGCCGCCGGAGAGGCCCTTGGCTTGCTGAAGAGTGGCGATCGCGAGGTCGACCTCGTCGCGGGCCCTTCCCTTGTTCTGCTCGCCCAGCTCGACCTTGGCCGTCATCAGCTGCGTTTGGGCGGTAAAAAGGAGCGACTTGAGCTGAAGGCTGCCGGTCAGGGCCTGCGCTTGTTCGCTGCTGAGCCCCTTGGCCTGGGCGAGGGCATCCTCGATGCCCTTCAGGCGGTCGTTGGTCTGCTGGGCGAGCTGTGACTGCGCCCCCTTGACCGCCTCGAGGTCGCGCATCAGCGTCAGCAGGGCCGACGAGGTCTGCTTGTCGAGCGGCACGTTCGGATCGAATGCCCCGACCAACTTCTCGAAGGCGCTGATGCGCTGGTCGAGGGACGCCATCCTGGCCTCGAGATCCTTTTGGTAGGCGGCGAGCGCAGCGCTGTTTGCCTTGTCGGCCGACGTCAATCGCCAGTCGACGACCAGGTAGCTGACGCCGCCGCAGAGGATGAGCACCAGAAGCATCGTAATGAGATTCCGGAACAGCGATCCGACCGCGGTGACGGCGCCGGTCAGCGCCCCGCGGCGCACCTCGGGCTGGGACATGCTCTGACCTCCCTGACAATTCCGTAATAATGGCCCCTCGCTGCTCATATGTTGGTTGCGCAGACAAGCAGCGAGAGGGGTCGTACCTTGCAGCAGAATCGTTTTGCGCTCAGGACGTGCGCCGCGCTCGCGACGTGCGTCCTTCTGTTGTTGTCGGGCTGGCCGCTCGTGGCGGCGCGGGCGCGCGCCGCGGGAGCGGTTGCGGAGGCTCCACCCGCGGCAGCGACTGCGGCCGCCGCGCCGGCGACGGAAGCGAACATCGACGCTACGGGTATCTCGGCCGGCGCCCTGCGGATCAGCATCCTCGCGCGCGAGTTGCCTGCGGGCGCCATCGTCTGGCAGCGGCCGGATGGCGGACAGGGCGGCGCGGTTGCGCCGCTGAACGTTCACCTCGTCTCGTCGGCGGGCGCTGAGGCGGCGGTGGCAGTCGAGCCCGGCGGCATTCGCGCTGAGGTGGCCGCCGGCGATTGGACGCTGACCTATGAGCTGCCTTGGTCGGCTGGCCTGGAAGCGGCAAATCAAGGGTCGGTCGCTGGCCCCGGCGGCGGCTCGGTCGTCATTGCGCCGGCGGATTGCCTCTACCTGCCGCCTGAGCGGCCAGTCAACGTATCGCTGACGGCGCCGGTCGGTTGGGGGGCGCTGGCCAATGCGCCGGCCGCCTGTCGGGACATGACCAGTTTTCGCCTGCAGACAGTTTCTTTCCTTCTGATGCCAGATGCCCCGCGGATAATTGCTGAAGCGACCGTGGGGCCGGTCCGGGCGGCCGCAGTGGCCCGCAAGGTCGCGCTGTCCGGCGGCCAGGGGGGAGCGGGCAGCGATGCTGCCGCCTTGGCCGCGACCCTGGGCCGGCTGGTGTCGGCGTTCAGCGATGCCGTGCCGGTTGCCGATCCCACAGAGGCATACGTCTTCGTCGACGGGGCGGAGGCGCCGACCGATCTCGCCGGCCGGCTCCTGGACGCTTTATGGGCCAGTTGGAGATCAGGCGGCGCGCCGGAAGAACGCTTGCTGGATGATGCTCTTTGGCCGCTGCTGCGCGATGCCCTCCTGACGGCGAATGGCTATCCACCCGATGCCGGCCTTGCGCGCCGTATCTGCGATGAGCACCGTGCTTACTGCGTGGCCGCGCCTGCGGGGGAGCCGCCCCTGGCAGCGGCGCCCCTGGCGACCCTTTGCTTGCTGGCGCGCGCCCTCGACGGCGGGGCGCCGGCCTTGGCCAGAGCTGCCGCGACGCAGCTCCGGTCGGTTCCCGGCCCGGAAGGACCGCAAGATTTCGTGGAAGGCTGGGCAGCCGCCGTTGCCGGCAGTGGCAGCGCGTCGGCGCGTGCGGCCGCTGAACTGCTGTTGCGCTTCGCCGGGCGTGGCGGCGGTCTGCTGGCGCCCTTGCCCGATCTGCCGGATGACGTCCTCGCCTTGGGCGACCCGGACCGCGACAACGACGGCCTGCCCGACCGCATCGATCCCGCGCCCGACGAGAAGGGCATCTCTCTTGCCGTCGCCGGCCGCACGGTGCGTCTGGACGCGCCGCCGTTGATCATCGGCGGGCGGGTGATGGTGCCGCTGCGATTTTTCGCCGAGCGGCTAGGTTTTGCCGTGGCTTGGGACGAGGTTGCCCGCACGGCGACGGTGAGTCGCGGCGACTCGGCGGCGGTTTTCCCGGTGGGAACGCACTATTTCCTGGTGAATAACCGCGCCCACTACCTCGATGCGCCTACTGCAATCGTGGACGGCCGCACCATGGTATCGCTGCGGTTTGCAGCGAAAGCCCTGGACGTGGGAGTGACCTGGGACGCGGCGACCCGTACCGTGAACGTCTGGCCAGACCAGCCGTACAGCAATGAAGCGAGCCCGCCGGTCGGCGGGCGCAGGGCTTACCTCACTTTCGATGACGGTCCCGAGCCCGGGATGACGCCGCGCATCCTCTCAGTGCTGCAAGAATACCGTGCGTCGGCGACGTTCTTCGTCATTGGCAGCGTGGCGGCGCGACACACTGATCTGCTGCGACAGATCGTCGGCGCCGGTCACGGTCTCGGCAACCATACCTTCACTCACGATACCAACGCCGGTTCGCCTAAGTTTGTCTACCGCTCGCCGGAGGCCTACCTGGCCGAGCTCGCCGCCTGCGAGAGCGTCATTGCGGCTGCGACGGGGGCCAGCCCGCGGGCGACGCGCCCGCCGGGGGGCTCGTATCCCCACTTGACGGAGGACTTTCGCTGTGCCCTGCGGGTGCGCGGCTATCTAACTTACGACTGGAACGCCAGCGCGGCCGACTCCGCGCTGCCGCGGCCGACTGTTGAGCAGGTGATCACCAACATCATGACTGCCGCCCGCGACGGGAAACGGTCGCAGCTGATCGTCCTTATGCACGACGGTGGCCGCAACCACGAGACAACGCTGGCCGCGCTGCCAGCGGTCATTGAGTACCTGCGCGCCTGTGGCTACGAATTCGGCGTGCTGCCCGGCGCCGCGACCGTGCAAACAGCAAGTGAGAGAGGCAACTGAAGCGCATGAAAAGACCGCGCGATGAACACGCGGTCTTTCAAATGCTCAGCGCCCTGACTTTTTGCCCTGCGGTCCCCCGAAGTCGTCGCTCGGACTGCCGCTGCCCGCTTGCTGCCCTCCTCCGGAGGTGTCGCCCTGTTGTGGTGCGCCGCCGCTGCCCGGGCTGCCGGACGGAGGAGCGCAGCCTCCCTGGGGACCGTAGCCGGGTCCGGTCCCTGAGCCACTCCCGGAGCCGCTGCCCTGCTGCGGGCCGTGGTCGCCGCTAACGGGCGACGCTTGGACAGGCCGGCCAGACTGGACAGGCTGGGAGGACGGGGACGACTGCGAGGGGCCAAGCCCTCCGCGTTTGCGCGGGCCGCCGCGCTGGCCACGGATGACCTGATCGGGCGTGAGGCCGTGGTCTCTGATCAGCTGGCCGGGCGATTTGGCGCGGGCTTCGGCGAACGTGATGTCCTGGCCTTGGGACCTCAGGTCGCGGACGAGCAGATAGCGATTGAGCGAGAGAGCATTGAGGCGCGCCTGCGCGAGATCGGACGGACGCGCCCTGACGACGCGCACCAAGCCGTCGATGCCGAGCCGGTCCAACTCGCCCGCCAATGCGGTTTCCAGCTTCGCCAAGTCAAGATCGGCCGGCATCCCGCGCCAACCCGGCACGACGCCGACGAGCACCAAGTTGTCAGCTTCCGCCTTGAGGGCGCCGGACGCGCCGGCGGCACTGAGAATCCGCGCGAGCAATTCGGGGAGCGCCGGCGGGAGGGGGGCGAGTGCCGCAAGCACCTGTTGGGCGTCGGCGTTCAGTGCCCGCGCCCGAACAACGCGGCCGGAAGCAGTGAGGAGGACTTCCAGGCTCGGATTGATGTCCACCGCGACCAGCGTACCGGCCTGCGCAAACGGCGCCAGGAAGGGCAACTGCAGCGCGAGGATCAACAGCACAGCTGTGGCCGCGGCGGCGAACGCCCATACGCGCGGCGCGCGGACGGGGGCCGGTTCGCTCACAAGAGAGCCGACGGCGGGCAACGGACCGCGCCAGCGGACGCGGACGAACCGCCCGTCGGAGGTGACGCCAGTGACCAGCCGCCCTTTTACTTGCAGCGCCAGGAGCTGCTCGCGCACGGTTCAACCCTCCTTCCCGGGACGGTAGCCAAGATGGGTCTTGATGTGCTCGAGGTCGTCGGCAGCGAAAATGACGGTCAGGGCAACGATGTAGCGCCGGCCGCGCTCCAGGACTTTTCGGCTGAGACCGGTTGCCTCAGCGAGCTCCTGGAGCGGGATCTGCTTCTTGGTTGCAAAGCGCGCCAGCAGCGCTGGGCTGCGCGCCAGCGTCTCGGCGGCGCGGCGGAGGCTGGCCCGCGTGTCGGCGTGGCGCGGCGAGGCGCGCGCCAGCTCATCGAAGGACAGGCCGTATTCGGCCAACATCAGCTGGAAGT
>Ga0315298_1009391_pt1 | contig 12110 bp, 6 predicted proteins | sample WHS_1_MG_FD_203077 | JGI IMG/M metagenome (GOLD analysis project Ga0315298, IMG submission 203077) | Extremophilic microbial mat communities from Washburn Hot Springs, YNP, Wyoming, USA - WHS_1_MG | ecosystem: Environmental > Aquatic > Thermal springs > Hot (42-90C) | place: USA: Wyoming... | reverse complement strand
CCTTCTCTATGAAAGCAGGTCAGGCCGGGGGCAAACGAACCCAGTTTCTCTGCCTGGGCCGGATCTCCCCTCGCAAGGAGTTGGACACGCTGATCTCCGCGGCCGATCTGCTGGCCAACCACTGGAAGCGCCGGGACGTGGAGATCGTGGTGGCGGGCGCTCCTTTCGCGCCGGAAGACCACGCCTACTTGGATCATCTGAGATCCAGGGTTGGGAAGCTCAACCTGGAAGATGTCGTCCGCTTCGCCGGTGGCATACCGCACTCGGAGACAGCTTCCTGGGTCCAGACCTGCGACTTCTTCGTAAACCTGCATGTGGAGGGTGGCATCGGCAAATCGGTGCTGGAGGCCATGAGCTGCGGCAAGCCCGCCCTCGTCTCCACCCCCACCTACTACGAGCGGTTTCCCCAGTACGGCGAGAGGTTTCTGTTTGCTCCCAGGAGCCACGAGAGCCTGGCGGAGAAGATGCGAGAGGCGCTGGACCTGTCGCCCCGCGAGCGAATCGAGATCGGACAGGATCTGCGTCGGTGGGTAGTTGAGAGCCATAACCTCGCGGGGCAGATGTCTCGCGTCGCCCGAGTGCTCCGGGAAGTCAGGGGAGGGTAGCCATTTACGTCAGCGTCACTCTCAACGGCGGCGAGGCCTCTGACAATCGGGTTTGGTACACCCTGGCAACACTGCTATCCACCCTGGGGCTGCCCTACCAGCGCGCATCCGCCCCGCCTGACCGCGCAGCCCTCACCCTCGGCCTATCCCAAGGGGAGAGGGAACAAGGACAAGGCATCAGCCATCTTCTCTTCTCTCAGGGGGAGAGGATGGCTTCAGGCCATCCGTCACTCGTCACTCATCACTCATCACTCTCCACTGTCTTCTCCCTGCTGGCCCGGGAAGAAGAGTACACGGTTCCAGATCGCGATCAGCACGACCGCTTCCTGTGGGCCCACAGTCGACTCCGCCACCACGAAGCCGGGCCCCGACCCTTCGTCAGCGAGTACTGCCAGAAGCTTCTGCTCTCCATACGCGAGTCTTGTAGACAACTGGCGTTGCCCATGCTTCGAAAGGAGCCGTGGCCCCGTGGCAAGCCGATGGCGGCTTGCCTGACCCACGACGTGGACGTGGTGCGCCGGGGGAAGCTGGGGCGGGGCATTGCGGTCAGGGACGTTACGGGTGCCATCTCCAGCCTGGCCCATGGGAAGATGGGGCGCGCGCTGACACAGGCCGCGGCTATCGCCAGAACCGCCGCCCGCCACCAGGATCCCTACTGGACCTTCGACAGGATTTCGGCCATAGAGAAGGAGCATGGATTTCGATCCACCTACTTCTTCATGGCCGGCCGGCTTCACCCCGAGGATGCCTCGTACGGCTTGGGCGAGCCCAGGATAGGGCGATTGCTGGGGGAACTGCACCGGCAGGGCAGCGAGATCGCGCTCCACGGTAGCTGCGCCTCGTACGCCGACGGGGAGTCCCTTCGCCGGCAGAGGAATCGGCTGGAAAACGCGACGGGCATACACGCCATCGGCCACCGGAACCATCTGCTTTGCTTCAAGGCCCCAGATTCCTGGAGAGCACAGGCTATGGCGGGCTTCTCCTACGACTCCACCCTTGGTTTCGCCGACCGAGAGGGGTTCCGCGGCGCCCACGCCTTCCCCTTCCATCCCTACGATCTGGCCGCCGACCAGCAGCTGGATATCTTGGAGATACCCCTGGCCCTCATGGAGGTGACACTACACAAGTATCGACGGCTTCGGGGCCCCGATGCCTCGGAGGCCGTGACGGGCCTCCTGGACCAGGTTCTGTCGGTCAACGGCCTGGCGACCCTGCTGTGGCATAACGACACCTTCTACGAGCCCGAGTATCCCGACTGCGCCCGGCTCTATCAGGAGGCGCTCGGCTGGCTGTCGACTCACGGTGCCCATGTGGCTACCTGTGGGGAGATCGATCGGTGGTGGCGGGCCCGCGAAGCCGTGGTCCTATCACCCCTGCCCGAGGGCAGGACGGGCTGGAGGATGGAGACACCGCTGGAGATCGACGGACTGGTGCTGCGGGGCTGGATGGCAGATCCCAGCCTGTCTCCGAGCGTGATGCCGGCGACAGAGGTGAGGCTGCGCCGAGACGGCACCGACTACCTGTTGGAGTTCGGGCGTTTGCGAGCGGGATCTCGCCTGGAGATCGAGTGGTCGTGAGGCTTCTCTATCTGGCCAACAATCGTATCCCCAGCGAGAAGGCGAACAGTCTGCAGATCATGCAGATGTGCCACGCCTTTCGGCGGCAGGGCGCCGATGTTCGGCTGGTGGTTCCCCACAGGGTCCAGCCCAGGAGCATGCGTGCCGTTAGCGACCCCTTCACCTATTACGGGCTGAAGGATCCCTTCCCGCTGGTCCGGCTGCCCTGCCTGGATGCCCTGGAGTGGGCGCCCGACCCTCTGCAGCACCCGACCTTCGCGATCCAGTCCGCCAGCTTCGCCCTTTCCGTGGCCGCGTTCCTGGCGATCCATCGCGCCGACATCTACTACTCTCGGGATCCCCTGTCCACTGTGCTGCTGGCTCTCTGCCCAACATCCCTGCGCCGTCGATCGGTCTACGAGGCCCACACCTTCCCCGGTCCCGGCGTGCGGCGAAGGCTGCACCTGTGGGCGATAGGGCGCATCGGCCGCCTGGTATGTATTTCCCGTGGGCTGGCACAGGAGTACCAGTCCCAAGGGATTTCCGAGGGCAGGATCCTGGTAGCGCCGGACGCGGTGGACCTAGACCGCTTTCGCTCTATGCCCGCCAGGGACGCGGCTCGGTCGCTCCTCGGCATCCCACGGGAGTCCCATGTGGTGGTCTATACCGGCCACCTCTACCGGTGGAAGGGGGTCGAAACCCTGGCCCTAGCCTCGCGGTTGCTTCCCGATGGCTTTCTGGTGTACCTTGTCGGGGGAACCGAGAGCGACCTGGCCACCTTCCGCCGGTTTGTGGCCGAGCAAGGGCTGAGCAGAGTCAAGCTGACGGGCCAGGTCCCGCCCGACCAAGTCATCCCATATCTGGCGGCCGCGGATGTGCTGGCGCTGCCCAATTCTGGCGGCGATGTGCGGTCCAGTCGATACACTTCCCCCATGAAGCTGTTCGAGTACATGGCCGCGCGGCGCCCCATCGTGGCTTCCCGATTGCCCTCGCTCCAGGAGGTGCTGCGGGATGGCGAGAACGCGCTGCTGGTCACTCCCGACGACCCAGCCGCCCTGGCAGAAGGGGTGAAGCGCATCATCGACGCGCCAGCTTTAGCCGGTCAGATGGTCGAGCGGGCCTGGAGGGATGCCCAGGGCTATTCGTGGACGGCTCGGGCCCGCGCGATCCTGGACTTCCTCGGGGATGACACGGCATGAGTCTGCAAACTGGGGTTCGTGGCATGGAGGGCCCAGGGAAATTGCTCCCCCGTCGATGGCGGCTGCTCGCCCTGGCAATCCTGATTCTATCCCTCTCCGTATCCCTAGCCTTAATGCTAACCATCTTCGCCCTGGCGCGAGCCAACCCGCTCCAGGCCACCAGACCCTGGCTCGCGACCCTGGCATCCCTCTTCCTGATGTCGTCCCTGGGCCAGATCGGTTACGCTGTTAGGCTGTACAGGCTGCCGGCCGCTCGACGCGACACTGCCCTCCGCCCAACCGTCGCCCTGCTGTTTGGGCTCTTGCTGCTGACGGCAACAGCGAACGTTGCTCTCTACCTTTCCGATGACTTCCACCACATCTTCACCGCTGAACGGGAGTTCCGGATCGCATTCTCCGTGGCCACCGTCGCAGTCTTCTACGGAGTCTTCGAGGTATCGAGCGCCCTGCTGGTTCGTGCCCGCACGGGCAGCTCGTTCCTCCGCGCCCTTGGCGTTCAAATCCAACACCAGGCCGGCTCGATGACCTTTCTGGCCACGGGGGCCATGGGCCTGGTGCTGGCAACCTCTCACCTGGTCCTGATGGGAGACGACTACACCCGCTATTGGGCCATCGCCGATGCGCTCTCCCGTGGGCTAGGCTATCCCGTCTCGTACGTCGGTCCTAGCTACCAGGCCGGAGGCATGGGTAGCGCCCTGATTGATCTTCCGGGGCTTCCCATGTCCATGGTGGCCGCCTTCAACCTCATGGGCCACAACGTGCTGGCCGCCATGACCCCGGTGATGGTAGCCACACTGCTCTTCCCGCCGATGGCCTATCTGGCCCTGCAAGAGCTGACTCACCACACGGTGCTCAGTTTCGTCGGCACGGCCGGCCTGGCCATGTTCCCTCTGCTGCTGTTCTACGTGCAGCGAGCAGCCGAGCCCGATGGCATGTTCCTTACGTCGACCATGGCCCTGGCCTTCCTGGGCATCCGATGTGACAACCATCGGGACAACCGTTGGGCGTGGCCCGCCCTGGGAATAGGCGCGGCTCTCGCCGCCCTTACACGACCGGAAGGGATAATGTACGCGGCCATCACCTTCCTCACCCTGGCCATCACCTACCGGATCCGCCGCGGCTTTTGGTTGGCGCTGATCCTGTGCGGAGCGCTGCTCGCCCCCTTCTCGGTCACCATGCTTCTCAATTTCGACACGCCCTGGCCCACCAGCTTCGTCGGAACGGTGAGGCCGGAGCATGTGCTTCAGAACCTGGATGGGCTGAGCGAATACGCGCTCCCCAGATACGCGGCCGCCCTCGGTGTTCCTGAGCCCCTCTTGGTGCTTCTGGGGCTGGGCTTCTCCGCGCTCTTCATCAACGGGAGCTGGCTGCTGGCGAAGCGGAGGCCCCAGCTTCTCTTCCTGGCACTGCTGCCGGTGATGAATGCCGTCACCTTCTTGCTGGTAAGCCCGGCCCTGACCAGACCCGAGATACCCTACGACTTCTTCCGCCGTGCCTCCTACGGGCTGCCTTTCTTGGCACTGGTAGCCTCGTATGGGGTGCTCGGCGTCCTCCGGAGCACGGCCAAGGGCGGACTGGGCGTTGCCATCCGTCTCCTCCTTCTAGCCATCGCGGTCTCCGCGGTCTTCTACGAGACCAAGCTGGCCGCCCTGCCCGAAGAGAGCTACCCAGGCGGCACACAGGTTCTCACCGCGGAGAGCTACCTATTGGCGACGGATCTGTTGGCGCACCCCTATCCACTCCCCTGGTTGCCCTTCGAGAGGGACGGGCACGCTCTTCGGGTGTCCGGCAGCTTCGACTACATGAGTCTCAGGGACAACCTGAACAGCTTCTTCAAGCCTCTTGAGCTGCACGGAAGCGATCGGGCAGCAGGCTACCCCCCAGCCGCGCTGGCGATATTCCTGTTGGGGCTTTGCTACGCCGCTGCCAGCGGTGGTGCAAGAGGTGTATCCGAGAGGGGTGGAGCCAGTTGAACACCTCGGCTCGGGTGGAAGAGAATCGCGGAACAGTTGTCTATCCGCGACATCGGGCCGCACAACTGGGGCTGGTCTGTCTCACTCTTGCGGCTTCTGGCTCCACCTCTCTTCTGGTCACACTGTACATCCTGGGTCGTGCCCATCCGCTTCAGGCAACCTGGTCATGGCTGGCGATCCTGATGCTGACTTTCCTCACCCTGGCGTGGCAGCAGCTAGCCTTCCTTCACGGCGTATACCACCTACCAGGAGACCGCGGATTCGTCGCGGTCCGTCGGGCCGTCCTGCCCGCGGGCGCGGTGTTCGCCGTAACGGCCTGTCTGAATGTCGCCTTCTACGCCTCCGACGATTTCAACTTCAAGTGGATAGGCAACTGGGCCGTCCGTACGGCCATTGCCCTCATCATCGGCTTCCTGCTGTTCACGGCTTACGAGCTCCAGGGAGCCTTCCTGGCCCGCTTCCGCGATGACACATCCTGGCGGGAAGCCCTAAGGTCTCGGGTTCGCGCCCATGCGCCAACGGTCTTTCCGGCGATTCTGGCCGCAATCGGCTTGCTGGAGGCATGGTCTTTCGTGACCACCATAGGCGATGACTATGCCCGCTACTGGACGGTGGCAGATGCACTCTCAGGAGGATGGGGATACCCCGCCTCGGAGGTGGGAGACATCTATCAGAAGGGCGGGATGAGCGGCTACCTGGTGGATCTGCCTGCACTCCCCCTGGCCATGATGCTCTCCTTCGCTCTCCTGGGCCATACCGTCCTCGGTGCCATGGCTCCCACCCTGGTGGTAACACCCTTCTTCCCGCTGGCGGCCTATCTGGCCCTCAGAGAGCTGACCAACCACACCATCGTTAGCTTCGTGGGCGCCACCGCCCTAGGGCTGTTCCCTCTGCTCAGCTTCTACGTGTTACGATCGGGCGAGCCGGACGGCATCTTCATAACGCTGCTCATGGCGATGGCGTTTCTTGCCATCAGGTGCGACCGCCGGCCGGGAGGACACTGGGGTTGGGCGGCACTGGGTCTTACGGCGGGGATCGTGTCGCTCCTCCGGCCGGAAGGGATCATGTTCTCCGGCACCACTCTCTTGACCCTGGCCCTCCGGAACCTGGCTCGGCCGGGCCTGTGGGAGGCAGGAATCCTGTGCGGTGCCATGGTTGCGGCCTTCGCCGCGCTGATGTTGCTGACCTACGGCACGCCCTGGCCCAGCAGCTTCGTGGGAACGGTTCGGTTGGAGCACGTCCTCCAGAACTTGGATGGGTTCATGGTATGGTCCCTTCCTAGGTACTCCGAATCTCTGGGGGTGCCCATCCCCGGTCTGCTGGCAGCGGGAGCGCTGCTGGTGCTTCTCTACCTGGCCGGCTCCTGGCAGTTGGCCCGACGGAAACCACAGCTTCTCTTCCTCGCGCTCCTTCCGGCCATGAGTGTGGTTTCCTTCCTGCTGGTCAGCCCCTGGCTGACCAGGCCGCCCTTCCCCTACGACTTCTTCCGCCGCGCCTCCTACGGGCTCCCGTTCCTTGTACTCGTCGCAGCATATCCCATAGCCCTGGCCCTTGGCCGACCAGGAGATTGTCCGGCAGGCCGAGAATCTACCAGCAAGGCACCAAGGCACCAAGTCACCAAGAAGCATCAGAGAGCCAAGTTGGTGTCCTGGTGCCTTAGTGCCTTGTTGGTTGTCAGATCGGCTTCCACGCGAGGGCTTGCCCTGTGCTCCGTGCTGCTGGTTCTATCTGTGCTGCTGGTTTCCTACGAGGCCAAGCTGGATGCCACACCGGAAGCCATCTACCCCAACGGCACACCGATTCTGACCTCGGGAAGCTATCTGCTGGCGACGGACATCATCACCCACCCCTTCACCCTCCCCACCATGACCTTTGAAGAGAGGGACGGCATTCTGCAGGTTGCCGACTCCTTCGACTACATGGCCTTTCGCGCCGATCTGACCGCATTCTTCAGACCCTTGGATCTGCACGGGGTCGACAGGGCCGCCAGCTACGCCCGGTCCTCGCTGCTGCTCTTCCTGCTGGGTTTCTGTTATGCCGTCGTGCTGAACGCCTTGCGGCGTCCGGCTCGCACATGAGCTTCGCGGATGGTCGAACTTTATGCATCTGAAGGTCCAATGCCCAATTACCTGAATCCCATGGACGCCGCTTACACCAGCTATCAGAAGTCTCGGATCCGGCACTGGGACGAGGTTGCCCGGCTGATGGACCGCTGGACGGGTTTGGGCGGAGCCTATCATCGGCGGCTCACCCGGATCTACCGCTCGCTGGTGGCCCCCGGCCAGAGGGTGCTGGAGATCGGCTGCGGCCGAGGGGACCTACTGGCCTCGCTCCAACCCGCCGTCGGGGTCGGCGTGGACTTCTCCAGTGAGATGATCCAGCGAGCCGGGCAACGCCATCCCGAGCTGCGGTTCCTGCGGATCGACGCTCACGACCTCAGCGCACTGCAGGAATCCTTCGACGCCATCATCCTCTCCGACCTGGTCAATGACCTGTGGGATGTTCAAACGGTGATGGAACAGGTGGCACGGCTGGCGACGCCTCGAACCAGGATCATCCTGAACTCCTACAGCCGGCTGTGGGAGCTGCCGCTGGCAGCCGTGGAACGGCTCGGTCTCGCCCGGCCCACCCTTTACCAGAACTGGCTGACGGTGGAAGATATCGCCAACCTACTGTCCCTGGCGGACATGGAAGTGATCCGAAGCTGGCACGAGGTGATGTGGCCTCTGCCGGTACCGGTGCTGGAACCTCTCGCCAATCGCTACCTGGTCAAGCTGTGGCCCTTCCAGCATCTGGGACTCACCAACTTCGTGGTGGCTCGGCTCAGCCCGTGCCGGCCGGCGCCCCGCGAGGAGCCCCTGGTCTCCGTGATCGTGCCGGCCCGCAACGAGGCCGGCAACATCGAGCGCATCCTCGCCCGTACACCGGAAATGGGCCGCGGGACGGAGTTGGTCTTCGTGGAGGGCCATTCCACCGACGGAACCTACGAGGCCATCCAGGAGGCCATGGCCCGGCATCCGGAGCGCCGCTGCCGATTGATGCGGCAGACGGGAGTGGGAAAGGGAGATGCGGTTCGGCTGGGTTTCGAGCAGGCATCGGGTGACATCTTGATGATCCTGGATGCGGACCTGACCGTTCCGCCCGAAGACCTGCCCCGCTTCTACGACGTGCTGCGTTCCGGCAAGGGCGAGTTCGTAAACGGCGTTCGGCTGGTCTACCCTATGGAGCAGCAGGCGATGCGTTTCTTGAACCTTCTGGGCAACAAGTTCTTCAGCCTGGCCTTCCGCTGGTTGCTGGGCCAGCCGATAAAGGACACCCTGTGCGGCACCAAAGTGCTCTGGCGGGAGGACTATCGGCGGATCGCGGCCAACCGCGCCTACTTCGGCAACTTCGATCCGTTCGGGGACTTCGATCTACTGTTCGGCGCCGCCAGGTTGAACCTCAAAATCGTGGACCTCCCCATCCGCTACCGGCAGCGCACCTACGGCTCGACCAACATCCAGCGATGGAGGCACGGACTACTGCTGCTCCAGATGGTGCTGTTCGCCGCCCGCCGGATTAAGTTCGTGTGAGCGGACCTTTCCGGCAAGTCCAAGGGGCTCTCCGGAGAGGAGAGAGGACATGAGGTTTGGGGTGTCCTCAGACCCTCTAGGTGCTGCGCCCTGGACCCGCTTCCTTTTATGGCCTGGAGCGAGCCCTGAGCCACCAGGTCAGGGGGACCGCCAAGAGCAGCAGCAGGCTTGCACCGCTGGCCGCAAGCCCCTCGCGAAACAGGGGTGGGGAGTAGCTGAACTCCACCCGATGCTCGCCAGGGCCGGGCAAGGGAACGGCACGCCCGGCAAAGTTCGCGGCGAGGATCGGCGCCGGCAATCCGTCCACCGTGGCGGTCCAGCCGGGCAGCAGGAAATCCATCAGCACCAGGAAGCCCGAGCCATCGGTGCGGGCCCGAAGGATCACCCGCCGGTCACCGTAGTGATCGATCTGGACGGAGGACCCAGCCGGGGTCAACGCGGGATCCTCCATCCTCGGCGGCTGTTGCTCCAGGATCACCCTCTGCTTGAGATCCACCGAGCCCGCCAGCAGCGTCTCCATCACGTCTTGCTCTCGTGGCATCACGGCGACCGCCGGCACCACGAAGGCTCTCGGTAGGGCGTTCTTCAGCCGGTAAAGATAAACCTTGGCGACGGCCGGTAGGTTCGGGTAGATCTGGACCGAGACCTCATCCACCAGCTCGAGGCGCGGATCCTGGATGGGGAAGGCGTTAGTCAGGTACTTGACGTTCATCGCCGCCAGCAGGTTTAGCCGATCGTGCAGACTGAGAGTGTGTACCTTCCACTCCGCGTACTCGCCATCGGCAAACCTCCCGTATTCTCCCCGCTCGCTACCCATGTAGTTCGTCAGGAGCGCCTGGCGTCGAGTCTGGAGGGCATCGTACCACTCGGCGTTGTCGATGCCGAATGCGATGCCCAGGTTCGGCGGAATGAACTGGCGGAAGTAGCGGGCTTCGAACTCCCGGCTGGGCAAATGACCGACGATGCCCTCGTAGAAAGCCCCAACGTTGTAGGTGCTGGTTCCAGGTGCCCAGGCGAAGACACGAAAACGCTCGGGGTCGCTCTTCAGCACCCCGACAAAAGCGGGGGGCTCGCGGAGGACTGCCGGAGGCATCCACCGGTTCTGGACCCATCCCAGGAAAAGGAGAGTGGCCGCGGTCAGCACCAGAGCCGACCATTCCAGCACCCTGTGGGAGATCCATCTCCGCGCGCAACCGATCAAGAGCAGTGGAAACGCTACCAGGCCCAGAACAGTGACGGCCACCCGCACCCGAAGAAGGCTGAGCAGGTCCCAGTGCCCCGCCAGTACGGCACGGCGCCAATCGTCGAAGAGGGGAGTCCCGCCGAATCGGAGAAGGATGCCGAGCAGCAACAGGGCAATGGCCACCACTGCCCCAACAATCCCGACCGCGGCCACCGCTCGGTATCGCCTCGTCCGCAAAGCCAGCGCCCGCGCCAGACGCAGGTCCAGAGCATAGGCCGCCAGAACGGAAATGCCCAGAGCAGCAACCAGGGAGAACCGATTAGCCCCTCGGAAGAGAGAGAAGAAGGGCAGACTGAGTAGCAACCCGTAGACGGGAGTATACCGCCCCATGGATACCGCCAGGGCCACGGCTACCAGCCCGACGTGGAAGCCCCCGACCCGGCCCAGCTGCCGGCCCGCCCCCAGTGCCAGGCCCGCCAGCATGAGAGCCGCCACACCCACGTAGTCCGGCCGAGCGGCGAACCTACCGGGCAGTTCGCTCACGACCGGCAGAAAGTAACCCAGCAACACCGAGAGCGGTTCGATGGAATCGACCGCCGCCCGCTCGAAGTTCAGCCCACCCTCCCTGGTGGAGAGCGATACCAGAGCCATGGTGGGAGCGACTCTCACGGCCGCGAGACCGAGGCCGAGAACAACTCCCAGCGCCAGGAGAGATAGCCGGTACACCCCCCATCTGGCCCCTAGATCGCCCGCGCGAGCGGCCACCGCGGTAAGAGCATAGGCTCCGGCCGCTGCTAGGCCGAAGAGAACCACCTGGGCGTACCCCCCCAGCAGCGCCATACTCACCAGGACCGGCACCAGCAGCCAGTAGCGAGGGCTTCGCCGGAAAGTCAGCTCCACCGCTGCCAGCAGGCCAGGCAGAACGAACAGGGTCTTGGTGACGAATCCATTGGAAGGCCATGCCAGAACCTCGTTGCCCATCTGAAAAGCCACTGCGGCGACCAGAGAGGGCAGGCGGCGAAGGCCGAGGACGCGGCAGTACCAGTAGGTGCAACTGCCGGCCAAGGCCCCATGGATGGCGAGAGAGAGGTGAAAGCCCCTAGCCCCATCAAGAAGGCGGAAAATGAGGATATCCGGGGGGTAGAAGAAGTCGTATATGACGAAGGCGAGGGGCGCTCCTCCCTCCATGGCGTGCGACCACAAGGGCAAGATCCCCTGCTTCAACTGGTCGGAATACCAGGAGTACACGGGGATGCTCATGAGCATCATGTCGTCGTCGTAGAGAGCCCCACCCAGCACTATCTGCCGCCACAACAACAGCAGGGCCAGGGCGAAGAGAAATGCCACGGCCAGGAGATCCAGCCAGCAGCCTCGAACGGGGATCAACAGAGCGGATCGGATCGCGGAGTGGACCGGGTTGGAGGGACGGCTTCGCGGTGAGGGTGAAGGTTTGATCACATGACAACTCGGGTGTGGACTCCACTGGTAGGGCCAGGATTGTAGCACAATCCCGAGAGGCGAGCAACGGCACGATCCTGGCCATCATTCTCTTACCACTTGACTAGCGCTCTGCTGTGCTGTTAATCTGGCGCCATCATTCGATGAAGAAGTACCGCAGCCGCGCCGGCCGAGACCACAGCCTCCCGGCCTCTCGACGGGATGGCCCGAGTCGAAGCCGTCGACCTCTCCGTCCTCATACCATCGGCCAGCCTTCTTGAAAGGCACAGGCGCGAGTTCGAAAGGAGCAAGGGGCAGGCGCTTCTTCCAGGCCAAGTCCGGCGCAGCCACTCTCCTGCAGCTTTCTCGTTGAGGTAACATAAAGGTGAAGAAAAGAGTCGCAATTGTCGGCGGCGGGATATATGGCGTCACGGCGGCTATCAGGTTGTCCGCCACCTGCGACGTCGATCTCTACGAAATGGGGGACGACATCTTGCAGGCCGCCTCCGGCATCAACCAGTTCCGGCTGCATCGAGGGTACCACTACCCTCGAAGCAGTGACACGATTCAGGCGTCGTTGCAGGA
>Ga0315298_1009390_pt1 | contig 12110 bp, 11 predicted proteins | sample WHS_1_MG_FD_203077 | JGI IMG/M metagenome (GOLD analysis project Ga0315298, IMG submission 203077) | Extremophilic microbial mat communities from Washburn Hot Springs, YNP, Wyoming, USA - WHS_1_MG | ecosystem: Environmental > Aquatic > Thermal springs > Hot (42-90C) | place: USA: Wyoming... | reverse complement strand
GCATCACCACCGCTTCATATTCGTAATGATGGGTGAGATCGACCGCTTCGTCGACGTCTGCCGTCTCGTCGATGACGGCGAGTTTCGACTTGATGAAGCTGTTCAGGCTGTCGTGCCTGTCGAACGTCTTACCAAAAATGAGAAGCCGCATATCAACCTCCAGTTGATCTAATCAGTTTATACAACCCGAAAAATGACGGGTCAATGAAAATTTTTTAATTTTCGAGAAATTTTTCAAAAAAGTTGAAATAATTAAAAAAGTAAAACATTCGGCGGGAGACGATCTGGGGCCGGCGGCGTCGCGAAACACAAGATGTGGGCCGGCCGAAAGCCTGTCGACTTCTGTAATATTGAACAATTATCGGTTTTTATTGGAAATTCAGGAAATTTTTCGCTCGATCCTGAAATTCTGAAAAGAAAGCCACCGCTCCGGCATGAAGCGGGAACTCATGACTGGTGAAATCCGGATCTCCCAGGCCCCGCGTGCCCTCCGGCGCCCGACAAGGCCGCGCCCGCCCGGCGGAGACGTCGCGGCGTCGGTATCGGCGGCTGCAAGGAGGGGGCGGTCAGGCATGGTGGGACCTGTTTCGTCTGGAGCATTTTCCGGTCCGTCCGGATCGGACGCGGTGCGCCATCGTCGTGACAACGCGAGCATCCTGATCCGATCCGGGCACCCTATTGCCTGCAGCGCGGCATTGTCGCGCTGCAGGCGCAATCGGCGATCTGGCGCGCCCGTCCCGGATCGACGATCCGGATTTCCGTCGCCCCCTTGAGGGCGATGATGTTGCGCTCGCGCAGCCAGCGGAAGACGCGGGAGACGGTTTCCATCGTCAGCCCGAGGTAATCCGCGATATCCACACGGGACATCGGCAGGCGGATCGGTTCCCCGGCTTCGACATCCTGCTGTTCGGCCATCCGCAGCAGGAACCAGACCAGGCGTTCGGTCGCGCTCATCCGGCCGAGCAGGAGCATCTGCTGCTGCGCCATGAAAAGGCTCTTCGCGGCTGTGGCCAGCAGGCTGCGCGTCAGTTCCGGCCGGCTGGCCAGCAGCCCATCGAAACTGCTGAGCCGATGCGTCACGACCTCGACCGCGGTCACGGCATCCGCGGAGCATGTCGCGCAGCCGCCATGGCTGATGGCGAAGCCGGACGGCGTAAAGATTTCGCCCGGAAACAGGAAGCCCAGGATCTGCCGGCGCCCGTCGGGCAGCATCTTCGACAGCCGGACGATGCCGGACACGAGATCATAGATCTTGTCCACCGTTTCGCCTTCGATGAACAGCGAGGCGCCGGCCTCCAGCGCACCTGCGCGAAAGCCCGGCTCACCGGCGGCACTCCAGTTGGCAATCGTGGACCGAGACGGCTCGGCAGCGACATGCAACATTGGCGTGGTCCTCATGCGTCCAGGGTTGATAGGGCTCGAGACTCAGCGCCGTCACTCCTAAACGCTCACTGCAACACGCCGATGCCGGAACAGCCAATCTTTGTTGACATTTCGCGGCTTTGTGTGGCGTTTTATGACAAGTTCATATAAATAAGTGCCTTCATCTGTTTCGACCATCGATGGATTAGGGCCGTGGACGCGGGGACAATTCTGATCGTTGACGATGATCCCCAGATCCGCACGATGCTGCGCCGCTATCTTGCCGGTGAGGGCTACGGGACCAGGGAAGCCGACAGCGAGGCCGGAACGCATGCGGCTCTCCTCGGCGGCGACGTCACGCTGGTGCTGCTCGATCTCATGCTCGGCGGCGAGGATGGGCTGGCGCTCGCCCGGGCCATCCGGGCGCGCTCGGATGTCCCGATCATCATGCTGACCGGCAAGGACGATGTCATCGACCGGGTGGCGGGGCTGGAAGCGGGGGCCGACGATTACATCGCCAAGCCCTTCCACCTGCGCGAGGTCCTCGCCCGGATCCGCGCCCTCAAGCGGCGGATGACCGGGCGCGGCACGCCGGAGCCCGCCGAGCCCGACCCGCCGGAAGCCGTGATCCGTTTCGACGGCCACGCCCTCGATCCGCTCGGCCGGACCCTGCGCGGGCGGGACGGGGCGGACATTCCGCTGACCACCGCGGAGTTCGAGCTTCTTGCCGTCTTCCTGCGGCACGCAGGGCGGGTTCTGGACCGCGACCAGTTGCTGAACCTGCTGAAGGGGCGGGATTTCGAGGCCTTCGACCGGCTGGTCGATACCCAGGTCATGCGGCTCCGCCGCAAGATCGAGCAGGACCCCGGGCAGCCGCAACTGATCAAGACGGTGCGCGGCGCCGGCTATGTCTTCGCCGGCAAGCTGGAGCGGTGAAGCGCGCCCGGCGCGTCAGACGCCCTCGTCGCGAACCGGCCTGAGCAGGGCGGCCAGCGCGTTCGCGAGGGCGGCCTCGGCATAGGGTTTCTGCAGCCAGATCGCCCCGGCGGGCAGGGCGCGGCCCTTCAGCACGATGGGATCGCCATAGCCGGAGGTGAACAGCACCGGAAGCTCGGGTCGCGCCGCGCGCGCGGCGATGGCGAGATCGAGGCCCGACATGCCGCCGGCCAGGACGATATCGGTAAACAGCACCGCGATCTCCGGATGGGCTTCCAGCGCCGCAATGCCGGCAGCACCCGTCGCCGCGTCGATCGTGGAATAGCCGAGGCGGGCAAGCCGGCGCTCCGCGACGCGCCGCACCGCGGGATCGTCCTCGACCACGAGAACGATCGCCCGGCCCGGCGGCGGGGAGGGGGCCGCCTCGTCGTCGGCGGCGGGCATTTCGGCCCGGATCGCCGGCAGGAACAGGCGAACCGTGGTGCCGAGGCCCGGTTCGGAATAGATCTGCACATGGCCGCCGCTCTGCTTGACGAAGCCGTAGACCATGGACAGGCCCAGCCCCGATCCCTCGCCGACCGCCTTGGTGGTGAAGAACGGCTCGAAGGCGCGGCCCCGCGTTTCGGCGCTCATGCCGATCCCGCTATCCGTCACCGCCAGGACCACATAATCGCCCGGCAGGGTCTCGGCCTGTTGTGCCGCATAGTCGGCATCGACATGGAGCAGGCCGGTCTCGATCACGAGACGGCCGCCCTTGGGCATGGCATCCCGCGCGTTGAGGGCGAGGTTGAGCAGCGCCGTCTCGATCTGTCCGGGATCCGCCATGGTGCGCGGCAGCCCGGCGGCGAGCCGGGTCTCGATCATGACCGGCGAGCCGAGCGTGCGGCGGAACAGCGGCGCCATCTTCCCGACGAGCTCGTTCACGTCGATCGCGAGCGGACGAAGGGTCTGCCGCCGGCCGAAGGCGAGCAGCCTTGCCGCCAGTTCGGCGCCGCGTTCGGTGGCGAGCCGGGCCTCGGCGAGCAGTTCCGCCGCCTCGCCGCCGGCGACATGGCTCTCCAGCATTTCGAGATTGCCGGAAATCACCGCCAGCAGGTTGTTGAAATCATGGGCGAGGCCGCCGGTAAGCTGGCCCACCGCCTCCATCTTCTGCGCCTGGGCAAGGTCGTTCTCGAGCCGCTTGCGCTTGCTGGCGTCGCGGATGAAGCCGGTGAACAGCCTCGTCTCCGGCAGGTCGACCTCGCCGACGGCGAGTTCGATCGGGAAGGTCGAGCCATCGGCCCGGCGGGCCTCCACCTCGCGGCCGATGCCGATGATGCGCCGTTCGCCGGTTTCGAGGTAACGGGCGAGATAGCCGTCATGCGCGGCGGCATGGGGCTCGGCCATCAGCATCGACACGTTGCGGCCGACGACCTCCTCGGCGGCGTAGCCGAACATCCGCTCCGCCGCCTGGCTGAACGACCTCACGGTGCCGCGCGGATCGATCACGACGATGGCATCCGGCGCGGTGTCGAGGATCGAGCGGAGCCTGGCCTCGGTGCTGCGATGCTCGGTGATATCCCGCGCGATCTTGGAAATGCCGACGATGCAGCCTTCCGTATCGTGCACCGGGTTGAGCGTGAGCAGCACGCGGACGAGCGTGCCGTCCTTGCGCCGGCGGATGGTCTCGAACTGGTCGAAGGTCTCGCCCCTTGCCGTCCGGGCCAGCAGCTCGTCCATTTCCGCCTCGCGCCCGGGCGGCGCCAGCACATGGATCGAGCGCCCGATGATTTCGTCCGCGCGATAGCCGAACAGGTTCTCGGCGCCTTCGCTCCACGACGTGATGATGCCGTCGAGCGACTTGCCGATCAGCGCGGCCTCGAAGGATCGGGCGAAGGCCAGCGGCGCGTCGGGGGCTTCGGGCTCCGGAGTCATGAGGGGGTTTTACCCGCTGCGGCGTCTGGCGTCGATGCGCAATTGCGGCGGCCCGAACGGGTGCGGCGTCCCCGCCCGCGGATTGCCGCCACCGGCCGCGTCTGCTACGTCGCCGTTCGCACCCCTCGCGAAGTCGAAACCGAGCGATACGTGGATTCGGGGGTGAACGTCGTGAACGACATGTTGATCTGATCTCGGATCAACATGACCTATATCGTGAGGCCCGGGCCGGCGTCACGGCGGGCGCGCCAGCCAGGCCCACCGCACCGGGAGATCGTCCGTGAGCTATATCGAGCAGGTCCTGCTGCCCGACGAAACCGTGATGAGCTGGACGCATCTTCATTGGTTCGTCTATCTCCGCGGCATCGTCACCATGGTCCTGGCCTTCGCGCTCATCATCGCCGGCGGCCTCGCCGGTGGCCGGCCGTCGACCTACCTGCACGTCGCCGCCGCCGCCGCCTTCCTCCTCGGCTGCTGGCTGCTCCTCGTCGCCTGGCTCCGGCGCATGTCCACCGAACTTGCGGTGACCGACCGCCGGGTCATCCACAAGAGCGGCATCCTCGGCCGCACCACCCATGAAATGAGCCTCGAAAAGGTCGAGAGCGTCGAGGTCCGGCAGTCCATTGCCGGCCGGCTCTTCAATTACGGCACGGTCATCGTCCGCGGCACCGGCTCGACCTGGGAACCTTTCCCGCGAATCGCCGACCCCCTCGCGTTCCGCAGCAGCATCACCGCCGCCTGATCCCGCGCCTCAGCCCCGGGGCGCCTGCCGGGCAAGCCGGGCGATCACGGCGTTCGCCTCGCGGATCGCGCGCCCCTCATCCCCGGTTCGCGCGAGGCACTCATTGGCGATCTTCGCCCAGAGTTCCCGCAATTCGGGCGTGTTCGCCCGGTGCGTATGGCGTTCGGCCTCCTCCGCGGTCCACGGCATGTCAGGCTCCCTCCGTCGAATCGATCACCACCAGCAATTCGCCCGCGAGCGGCGAGGGGGCGCGGTCGGCCGGCAGCGTCGCCGCGATCCGCGCATCGTCCCGGGAAGCCGCCTCCTGTTCGGCGTCGAGCACGCCGTGGCGATCGAGGAACCGGTTCATCGCCGCCGATATCCGCACGCATCCCTGCGAGCCCGTCTGGCCGAGGCGCGGTTCCAGGTAATCCGGGTCGGTTGCATGCACCAGCAGCCGGATCTCGCCGGTCTCGCCATCGCTCCGCCAGCCCTTTTCCGCGATCCGCCAGCCGAAATCCCACACCCGCATCCCCTTCAGGCCCAGGCCGCGGATATGGTTCTCGTTGAACGTGCCGAGCGCCCGGTAGTCAAGAATGCCCGTCGTATGGGCAAACACGCCGACCGGGGTGATGAAGTATCCCCGTCGCCCGGCCTGCCCGGTTGAAACGGCGTCGCACCCGACCACGTCCCACGCCCCGGCGGGCCGCGCCGCGACGATGCAGAGACGCTGGACCCGCGGATTGCGATCGACGACGACGATGAGCTGGCTCCGGGTCACACCCACCCCGGCCGCCGCCAGCCCGCGCCGTGCCGCCGCGATCCATTGCGCCGCGGCCGCGGGCGCGGGCACGCTCGCCCGCGGCACCTCCCGGGCCAGTTCCGCCGCTGCCGCCGCGACCTCGGCGCGAAACGCCGCATCCGCCGCGCGTTCGGGCGCCGGCGGGCGAATGGCGGCCCGCACCGGCGGCCGCGCGCAGCCGGCCAGCAGCACCACGAGACACAGCAGGGTTACGCCACCACGCGCCTTCATCCGGCTCCTCCGCCGTTCCGCTCCGGCCGCGATAGACCCGCCGGGGCGATCGGTCATTGATCCAGCGCAGCCGCCCGGTTTGACGGCCCCCGCCGGGGCGGCTAGCGATCCGGAGGCTGCGTCCGAGCGGCCGCCGCGCGGGGCGGGCAGGGGGCGTGACCGAGCCCGAGGACCGTCCTTTGCGCGAACCCAAACTCTTCGCCGGCGCCAGGATCAGGCAGATCCGCGAGCAGCGCGGCCTGCAGCAGCGCGACATCGCCCGCCGCCTCGGCCTGTCGCCGAGCTACATGAACCAGATCGAGAACGACCGCCGGCCCGTGCCGCCGCGCCTCGCGGCGCCGCTCTGCGACCTGCTCGGCATTCCCCTCGCCGAACTCTCCGGCGATGACGAGGTCCGCCGCGCCGGCGACCTGCTCGAAGCCGCGCTCGACCCCGCCCTCGGCCCCGGTCGCCTCACCTTCACCGAGGCCCGCGCCGCCGTGCGCGACACGCCCGAACTCGCCCGCCGCTTCATCGCGCTCTACGCCGCCTATCGCGCCCAGCAGGCCCGCCTCGCGCGCGATCCCGCCCTCGGCCGCGACGAACCGGGCCCGCTGCCGCCCTATGACGAGGTGCGCGACTGGGTGCAGTCCGAGCGGAACTACTTCCACGAGATCGACCTCGCGGCCGAGCGCCTCGCCGCGCATATCCACGCGACGCTGGGCCCCGATTCCGCCGCCCTCGAACGCCATCTCGCCGCCGGTCACCGGATCGAGGTCGTTCCCTCGGCCAATCTCCTCCCCGACGGCATCCTCTGGCAGATCGACCGCCGCAACCGCCGCCTCCTCATCGCCGAGGAAATGCGCCTCGAAACCCGCCGCTTCTCGCTCGCCCACGTGATCGGCCTGCTCAGCCACGGCCGGCTGATCTCGCGGCTGATCGAGCGGGCGAAAGTGTCGTCGGACGCCGCGCGCGGCATCGCCCGCGTCGCCCTCGCGAACTACTTCGCCGGCGCGCTGATCATGCCCTACGCCGCCTTCCTCGCCGAGGCGGAGGCCGAACGATACGACATCCAGCGCCTGCAGATCCGCTTCCAGGCGAGCTTCGAGCAGGTCTGCCACCGGCTCAGCACGCTGCAGCGCCCCGGCGCCCAGGGCATTCCGTTCTTCTTCCTCAAGACCGACACCGCCGGCAACGTGCTCAAGCGCAGCAGCGCCACCCGCTTCCGGTTCGACCGTTTCGGCGGCCCGTGCCCGCTCTGGAACGTCTACCAGGCCTTCTCGCAGCCGGGGAAAATCTCCGTCCAGCTCGCCCAGCCGCCGGGCGAAACCACCTATATCAGCATCGCCCGCACGGTCGGCGGCGGCGGCACGTCCTACCTGTCGCGCCCGCGCGCCGTCGCGGTGGGCCTCGGCTGCGAGATCCAGTACGCGCCGCGCATCGTCTACGCCGCCGGGCTCGATCTCGACCGCCCCGGCGCGATCGACCCGATCGGCCCCGGTTGCCGCTCCTGCCCGCGCGTCGCCTGCCGCCACCGCGCCATGCCGCCGATCGACGGCACGATCGATGTCGGCACCGCCGAGCGCGGCGTGGTGCCCTACCGCGTCAGCCGCCCGCCGCCCGGCGCGTGAGCGCCATCTGGCCGGAACGACCGGCCTCGACTATCAGGGCGCGATGACGATCCCCGGCAGCCCCGTGAATCCCGCCGCGCCGCTGCGGATCGAGTCCCTGCGCCTCACGGATTTCCGCTCCTACGCCCGGCTCGACTGGCAGCCCGGCGGCATGGTCGTCGCCCTCGCGGGGCCGAACGGCGCCGGCAAGACCAACCTGCTCGAAGCCGTCTCGCTGCTCGCCCCCGGCCGCGGCCTGCGCGGCGCCCGCCTCGCCGAACTCGCCCGCCGCGCGCCCGGCGCCTCCGGCGGCTGGGCCGTCGCCGCCCGGATCGACGGGCCGGAAGGCCGGTTCGCGATCGGCACCGGGATCGAGGCGGGGCAGGGCGAGCGCCGCCGCCTGCTGCTCGATGGCGAACCGGCCGCCGCCGCCCGCGTCGCCGCCCGGTTTTCCTGCCTTTGGCTGACCCCGCAGATGGACCGCCTGTTCACCGAGGGCGCCTCCGCCCGCCGCCGCTTCCTCGACCGCCTGGTCCTCGCCCTCGAACCCGGCCACGCCAGCGAGGTCGCCGCCTTCGAGGCCGCCTCGGCGAACCGCAACCGGCTGATCGAGGCCGGCGGCTACGATCCGCTCTGGCTCGCCACGATCGAGGATTCGATGGCCCGCCACGCCGCGGCGCTCACCGCCGCGCGGCTGCACGTGATCGAGCGGCTGAACGCGCTGCTCGCCGCCGGCGCCGCCGATCCGTTCCCCGCCGCGCGGCTGTCGCTCGACTGTCCGATCGGCGCCGAACTCGCGCACCGCCCCGCCCTGGCGGTGGAGGAGTGGCTTCGCGGCCGCTACGCCGCGACCCGCGCCGAGCCGGTCGCCGCCCTCTCGCCCCAGCGCGCCGATCTCGGCCTCGAACACGCTTCCAGCGGCCTCGCCGCCGCGCTGGCCTCCACCGGCCAGCAGCGGGCGATGCTGGTCGCGATCGTGCTGGCCCACGCCGTCCTGGTTGCCATTTCCCGCGGTACCGCCCCCGTCCTGCTGCTCGACGAACCCTTCGTGCATCTCGACGCCGCCCACCGCTCGGCGCTCGGCGAGGCCCTGCATCGCGGCGGCGCCCAGGTCTTCTGCACCGCGACCGAACGCGACCAACTCGCCGCCCTCGGCGATGCCGCGATCTGGACGGTGGGGGAGGGCGCGCTCCGCCGCGCCTGACGAGTCAGTCCAGGATTTTTATCTAATCAATTGAGTTTGAACGATTGTTTCAGACCGTGGCCAGCAGGCGCCGCGCCTCGTCCGCGTCCGCCGCGATCTGCGCGCGCAACTCGTCGAAACTGGCGAAGCGCCGCTCGTCGCGGATGAACCGGTGGAGCGACACGGTGATCTCCTGGCCATAGAGGTCGCCGCTGAAGTCGAACAGATGCGCCTCCAGCCGCGAGATCGCCCCCTCCGCCACGGTCGGCCGCCGGCCGATATTGGCCACGCCCTTGACCATGCGCCCGTCGGCCAGCCGCACCGTCACCGCATACACGCCGCGCGCCGGTTCGAGGTGCCGCCCGAGCGCGACATTGGCGGTGGGAAAGCCGATCGTCCGTCCCCGCGCGTCGCCATGCGCGACCACGCCGCGAATCGCGTGCGGCCGGCCGAGCAGCGCCGCGGCGCGCTCGGGGTACCCGTCCTGCAGCAGCCGGCGGATCCGGCTGGAGGAGATCGGCCCTTCGGCATCGTCGAGATGCGGCACGATCGACAGCCCGATCCCGCGCGCCTCCGCCGCCGCCCGCAGCATGGCGACATCGCCGCCCCGCCGGTGGCCGAAGGCGAAATCCGCCCCGCAGGCGAGGTGCGCCGCCCCGATCCCGCGATCGAGCACCTCCTCGATGAATGCCTCGGCGCTCAGCAGCGAGAAGGCGCGGTCGAACGTGAGTTCATAGAGGATCTCGATTCCCTCGGCCTCCAGCGCCGCCGCCCGCTCGGCCTCCAGCATCAGCCGGAATGGCGGATCGTCCGGGCGGAAGAACTCGCGCGGATGCGGCGCGAAGGTCAGCGCCGCGCGCGGTGCGTCCGGCCGCGCCGCATGCGCCGCCCGCAGCACCTCGACATGCCCGCGATGCATGCCGTCGAAATTCCCGAGCGCCACCGAGGCGCCGCGCGCCTCCGGAGGAATCCCGCTCCAGTCGTGGAAGACGCGGATCATTCGGCGGCGCGCTTCTCGTTCTGCGCCACGGCGACGACGGCCTCGGTCGGCGGAATCACGACCGCCTCGCCCTCGATCACCACCTTGCCGCGCACGAAGCAGCGCGTGCGCATGGTCGCCCGCTTCTTCTCGTGATCGAGCGAGGCAACCTCGACCTCCGCCGTCACCGTGTCGCCGATGCGCACCGGCGCGCGGAACCGCATCGACTGCGTGAGATAGATCGTCCCCAATCCCGGCAGCACGGTGCCGAGCACCGCCGAAATCAGGCTGCCGCACAGCATCCCGTGCGCGACCCGTCCCTTGAACAGCGTCTCGTCGGCGAGCTCCTGGTTCAGGTGAACCGGATTCGTGTCCATCGACACGGCGGAAAACAGCAGGATGTCGGCCTCGGTGATGGTCTTGCCGAGCGAGGCGGTCTGGCCGGGTTCGAGCTGGTCGAAGGGTACGCAGCTGGGCATGGGAACTCCCGTCGCGGTGGAACGTATCGCGGCGCACAAAGCGCCGGATCGGGGGGCGGGGTCAAGGCCCCGGCGCGGCATGCCGCAGATAGGCCAGCAGCCGCGTCTCCCGCCGCCCGCGCGTCACCGTGTCGAGAATGATGCCGGTGGTCAGGCTCAGCGCGCCGGCGAGCACGATGCCGGTGGCCAGCACGGCGGTCGGCAGCCGCGGCACGAGGCCGGTGCGCAGATAGGTCGCGATCACCGGGGCGATCAGCACGGCGGCGACCAGAAACGCGGCCCCGCCGAGCGCGCCGAAAAACGCCAGCGGCCGCTCGTGCCGCAGCAGGCGCAGGATCAGCCGCAGGATGCGCCAGCCATCGCGCCAGGTCCTGAGCTTGCTCTCCGAGCCCGCCGGGCGTGGCCGGTAATCGCCCTCGACATGGGCGATGGGCAGGGCGAGTTCGAGCGCATGCACCGCGAGTTCCGTCTCGATGTCGAATCCGGTGGCGAGCACCGGGAACGACTTCACGAACCGGCGCGACAGCACCTTGTAGCCCGACAGCATGTCCTCCACCCGGTCGCCGAAGATCGCCCGCACCGCCCCGGTCAGCAGCCGGTTGCCCAGCCTGTGGCCGCCGCGATAGGCGGCCGCGTCGGTCTCCCGCCGCACGCAGTTCACGAGATCGTAAGGCCCCCGCCGGGCCAGCTCGATCATCGCCGGCGCCAGCGCTGCGTCATAGGTGTCGTCGCCATCCGCCATCACGTAGAGATCGGCCTGGATGTCGCGAAACATCCGCCGGACCACGTGGCCCTTGCCCTGCAGCGCCTCCCGCCGGACGATCGCGCCCGCCCCGCGCGCGATCGCGGCGGTATCGTCGGACGAATTGTTGTCGAACACGTAGATGTCCGCGCCGGGCAGGGCGGTCCGGAAGGCGCGCACCACGGCGCCGATGGCCGCCGCCTCGTTATGGCAGGGCAGAAGAACCGCAATCCTCGGTTCCGTCATCGTCATCCGGCTCCCTGTTTCGCTTTCGGTTTAACCGCCGCCGCGCCGCCGGTAAACCGTGCGGCCCGCCGGTTTGGCCTTTGCCCGGCACCCCCGCTAGACTGGTCCCGCGCACATGAAAGGACGCAAGATGCGGAGGCTTGTCCGTTTTCTCTCCCTCGTCGTCGTGCTCGCCGCCCTGGGCTGGCTCGGCCTGTGGTGGTATGCCGAAAGCCGTCTCGCCCTCGCCGTCGACCAGGCGGCGGCCCGCCTGCACGCGGCCGGCTGGACGGTCAGCCACGGCGCCGTCACGCGCGGCACCTCGCCGTTCGTCGCCGATGTGCGGGTCGCCGATCTCCGCCTGACGCCGCCCGTCGCCGACGGCCCGGCACCGACGCTGGAAATCCCCGCGGTCGATCTCGTGGTGCATCCCGCCGCCCCGCTGACGCTCGATCTCGGTTTCGCCACCGTCTGGCGCATGGCCCTCGAAGGCGGCCCCTCCTTCACCCTGCGCTTCGGCAGCATCGCCGCCGATGACCGGTTCGATCTCGCGGACCTGCTGCACCACGCGCCGGATCCGCTGCGCGCCGGCGCCTTCCACGCGACCGACCTGCGGGTCGACAGCGAGAACACCAATTTCACCCTGGTCAGCGTCGCCGCGATCGATGCCAGCGGCACCCGCAACCCGGATGCCGGGCCGGATTCCATGGCCGCCACGCTGCACGAATCGCTGCGTGGCCTCGCGCTCTCGCCGCTCTTCGTCACCCTCGGCAACCTGCCGTTCGGCGGCAAGCTCACCGCGCTCAGCGTCGATCTCGGGCTCTCCGGCCCCGCCGCCGCGCTGCCGGCGCGGCTCACCCTGCCGCCCGGCGCGCGCTGGCTGGCCCCCGGCGCGGCCGCCAACCTCCCGGCGCTGTGGCGGCAGCTCGGCCCGGCGCTGCATCGCT
>Ga0315298_1009384_pt1 | contig 12119 bp, 13 predicted proteins | sample WHS_1_MG_FD_203077 | JGI IMG/M metagenome (GOLD analysis project Ga0315298, IMG submission 203077) | Extremophilic microbial mat communities from Washburn Hot Springs, YNP, Wyoming, USA - WHS_1_MG | ecosystem: Environmental > Aquatic > Thermal springs > Hot (42-90C) | place: USA: Wyoming... | reverse complement strand
AGGTTTCTCCTGCAGGGGCGATGACACTTTTGCCATCTTCTAAGGTCAGGCGATATTCTTTCACGCACTCTTCACCTTTTACGTATTTTATCCGAAAATAGGAGGGGGGTGAAGAGATGTATCGGGCGTATCACCTTGGGCTCTCGAGCAACGCAATTTGGGGCGTTTCTCTTGCCCTTCTTCCGGGTGCTCCGGAACGTGCTGAGACCCTGGCCGAGGCCTTCGGAAAACCAAAAATCCTTGCTTTCCATCGGGAGTTCAAAAGCGTTCTGGCCGAAAGCAAGGAAGGAAAGGTTCTCGTCGTTTCAACCGGTATTGGAGGTCCCTCCCTGAGTATTGCGGTGGAAGAGCTTGCCCGCCTTGGTGTACGGTGGTTTATCCGGGTAGGGACCTGTGGAGCCCTGCAGGAAGACATAGCTTTGGGGGATCTGGTCATCAGTGAGGGAGCAGTGCGCCTTGATGGAGCCTCCTTGCACTATGCGCCCTTGGAGTACCCAGCAGTGGCCGATTGGGAAACGGTGAGAATTCTCAAGGAAGCTTGTGAAGAAGCAAGGGTCCGGTATCATATCGGTGTAACCTGCTCCTCGGCTACCTTTTACCCTGGACAGGAAAGGTATGACACCTTTTCAGGATATGTTCCCCGGAGTCTTCAGGGAAGTCTCAAAGAATGGCAGACTTTGAGAGTTTTGAATTACGAGATGGAGGTGGCCACTCTCTTTGTGGTAGCCCGCACCTTTGGGCTTCGGGCAGGAGCAGTGTGTGGGGTTTTGGTGAATCGGACGAAAAAGGAAGAGGTGGAAGAGGGTGTTGTGGAAAGGGTAGAAAAGAACCTGGCCCAGGTCTCCGCCCTCGCAGTGAGGCGAATACTTTCCTCCTTTTCCTCCCCTTAAGGAGGGATAGGCATGATTGAGGATTACGTGGTGCGAGTAGTTGTGGAGGGGACAGAAGTGTGGGGGTACGTGGCTTCTTCCACCAAGCTCGTGGAGCGAGCCCGGAAACTCCACAAGACTACTCCTATAGCTACCGCAGCCTTGGGACGGGCGCTGACCCTTGTGGGGATCATGGGAGTGGCTATGAAGGATAACCAGAGAGTTTCCTTGCAGATTCGCTGTCGAGGCCCGCTGGAAGGCATTATTGTTCAGGGGAATGCCAAAGGAGAGGTTCGGGGGTATGTGTCACAGCCTCTTGTGATTCTCCCTTCTCGGGAGGGGAAACTCAACGTAGAGGAAGCGGTGGGAGCAGGATCGCAGCTTATTCTTGTGAAGGACCTTGGGTTTGGAGAGCCCTACGTGGGGAGCATCGACATGCCCCGGGGCGGTATTGCCTATGACCTGGCATACTACTTTGCTGTCTCAGAACAGCTTCCCTCTGCCTGCAGTGCGGGAGTATACGTGGGAAAGAAGGGGAAGGTTCTTTCTGCGGGTGGGTTCATTGTCCACACTCCTTCTGAAACTCCACTTGACGTCGTTACCTCTCTGGAAGAGAATATTGCTCATCTTGGGCCGTTAAGTAGTGAACTCTTTCAGGGGAAAACCCCTGAGGACATAGCGGCCTCAATTTTTTCTGGCCTTCCATACCATATCATAGGCAAGAATCCCTTACGGTATCGTTGCCGGTGTTCGAGAAGAAGGGCGAAGAGTGTTATCCTTCTTCTTGAGGAAGGGGAACGGGAGGAGATCTTGAGGTCTCAGGGAAAAGCTGAAGTACGTTGTGCATTCTGTAATCGAACGTACGTTTTTTCAGAAGAGGATTTTGTCCCCAAGGGGGAATAAGGGAGGTTTTTCTTTGCGACTTTTAAAGCTGCGAATAGATTACGAGCGAGAACTCAACGAGGAACAGAGGCAGGTTGTTTTTGCCGGTGATGGGCCGATGCTCGTCATTGCCGGGGCGGGGAGTGGGAAGACCCGCACGGTAACCTACCGGGTGGCGTATCTTGTAGAGCAAGGTGTGGCGCCTGATACCATTCTTCTTGCCACTTTTACCAACAAGGCGGCGCGAGAAATGCTTCATCGGGTGGAATGTCTTTTGGGGGTAAGCATGGAGCGCCTCTGGGGTGGGACATTTCATCACATAGGAAATCTCGTCCTCCGTCATGAGGCCAAGAAAATTGGGTACGAACCGAACTACACCATCCTCGACCGGGAAGACCAGAAGGACCTTCTTTCAGTGTGTGTGGAAGAGCTTGGGATAGACCTCAAAAAGCGCCGTTTCCCTCAGCCGGAGGTTCTTTTGAACATCATCACTTTGAGCCGGAATACTCTCAAATCTCTTGACGACATTCTCGATAAATACTACCCCCAGTTTTTAGACTGGTCGAGCCATATCACCCACCTTTTTGTTCTCTATCAGGAAAGGAAAAGGCGTCTCAATGTCATGGATTACGATGACCTTCTGGTGTACGTCTGGAATCTCTTCCGAGAAGAGGAGAGGACCAAGAGAAAATACGGAGAACTTTTTCGATACATTCTTGTTGATGAGTATCAGGATACGAATCTCCTCCAGGCTGAAATCGTGGATCTTTTAGCCGAAGTGCACCGGAATCTTTTGGTTGTGGGGGATGATGCCCAGAGTATCTATGCCTTCCGGGGAGCCCACTTTGCCAATATTCTTGATTTCCCCAAGCGTTACCCTGACTGCAAGATATATAGGCTCGAGACCAACTACCGTAGTACTCCTGAGATTCTTCGTCTGGCCAATGAAAGTATTACCTTCAACGTTCGGCAATTTCACAAAGTTCTTCGCCCGGTGCGGGCACAGGGGGAAAAACCCTTCGTTGTGCCACTTCGAGATACTTTGGAGCAAGCCGATTTTGTGGCCACAAAAATTCTTGAGCTTCGAGAGCATGGCTATTCTTTGAACGATATGGCCGTTCTCTATCGAGCTCATTACCAGAGTATGGAAATTCAGATGGAACTCACCCGGCGGGGTATCCCTTTCGAGATTCGTTCCGGTCTCCGCTTTTTCGAGCGGGCCCATATCAAAGATGTTATTGCCCATCTGAGGCTTATTGTGAATCCCTATGATGAGATTTCTTGGAAGCGGGTTTTAAAGCTCTATCCTGGCATAGGTGCGCAAATCGCTGAACGGGTGTGGCGTTTTGTCCAGGAATCCCGGGACCCTCTTTTTGCCCTGGAGCGAGAAGAGGTTCTCCTTGCCCTCCCCTCCGGAGCCCGGGATAGTTTGGAGAGTGTTCGAGGGCTTCTTCTCCATCTTGAAGAACTTGAAGAGCAGCCAGCTTTGGCGATACAGGCGGTGCTTGAGGGTGGATATCGGGATTACCTCATAAGCCGCTATCCCGACGCACGAGAGCGCCTTGAGGATCTCGAGGAGTTGGCCAGTTTTTCTTCTCGATATGAATCCCTGGAGAAATTTTTGAGTGAACTCGCTCTTTTAGGTGGAATGGAGGCAGAGACGGTGGTTGCAGGGGCGCCACCTGATGAGCGGGTGATCCTCTCCACTGTGCATCAGGCAAAGGGTCTTGAATGGGGCTGTGTGTTTTTGGTGTGGCTCTGTGAAGGAGCTTTTCCCTCTTCTCAGTGTTTGATGAGAGAAGAAGATCTCGAAGAGGAACGGAGGCTTTTCTATGTAGCTTGTACCAGAGCTAAGGATTACCTCTTCCTCTGTTACCCTGTAATGGCTGAGAGGATGCGAGGAAGGTCTGTACTTCGGAAACCCTCGCGCTTTTTGCAGGAACTCTCTTCCACTTCATACAAACGCTATAATACAGGGCGGAGTTTTTGATGCTTTCGCGGCGAGACTATATCTTCAACTTCTTTGTCGATTCTCTTGACTATGCTTTCTTTTCTTTAGCCCTGTCTTTTGGTTCGGTGACCACCTTTTTGCCTCTTTTTGCAAAGCACCTTGGAGCGAGTAACGTCGAGATTGGTCTTATCCCTGCCTTGGCATATCTTGGCTGGTCACTTCCGGCCCTCTGGGGAGCACAGGTTTCCCCGCGTCTTGAGCGTAAACTCCCCTTTATCCTCCGAATGACTCTTCTTGAGCGTCTCCCTCTTTTGGGTACCGCTCTTGTGGCAATATTTTTTGCTCGTTCTTCTCCTCGCCTGGTTCTCTATCTTGTTCTCTTTCTCCTTGGTTTGGCCTGTTCCGCTATGGGATTTCTTGGTCCTATCTGGACCGAGATGATTGGGAAGGTCATTCATCCTTCTCGCTGGGGGTTCTACTTTGCCTGTGGGAACGGCATTGGCGCGCTCATGGGAATTTGGGGTTCGAGACTTGCCGAGCGCATCATTGCTTCTTATTCTTTTGCCTGGAATTTTGCCCTCTGTTTTTTGCTCGCTTCATGCGCCATGGGGATATCCTATGTATTTCTCGCCCTTACCCGGGAAGAGAAAGGGCCAGTGACTAAACACGAGGGGAATTACCTTCGTTCTTTTTCTTGGATTGTCCGGGAAGACTCCAATTTTCTTCGATTTCTTATCGCTCGTGTTTTTCTTGCTTTTGGAGTAATGGGTGGAGCGTTTTACACGGTTTCTGTGCTCAACCGCTTTGCCATTTTGGATGCCTTTGTTGCCCGATATAATGCTGTTCTTTTGGCCTCTCAGGCTCTTTCCAACTTTTTCTGGGGTCCCTTGGGGGATAAAAGGGGGCATAAGCTCGTTCTCCTTTGCGGTGTGATGGCAATTCTTTTGAGCAATATCTGGGCTCTTTTTGCTCCCTCGCCTTGGTACTTCTTCTTGGCCTTCGGTTTCATGGGGCTGAACTATAGCGCGGTTTCTGTGGGAGGGGTGGCCATTCTTCTTGACTTTGCTCCTCCAGAGAGAAGATGGCTCTATCTTGGATGGGGGAGTTTCTTTTCTGGATTTCCTGCCTTTTTTGCCCCCATTCTTGGAGGGAAAATTGCTGACCTCTTTGGATATGGTGCTGTTTTCTGGGCTTCCCTTCTCTGTAATTGTTTTGGCCTTCTCTGGCTTCTTTTTGGTGTTAAGGAACCCCGGGTTTTCGAGAATTTCGCAGAGTAAAGACCATGGCGCGAACACTCATGGTTCAGGGAACGGCCTCAGGTGTGGGAAAAAGTCTTGTGGTAGCAGGGCTTTTGCGCCTTTTTGCTCGAAGAGGGTTGAGGTTTGCTCCCTTTAAAGCTCAGAACATGTCCCTCCACTCGGGAGTAACACCCTGGGGAGAGGAGATTGCCCGCTCGCAGGTTCTCCAGGCTCAGGCAGCTTGCATTCCTCCCGATGCCCCCATGAACCCCATTCTCCTGAAGCCTGAAGGAGAAGCGATTCAGGTCGTCCTTCGAGGGATTTAGCCCGCCGCTTTGATGTTCCAGTACTCCTTGTGGGGGACATCGAGCGGGGAGGAGCATTTGCAGCTCTCTATGGTACCTGGTTTCTCTGTAAGGAGGATCGGGTGTTTATCCGAGGTTTCATCATTAACAAACTTCGGGGGAGAGGGAAATACTACAGGAGGGTATAGCAGAGCTTGAGCGCTTAACCGGTGTCCCCGTTGTGGGAATTCTTCCTTATAGGTCTTTTACTTTGGACGAGGAAGACGGGGCACTTTTTGCCTTTCGAGCCACCTCTTTTTCTTCAGCAATGCTCAAGATAGGCGTTGTGGCCCTTCACTACATGGCCAACCTTACTGGTTTTCGTCCTCTGGAACTTGAGAAAGATGTGTACATCCGTTTCGTTGCACCAAGTGAGAACCTTGATTTCTTCGACTTTGTCATTCTTCCTGGAACGAAAAATACCTTTCTTGATCTTCAGTACTGCCATTCTGTATCTTTTGGAAAAAGCTTTGGGAATTCATACATTTTGGATTTTTCCCCATGGAGACAATCTTGGAAAGGGACAAAGTTCTCCGCTGTGTGGAGAGATGTTCCCCCGTACTGGAGGGGAAGAGAGTAACCGGGTATGAAATCCATCACGGGAAAAGTATATTTTCTCTTCTCTGTGACCCTTTCCTTAGGGTATTTTGGGAAGGCAAGGAGTTTCCAGAAGGCGCTGTTCGTGAGGGAAGAGTTTTCGGTACCTATCTCCATGGACTCTTTGATGAAAGAGAATTCCGTCGGGCTTTTCTCAACTATATGCAGGGAACCCGAGGTCTTCCGCTGCAACCTCTTGAGAGTGTGTCCTGGAAAGAGTGGATGGATAAGAAGCTTAATCGACTGGCTGATTTTCTTTGCGAACACCTCAACATGGAGCTTCTTGGGGAGATTCTGGGTCTTTGAGTTTTTCATTTCGCACGATGGCCCTATTCTCCCATCGACCACTCAAGTAGTAGAAATAGGCGATGAGATATCCCGCTGTTGGCCCGGCTACAAAGCTCATCCAGATTCCTCGCTCAGCCAGAGAGGTGGTCGAAAGAAGCCAGGCAACGGGAATGCGCACGAGCCACAGAGTAAGCATGGTGTTCACCATGGTCTGGAGGGTATCCCCTGCGCCGCGGAGGAACCCGTTGTAGGCAAACATGAGAGCGAAAGGGACATAGGAGAGGCTGACAATACGAAGGTATTCAATGCCTATGTGGATGACTTCGGCATCGGTGGTAAAGATTCGGATGAGTCGTGGGGCAAAGGAAAAGACAAAGAGAGACACGGGCAGTGCAAAAGATGCTGCCACGATTGCCCCCCAGCGGGCTACTTCTCGAGCACGGGCAAAATTTTGGGCCCCTACATTCTGTCCGGCCAGGGAAGAGATGGCGATGCTGAAGCTCATGGCTGGGAGAAAGGAGAACTGGTCCACCCGGGTGGCAGCTCCAAAGGCTGCCACCACTGTCTTTCCAAACCCGTTGACAATGGCGGTCATGGTAAGGTGCCCTAAGGAGACGATGGTTTGCTGCACTCCTGCGGGAAGCCCCAGCTTAAAGAGCGTGTGGGTGAAGGCAAGAGAGGGGTAAAGATACTGTTTTTTCGGCACAAAGAGACCCGTCCTTTGAAGCACTATTGCGCCAAGAATGGCCGAAAAACCCTGGCTCACTGTTGTGGCTATGGCTGCTCCGGCTACGCCGAGGCGAGGAAAGGGAGGAACGCCGAGAATGAGTAGAGGATCAAGGACAATGTTCAGAAGGGTGGCATACACAAGAAGTAAAAGCGGTGTTTTGGAATCCCCCACTCCACGGAGGATGCTACCTATGTTGTTGTAGAGGAACATGAAAGGGAGGCCCAGAAGGAAGAAGAAGAGATAGGAACTGGAAAGCTCAAAGATTTCAGAGGGGGTACGAATGAGTCCAAGAAGTACCCGGTATAAAAGAAGGCCCACAACCATTGCTCCCATTCCAAGAATGACAAGAAGAACTGTCGAAGCAGTGGAAGACCTTTTCATTTCCTCCTCTTTGCGCGCTCCAAAGTACTGGGCAACCATGATGCTTGCTGCCATGCTCAGACCAGTAGTGAAGGCCACAAGGAGGAACACGATAGGAAAGCTCACCGAAACCGCGGCCAGAGCCTCCGGTCCTAAAAAGCGACCTACCCAGATGCTGTCCACAGTATTGTAGAAGGTTTGGAGTAAATTTCCGATGAGCATGGGGACGGAAAAAACTATCAGGTGCCGTGGAATGCTTCCCTTTGTGAAATCAGTGATGCGTCCTTCTTTCATGGCTTATGCTCCTTTAGTTTTTCTGAGCAATTATAGTCGTCCGGTGGGTCGAAATCAACTGCAAAGGGATGGCCGTCAAAAAGCCTGTGGAGGAGCTCTCTTCCGGTAGGAGTCGTGCGGGGCTATGGAGAGGACATTTATGGAGGGGGAAAGAGCTGGACCTCGCGTTACCGTGCATTCTTTCCGAGACGACTTTTGTTTTCTGGATGGAAGGGGTATCGGTGAGAGAGATTGATTATAAGTATTGACAAGTTTAAATTTTGTAATTATTATTAATTTGTAGGGGATAAAGGAGGTGAAACGGAGTCACAGGTGATATCAAGCATCTTAAAGAGTTTTTGTGGGAGCGGGGAGTTCGCCCATCTTACATACGTCTCAGGGTTTTGCAATATCTCCTTCATCAGAAGACCCACCCGAGTGCTGAGGAAGTCTACCAGGCATTGCTTCGAGACATTCCCACTCTTTCGAGAGCCTCGGTGTACAGTGCTCTCCGGGTGCTCTCTGAAGCAGGAATCATTGGAGTGGTGATGGAGGCAGATGAGACAAGATACGATGCTAACCTTGCGGAACACGGGCATTTCCGCTGCGAGGTGTGTGGAAGATTGTACGATTTCGATTTTGCTTTTACCTCTTTGCAGTACGAGGGTCTTGAGGGTTTCTTGGTGCAACGAAGAGCGTTGTACTTTTTCGGAGTTTGTCCCCAATGTCAGAAGGGAGGAAATGTTCATGGAGAACCTGGGAAGAATGCCACTTCTGGGAGAGAGATTTCCAGAAATGGAGGTGAAGACGACCCAAGGTGTGAAGAAGCTTCCCGATGATTATGCCGGAAAATGGTTTATCCTCTTCAGTCATCCCGGCGACTTCACCCCGGTGTGCACTACAGAGTTCGTGGCTTTTGCTAAGAAGGCAAGGGATTTTCAGGCACTCAATGCCGAACTTCTTGGCCTTTCCATTGACCAGGTTTTCGCCCATATGAAGTGGACGGAATGGATTAAAGAGAAGCTCGGTATCTCCATACCTTTCCCAATCATTGCCGATGACCTTGGAAGAGTGGCTCAGGCCTTGGGAATGATTCATCCGGGGAAAGGAACCAACACTGTCCGGGCGGTGTTCGTCGTGGACGACAAAGGGATTTTGCGCTTGGTTATGTACTATCCTCAGGAAGTGGGGCGAAGCGTTGACGAAATTCTGCGGGCGCTCAAAGCTCTACAGATTTCCGATGCCCACAGGGTAGCCCTTCCTGAAAACTGGCCGAACAACGAGCTTTTGGGGGACAAGGTCATCGTTCCTCCAGCGCAGACAGAGACCATGGCTAAGGAACGCCTTGAAGCGGCCAAAAGAGGAGAAATCGAGTGCTTTGACTGGTGGTTCTGTTACCGGAAACTTTGAGTGTTTCTAACTAAGGAGTCCCCACAGGTCACTCCTTGGTACGGCCTGTGGGGGTTGTGTCTTAGAGGGAGGCGAATTATTGTGGCCAAAGTAGCACGAGAAATGGTTGAAAAAGCAGGGATAAATGTAGATCAGCTAGTCGAACTTCTTGTGAAGAATGCAGCGGCTGAGCTTACCACTTATTACTACTACACAATTTTGCGTTGTAACCTCATCGGTCTTGATGGGGAAACCATCAAAGAGATAGCAGAAGTAGCTCGCATTGAGGATCGCAATCACTTTGAGGCCTTGGTACCAAGAATTTATGAGCTTGGTGGTGCTCTTCCCAAGGACATGAGAGAGTTCCATGATATTTCCGGTTGCCCTCCAGCATATCTACCACCCAAGATTGAAACCGCTGGGGATATCCTGAAAGTACTTGTTGAGGCCGAGCGCTGTGCAGTACGCCAGTATACCCATATCTGTAATCTCACCGCAGGCAAGGACCATCGTACCTATGACCTTGCTCTTTCTATTCTCCATGAAGAAATAGAACACGAGTCGTGGTTCTCAGAATTTCTGGGCGAGGGACCCTCCGGGCACTTCATGCGCCGTGGGGAAACCTCTCCTTTTGTGTCGAAGTTTTTGAAGTGAGGAAAGGGAGGGTTTTACCCCTCCCTTTGGGATAGTTTTTCATGCGGAGATTCACGAAAACCGATCTCACTGAGGCCCTGAAGGATGCCCCACATGGTGCAGAACTACTCGAGAAATTCCCTGTGGTGGGGGGATTCGCTCTCTCCATCAAATGTGCAGGAAAGCAAGGGCGAAGGGGTGTATTGCCAGGGCTTGCCGGGCCTGTTCTCTAAAAATGAAGGTTCTTGAGGAGGTTCAGAAGGAGGAGCTTTCCCTCCTTGACGATACAAAAGGACATCTGGGTATCCGGCACTTTTCAGAAGAGGATTTTGCGGTCATGATACTCTGAAGAGAGGCGTTGTTCCAAGAAAAAGGAGGTCCCGGGACGTCAAGGTGGTAGAGGCATGGAGAGCCTTATCGTTGTGGTTTCGGTGCATCACGGAAATACAGAGCTCATAGCCCGGGTAATAGGCGAGGTCCTCAAAGCAGAAGTACGGGAACCGGAAGAAGTGGACCTTTCAGAACTTGGTAGCTTTGATCTTTTAGGATTTGGCTCGGGAATCTATTTTGGCCGTTTCCACAGGCGCCTTGTACACTTCGTGAAGAGTCTTCCTCCATCCTGGGGAAGACCAGTTTTTGTGTTCTCCACGAGTGGCCTGGGAAAAGAAGGGTACAACCGTTCCCTCGAGAGAATACTCACAATTCGGGGGTACAAGTTGGTGGGGAGTTTTGCCTGTCGTGGGTATGATACCTTTGGGCCGTTCAGATTCTTTGGAGGTCTCAACAGAGGTAAACCGGGGAGAGAGGAGTTGGAACGGGCAAAGGGTTTTGCTCTTGCAGTTTTAGAATCACTTCGGGTCAAGTAGAAAGGCGTTCCTTGCTGCTTTGAGAAAGCGAGGAAGGTCTTCCACCTTTCCCTGGCCGAAAGAAGGGTTGGCCGTTCCTCGAAAACCGTGTTCTTTGAGAAGGGCGAAGGCCTTTTCCCCAAGGTCCGGTGAGCAGGAAAAGACGATTTGGTTGTCTTCGTTACCCAAAATGCAGGATATACCTCTTTCTTTGAGCTTTCTAGCCAGGAAGGTCAATTCTCGGATTTCCCGCCTTGAACACTCCATGACTACCTTGCCCTGGGCCGCTGTCCAGGCTCTCTGGGTCAGGAGCTCAACTTCGGTCTCAAGTAGCTCTTCCTTGATTCGTTTGAGGTCTTTTCCCAGGGTTTGTGCTTTTCGCACAATTTGTTCTGTGCCGGCTACGACATCCTGTGTACCCAAGAGGGCGAGGACACGGTCAAACTGTGTGACAAGGCTTTGAAGGTATCGCTCAAGGCGACTTCCGGCCACAAACTCTATGCGCCAGAAATCTCGATTTTTGCGGTAGTACCGCAGGACTGAGAAACATTTCACCCTGCCCGTGTCTTCCACATGTAATCCTCCACAAGGGTTCACGTCAAGACCTGGTATTTCCACGACTCGCCGTGATTCGTCTTCGAAGAAGATACGGAGGGGGATACGCTCCTCAATGCACTTGCGGGTTTTTGCCTCTGTCTCTTTGATGATGGAGGGAGGTAGCGATTCTTCCTTCCAGGGCACTTCAATTTTTGTCCATGTATCAAGGATGGCAAAGCCGGTGGTGGGAAGGTGATACTCCCGTTCCAGAAAGGCCGAGAAGATGTGCTGGGCGGTGTGTTGCTCTTCCATTTCCCGGCGCCGTTCTCCGTTAACTTCCATTACTACTTCTTCTTTTGGAATCGGTTCTGCTCCCCGCATCATTCCCCAGTGCCAGATTATTCCTTCTTCCTCTTTAACTTCTTCCACGGCGAGCGACCACTTTTCTCCCCGGATAACGCCTCGGTCACAAGGTTGTCCTCCCCCTTCGGGGAAAAAGATGCTTTCAGGGAAAGAAAGACCCACTCTTCCCCTCTCTTTCCGTATAGAAAGGATAATACTCTTTAGGGAAAGTTGTTCTGGTTCGATATAGAATACTTTTCTCGTCATTGCTCTTTCAGGGTAGAGGAAGAATGGTACCCCGTCAAGGGGTTAAGCCATAGCAGAAGTTGAAGTTGGTGTAAATTTATTGTAGGGGTTCCAACCTGAAAGAACAGACCTCACCATCCAGAGTATGGTAGAAGTCTTGTTGGTAAATGGAGGTGAGGTCCTTCGCCTCCTGGATAGGTTCACAGAGATCTGCAACAGGTAGGGTAGACAAAAAGGAAGAGAGACCTGTATCCTAACTCAGGTGTCGAAAAACCTAAGAGAAGGGAGGCCCTGCACCTGTATGAAGAGTAGCACAAAGGGAACAAGGATTCTCTCGGCATGTTCTGGAGAATCCTCCACCTTGTGAGCTTCCCCCATGGAAGCTCCATCGCTAAGCTCGCTCAAGTCCATGGACTCCGAAAGATTGTGAGGATTCGCCTTGAAGTCCTCGACTTTGCTCATCCCCCACCCTGTGGCCGTCACCTGCCCAAGATAGGGATAGCCCGGAGCACTCCTTTTGGTGGAAGAAAAAGTTCAACCCCAGAAACCTCCAAAGCCCAGAAGGCAGGTCCAGAAGACCCAAAAAGATCCGGAA
>Ga0315298_1009383_pt1 | contig 12119 bp, 12 predicted proteins | sample WHS_1_MG_FD_203077 | JGI IMG/M metagenome (GOLD analysis project Ga0315298, IMG submission 203077) | Extremophilic microbial mat communities from Washburn Hot Springs, YNP, Wyoming, USA - WHS_1_MG | ecosystem: Environmental > Aquatic > Thermal springs > Hot (42-90C) | place: USA: Wyoming... | reverse complement strand
AGCATTTCACGGCGGGCAAGCAGCCGGACTTCGATCTGCAGGGGCAGATCGCCGAGCTGAACCGGGTGTGTCTCGGCCGGCCGCATCTGACGCGGGTGTTTCTCGAACTGCAGATCCGTGCCGCCCTCGCGGGCAACGATCTGGACGGGCCGGTGCGCCCGCTGCTGCGGCAGATCGCCGCGCGGCTCGGGATCTCGGCGTTCGAGTTCGCACACATCGAGGCGGCGCTGCGGGCCCAGGCGCGCCCGTTCGGTGCGTCGGCCGCGGCCGCAGCCAGCGGCGAGGACCTGGAGCGTGCCTATCGGGTGCTCGGGGTTGCCGTCACCGACAGCGACCGGGACATCATCAAGGCGTACCGGCGCCAGTTGAGTCGCCATCACCCGGACAAGCTTAAGGCCAACGGCCTGCCGGACTCGATGCTCGAGCACGCCAAGCAGCGCACTCAGCAGATCATCGAGGCGTACGAGCTGATCCGCGAGCGGCGCCGGATGCAGGTCTGAACGACCGCGGGTGACAGAAGCCCCGGCGGTGCTTAATCTCTGCGCGTCATGTGGGCGCGCATCTGGGCATTTCTCGATGACTGGTTCTTCGGTACCGCCGCGGCCGGGGCGTCGACCCGCGGCCGGCTGATCCGCGCGCTGAGCTACCTGTACGCGGTGCTGCGCGATCTGACGGGCGGGCAGATCAACCTGCGCGCGATGGGGCTGGTGTACACGACGCTGCTCACCCTGATCCCGCTCGCGGCGTTCAGCTTCGCGATCCTCAAGCTGTTCGGCGCCGGCGGCGATCTGCAGCCGGTGGTCTACCAGTTCTTCAGCGCGCTCGGGCCCGCGGACGCCGCGAAGCTGACCGCGCGCGTGGTGCTGTTCGCCAACCACGTCGGCGGTGGAGTGCTCGGCTCGGTCGGCTTCGCGCTGCTCGCCTGGACGCTGATCGGCACCATCAAAAAGGTCGAGGACAGTTTCAACTTCCTCTGGCGCGTGCAGAAGGCGCGCAGCTTCGCGCGGCGCATCACCGAGTACCTCACCCTGGTGGTCGGCGGGCCGGTCATCCTGGTGATGTTCATCGGCTTCTCGCACCGGGCCATCGACAGCGCGCCGTTTCGCGACTTGCGACGCCTGCCGTGGATCGATCTGCTCGCCGCCGCGGGGATCAAGATCGCTCCCTATATCACGGTCATCGTGTTCTTCACCGGGCTGTACCTGATGGTGCCCAATACGCGCGTGCGCTGGCGAGCGGCGACGATCGGCGCACTGGTGGCGGGCGTGATCTGGGCGGCCGTGGGGCGCGTGTTCACGGCCTTCGTGGTGCACTCGACGCGGCTCGCGATCGTCTACGCCGGTTTCGCGTTCATCGTCGCGGGGCTGCTGTGGACGTATCTGGGCTGGCTGATCCTCCTGGCCGGAGCGCAGCTGTCGTTCTACATCCAGAACCCGATGTACCTGCGCCTGGGGCTACAGGAGCTGAAGCTCTCCGGTGCTGAGTCCGAACAGCTGGCGCTGCGCATGATGTATCTGGTGGGGCGCGCCTACCTGACGGGCGAGCGGCGCTGGAGTCTGACCGCGCTCGCCACCGAACTCGGGCTGCCCGGCATCGCGGTGGCGCAGATGGTCACGGCCCTCGAGCACTGCGGCATCCTGGTGGTGACCGAGGAGGACGAGCTGTTGCCGGCACGCGACCTCGGGCGCATCCGGGTCGCGGAGATCCTCGATGTCGCGCGCAGCCGCCGTCCCGGGGACTTCACGCCGCGCGTCGTGCCGATTCCGCCCGTCGATCGCTTGCTCGCGGCGATCGACGAGGCGCGCCGCAGCCGCTGTGCCGACCTGACGCTGCGTGAGCTGGTGCAGGAGCCGCCGCGCCCGGCCCTCGTGGTGGCCTCCTCCGGCAGCGGCGCGTAGCGGCGAGCGCTAGATCGTCTCGGTGCCCGTCGCGGTGCCGACCACCAGCACGTCCGCCGGACGCTTCGCGAACAGCCCCACCGTCACCACGCCGGCGATCTGGTTCAGCTCGCATTCGAGCGCGCACGGGTCGGGGATCGAGAGCCCATGCACATCGAGAACGTGGTTGCCGTTGTCCGTCACGCACTCGCGCCGCCACACCGGCCGCCCGCCGCGCGCTTCGATGGCGCGCGCCACCAGCTCGCGCGCCATGGGAATGACCTCGATCGGCAGCGGAAACGCCCCGAGCGTACCGACCAGCTTGCCGTCATCGACGATGCACACGAAGCGCTGCGCGGCCGCCGCGACGATCTTCTCGCGCGTCAGCGCCCCGCCGCCGCCCTTGATGAGGTGGCGGGCGCGGGTCGCCTCATCGGCGCCGTCGATGTACACGTGGATCGCGGCAACCTCGTTGAGGTCGAGCACCTCGATGCCTGCGGCCTGCAGCAGGCGGGTGGTCGCCTCGGAGCTCGAGACGGCCGAGCGCACCAGCCCGGGGCGTGCCGCGAGCGCTGCGATGAAATGCCCGACGGTCGAACCGGTGCCCACGCCGAGCACGTTGCCGGGTTCCACGTAGCGCAGCGCCGCTTCGGCACTGCGGCGCTTCTTGGTGTTCGCCTCGGAGTCTTTCGAGCCTGCGGAGATGATCTGATTCACAGCTGTTTTCCAGGGTCCGGAAACGAATGTGCCCGCTTGCGCGGGCACGAGGCATCGAACTTTGATTCACTCGGCGGCCGCCGAAGCGGCCGCCGAGTGAAAGGCCTTACTTCTTCTTCGCAGCTTTCTTCTTCGCGGCCTTCTTCTTTGCCTTCGCCATGTTGGCTCTCCAGTTGACGGGTTAGTCCGAGGGCCGAGTATATACATGCGAAACAAAAATACAAGCAAGTCCGAAGAGGATGTGTTAACGCCGCACAGAACTCACCGACGCGCAGTGTGTTCCCGCCGCTCATCGCAGCGTGCGCACGCGTCCGCAGTGCACGACGCTGCGCTCGGTGATCACCATGTCGAGCGGCACATCGTGCGCGGCGCGTTCGATGCGATCGAGCTGCTGCAGCGCGTAGGCGAGTCCGACGAGCAGCGGCCGCGCGCCCGGCGCGCTCGCACGCGTGAATGCGAGCGCGCGATCGTAGTAACCGCCGCCCATGCCGAGCCGGTTGCCGCGCCGGTCGAAGCCGACGAGCGGGATGAACAGCACATCGAGCAGGCGCGCACTCGGCAGCGCCGCGCCGCGCGGTTCGGGAATGCCGAAGCGGTTGTGCCGCACGCGTGTGCCGTAGCCGACGAATTGCATCGAGCGTGATTCGGGGGCCGCGTCGATGCGCGGCAGATAGATCCGGCAGCCGCGGCGGCGGGCGAGGGCGAGGAGTGCGCCGGTCTGGAGTTCTTCAGGCAGGGAGAGGTACAGACCGATCCGCAGCGCCGGATGCAGCAATCCGGTCCGATCGGCGAACAGCGTCACCCTGCGCGCGCAGCGCGCGCGCTCGGCCGACGAGATGCTCCGGCGTGCCCGCCGGAGATCGGCCCGCAGCGCCGCGCGGGACTGCTGCAGGCTGGAATCAGAGAGCGTCACCCGCCTGTGCCGGTGCGAACCGTTGCTCTCGAACCGGAGCAACAAGTGGGACGGGCTGCGGCAGGTAAGGCTTTCCGCTCAGGGCGGACTTGCACAATTCTGCCGGCAAGCCCAAAAGTCCCATGGGTGTTTCAATTAGGGTCCGAGGTAACCCGGCCCGCGTGTCGAACACCGCAGGCGACGCTGGGAACACTGTACACCAAAGGCGCGGCGGGCGCAGAAGAGCGGATCGCGGCGCGCCGCAGCTCACAGTTCGAGCGGGGGGCTGTGCCCGAGGGCCGCCTCGACGCGCTCGCGCAGCGCGCGCACCTGGTCGCCGGCTTCGACCGACACCCGGCTGCCCTGCTCGCGGACCTGCAGCAGCTCGTTGGCCATATTGAGTGCGACCATCACGGCGATGCGGTCGAGTCCGATCACCTTGCCGCTGTCGCGCACCTCGCGCATACGGGCATTGAGGTATTCGGCCGCCTCGAGCAGCGCAGGCCGCTCTTCGTACGGACAGGCGACCATGTAATCCCGGTCGAGGATGCGCACGCTGACGCGGGCCGGATCATGGCTCACGCGCCGTGCTCCAGCGTCTTCAGCCGTCCGATCATGGCTTCGACCCGGGCACGCACCTGTTCGTTCTTCTGCAAGAGGGTGGCGCGCTCGCTGGCGAGAGATTCATGCCGCTGGCGCAGTGCGCGGTTCTCTTCGCGCAGCTGTTCCAAAGCCGTGAGCAGCTCATCGACGCGTCCGGCGAGACGCCCGAGCTCGGCTTCCAGAACTGAAGGTGCGGCAGCGCTCATGCTGGCGCGACTATAGTGCCGCGCTCTCTGCGCGGTCAATGAGCGCCCGGAGCCACCCCCCGGGTGCCCCCGGGGGATCCCGCGGCGCCGACATGCGGCATAATGGCAGCCAATGATGCTCGCCGACTATGCCGAAATACAAAGTGTCCTCAGTGCGGAACACTCCCTCACGGACGCCGCCGAGGCGCACGGCACGCTGACCGGCTCGCTGTGCTCGGCGCCGGGGTACCGCTTCGAGGACTGGCTGCTCGAGATTCTCCCCGACGGTTCGGCCCGCCACCCGAGCGCACAGACGCTGCAGGGGCTGTTCCGCGACACCGCCGGGGCGCTGAACGGCGCCCAGATGCAGTTCGATCTGCTGCTGCCCGATGACGGGCGGCCGATCCTCGAGCGCGCCGGGGCGCTCGCACTGTGGTGTCAGGGATTTCTCTACGGCCTCGGCGTCGGGGTGCTGCGCGATGCGGCGAGCATGCCCGGCGAGGTGAGCGAGATCGTCAACGACATCACCGAGATCGGCAGCGCTGCGGTGGACACGGCCGAGAGCGAGGAATCGAACGAGGCGGCGTACGCTGAACTCGTCGAGTTCATCCGAGTCAGTGTGCAAGTGGTCTTCGAGGAGCTCGCCCCGATGCGCGAGCCGCCGCCCTCACCTGGAGCACCCTTTCATTGAAGCCTGAGAGTCCCGCCGAAGAGTTTGCCCGCCGCCGCGGCGCGCTGCTGCGCCTGATGGGAAAAGATGCCATCGCCATCGTGCCGTGCGCCCCGGTGCGCAAGCGCAACAACGACGTCGATTTCCCCTACCGCCAGGACAGCGACTTTCATTATCTCACCGGCTTTCGCGAGCCGGAGTCCGTTGCCGTGCTGGTGCCCGGGCGCGAGCAGGCCGAGTACATCCTGTTCGTGCGCGAGCGCGACCCGGCGCGTGAGACGTGGGATGGCCGGCGCGCCGGTCCCGCCGGCGCCCGGCGCCTCTTCGGTGCGGACGATGCGTTTCCGATCACGGACATCGATGAGATTCTCCCCGGTCTGATGGAGAACCGCGCCAAGGTGTACTACACCATGGGGATCTACCCGGAGTTCGACCAGCGCGTCGTCGGCTGGGTGAACGGCCTGCGCACCCAGGCGCGCAACGGCCGCCATCCGCCGCAGGAGTTCGTGGCGCTCGATCAGGTGCTGCACGAGCAGCGCCTCTACAAGTCGCGCACCGAGCTCGAACTGATGCGCGAGGCGGCCCGCATCGGGGCGCTGGCGCACGTGCGCGCCATGCGCTTCTGCCGCCCGGGGCGCATGGAGTACGAGCTCATGGCCGAGGTCGTGCACGAGTTTCGCCGCCACGGCGCCGATACCTCGTATTACCCGATCGTCGGTTCGGGGCCGAACAGCTGCATCCTGCATTACAACGAGAACAACCAACCGATGCGCGACGGCGATGTGGTGCTGATCGATGCCGGCTGCGAGTACGAGTACTACGCCTCGGACATCACGCGCACCTTTCCGGTCAACGGCCGCTTCACGCCCGAGCAGCGCGCCGTCTACGAAGTGGTGCTCGAGGCGAACCTCGCGGCGATCGGCGCGGTGCGCCCGGGCAACGATTGGAACGCGCCGCACGAGGCGGCGGTGCGGGTCGTCACCCAGGGGCTGGTGCGACTCGGACTGCTCAAAGGCCGGCCGGCGAAGCTCGAGCGCGACGGCGCCTACCGCCGATTCTTCATGCATCGCACCGGACACTGGCTCGGGATGGACGTGCACGATGTCGGGGATTACAAGGTGGGCGATGCCTGGCGGGTGCTCGAACCCGGCATGGTGCTCACCATCGAGCCGGGCATCTACATCCCGCACGGCGCACGCGGCGTGCCGAAGCGCTTCCAGGGAATCGGCGTGCGGATCGAAGACGATGTCGCGGTCACCAAGAGCGGGTGCGAGGTGCTCACCGACGGGGTACCGAAGGACCCCGATCTGATCGAAGCGCTCATGGCCGAACCGCACGAGAGCGCCGCCGCAGCGGCGCCGGTGCGGCCGCACACCAGGGCACGCCGGGGTCAGCGTGCCCACGCATGAGGCCGCAGGCGGTGCGCCGCAGGACTATGACGTCGCCATCGTCGGCGGCGGGCTGGTCGGGGCGAGTCTCGCACTCGCACTGAGCGGCAGCCCGCGGCGCGTGCTGCTCATCGAGGGCGTGGCGCCGGATTCGAGCGCGCAGCCGAGTTTCGATGAGCGCACGACGGCACTCGGCAATGCGACGCGGCGCATCTTCCAGGGACTCGGCGTATGGGATGCGCTGGCCGGCGAGGCCGCCGCGATCCGCACCATCCATGTCTCGGAGGCCGGCCGATTCGGCAGCGCACGCCTGCGCGCCGCGGAGCAGAGCATCGATGCCTTCGGCTACGTCATCCCGAACCGGGTGATCGGCCGGGCGCTGTGGCGCGGCCTCGAGCGGGCCGGCGGCGTGACGCTGCGCGTGCCGGCGAAAGTCGCGGCGGCCGAGATCGCCGCCGACGGCGCGGCCCTCACCGTCATCGGCGCTGACGGGACACAGGAGATGGTGAGCGCCCGACTGCTGGTGGCGGCCGATGGGGCCAACTCCATCGTGCGCGCCGCGGCGGGGATCACGGCGCAGATCGAAGACTACGATCAGGTGGCCATCACCGCGCCGGTGCTGACCGACCGCCCGCACGACGGCACCGCATACGAACGTTTCACCTCGAGCGGCCCCATCGCGGTGCTGCCGCTGCACGGGGGCGGCTACGGCACCGTGTGGGCCTGCGAGCCGGCACGGGCCGCGTCATTGATGGCGCTCCCCGATGCGCACTATCTGGAGGCGCTGCAGGAGCGCTTCGGCTGGCGGGCCGGGCGCTTGCTCAGTCTGGGACGGCGTGCGTCCTATCCGCTGCGGCTCTCGCGCGCCGAGGCGACGGTGGGAACCCGTACCGCGCTGGTGGGCAATGCCGCCCAGGGGCTGCACCCGATTGCCGGTCAGGGTTTCAATCTCGGCCTGCGCGACGCGGCGCTGCTCGCCGAGCGGATCGCCGCGGCGAGCGGCGATCCGGGCGCACCGGAACTGCTGCGTAGCTACAGCGAGGCGCGCGCGGCGGATCGCAGCGGCGTGGTGCGCTTCACCGACTCGCTGGTCAAGCTGTTCGCGAGCGCGTTGCCCGGGGCGAGTCTGCTGCGCAACCTCGGTCTGGTCGCATTTGATCTGTCGCCGCCGGCGAAGCGCGCACTCGCGCGCGTGAGTCTCGGGTTCGGCGGACCGACGCCGCGCCTGGCGCGCGGTCTGCCTGTGGCATGAGCGGCGCGGCGGAACGTTGGGATGTCCTGATCGTCGGCGGTGGGCCGGTCGGCGCCTGTGCCGCAGCGTTGCTGCAGCGCGCCGCCGGCTCCGGTCGGCGCGCGCTGCGCATCGCGGTGGCGGAGCCGGCGCGGCCGGTTCGTGCGGCCGAGGACGAGCCGCTCGATGCGCGGGTGTCGGCGTTCTCGCGCGCCAGCGAGCGGATTCTCGCCGCGGCCGGCGCCTGGGAGCGGGTCGATGCGCACCGCATCCAGCCGTACGAACGGATGTGCGTGTGGCCGGCGCATCTGCCGGCCCGCAGCCCCGATGCGCTCCTCTTCGATGCCGCCGCCGTGGGCGAAGCGGATCTCGGCGCCATTGCGGAGAATCGATTGGTGCAGTGCGCGGCGCTCGAGGCGTTCGAGGCGGCCGGCGGCACGATGCTCACTGGCGGATTCACGGGTCTGGCGATACGTGAGGAGGCCGTCGAGGTGCAACTCGGGGAGCGCAAGCTGCAGTGCCGTCTGCTCGTTGGTGCGGACGGCGCACGCTCGCGCGTCCGTGAGAGCATCGGGATCGCAGTCCAGACGGCGAGCTACGGGCAGACGGCGATCGTCGCCAACGTACGCACCGAGCGGCCGCACGAGCGCACCGCCTGGCAGCGTTTTCTCGGCGAGGGGACGCTCGCATTGCTGCCGCTCGCCGACGGCACCAGCTCGATCGTGTGGTCGATCGACGAGGCGGCGGCGCGAGAACGGCTCGCGATGCCGCAGGTGCAGTTCGAGGCGGCGCTTCAGGACGCCTCCGGCGGCGTGCTCGGGGCGCTCAAGTTGTGCACCGAGCGGACCGGTCTGGCGCTGCGGCGGCTGCGCGCCGAACGCTTCGCCGCGGCGCGCTGCGCGCTGATCGGCGATGCCGCGCACGTCGTACATCCACTGGCCGGCCAGGGGGTGAACCTGGGGTTGCTCGATGCGGCCGCGCTCGTCGAGTGCGTGCTGCAGGCGCATCGCGTCGGAGAGGACCCCGGGGCGCTCGCCCCGCTGCGCCGCTACGAACGCTGGCGCAAGAGCGAACTGGCGCCCATGGCGCTCGCCATCGACGGCTTCAACCGCTTTCTCGCCCACGGCCAGGGTCCGCTGGCGCGCGCCGCACAACACGGGCTCTCCTGGGTCAATCGCAGCGAGGCGTTGAAGCGGCTGTTCATCACGCAGGCGCTCGGGCTCTCCGGTGAGCTGCCGGCCGCGGCGCGTCCGGGCGGCGCAGCGTTCAGCTGAGCGCGATGCGGTCGATTTTCGCCGCGCAGATGAAGTCGTTCTCGGACAGGCCCTTGATGGCGTGCGTGGTGTACTGCACGCGGCAGTAGTTGTAGCCGACCTCGAGGTCCGGATGGTGGTCCTCGATGTTCGCGATGTGCGCGAGCGCGTTGACGAAGCTCATGGTGCGGTAGAAGTCCCTGAACCGGAATTCCCGTCGCAGGTACGGCCCCTCCATGGACAGGACCCACTCGCTCGAGAGCTGCCGGGCCAGGGCCTCGGCCGCCGCACGCGTCAGCGGCGCGACGCCGCCCTCGCAGGCCTTGCATCTGCGCTCGTTCAGTTCGCTCATCGCGGCACCTCGGGCCTGTCGAACGCCGCGCCGTCAGGCCGCGGCCGTGTCCTGCGCGGACTTCTTGGTGAACCGGCGCGCCACGTAGCGCTCGAGCAGCTCCTGGAACTCCTCGGCGATGTGATCGCCCTTGAGCGTGACGGTCTTCTCACCATCCTCATACACCGGTGCGACCGGACGCTCGCCGGTGCCCGGCAGGCTGATGCCGATGTTGGCATGCTTGCTCTCACCCGGGCCGTTGACGACGCAGCCCATCACCGCGACGGTCATGTCCTCGACGCCGTCGTATTCGCGCCGCCACTCGGGCATGCGGTGGCGGATGTGGCTCTGGATGCTCTGGGCGAGCTCCTGGAATACGGTGCTGGTGGTGCGGCCGCAGCCTGGGCAGGCCGTCACCAAGGGCAGGAACGCGCGCAGCCCCATGGTCTGCAGGATCTCCTGCGCGACGATGACTTCCTGGGTCCGATCGCCGCCCGGCTCCGGCGTGAGTGATACGCGGATGGTGTCGCCGATGCCGCGCTGCAGCAGCACCGCCATGCCCGCGGTCGAGGCGACGATGCCCTTCGAGCCCATGCCGGCCTCGGTGAGCCCGAGGTGCAGCGGGTAATCGCAGCGCGCGGCGAGATCGCTGTAGATGGCGATGAGGTCCTGTACCCCGCTGACCTTGGCCGAGAGGATGATGCGATCGTGCGACATGCCGAGCGATTCGGCCCGCGCGGCGCTCTCGAGCGCCGAGAGGACTACGGCGTTGCGCATGATCTGCTGCGCCGTGAGCGGTTCGGCACGCTGGGCGTTCTCATCCATCAGGCGCATCAGCAGGTCCTGGTCGAGGCTGCCCCAGTTGACCCCGATGCGCACCGGTTTGCCGTAACGGCAGGCCATCTCGATCATCTCGGCGAATTGCGGATCGCGTTTGCTGCCGCGTCCCACGTTGCCGGGGTTGATGCGGTACTTCGCGAGCGCCTCGGCGCAGGCCGGATGCTCGCGTAGCAGTTTGTGGCCGTTGAAATGGAAGTCCCCGACGAGCGGCACCGACACCCCCATCTGATCGAGCCGCTCACGGATGTGCGGTACGGCTGCGGCGGCCTCGGCGGAGTTGACCGTGATGCGCACCACCTCCGAGCCGGCGCGCGCGAGCGACTTGACCTGTTGCGCCGTGCCTTCCGCGTCGGCCGTGTCGGTATTGGTCATCGACTGCACGACGATCGGGGCGCCGCCGCCGACGCGGACCGCGCCTATCGTGACCTGGACGGAAGAACGGCGTGCAATGCTCGACATGGGAACCTGCCAGTGACTTCAGGGACGTTCGGGGTGAATCGGGGATTTTACCGATCCCGGCCGCTCGCCGCGACCATCGGCGCAAGCGGGGGCGCACCGCCGGCGCAGGCGGCTCCCTTCCGGACGCAACGCTGGTATCATGCGCCGATTCCGAACACCAAGCTGCTCGGAGAGAGTCCGGCTTACGGGTCGGGCCGCCGAAGGCGCAATTCCGCCCGGAAACGCTCAGGCACATGAACGGCAGCTTGCGCAGACTCCGAAAGGGGATCTGCGCGGGGTCTCTGGAGAGCGGCGGGCGCCTTGGGCGCACCGACCCACCGAAGGGGAGAGGCGCCGAGGCGCCCGATCTCTCAGGTCACCGGACAGAGGGGCGGCAGGTGAGCGGCCTGCCGCTTTTTTTGTTTCCCCGGGAGGATCCGTGGCTCGACGAACCCCTTTATTCGCCCTTCATCAGTCCGCCGGTGCCCGAATCGTGGATTTCGGCGGCTGGGACATGCCCCTGCAGTACGGCTCGCTGCTCGCCGAGCACCATGCGGTGCGCCGCGCGGCCGGCGTGTTCGACGTCTCGCACATGTGCGTCGTGGACCTCCAGGGCGAGGGCGTGCGGCCCTTCCTGCAGAAGATTTTCGCCAACGACGTCGGCAAGCTCACCCTCCCGGGCAAAGCGCTCTACGGCTGTCTGCTCAATGAGCGCGGCGGCGTCATCGACGATCTGATCGTGTACTACCTCGGCGAGCAGTGGTTTCGGGTCGTGGTCAATGCCGGGACCCGCGATAAGGACCTGGCCTGGATCCGCCGCCACGCCGAGCCGTATGGCATCACCGTGCGCGAGCGGACCGACCTCGCGATGCTCGCGGTGCAGGGCCCTGAGGCGCGGGCGCGCGTCGCGGGGCTGCTGGCGCCGGCGCTCGCGGAACGTGCGCTCTCGCTCGGTGCGTTCTTTGGCGGCGAGATCGGTCGCTGGTTCGTCGCGCGCACCGGGTACACCGGCGAGGACGGCTTCGAGGTCATGGTGCCGGCCGAGGAGGCCGAGGCGCTGTGGCGCTCGCTCCTAGAGGCCGGCGTCGTGCCCTGTGGTCTCGGCGCGCGCGACACGCTGCGCCTGGAGGCCGGCATGAACCTCTACGGCAACGACATGGACGAGACCACCAATCCCCTGGAGTCCGGGCTCGCCTGGACGGTGGCCATGAGCACCCCGCGGGCCTTCATCGGCCGCGAGGCGCTCGAGGCGGCGCGGGCGCGCGGGCTGGAAGCGAAGCTCGTCGGACTGGTGCTCGAGGAGCGCGGCGTGCTGCGCGCCCACCAGCGCGTGTTCGCGCCGGGCATCGGCGAGGGGCAGATCACCAGCGGCACGTTTTCCCCGACGCTCGAGCGCTCCATCGCCCTTGCGCGCATTCCGATCGCCGCGCCCGACCAGGTGCAGGTCGAGGTGCGCGGCAAGCCGCTGACCGCGCGCGTCGTCAAGCCGCCCTTCGTGCGCCACGGCAAGTCGTTGGTCGGCTGAGCCGCGCACCGCCCGAGTGGCGCAGATCCATCGCATTCATCCACACACATCCCTCGATTCGACTCCACGGAGCGACGCATGAGCAAGGTTCCTTCCGATCTCAAATACACGCGGACCCACGAATGGCTGCGGACGCTGCCCGACGGCACCATCGAGGTCGGTATCACCG
>Ga0315298_1009382_pt1 | contig 12119 bp, 8 predicted proteins | sample WHS_1_MG_FD_203077 | JGI IMG/M metagenome (GOLD analysis project Ga0315298, IMG submission 203077) | Extremophilic microbial mat communities from Washburn Hot Springs, YNP, Wyoming, USA - WHS_1_MG | ecosystem: Environmental > Aquatic > Thermal springs > Hot (42-90C) | place: USA: Wyoming... | reverse complement strand
CAGCCGTTTCGGAACCCAGGTGAAGGGTAGGCGGCTCTGAGGCGCGCGGTCGGGTGAAGAAGCCCCCCGAGGTGCGTTTGAGGCGGGTTCCCTATTTTCGCACTCAAAACATTCTCTTGCTTTTTTGTTGTTCTTGTAGCATAATTGCTTCAAGATGATCCCCGATCCCAAAGGACCCCTCGCTTCGCGCTGGCGCCAGCGCAAGTTCGACCTCCTCCGGCGCTTCGCCCTTCCGCCGGATCTGCTGCCGGGTTGCCTGACCCTCAGCTCCACCCGCTGCGGCAAACCCTCCTGTCACTGTGCGCAGGGAGCAGGGCATCCCGCCTGGACGCTGACGTTCATGTCCCACGGCAAGCGGCGTGTCGAGCGCATCCCCCAAGAGTGGGCCGAGCAAGTGCGTCAGCGCGTCGAAGACGGCCGTCAGTTTCAGGACGCGGTGCGGGAAGTGCTCACCGCGAACGCCGAACTGCTGGTGCTGTCCCGCCAGCAGCGGCGCAAACCACAGCGGTGAAAGCGCCCACGCCGCGGCGCTTGTTCCGTTATGTGACGGGGTGTCTGCGTTTACGGGCGTATCTGGCCAGTCCCGGAGACAGACGGCCGCAGCCGCAGATTGCGGCGCGCGGGCTGCTGTGGGCACTGCTGATCAGCCGTCTGCTGCGCGAATCCAGCTTCCATGCGGTGGAGCAACTGGTGCGGTCCTCGGCGTGCCGGGCGCTGTGTGTGCCCACCTGCTTCGGCGACGATGCCCTGGGCTACTTCACCGAGCGGCTGGACCCCGGTCCGACACGAGCCGCCCTGCGGGACGTCCTCCATCTGGCCAAACGCAACAAGGCGTTCGACAACTGCCGCTTCATCGGTCTGGCCATCGACGGCACCGCCGCCGGGCGCAGCACGAACCACGAGTGCGCGCTGTGCCGCCCCTTGCGCAATGCCAAAAAGGAAGTCATCGGCTACGATCACCACTTCGCCGCCATCAGCGTGGTCGGCGCCGGCTTGTCACTGCCCTTCGACGTGGAGCCCTATGGGCCCGGAGACAGCGAGTACGCCGCCGGCCAACGCCTGCTGGCGCGGGCGGTGAAGGCCCTGGGACTGCGCTTCGCCAACTACCTGGTGGTGGACGGCGAGTTCGCTACCGCTCCGTTTCTGCACGCCGCGGGCCGGGCCGGCGTGCCGGTGGTCGCCCGCCTGAAGGACAATCTCCCCGAACTGCTGGCGGCTGTGGAGAAACGCTTCGGCTCCCGGCCGCCTACGCGCGTCTATCGCCACGCCGCGGACCGGGTGGAGATCTGGGACGCCGATGATTTCGATCCCTGGGAAACCCTCGACTGGCAGACGGTGCGCGTGATTCGCTACCGGCAACGCAAGCCCGACGGCACGACGATCCAGGCCGACTGGCTCACCAACTTCCCCACCCGCAAAGTGGGCAGCCTCTCGCTGTATCGCATGGCCAAGAGCCGCTGGGAGATTGAGAACCAGGGGTTCAACGACGCCAAGAACCGCTACGGCCTCGAGCACATCTGCCACCATGAAGCCAACAGCATCCTGCTGAACTGGTTGCTTACCTTCCTGGCGCTGGTGATCGAGCGGCTCTACCGCATCCGTTACCTTCACCGCGGCACGCATCCGGTGCGCTCGGCGGAAGAACTCTGCCGCCTGCTGTGGCTCGGCCTTTCACGTCCCCGCGCTCTCGACAGCGGTTGAGCCGGGCCGCGCTGTCTGCCCCGTTGCCCCTCCCGCAAATCTTGCCCACCCCAACCCCGACCGGGGGCTCGGAAAACTGCCCTCAGAAATAGGCCACCTGGCAGAAACGGGTCTCCTTGCGCGCCAAAAGCCCTCTTTCACTACGTTCAATGCCTTGTGTCCCCTAGAAATTCCGAAACGGCTGCAGGAAACCCAACCCAGTTGACACGCGTGATAGGTTGAGCGCAAGATGGAGCTGGGGGTGCCCCATGAACCACCACAGGGTTTGGTCCCTTTTGATGATGGCGGGGCTGGGGAGTTTTATTGTATTTCCAGCCTTTCCACAGGCCGTCATTTCAGCGCAGTCGGGCTTGGTTCATTACGTTCAAGGCCGTGTTTATCTGAATGATGCGCTGGTGAAGACGAGCTTCGGGCAGTTTCCACAGGTGAAGCAAAACCAAGTTCTCCGGACCGCGGAAGGTCGGGCTGAAGTGTTGTTGTCGCCAGGAGTGTTCCTTCGCGTTGGGGAAAATAGCTCTATACGGATGCTCGCCACAAGATTGAGCGATACCAGGCTAGCTTTGCTGTCGGGGACGATTATCGTTGAAGCTGCCGAATTACTGAAAGATAACTCTGTCACGGTTTCGTTCAACAGTGCCAACGTGCACTTGGGCAAGCGCGGCGTATATAGGTTGGACGCTGATGCTGCAGAGCTTCGTGTCTTTGACGGTGAAGCCGAGGTGATTCAGGCAGATCAACGGATCGAAGTCAAGAAGGGTAAGATGCTGGCGCTCGATGGAAACTCGCTGACAGTTCAGAAATTTGACCGATCGCAGACAGATGCTTTGGATCGTTGGAGCGGCCGCCGCGCTGAGTATCTGGCGATGGCGAATCTCTATTCTGCAAGGGCAATTTACGATTCAGGAGTGCCTTGGCCGCGAAGCGGGTGGAGCTGGAATCCCTACTTTGGCATGTTTGCTTTCATCCCAATGTCGGGCTATTACCACAGCTTTTACGGTTACGATTACTACAGCCCGATGCAGGCTTATATGGTGTTTGCTCCGGCCCGGTCCAGCGGTTTTGGGGAGTCCTCGGGGAGTCACGGCTATCGCACGATTGCTCCCACACCTGGCGGAGCCTCGGGGACCATTGCCGTCTCAAGGGCTGGTAATGGCGGTAATATAAGAGCACCCGCTCCGGCTCCTGCTGGTCCGGCCTCCGCACCTGCCCCTGCTCCTGCTTCCCTGCCGCGGTCGTCGGGAAGCGCCGGAGGGCGGACGCGCTAGTAACTCGCGAATAATAGAGCTATCTCAGTTTTTCAGGCGCTTTTCAAAAAACAGAGCCATCAGCTCATCCAGATGTGAACGTGCTTCTCCTGTGACAGCGTGCGTTTTCTGTGGATAGATCATCCATTCAAATTGTTTCTTCTCTTTTTGGAGCGCGGCTGCAAATTGAACGGAGTTCTGAAACAGTACGTTATCGTCCTCCAAGTTGTGCACCAACAGTAAATCTGCTCTCAAATTACGGGCGAACTGTACCGGAGAGCTCAACCTGTACCCTTCCTCATTGTCCTCGGGCAGGCCGAGATAACGTTCAGTGTAGATCGTATCGTAATTTCTCCAGTCTGTAACAGGGGCGCCGGCAATTCCAGCCCGAAACAACTCCGGGGCGTATAACAAGGCGTATAGTGTGAGAAAGCCGCCATAGCTCCAGCCCTGGATTCCGATGCGGGAGGCATCCACGAACCCCATCCCGATCAAGTGACGAATACCGGCAATTTGATCTTGCAGCTCTTTGTCCCCAAAGCGGTGAAACAAAGACGCCTCCCATGCGTGCCCGCGTCCGGAGCTGCCACGGTTGTCCAGTTGCCAGATGACAAACCCGCGATGCGCCATAGCTTGCTCCCAGTTCAGCCCTTTCCAAGCGTTCTGCACGGCTTGGAAATGAGGGCCACCGTACACGGTGACGATAGCGGGGTATTTTTGTCCACTACGAAACCCTGCTGGGCGAATCAACCTGGCATACAAGGTGGCGCCGCCGGGACCTTCCACGGTCAAAATTTCCGTGGGCAAAATGTCATATTCGTCGAGCAATTTCTTGTCGGCTTCGCGGAAAATGCTTTCCTCGCCTGCATCAGAGTTGAACACAACCGCGCGTGGTGGCATGGAAAGGTTGGAGTAAACGTCCAGGTAACGTTCGCAAGAACCGCTCATAAAAATTGTGTGCTTTCCTGCGACAGTGGTCAGCCGGCGCCGCTCTCCGCCGTCAAAGCTCACCGTGTATAGGTGAGTTTCTAGAGGGCTTTGCTCTGTCGAGGTGAAATATATCAGCCGACGCGCGTGATCAACCCCATTGACTGTCTTTACCTCCCAATCTCCTCCGGTTAACCGTGCCTGCAACCTGCCGTCCCGTCCATACCGGTACAGATGTCGGAAGCCGTCGCGTTCGCTTGCCCACAGGAATTCATTTCCCCCGTTGAGGAACCGGAACTCGTCGCCTACATTGATCCAGTACGGATCTGTTTCCTCCAATACCTGCCGCCGTGCTCCGCTTTCCGAATCGAGGTTAAGCAGCACCATCCAGTTCTGAACCCGGTTCAGACGCTCTACAAAAAGAGCCTTGCTGTCGGGAGCCCAGTACGCCCGAGCAAGCAGGAAATTCCGTGTTTCGCCGACGTCCATCCATCGCGTTGCGCCTCCCGCAGCCGACACCACGCCAAGCCGGACATCGGCATTTGGATCGCCGGCTTTCGGGTATCGTTGCGGCTCGTAAACCGCCACGCAAGCAAGCAGATCATCGTGAGGGAAGAGAGGCTCTCGGCTAACATCGAACTGTAGGTAGGCAATATACCTGGAATCTGGAGACCACCAGTAAGCGCTTTCCAAACCTAGTTCCTCCGGGTAGACCCAGTCCAGTTCTCCGTTCCACAGAGTCGGTGAGCCGTCAAACGTCAAGCGCGCTGTTTTTCGGGTGTTAATCTCCAGGCAAAACAGGTCGTGATTCCTCCGAAAGGCGACAAGTTGCCCGTCTGGCGAAAGTTTGGGGTCACTTTCCCGGTCGGGCGTTGCAGTCAGTTGCACCACTTTCCTCTTCCCGAGTTGTAAAAGGAACAGGTCTCCGCCAGCGGAAATCAGCAGCCTTTTCGAATCCGGCATCCACTGTAGTGTGTGTTCTTTGACGCCGCGGTTTTGCCAGGAAAATTGTGTTTGCGCGGGTATAGGCGTGGCCTCAGATGCGAGGTCCTTCAGGGACACTAACTGTTTGCTGCTTTTGGAGACCGCGTCGTAACACCAAACGACGTGATCCTCGACGTAGGCGAAGCGTTTGTTGTCCGGCGTCCATACCGGCTCGGGCACCGGTTTTACATCCTTGATGGCATCCAGAGTCACGGGTTTTTTCTGCGCTGCTGTCGCGATCAAGCCCGCGAGCAACACACAAAGCATATTTCTGATCATTTCGTAGTGATTCTACACGTTCTCCGGTCGCAGGTTGGTAGTGTTTTCTGTGACTCGCGATTGTGTCATTCTGTTGGGTTATGCAATTGACTTTCTGGGGTGCGGCCCGCACGGTAACTGGCTCGATGCACGAACTTCGGGTAAACGGGAAGCGATTTCTGCTGGATTGTGGTTTATTCCACGGCCGGCGGAAGCAGGCGGAAGAAATTAACAGGAATTTTCCGTTCCCGCCTTCCTCAGTCGATGCGGTAATCCTCTCTCACGCTCATATCGATCACAGTGGTAACCTTCCTACGTTGTTCAAGAGCGGTTTTCGTGGACCCATCTACGCGACACCACCGTCTGCGGATCTTTGTGACGCAATGCTGCGCGATTCGGCATATCTTCAGGAAAAAGATGCGGCCTTTCTGAACAAGAGGAGCCTTCGGCGCATGACGGTTGATCCTACCGCTGAAATGGTTGAAGTCAAGCCGCTGTACACTGTCGAAGACGCCGAGCAGGCCTTAAAGTCTTTTAGTAACGTTCCAACCTACACTCCCACGCACCTTGACTCCGTCCTCAGCTTCGAATCCTACAACGTGGGTCACATGCTCGGATCTACGGCTATTCTTTTGCACTATCATTACCAAGGAAAACGTATCCGGTTGATCTATTCCGGTGACATCGGTCGCCCGAAAACTGAAATCATCCGTGGGCCGGATGTGATGCCTTCTGCCGACTATCTCATCATGGAATGCACTTACGGCGACCGGCTGCATCAGGATATAGGTCGTGTGGCGGACAAACTGGCTGACATTGTCAGCCGGACTTGCGCTCGTGGTGGGAAGATCATCGTTCCAGCGTTCGCGGTTGGCAGAACACAGCAACTCGTGTTGCTGCTGCATAAATTGAGTAACGAGGGCCGGATCCCTCACATACCGATCTTTGTAGACAGTCCGCTGGCTGTAAACGTGACGGACATTTTCCGCAAGCATGCGGAATGCTTTGATTCCGAAACGCGGCAGTTTTTGTTGGAAGGGGAAGACCCATTCGGCTTTCAGGCTTTGCGATATGTCCGTGAGGTGAGTGAATCCAAAGCGCTGAACGACCTCCGCGGTCCGTTTGTTATTATTTCTGCCTCGGGTATGTGTGAAGCCGGCCGCATTCTTCACCATCTGCGGCACAACATTAGCGACCCGCGGAACACCATACTGATTACGGGCTTTCAAGCCGAGAATACCTTAGGCAAGAAGATCGTGGACAAAATGGAAGAAGTCCCCATTTTCGGAGAGCCAGTCCGCCTGAAGGCTGAAGTGGCCAAATTGAACGAGTTAAGCGGGCATGCCGATCAACGCGAATTACTGGACTGGATTGAACCGATGGCCAAAGGGCTGAAAAAAATCTTTTTGGTTCATGGTGAAGCATCACAAATGGCGGCATTTGCTAAAGCCGTCGAGCAGCGCTACAGGTTGGAAACCGTTATGCCCGAACGAGGTCAATCCTTTGACCTGACTGACGGAGGTGAATGATGTTCTACAGAATGTTTGTGCTTCTGAGTGCGGTAGTTGTGTGTGTAGCTGAACAGCAATCGCCAGGGCCGCTTCCGCCTGCGAACCTGCGGGTTGAGTACCTTACCAACCCATCGGGGATCGACATACGGCAGCCGCGCTTTTCCTGGGTTCTGCATCACACAGAAAGAGGGCAAAAACAACAGGCGTTCCAAATTATCGTTTCATCGGAGCGATCGACAGCGACTGCTGACCTCTGGGACAGTGGCCGCATAGAATCTGCCGCTTCGACACATGTTCCTTATGCGGGCAAGCCACTTGAAAGCAGTAGGATCTATTACTGGAAAGTCCGTTATTGGGACAGCAACGGTGTGGCAAGCTCCTATAGCCGCATAGCACGTTTCACCACGGGCCTTTTTTCTCCCTCCGATTGGAAAGGAAAATGGATCACCGGGGCAAACCAGCTCCGCAAGGAGTTTACCCTCGACGCAAAGCCCGCACGGGCGCTTGCGCATATCTCCGGCCTGGGTTATTACGAACTGCGGATCAATGGCCGCAAGGTCGGCGACCATGTTCTCGATCCCGGATGGACCACCTATGACAAGCGGGTTCTGTATGTGACTTACGATGTAACGCACTATCTTCAAGCTGGCGCCAATGCGATCGCAGTGACTTTAGGACGGGGCTGGTTCGGATCGCGGATGTTGCTCCTCCAGTTAAATATCGAGCTGGAAGGAGGTAATCGGCTCGAAGTAGTTAGCGACACGACCTGGAAAGTACAGCCGGGCCCGATTGTCTCCGATAGCATTTACGACGGCGAGACTTACGATGCCCGACTGGAGACGTCCGGCTGGGATCGCCCCGGTTTCCAGGACCAGGATTGGAAATGGGCTAGTGTGGCAAATGCGCCCGGGGGAGTGCTTTCCGCGCAGTTGATGCCTCCTATCCGGGTCAATGACACCATTGTGCCGCTGAAGCTCACGGTTCCTCGTCCCGGTGTTTACGTCTACGATATGGGACAGAACTTCGCTGGTTGGGTACGTCTGCGCGTGAAAGGTTCAAGAGGGACCAAAGTGCGAATCCGCCACGCCGAGCTTGTGTACGACGATGGCATGCTAAATACGGAGAACCTTCGCGCTGCCAAAGCTACAGATGTTTATATCTTGCGCGGTGATGGTGAGGAAGAAATTTACGAGCCTCACTTTACCTACCATGGTTTCCGGTACGTCGAACTTACGGGGTATCCGGGCACTCCCCGTCTGGACACGATCACCGGTCGGGTCGTCCATTCTTCTGTCCGGCCTTCTGGAAATTTTGCTGCTTCCAAACCCATCCTGAATCAAATTCAACGCTTGGTCTTTTGGGGTATTCGTTCCAATTTACACAGTGTACCCACGGACTGCGACCAGCGCGATGAGCGGATGGGGTGGATGGCTGATGCCCACCTGTATTCAGAAAACGCCATTCTCAATTTTGATATGGCTGCGTTTTACACAAATTTCCTACGTAATATAGCCGACATTCAGGGATCCGATGGTAGCTTAACTGACACGGTCCCGCATAAGTACGGGCGCCGCCCCGCCGACCCAGCCTGGGGGAGCGCCTATCCCCTGATCCTTTGGTACATGTACGAATACTACGGTGACCGGCGTTTGCTTGAACAGCACTATACGGGAATCAAAGCTTGGGCCGATTTCCTGCGTAGGCGAGCGCCGGATGGTATTGTGGACTACTCGTATTATGGAGATTGGGTCCCCATTGAGAAAACACCCGGCAGTCTGGTTTCAACTTTGTATTACTACTGGAGTGTGGACATCACCCGCCGCGTGGCCGAAATCCTCGGTAAAAATGCGGAAGCAGACCAGTACAAGCGACTTGAGGAGAGCATCCAGGCGGCTTTTCACCAGAAGTTCTATAATCCACAGACCGGCACTTACGCCAACGGCTCCCAAACAGCTAACCTTTTGCCGCTGTATCTTGACGTAGCTCCGAAGGAAGTCCGGGGACGGCTGATGAGCGCGCTCGTAGACAACATTGTTTACACCAACAATACTCACCTGACGACAGGAATTCTTGGAGCAAAGTACATCCTCCCGCTTTTAACCCGTGAGAGACGTGCTGATCTGGCTTACGAGCTGGCTACTCAAACGACGTACCCGAGCTGGGGCTATATGGTGGGAAATGGGGCTACTACGCTCTGGGAGCTTTGGCAGAACAAGACAGGTCCGTCAATGAATTCGCATAACCACCCGATGTTCGGAAGCATAGGCGCATGGTTTTACAACGCCTTGGCTGGAATCAATCCTGACCCCCGCGGTCCCGGTTTCGCGCGAATCCGTATGCAACCCCAAATGGTGAGAGACTTGAATTGGGCATCCGGTACTGTACAGACCATGTACGGTGCTGTGACCTGCTCGTGGAACCGTGACAGGGACCGCTTCCGGATAGAGGTGGCTATACCTTTGGGAGCTGAAGTCGAGGTTTACGTTCCAGCAGGGGAGCGCAGTATCCAAGAGTCGGGAAAAACTGTCTGGGCGGACGGAAAATTTCAGCCCGGAGCGTCCGGCATTATGTCGGCGCACAAGGCCGGTGAAGCGGTGGTGTTTACTGTTGGCTCCGGACGATACGTTTTTACAGCTGGCGAGTGACGAAAATGCCTCGTCTGGAGCTTCCGAAACAGTGCCTTTTAGGAACTCAGCCCGGGCGCTTTGCGTGCAATTTCCACCTGCCCCAGTTTTTCTACGAAATTCACGATCGCAGAGTGGTCCAGGTCCGCTTTTCCATCGTTCATTAACGCCATCAACATCTGCTGTACCAGGCTGGTTAGAGGCAAAGGAAGCTTCATCGCTTCGGCCGCCAGCAGCGCGTTTCGGAGATCCTTTTGATGCAGGCGGATACGAAAACCGGGCTTGAAATTGCGAGCCACCACCATGGGCGCCTTGGCGTTGAGCACGGTGCTTCCTGCCAAACCTCCCTTGACGGCGTTGAAGACAATTTCCGGATCTAGGCCGGCCTTGGTGGCAAGCGCAAGGGCTTCGCCCATCGCCGCGATGTTGCAAGCCACCATAATCTGGTTCGCCAGCTTGGTAACGTTGCCCGCACCCACAGGGCCCGTCAATGTAATGGTTGACCCCATCGCAGCTAGGATAGGACGCGCACGTTCAAAAACTTCCGGCTTGCCGCCCACCATTATCGCGAGCGTACCATCGATTGCCTTGGGTTCCCCACCACTGACAGGCGCATCGAGGAAATCTACTCCCCGTTCCTCACAGGCTTTTCCTACCTTTTGAGCTACCAGAGGACTTATAGAGCTCATGTCTACCACCAGCGTGCCAGGTTTCGCCTCCTCAAGGACACCACTCTTCCCCAGAACAACTTCCTCGACTTCAGGCCCGTCCGGCAGCATCGTCATCACCACTTCGGCACGAGTGGCTACATCCCTGGGAGACTCACCTCGCACCGCGCCAATGGCGACTAGCTCCAGGATGGGTTCCTCCGCGATATCGTATACGATCAACTGATAACCTGCCTTGAGCAGGTTCCTGGACATGGGCTTGCCCATGATGCCGAGTCCAATGAAGCCGATTGTAAGGGACAAATTTCCATACTCCTTTCTGCCAAGTCGTGATTATGTGATACCAGGGCGTGCTTTTCAAGTTGTCTGGGGGTGCGGTAGATTTGAGACTTATGAAATGGGGATTGCGGGCATGGCTGGTTGCTTTGTGCGTGATGGCGGGTGCGCAGGAACGCGCCGACGTCATCTATTTCAATGGCAAGATTATCACGGTGTCTGAAGCGCAGCCTTTGGCTGAAGCAGTGGCCATCCGCGAGGGCCGTTTCCTGGCTGTCGGCTCTAATAAAGAAGTTCTAGCCACTGCTGGACCATCAACCAAGAAAATTGATCTTAAAGGGCTCTGCGTCGTTCCAGGGCTCATCGAAAGCCACGTGCACCCGATTAGCGCAGCCCTTAGTGAGAAAGACGGTCCTGTGCCGGTGATGCGATCGATTGCAGATATTCAGGCGTATATACGAGATCAGGCATCCCGGCTTCCCGCTGACAGGATTATCTTCGTGCCGAAGATTTACCCATCGCGGTTGAAGGAGCTACGCTATCCGAACCGTTACGAACTGGACGCCCCTGCGGCCGGACGGCTGGTGATCTGTGATAACGGTTACGCTTCGGTATTGAATTCGGCCTTGCTTGCTAAAGCTGGCATTACCAGAGATACGCCACAGCCCGCAAATGGAAAGATCATAAAAGACGAACACGGGGAACCCACAGGGCTGATCCTAAGCGCGCCGCAGCTTTTAGCGCCGTTTCGACGAAGCCGCGAGCGCTCCCACACAGATATGATCTGGGCAATCCAAGCAATGCAAAAGGCTTACAACAGGGCTGGGATCACCAGTATCTTTGATCGCGCCCAGGGGCCCGAGGGCTTTCGCGCCTACCAGGAAGTGCACGATAAGGGACAGCTGACGGTACGGGCAAATCTTACTTATTACATGAGCATTGGCGGCTCTCCGAAAGAAGTAGCCGCCCAGATCAGGCAGATCCCCTTTTTTACAGGTTGGGGTGATGAATGGCTGCGGGTTGGTCCAATCAAGACCACAGTCGACGGAGGCATCCTGATCGGAACTGCCTACATGCGGGAGCCATGGGGAATGAACACCGGTATTTACGGTTACGTGGACCCCGATTACCGTGGAGTATTGATGGTTAAGCCAGAAAACCTCGCGGAAATGGCCCGAACGGCAGCTCAGCTTGGCTGGCAGATGACTTCCCACACGACTGGCGGCGGCGCGATGGATGTGTTGCTGGACGCATATGAAGAGGCGGACAAGGTTACACCCGTCGCAGGCAGGCGTTTCAATCTCATGCACGCAAATTTCGTCAATGAGCGGTGCCTGGAAAGGGCCAAGCGTCTCGGTGTGGTTTTCGATTGCCAGATCGCCTGGCTTCACTGCGATGGCGACACACTAAAAAATGTGTTGGGGCCTGAGCGTATGCAGCAGTTTCTCCCCTTGCGCACCCTGATTGACGCCGGCATCGTTGTCGTGGGCGGCTCAGATCACATGATCCGCTTCGATGCGCGGAATGCCATCAATCCCTATCATCCGTTCTTTGGAATGTGGATGGCAATTACCCGCAAAACCGTTAGCGGTCAGGTGCTCAATCCGGAGCAACGCATCACCCGTGAAGAAGCGCTGCGGATGTGGACCATCAGTGGGGCGTATAACTCCTTTGAAGAGAAAATCAAAGGCTCCGTCGAACCCGGCAAACTCGCCGATATGGCGGTGATCAACAAGGACTATCTTACTTGCCGGGAGGATGAGATTAAAGATATCGATCCGGTGCTGACTGTGGTAGGCGGCAAGGTCGTTTACGGCCCTGCTCCCGGCTCCGGCCTTGCTTTGCAATGACATCCCATCCGCTGTCAATTCTGTTTGGCGCCAGTCTTACTGTGCTGTCCGCCGCAGGCTTGGGGCGGCTCCTTTT
>Ga0315298_1009378_pt1 | contig 12123 bp, 4 predicted proteins | sample WHS_1_MG_FD_203077 | JGI IMG/M metagenome (GOLD analysis project Ga0315298, IMG submission 203077) | Extremophilic microbial mat communities from Washburn Hot Springs, YNP, Wyoming, USA - WHS_1_MG | ecosystem: Environmental > Aquatic > Thermal springs > Hot (42-90C) | place: USA: Wyoming... | reverse complement strand
TTCTTTTTTTCCCGTAAAAACATGACCTCTGAGTATTGGGACACCCAAAAATACAAAATATATTTTGTTTTACATTGATTTCCTGAATGTTATAAATGTTAAAAATTGTCATGCGGAAAACAGGAAATCACCCGCATAATGTCAACGCAAAAAGTAGTCACAACTACGGCCGAAAATAAACTGGGTGAAACAGTGGCTTTCAGAAACTGTACCATGCCACAAACCAAAGTGACTGAAATATATGATGCCCTAAAATACAAACATCAACCCTTTAAGCGACGAAAAATTTGTAGTACCCAAACGCATCCGCCAGACAGCATACCAACTTGTTTAGCAATGAGTTCGGCGTGATATTTGGAAAGTTGGGTTAAATACAATGGTGCTTAGTAAATAGGAATCGTCCCAATTTTTTTCTTTGTGAAATCAGAAATTTTAAATAGGGACGATTCTAATTGTTATCTTACCTTTATAATTCCATTGTTCATGTGAATTCTTAAATAGTTTACCAACCTGGATTTTGTGTTAAATTCGGATTTTTCATGATTTCAGATTGTGGTATAGGGAATAAGTACATTTTATCGTTCCATATACGAGAAACATTTACACGATTATATGTATAAGTCCCATCCGAGTTTAGGGTTATTTTCATTTCATCAATACTGCTTAGCTTAGAACCTTCTTTCCATCTTCTTAAATCCCAGAAACGATGTCCTTCAAAGGCCAATTCTACCATACGCTCGTCTTCGTATTTATTCCAGAAATCTGTATTTGAAAGTCCAGTTGGATATGGTGGCATTTTTACATCCGAACGGTTGCGGATAATATTGACTGCTGAAGTTGCGGAAAGTGGAAATTCTGGTGAAGTAGCATCAGCAGAGCCGAGATAATTGAAAACAGCTTCAGCATAATTTAAATAAAATTCTCCTAAACGAAAAACGATCCAAGTGTGACGTTTGGTATTAATACTGGTTGCCGTTAAATTAACAGAAACATCACAATATTTTTTTAAATAATATCCGGTAGGCGTAGCTCCTGAAATAGGATCTCCATTAGCTCCACCATAATAGGTTTGAATAGGAAGTTTGTTATAAGCAGGCCAACCTGTATCTCCATTTTTTACTATAGTCAGTGCAAAACGAGGATCACGTCCTATATAGGGTTTTGCAGGATTATAACCACTTCCAGATTCATTCCATAATTTTCCGGTTGCTTGCATTTGATAAGCATCAACCAGATTTTGAGTTGGACAATTGCCTGAATGACCTCCTTCTACTCCTATAGGGAAATTGTAACTTTCAAGCGTATTAGTGGCATCAGGATACATACGACGCATAAAGATCATTTCTTTATTGGTCCAATTGTTTTGTCCCCATAAATCTGCATATTTACCAAGTACATATCCATATTTTGCACATGAATCTAGTACGGCTTTATTTGCTAATGCTGCCTTATGCCAAAGTTCTTTGTCATTGGTTGAATTGAATAGCGGACTTGCATGGTAAAGGGCGGCACGAGCTTTCAATGCAAGAACAGCTAACCGAGTTGCTCGACCGCTTTCAGCTGAACTGTTTGGTAATGCATATATTCCCAAATTTGTATAGTCTGCAGGAAGTTTGTTAACAATGCTATCACATTCAGTATTGATGAATGTAAAAATAGAATCAGCTGGAGTGCGTTTCAATGTATTTACTGTTTCAGTCGTAACTAAATGTTTAATTAAAGGAACGCCACCATATTGTCGAACCAAATTGAAGTAGAAATAAGCTCTTAAAAAGCGTACTTCATAAGTATTATTATGGTAGCGGAACATTTTAGCCTCATAATCTTGATTTAGTGCTAAATCAGGGAAAGTTAGTCCTTGAAATTGGTCTAAATATAGATTACAGGATTGAATAGCTGAATAACTATTTGTCCAAGTATTGCTTAAAGGATTCGTTGGACTCCATGATCCGTTGTAAAAATTGCAAATCGGATTTGAAGGATAAGCATATTCTGCTTCATCACACGCTGAAGCCAGCATGCCTCCCGAATAATTTTGGCCGAAATCATAATCTAATTGAGTGTAGATATTTGTTACCAAGCCGGTGACATTGTCATAAGTGGCATCCACATAATCTTTTTGATAAAGGGAATATTCATGATAGTTCATGATGTTATTGCATGAAGTAAGTCCTATAGTAAGAATTATTCCACTTATTATTGTTTTTAATTTCATATTATTTGTATTAAAAAATTGTTGTTTGATTTAAAAAACTATATTAATTCCAGCAACAGCACTACGTGTTAATGGGTTTGTTGCTCCATATGATTCAGGATCTGTTATTTTGATATGATCAAAGCAAAGCAAATCAATACCTCTAATATATAGTTTGATTTTGTTAATTATTTTCGTATTTTTCAATATAGCTTTTGAAAGATTATAGTACAACTCAACTGTTCGCAATTTTAGGAACGAGCGGTCAGCGACCCAAAGAGAACTTGTCTGATAATTGTTCGTGTTGCTTTGAGCGCTTAGCCGAGGAAATTTTGCATTCAAGTTATTAGGTGTCCAACGATTGTCGTAGTAATACTGCGAGATATTCGTGTTGTTAATCAATGGCCAATAAACACTTTGGGTATTCAATACGGCTGAATAATTTGCAGTTCCTTGGAACATAGCATCAATTCCTAATCCTTTCCATTCTGCTCCCAAATAGAACGAGTAGTAAATCTCAGGAGCCCAGGTACTGTATCCTATAAAAGTTCTATCATTCCCGTCAATTTTTCCATCGCCATTAACATCTTTGTATTTAATATCGCCTGGTTCAACTGCGCCAAATGATTGCGTCGGGCTATTGTTAATGTCATTTTGATCTTTAAAGAATCCAATAGCTTTAAGTCCGAACACTTGACCAATAGATGAACCAGTTTGTACTAAGTTGGGATACATTTGGGGTTGTTCAAGCATGCTCACAATTTTGTTTTTTGACCATGTGAAGTTTGCTCCAATATTTAATGTTACATTGCCTGCTTGAGCAAAATAATTTGTGCCTACTTCAATACCACGATCGTCAACTATACCTCCGTTTTCGTAAGGAGGAGTAAATCCAAGAACGGATGAATATTTTCCGCTTGAAGGTACCCAGATGTCTTTTTTTCTTTGATAATAGGCATCAATGGTTATATCCAGTCCATGTAAAAGAGTAGCGTCAATTCCCACATCATATTTAAAAGATTTTTCGTTAGTAGAATTAAGTGATGCTAATTGACCTAAAGTCCAACTGGTGGTCCCGACTGAATAATTGGTATCAAAGGGATAATAAGAACCACCTACATAAGCTTGCTGCCAATATCCATTATAGGGAATTCTGTCTGAATTGATAATTCCAAATGATGTTCTTAATTTCAAGAGATTAACCCATGATATATCTTTTAAAAAGTTTTCGTTGGATAATATCCAAGCTGCCGAAACAGTTGGAGAAAACGCCCATTTGTGCCCAGGTGCAAGTTGGTTGGATTCTGTAGCAACCATAGTTACATCACCAAAATAACGATTTTTATATCCATAGTGAGTATATAAAGATATGTTCTGGCGAAACCATGTGTTGTTCAAGCCATAATTGTTTCTATATTCATAATTCCATTTTAATTGAGTGTAGATTTTATGAACGTTGAATGTTTGGTTATAATCAAACCCTGCTGATAAATTAAAAGCTCGTGTCCATCCCACAATATTAGCAGAAGTATTCAATCCGGTTACAGTACCAGCTGTATAGCGTTGCGTGGTAGCCGGTGCTCCATTTAACCAACTTGTAACAACGTCGCTTCCATAAACAAACGTTTTGGAATGGTCCTCCCAAACATTTGCGATATTGTCATAAGACATGCGAATATTGCCTTGTAATCCTTTTAAGATAGGTGATAAATTCTGTTTTAAAAGCATATCTGCAAAAGTTGAATACGTACGTTCTTTTGCATATCCTGCAGCTTCAGACATAGCAACAGGATTGCTGGTACCTGGCCAAATGGCATTGCCTCCCCATGTATTATCCTGTAATTTTATAGGGAAAGCTGCAGCAGGAACCGTATAAATCATATTCCATAGATCAGCATTGTTGCCAGGCATGCGACTTTCACTGAGAGTTCCCAAAACATCACATACTAAGGATGTTTTATCTGTTAAGTCAATATCCAGATTGATTCTCAGATTAGCTTTCGAAAATTGATCTTGAGTAGAATACCCGCTATTCATATTGGGGTGTGCAATAAATCCATTGTTGGAGTTAAGATTAAACAGAGTAAAGTAACGCACTTTTGATCCTCCTCCACGAAACATTATATTGTAATCATTTGATTGACACAAATCTTTGAATGTGCTGTTTAACCAGTTTACATTTGGATATAAATAAGGATATTGTCCAGATTTGAAAGCATTTAGTTCATCAGTGGAATAACGTACGGCTGAACCATCGTTAGTAAGTGCCTCGTTAATAGCATTGGCATATGTATATGCATCGACAAATTTTGGAAGTCTTTCTTGCCAGTTAAATGATTGGTCATAAGAAAACTCAATTTCTTTACTATTGAATTTTCCTCGTTTTGTGACAACGTTGATTGCTCCATTGATGCCTTTGTAGCCGTAAAGAGCTACGGCTGCGGCATCTTTTAGTATAGTGACTGATTTTACCTCTTCCGGAGTAATAAAACTCATATCACGTTCAATGCCATCTACCAGTATAAGGGGGCTATTGCCAGCACTGCTTTGCAAGCCACGTACATAGAACGTTGGATTTCCATTATTTTCTAATGTTATGAGTCCTAATCCATATCCAAACAATGAATTAGATACATTATTGTCACTATGTTTAGTAAGATCTTGTCCATTTATAATAGAAACAGAGGAGGTTGATTCTTCCAGAGGTTGATTGATGTCGTAGCCAATGTTAACGCTTTGGTTGGCATAACCCTGAGACTTACCATTGTCTTTAGCTTCTTGTGCAAATCCGTGTAGACTGGTGCATGCAAGAAAAGCAGATATTATTATTTTATTTATTTTCATACGTTTAGTTTTATTTTTTAACGCTAAGGATGTATGGAACTCGCTAAAATAATTATTCCCTTGAGTATAAGTATTTTTTTATGGCTCGTTTCATACGTTTATTTTTATATTTTTTTAATCAAGGTCGTATGGAACTCACTCGCATAATCATTTGCTTTATCATGAGTTTTTACGTCTCAAGTATTATTTAATATATTATTAAATTATATTGTATTACCATCCAGGATTTTGAACAAGTCCATATCCTTTGTCAACTTCAGTTTGAGGGAAGGGTGACAGATACCATTTCGGATCAAATCCATTTGTCCACCAATAGCGGGTAGGACTCGTAATAGGGAAAATTTCATAATCAAAATGAGTAGGTTGAAGGGCTCCTTTTGTTCTGTCACCATTATACCATGCTGTTTGAATTCTATTTCCATTTGCATCAAGTCGATACATGCGAAGCCCATGCAATTGTTCTTGAAAAAGATCTGCTCTTTTATAACGAATTAAATCAAAGAAGCGACTATCTTCCATTCCCAATTCGCAAGCGCGTTCGCGAAGAATTTCCTGAAGAAGTGCATTTTTATCAGTGGTAAGATTCTCTGTTGGATTACTAACAACTAATCCTTTTAATCCTACACGGTTCCGTATTATGTCCACTTGCTTGATAGCATCCAATAAATCGCCAGTTTGACACAATGCTTCTGCATACGTAAGATAAATATCTGAAAGACGTAGATAAGGCCACTCACAATATTGTCGAAGCATATCGTTTCCCATTAAGAACTTTATTGGTGCATATCCTGTTGCAAAATCCCCACTTTGGTTTAATGGTTGTAATAATGCATTGGTGCCTCCTACCCAACTTTCAAAAGTGGTACCACTCATATTTCCCGTGTTCCAGTCTAAAGATTGCTGTTGTCCATTGACAATGGCTTCTTCATACAATCGTGGGTCGCGTGTCAATGTAACATTATTTTGGGCAACCGTACCAGTGACAAACATCTGATCTAATTTTCCTGCAGCTTTTGTTTGATCCCAATTAAATGGTGTCCCATCTGCCCAGGGAAACATATTTACGTATTCTTGTGTAGGGCAATAACTTAATCGTTGAACAGTCATAAGTGGATCTCCCCAATAATGCCAAAGGTAATATCCAGATTTGAATGCATCTGTGGTTGTAACGGTAGTAAAAAGTAAAATTTCAGGACTTGCTTCTGAAGCATACCCAGTACGATAGGCAAGCCGGTAATCCTGAGGACGTGTTCCTTTAGCTTGTACAAGTTGATAATAACCATTTTGAGATAATGCTGTGAAGAAATTGGTGCAAGCAGTAAGAAGTTGTTGCCAGAGTTCCGGTTTGTATCCTCCGTACCAAATAGCAGGATTATTTGTTGCTCCGGGATAATACGGTTGTGTGTCGTTAAATAATGGGGAGGCGGCAAAAAGTAAAATTTTGCATTTTAATGCCATAGCAGCTGCTTTTGTCCAATGTCCCTCCATGTTGCTAATATCAGCAGCACTGAAACTCCATGGGAAACTGGGTGTTGCGATAGCATTGTCTAATAAACTATCCATGAAGTTGACTGTTTCTGCTACGCTTGCACGAGGGATGTTGTAACTTGCATCTGTTCCACTAAATGAAGATCTGATGATAGGAAGACCTCCATAATGTCGAAAAGTGTCATAATAGCGGGCAGCTATAATACATTCGGCTTCGGCCTTCATCTCCGCTTTTTGATCATCGGTCAAACCAGGAGTCTTGTGTATATTCTCTATCAATAACCATCCTGCACGGACAGCCTGCCAAACTCTGTTGGTAAGAAAGCTCCATTTGTCGGAGAGTCTGCCATACTGTGCAGTATGCGATCCATTATAATATTGGGAATATATTGCACTGCCTGACCAATTGGTTTGCCAACAGTCCGAAAGCAAGTCAACTTTACCAACATAAGGATTAGCGCTCTCAGGAAAATCGCCTGAACCGTTATAATATGGTAATCCATAGTATTGATATGAATAGAGAGAGGTTAAAAATTGCTGAGCGTAAATTGCGTTATCAAAAACAGTATCTTTCGTTACGTTTCCACCAGGAGCTTTTGAAAGAAAATTATTACCAAAATTAACAGGATCAACACAAGAAGAAACTAATATAAGCATGATTCCTGCGGCTATTATGATCCATTTGTTGTTTTTTATTTGCATTGTATTTTGATTTAATAGATTAAAAACCAAGTTTCAAATTTAGAGAATATGTTTTTGTCAATGGATAGGTGGGCGAACCTGAAGCGGTAGATTCAGGGTCTCCCCAAATATATTTTGTAAAAGTTAAAATATTATAGCCGGTAAATCCCAATTGAAAAGTATTCAACCCTAATTCTCTCATAAATGGGAAATGGAAATTATATGCTACTTGAATACTTTTTAATCGAAGATAGCTGCTGTTCTTTTCAAAAAGCGTAGAAGTAGCATAGTTATTAGTAGCATTAACCCAGGTTGCGCGCGGATAGTCGGAACTTTGAGATGGATTCTGAGTCGTCCACGTATGATCTACCTGATAAACCAGCAATCCTCCTTGATTAACAGAACTCCCACTAACAAATGGGCGACGAAAAACATCAGATAATAAACGACTTACTCCCCAATCTGCAGTCCAAAGAAGTGATACGTCAAAATTATTCCAATTAAAGCCCATGTTAATACCAGCAATGTATTCCGGATCGTCTGTATGGCCTAACGCTCGTGTCATGTCATTTGGGTCGATTTTTCCATCGTGGTTTAAATCAACATATACGCAATCGCCATCTTGCAATGTTTGTAATTGGGTTGGAAATGGCTCTCCAAAGACTTTCATGTAATGTTCAGGAGTAGTTTTTGAATTATAAAATTCAAAGAACTGATACATACTTCGTGCTCCAATACGATGTCCTTTGGCATATTCGTAACTGTTGGGGAGAGGCGCTTCTTTTGCTTCAATAATTTTATTTTGATTGTATGATAGATTCAAACCTAAATAATATTTAAATTTTTTTCCAATCATGTCATTCCATTTCAATGCGAGTTCCCATCCCCAGCTGTTCACGCGTCCAAGATTTGCATAAGGCAATACGAATCCTAAGATGCCGGGAGCAGTTTGATCCTGCAACAAAATATCTTTACGGCGTTCTTTGTAGTAATCTATACTGGTTTGTAAGCGTTCATTCAACGTATAAAAATCCATTCCATAATCTTGTTTCAATGAGTGTTCCCATGTTACATTTGGATTATTTTTTGCTAACTCCCTTGCCCCAGGTGTAATTGTCCCATTGTTAACTCCAAAATAATAGCCATATCCTAAACGGTTTGGAGCTGTAATATTGTTTATTTCATAAGGATCTGGTGTGTACATAAATCGACTGCCTCCTACTTTATCATTGCCTACAAGTCCCATTGATGCACGGAATTTCAGGTAATTAATAATAGGTTTGATAGATTTCCAGAAATGTTCTTCGCTTATGATCCATCCAATTGAACCGGCTGGAAAGACTCCAAATCGTTTAGATGGAGCAAAATTTTCAGAACCATTATATCCTAAATCAAATTCTGCCAGATATTTACTTTTCCAATCATACGTTGCACGTCCTACTAATCCTACATACCCGCTTGGCAGATCAGGATATGTTGATGGATAATATGTTTTGGATTCGTTATAAAGCAACAATCCTGCTACATGATTATGCCCAAATGTGCGATCATAATTAATTCCAGCTTCCATATACCAGTTATACCATTTACTAGTACTTTGACTGTAGGCTAATTGAGAGTTTTGTCCATTTATTTTGTAAGCTATTGTTCCATCAGATTGTAAAATTGGTGTGTAGGTGGCAATGGTGGCGGAAGCATTATTATAAATGGTATATCCACTGTTCATTGAACCTTTAATTCTTGCCGAAAGACCTTTGGTGATAAATCCTAAATTTTGAGTTAATCTCACATCGACATTTAAAGTATTATTTTTGGTTTCCATAAATCCACCTCCATAATATGCCATACCTGCTCCTCCAGTGAAAGGTAACCCAAATTCAGTATCAGTATAGACCATTTTTCCATCAACTAAGCCAGGACTGGAAAATGGAGTTGCCCAATACATATTTTTCAACATTCCAGAACTGCCTTGTCCTGTATAAGGTTTGTGAGAGTCATCTATAATACCAGCTAAATCCATGGATAAGGTCGTACTTTTTGTTATGTCAATATCTAAATTTGATCGATAATTGAACCTATTATATCGATAATCAAGATCATATGGCAAATTAAATTCGTTAAATAATCCTCCTTGAGTAAAAGCGCCTACTGAAACGAAGTAACGCGCTGTGTTTGTTCCTCCTGTTATGCTGACATTATGTTGTGTTTGAATGGTAGTTTTTTTCAAACAATAATCTACCCAATTAACATCAGGATAAAGTATAGGACTGGAATGATCTTTAAATTTTTGTATAATAGCATCAGAAAACATAGGAGTTGAGGTTGGATCATCATTCTGTTGCATTTGATTATAAAAAGTAGCGTATTGATAGGCATTAGCCAGTTTAATAGTTGCTGTAGGTCTTATAATACTGTTCGAAGTTGAAAATGATATTTTTGGTTTACCTTCAACGCCATGTTTGGTTGTAATTAAGATTACCCCGTTGGCACCTCGTACGCCAAATACTGCTGTTGCTGAGGCATCTTTTAAAACTGTGATGCTTGCAATGTCATTGGGATCAATACAATTATAATCTCTTTCTACCCCATCTACTTCAACTAAAGGGGCCGAATTGTTCCATGTGGCCTGACCTCGTACAAAAATTTTAGCCGCATCCGATCCTGGTTCACCAGAGTATTGAACTGTTGTAATCCCCGTTAATTCACCGGATAACATATTTGAAACAGATCCGGTTGGTGTCTTTAAAAGCATGTCACCTTTAATACTTGAAATTGCACCAGTTACCGTTACTTTTTTTTGAGCACCATAGGCAACAACTTCTACGTCATTTAAATTAACTGAGTTTTCATTTAATGTAATTTTCATTATTCCAGTTTGAGCTACAATTGTTTTTGATTTGTATCCAATATATGATACAATTAGTTTTGTGCCAACTGGAACGTTTAATGTAAATTTGCCATTAAGATCGGTAATAGTTCCGACTTTGCCGTCGACAATTTTTATGTTAGCACCAATAATTGGAACACCTTGGTCGTCTACGACAACGCCAGTTACAACATGTTTTTTTTCTTGTTGAGATACTGTGTTTGCAGTGATAACCATTAATGGATAAAAAATTATGGAGCAAAATAGAAGTAAGCGCGTACTTCTTAAGAGTTTTTGTTTTAAATGTTGGATCATCATGTGTAACATTAGATTTTGTTTTAGATAATAGTGATTAATTCATTTATTATAACCAAATTAATGGATGGTCTAAGCTCTTAGTGATGTTAGATAAATTGAGAATAGTTTAAGTGATTTCATATTATATAAGAATTTAAAGTGAATAATATTTTCTTGAATGAGCGGAAATGAATTTTGACTTCACCTGAATGGAGCAAAGGGGTCGTGATGCAAGCTGAAATCATATCATTTTGAGGATGACACACTGTTTCCACAGTCACCTGCTTGCCATAAAGTGTATAATTACTTTCGATCCATCCATTCCATAGATGACTCCCCTCCGAAAAGTCGGAGTGGACAGTTAAAGTGTTAAATCGTTTCGTTTATTAAAATAGTATTATTAGATAAAAATTATTTTAAAATAGCTCTTTGAAATAGTGCGTATATCATTAAATTTCATTATCTTAGCAGTGTATTAAATAATTCAACACATGTTTAAGAAGTCCATCGATAATCAGCAATTAGATGTTTTTTCATCGCCCTCAGAGCATCTTTCAGGCTCTTCGATGAAATATTATCTCAAAGATGACTCCTGGCACAATCAATTTCGACAACAGGTAGTAAAGCGGGTGGATGAGTCCATCTTCAGCGTGCTCTATGATGATAAAAACGGGGCACCCAATGCTTCTATCCGTGTTTTGGTGGGGATGATGATCCTCAAAGAAGCACACGGATGGAGCGATGAGCAGTTGTTTGAAAATGCCAATTACAACCTGTTGATTCGGAGTGCACTGGGGTTAATGAATCTGAAGGATGCCGTGCCGGCAGCTTCCACGTATTATCTGTTCCGTAGCCGATTGGTAAAATACAACAAAGAGCAAGGCGTTGATTTGTATAAAATCTGTCAGGAGCGCATCACTACCAGTCAGATCCTTGAATTCAACGTAAGCGGCAAACAGGTGCGCATGGACAGTAAGCTGCTGGGCAGCAACATTGCATGGTTAAGCCGTTATGAACTGATTCACGAAACCCTGCGTTTGTTCATTGAGGAAAGAGAAGAGTTTATTTACAAGAAAAGCTTGTCCAAAGCAGAATTCTCTTTAATCAAAAGCATACAACAGGAAACGGGCAATAAAGTAGTTTATCGCAGTACTAAGGCTGAAATTGACAGCCGACTGATTGCTCTTGGCAAGTTAATGTATCGTTTTTTGAAGCTGTTTAAATCCCACGACGATGGACAATATCAAACCCTGAAAACGGTATTTGAGCAGCAATATTCGGTGAGTAAGGACAAAGTGGTACTTCCACTGGAAAACGAAAAGATCAGCGCCACCTCCATCCAGTCGCCACATGATACCGATGCACATTACCGCGATAAAGACGGGAACAAGGTAAAGGGCTATTCGATCAATATCACCGAAACGTGCGATCAACCGCAAGGGGAAGATCAACCCCTATTAAACCTAATCACCGACACTCAAGTAGCGGTGGTTTCTACACCCGACAATGCTTTTTTGCAACCTGCCTTGGACAATACACAGGCAATCGTTCCCAATTCAATAAAACAAGTATATGCCGATGGATCCTTCAATAGCACTAAAAATCAAGAATATTGCCAAAACAAAAACATCGACTTGCTGCTCACCGGCATTCAGGGAGCTACCCCAAGATACGATCTAACACTGGATGAACAAGACAAGGATAAACTCATTGTCATTGACAATAAAACAGGAAAAACCATTGAAGCACAACA
>Ga0315298_1009377_pt1 | contig 12124 bp, 7 predicted proteins | sample WHS_1_MG_FD_203077 | JGI IMG/M metagenome (GOLD analysis project Ga0315298, IMG submission 203077) | Extremophilic microbial mat communities from Washburn Hot Springs, YNP, Wyoming, USA - WHS_1_MG | ecosystem: Environmental > Aquatic > Thermal springs > Hot (42-90C) | place: USA: Wyoming... | reverse complement strand
ATTTGCTATCTAGGAGTTAATTTTTTAGGAAAAGGTTTACATAGTTATGGTTGGCTGTCTTAAGTTATTTACTTTCGGAATATTCTTAAAAAACTCGTTTTGAGAATATTGAGTTAGTCTAATCGTTAAAAAATTATGATGTAGATGAAATTATTCATCTACATCTTCTAAGTTTGGTTAAACGTTTAAAAAGTAATTGAAATGGACAATAAAAAAACAAAAAAATTCTAAGAGTAGTTCTTAATTATTTATCAATTAACCGCTAGTTTTTTTTAGTAATTTTTGAATTCTGAAAAATATTTATATAATATAATCAGATTAAATTTATTTAGAGGTGTTATTTAGTTTTAAATCAACATATAAATTAAAATAAATTTAGGAAAAAATATAGTACTATTTAGTATAATGTTTCTCATTGGATTTGTATATGTAAGCAAGAATTCAAATTTTAGAGGTACTAGAAGATTTTTTATTTCACTTACAACTGCATGGCTTCTAATTTTTGGAGGATTAGAATCTGCTAATGCTTAATGCTAAGTATTATATCTGAAGCTTATGGATTTACACAGCAGTCGGAGGGGCAAAGTAACGTATTGGTAAAAGACTATTTCCAAGTGCGAATAAGCCATTTCGAGCTCTAAGTGGTTCTCGTACGTCACACAAACCTATTGAGTGCTATTAAAACGCATTTAGAGCCCTTTCAGAAGACCTTTCTATCATTAAATAAGTATTACCATTGGGATTGGTTTACACTATCTTCTAAAATCTAAAAGTTGTTTAATTTTTAGATTTTAGAATTAGTCAAGGTCTCACTGGAGGTATTCTTTAATGTTGAATCCGTTTTTGGACTTGCTGTTTCAAGCGATGGTAATCCATGGACTGGTGCGCTGTCGATTGGTTCGGCTCGTCAACTCATTAACTAATTGCAAACCTCAAAGTTTTTCAGTAATACTAAAATACTAAATTTTTTATCTTTTCTGTAAAGTAGTAAAACCTCTTTATTTTCGACTTGATTTATTTACTTACGTAACAATAAAAGCCATTTTTATGGCTTATAGACCGCTCATTTCGGGATAGGTTGATCTTATGATATTAAAACTTTGGCATTGAACTATCTTCCCAGGAGGTCCCCCTCCAAGTATTGTCGTCGATTTATAACGTTTCACAACTGAGTTCGAGATGGATCAGTGTGGTTCCGTTGAATACACTCCAAACACCAAAGCAAAAATCGTTACTAGGAATTTTATTCCTAGTAACGAGAAAAAATTCAAGTCCTCGGTCTGTTAGGACATCTCAGCTCCTATATTACTACAGTTATACTTAATGCCTATCAAACGGTTAGTCTTACCGTGACCTTACTCACTAACGTGATGAGAATACTTATCTTAAGGTGGGCTTCCCACTTAGATGCTTTCAGCGGTTATCCTCTCCATACATAGCTACCCAGCGTTTACCGTTGGCACGATAACTGGTACACCAGAGGTATGTCCTTCTCGGTCCTCTCGTACTAAAGAAGGCTCCTCTCAATATTCTAACGCCTACACCGGATATGGACCGAACTGTCTCACGACGTTCTGAACCCAGCTCGCGTACCGCTTTCATGGGCGAACAGCCCAACCCTTGGGACGTACTACCGCCCCAGGATGCGATGAGCCGACATCGAGGTGCCAAACCTCCCCGTCGATGTGAACTCTTGGGGGAGATCAGCCTGTTATCCCTAGAGTAACTTTTATCCGTTGAGTGACGGCCTTTCCACTCAGCACCGTCAGATCACTAAGACCGACTTTCGTCCCTGCTCGACTTGTAAGTCTCACAGTCAAGCTTCCTTATGCCTTTACACTCTAGATACGATTTCTACACGTTCAGAGGAAACCTTTGTACGCCTCCGTTACCATTTGGGAGGCGACCGCCCCAGTCAAACTGCCCGCCTGAAACTGTTCTTTGACCAGATTATGATCCAAAGTTAGAAATCTAACATTAGCAGAGTGGTATCTCACTGATGGCTCCTAGATTCCCGCAAGAATCTGCTCAACGCCTTCCACCTATACTGCGCAACTAAAGTCCAATTTCAATTTCAAGTTACAGTAAAGCTTCATAGGGTCTTTCTGTCCAGGTGCAGGTAGTCCGCATCTTCACAGACAAGTCTATTTCACCGAGCCCCTCTCTGAGACAGCATCCAAATCATTACGCCTTTCGTGCGGGTCGGAACTTACCCGACAAGGAATTTCGCTACCTTAGGACCGTTATAGTTACGGCCGCCGTTCACCAGGGCTTCAGTTATCAGCTTCGCGAATGCTAACCAACTTCTTTAACCTTCTGGCACTGGGCAGGCGTCAGCCCCCATACATCGTCTTACGACTTAGCGGAGACCTGTGTTTTTGATAAACAGTTGCTTGGATCTTGTTATTGCAACCTTACGAATAAGGCACTCCTTCTCCCGAAGTTACGGAGTCATTTTGCCGAGTTCCTTAGAGAGAGTTATCTCGCGCCCCTTAGTATACTCTACCTACCCACCTGTGTCGGTTATGGTACAGGCATTTGTTATTTATGACATTGCGAGCTTTTCTTGGAAGTATGACATACACTGCTTCAATGCCGTAGCATCTCGTACTCGCGCCTCAACTCAAAACGTTTTCGCCGTTTCTCAACATCTCGAACGCTTCAACCGGTAACCAATATCCGGCCAGCTTAGCCTTCTCCGTCCCTCGTTATCAATAACTAATGGTACGGGAATATTAACCCGTTGTCCATCGACTACGCTTTTCAGCCTCGCCTTAGGTCCTGACTTACCCTCCGCGGACGAGCCTTCCGGAGGAAACCTTGGGTTTTCGGGGTATAGGATTCTCACCTATATTTTCGTTACTCAAGCCGACATTCTCACTTCTGCTTCGTCCATATCCGCTTCCGCTAATACTTCAACCTACAACAGAACGCTCCCCTACCGATATATTTTCTATATATCGCACAGTTTCGGCAAATTACTTAGTCCCGTACATTTTCGGCGCAGGTTTACTCGATCAGTGAGCTATTACGCACTCTTTAAAGGATTGCTGCTTCTAAGCAAACCTCCTGATTGTTTCTGCACTCCCACTTCCTTTATCACTTAGCAATTATTTAGGGGCCTTAACTGGTGCTCTGGGCTGTTTCCCTCTTGACAATGGAGCTTATCCCCCACAGTCTCACTGATAAATTTTCCACTTAGTATTCTTAGTTTGCAACGATTTGGTACCGAATTACCAGCCCGCATACGTAACAGTGCTTTACCCCTAAGTTATAACATTTATCGCTGCGCCAAAACGCATTTCGGGGAGAACCAGCTAGCTCCGAATTCGATTGGCATTTCACCCCTAACCACAGTTCATCCGCTGATTTTTCAACATCAGTCGGTTCGGTCCTCCACTTAGTATTACCTAAGCTTCAACCTGACCATGGTTAGATCATCCGGGTTCGGGTCTATAACCAGTGACATATGCCCTATTCAGGCTCGCTTTCACTATGGCTTCAGCATTCTCTGCTTTAACCTGCCACTACTTATAAGTCGCCGGCTCATTCTTCAACAGGCACGCAGTCAGACGTTTTAGTCGTCCTCCTACTGATTGTAAGTTTATGGTTTCATGTTCTTTTCACTCCCCTCCCGGGGTTCTTTTCACCTTTCCCTCACGGTACTGTTTCACTATCGGTCATTCAGGAATATTTAGCCTTACGAGGTGGTCCTCGCTGATTCACACGGAATTTCACGTGCTCCATGCTACTTGGGATTCAATTTGACTATTTCAATTTTCGACTACGAGACTATCACTCTCTTTGGTTCAGGATTCCAACTGATTCGTCTAATTGTCCTAATCGATTTACAATTGTCCCGCGACCCTTAGAATTTACTAAGTTTAGGCTTCTCCCGTTTCGCTCGCCGCTACTCAGGGAATCGTTTTTTACTTTCTGTTCCTCTAGGTACTAAGATGTTTCAGTTCCCTAGGTTCGCTCTTGCTTATCTATGAATTCAATAAGTAGTATAAAAAGTTTCCTCATTCGGAGACCTCCGGATCATAGCTTGTTTCCAGCTCCCCGAAGCGTTTCGCCGGTAACCGCGTCCTTCATCGCTTCTGAATGCCAAGGTATCCCCCATAAACTCTTAATTCCTTGAATTTAAGACATTTGATTTTGTTCGAAACACTTTTGAAAGGTTTCATGTGGAGGTAAGCGGATTCGAACCGCTGACAACCGCCGTGCAAAGGCGATGCTCTACCAACTGAGCTATACCCCCGTTGGGCCATTCTGGATTTGAACCAGAGACCTCACCCTTATCAGGGGTGCGCTCTAACCAACTGAGCTAATAGCCCGTTTTTCTGACTTTAATAATCAACCATCAATTTTTAAATATTTTTAAAAGGAGGTGATCCAACCGCACCTTCCAGTACGGTTACCTTGTTACGACTTCACCCCAGTCACTAATTCTACCTTAGGCATCCTCCTCCAATAAAGGTTAGAGTAACGACTTCGGGCATAACCAGCTTCCATGGTGTGACGGGCGGTGTGTACAAGGCCCGGGAACGAATTCACCGCTGTATAGCTGACCAGCGATTACTAGCGATTCCAACTTCATGCAGGCGAGTTGCAGCCTACAATCCGAACTTAGAGTGAGTTTCTAGATTAGCTTGTCTTCGCAGAGTTGCATCTCATTGTCTCACCCATTGTAGCACGTGTGTAGCCCAGGGTGTAAGGGGCATGCTGACTTGACGTCATCCCCGCCTTCCTCCGGTTTATAACCGGCAGTCTTTCTAGAGTTCCATAAGGCAACTAAAAATGAGGGTTGCGCTCGTTGCGGGACTTAACCCAACATCTCACGACACGAGCTGACGACAGCCATGCACCACCTGTGTATACGTTCCAAACGGCACTTTCTTCTTTCAAAGAAATTCGTATCATGTCAAACCCTGGTAAGGTTCTTCGCGTTGCATCGAATTAAACCACATGCTCCACCGCTTGTGCGGGCCCCCGTCAATTCCTTTGAGTTTCACTCTTGCGAGCATACTTCCCAGGCGGGATACTTAACGCGTTAGCTTTAATACTGCACAGGTCGATCTGTTCAACATCTAGTATCCATTGTTTACGGCTAGGACTACTGGGGTATCTAATCCCATTTGCTACCCTAGCTTTCGTCTCTGAGTGTCAGTAATAGCCCAGTAAAGTGCCTTCGCCATCGGTGTTCTTTCCAATCTCTACGCATTTCACCGCTCCACTGGAAATTCCCTTTACCCCTACTATACTCAAGTCTAATAGTTTCGACTGCGATTTTGAAGTTGAGCTTCAAGATTTAACAGTTGACTTATTAAACCACCTACAGACGCTTTACGCCCAGTGATTCCGGATAACACTTGCATCCTCCGTCTTACCGCGGCTGCTGGCACGGAGTTAGCCGATGCTTATTCTTCAGGTACACGTCATTTTGTTCCTCCCTGAAAAAAGAGGTTTACAACCCATAGGCCGTCATCCCTCACGCGAGATTGCTCCGTCAGGCTTTCGCCCATTGCGGAAAATTCCCCACTGCTGCCTCCCGTAGGAGTCTGGACCGTGTCTCAGTTCCAGTGTGTCTGATCATCCTCTCAAACCAGATACTGATCGTCGCCTTGGTGAGCCATTACCTCACCAACAAGCTAATCAGGCGCAAGCTTCTCTTTAGGCGGAAAACTCCGTTTCACTCGAAAGCATATGGGGTATTAGCAACCGTTTCCAGTTGTTGTCCCCCTCCTAAAGGCAAATTCTTACGTGTTACTCACCCGTCCGCCACTTGAATTTAAAATTCTCGTACAACTTGCATGTGTAAGGCATCTCGCCAGCGTTCATCCTGAGCCAGGATCAAACTCTCTTTAAATCTCCATAAATTTCATTTTTATAACTTCTTGAAAAGTCTATCTTGTGAAGTTGATTGTTAGATTACTAAGGAATTGAAACTTAAACGATTTATACTTTTTCCAATTCTTAAAACTTTATAATTTAATAAATTATAAAATTTAAAAGTTTATAATTGGAAGAAAAACTCATTTTTCAAAAAAAAATTAAAAATCATTGAATCCATTATTCTACAAATACAAAAGAAGATAGAAGTAAAAGAGAGATGGAATATAATTTCGTAAAGTAGATAAAAAATTAGGATATTCGAGAAGTCGGATAAAATGATAAAAAATCAGCAAGCAAGAATTTTACCATTAGCAAAACTTACGATTTGAAATATACATCTACCTAACCGATTGAAGACCCTAACACTGAATGACCCAACCTACCTTGCTACAAAAAACGACGTGAATAGAACCGTGCCTGATCACATAGCACCCAGCATTCTACAGATGGAACTTACGCCAAAAAACATTTTAACGACTGGGTTTGATATACAGTTGAACAACTTGTCCTACAAAGATTATCTGTGCCAAATAATAAACGAAATAAATATCCACGCGTTTACCAAAGTAGAAAAAAACTACAAGAGTTTTCAATCAAACTTTTAGTCCTACTCAATTTAACAAGTTTCATTAAGACTTATCTTATCTACCTTTCAGAAAACATTTCAATACCAACACACTCTTCCAGTCTCTAGAAAAATATTTCAGTCAGTTTTACCACTACTACTGTTCATTTAGAATATAAGATCGAACCAAACTCGAAAGTATCAATTATTAAAATCGTCAGTAAGATAGCGATAGAACTTTTGATTTTAATAATTGAGTAATTTAGAATCATCATTAAAATACTTTAGAAATCTTAAAAAGGATTCTTCAAAGATCTTTCGAGATTTATTTGTCTTTATATTGAAATAATATCAAAATGAAGTAGAATCGTTAGAATCGAGCTAATAAACTATCAGAAAATTAGTTAGCAAAGTACATCTGTGACTCTTTGAAAAGAGGTCCAAAAAACTCCTCTTTGGATTTGAAACGTTTGCCAACATTCTCTATTTGGTCCCAAGTTTTGAAAAAGTCATTTCAAAACGTCCTAAGATCTAGTTTATTTGCCCTATCAAAGTTTTTATTCATTTTTTATAAAATTTTATGATTTTCTAAAGTACCTGAGACCAGAAATAGTCGAAATAAGTTCGGAATTGGAGAGACTGTTAGTGATCCATTTTTTCTCAGTTTCAAAATCAATTAGTTTTAAGGTTTCAAAGATAACATCAGTGTTGATAATGAATTAGAAACTTCGCTGAGTTGACTCACTAAACTACTGTTTTGACTCAGTTCTTGACTTATAACATTTGGTAAAAGTTGAATATCTAAATCTTTATAAGCTCTTTGCATATACTCTAAAATTTCAGGTTTTTGATAGAACCAAAATTCCCGAATATCATTTGGAATCGGATGACGATACCATAATATTGGTAAATAATGGAAAACTAAAACATCTTTCATTTCTTCATTGATCAGCAATTTCGTTTCTTCTGCTTCACTCGGTAAAAATGGCATAGTAAATACAAGATGATTTAAACTGTCAGCTAAAACTCCAAGTATACCAAGGAAAATACTTCCCGTCATATTTACCCCAAGAATCGATGGTATAATCCCTTGGAAAACATCTTCAGTCCAATCGACAGCAGCAGCTAAATAACACCATGGAAAAGTGTAAGGGTTAATATAAATTAGCCATGAGACTGCGATTCGAAGAACTACCATTTGGGAATAAATCATTAATCCAATAAATACAACTTCACGAATTGTTTCTAAAAGACTAATATCTAAACAAATATTTAACCGAACTTGAATAAATTCCGAAAGCCAATCTGGTAAAAAATAAATATTTTTATAATTCTCAATATAAAAATTATAGAAGCCTTCATCTTGACTTTCATAAATATATCGAGGTACAGCATCAACTTTAGGAGCCGGTCCAAATATCATTTCAAACCATGTTTCAGGCCGTTGAATAGGTGGCCAATAGGTTTGATGTTTAGGAAGAGTATCAAAAAATTGTGATCGAGCATACATGTCATTTGGCATATCGTAAATCGTCGGCATGCCAGGATTGTGGGGATATCCAAAAAATCCTGCAATTTTTTTAAATACAGTTCCAACTGCATCATAAATAGCAGTTCGAATTGGAATAAATTTTTGGTCTAAACTCATTAGAAATTTTGAATGAAAATTAAGTTAATAACTAGAATACTAGTAGATTACTATAAGAATAGAAAATAAATAAAATTCTATCAATAAATTTTAAGATTTTTTCTCATGAAATTCTGATAGGTTCTACTTCGAAGAAAAACGAAGTCTAAATCGGGATAGTAGGATTTGAACCTACGACCCCCTGCTCCCAAAGCAGGTGCTCTACCAAGCTGAGCTATATCCCGAATCGAGTTTATTATTGAAGTTTAATAAGGTAAGATTGCGATGCTAAGAAAATGATACTAAACTTTCCAAAATTCTGCAAGTTCTAAAAATTCCCAAACTCAGAAATTTTAAAAAAAGATTACATTTTAGGTAATTTCTACCTCTTTCCTGAAAGAGATAGAAAACTGTTCTGGTAGTTTCACTCTTAGTATTTGAAGTTCGGACTATTGATTTTGTACTTTTTCCACCTTATCTAGAAGGTTGGTAGAGATATTCGCGAGAGTTTTGGTTCATTGAATAAGTAGAATCCGCACTTTTTAGTTGGATATTCTAGTGTAGTCGTTTTACTTAAACTGATTATTAGGCTAGAAACTAACTTACATGTCAATGAGTTGGTAAATGACTCTAGCTATTTGATACTACCAAGTATGCTCTTTTTGTCCCGGACTAGAACCGAATCTCTCATACTTTATTCAATCTCGTTGAACCTCAAGAATGTCTAAATACGGCTTCTCTCTGACCATAGGCAACGGTCCAAGAAAATTGGAACAAAATTGAGACTCTCAGCTTAAAGCCTACAACTAAGAGTATAAGAGTACGGTTGAAATTCTGCGAAACATAGACCAACTAGTAGCCCGCGAACCAAGAAGTAATGACAACTCACCAATCAGAAAACCCAATTAGGTATTGTACCTACAGACATAATTTTCTGAAAAGTGCGGAACAATAAAATCGACGGGATCATCTTTGTCCTCAACATTATCGCTGCGATACCGACAACTTCAAGAGTTAAGATCAAAGTCCCTTTACCAAAATCTTTAAGGAGGTTGCGGATTTTTTTTTCTAATTGTTTATCTACAACTTCATAAATTTCCGCTTGTTGCTCTTTTACACAACGAGCTAAATTCCCGTTTCGAGATTGTCCTCTTTTTAACCATTGGTACCATTTATAATGTGCAAGACGCGAGGAGATTTTGCGTTTCGTATAGCGCGCAATTCGGAACGAACCTTCCATGATGACTATTCCGAAAAGGAAAATTAAAATTTCGACGATCCCCGCATTTAATTAGAAACTAACCTATGTTACATTTTTGCAATGGAAGTAAAGAATACTCTTGACCGTCCTTTTACTATCTTTTGATAATAAAACCTATGTGTAATATCCTATCTCTACTTAAAGCGTAATTTTTTTTATTGACAAGAGGCCTATTATTCACTATCATACGAGTAACAATCGATTTCGAGGAAAAAAGTATAAAAAATGTTAGTACGCTACTACTTTTTAATCAATTTAGTCAAGAAAGAGAAAGTCACAAGTGAAAGAACTGGTTTCATTTCGAGGACTGTCGTAATAAAAAATAGTTTTGGTTGAATCTCTTCCAATCTACAGTTCAGTGAAACCACTCCTTTAGCTCTATTTTTTTATAAATAAAACTAACCAGATTATGCCAAAATTAAAAACTCGTAAGGCTGCAGCAAAACGATATAAAGTTACGGGAACGAATAATTTTTTACGTCGCCATGCTTTTAAAGGTCATCTATTAAGAAAAAAATCGAATAAGCAAAAACGGAAATTATCACAGGTTCTTTGTGTCAAACCAAGTGATACAACTGCAATCAAACTAATGTTACCTTATTAATCAATAATTACACAAACAAAATGGTTAGAGTCAAACGTGGAAATGTAGCCCGAAAACGTCGTAAGAAGATCTTGTCACTAGCAAGTGGGTATCGAGGTGCACACTCAGCTTTATTCAGAGTCGCCAATCAACAAGTTATGAAAGCCTTACGATATTCGTATATTGGTCGAAAACAGAAAAAACGAATCTTTCGACGAATTTGGATTAGTCGAATTAACGCCACTTCTAGATTTAATGGAATCTCGTATAGTCAATTAATCCATAAATTTAAAAAATCTAATATTGATTTAAATCGAAAAATGTTATCCCAAATTGCGATTTTAGATACTTCAACTTTCCAATCGTTAATGGAACTAACGAAGTAACAACTTACTCTAATTTAAATTAGACCTAACTCTTATACCTAATTTAAATTAGAAACTTCTATCCATAAAAACACTATGAATACTGATAATGAATTCGAAAAACTAATTGAAATTTTACCCTATCCTCTTCAAGAATACCTACTCAATCATCCTTCCAAACACAAATTAATTGAAATTGTTTTAGATCTTGGACGCCGCCCAGAAGCACGATTTAATTATGGACCAGAATATTTATCTCCCAAAATTATTTCATGGCAAGATATCGACTATATGACCCAACGAATTAGTAAATTTAGTAATGAAAACCGTGCTGGAATTGAACGAACGTTACATCGAATTAGTTGTATACGAAATCGACAATTTTTAATACATGGGTTAACTTGTCGAGTTGGTCGAGCTGTATTTGGGACAATTTCTGCAATTCATGATTTGTTACAATCGGAAAAGTCTATTTTAATTTTAGGCAGACCGGGGGTTGGAAAAACAACCATTATTCGAGAAATAGGGCGTATTTTAGCTGATGAAATGAAACAACGAGTGATTATTATTGATACGTCAAATGAAATTGCCGGTGATAGTGATATACCTCATTTTGGAATTGGGCGTGCCAGACGAATGCAAGTTTCAAAAACGGAACTACAACATCAAGTCATGATTGAAGCTGTTGAAAATCATATGCCACAAGTCATTATTATTGATGAAATTGGAACGGAATTGGAAGTATTAACTGCTCGAACAATTGCTGAAAAAGGAGTCAAGCTTGTTGGAACAACACATGGAAACAGTTTGGAAAATTTAATTAAAAATCCATCATTAGCTGAATTAATTGGTGGAATTCAATATGTTACCTTAAGTGATGAGGAAGCAAAACGTCGGGGAACCCAAAAGAGTATTTTGGAACGAAAGTCCTATCCAACATTTGAACTTGTCATTGAGATTAATTCTTCAAATTCATGGACTGTTCATGAAGATGTTAGTTCATCAGTTGACTTTACCCTTCGTAATATTTCTAGTATGGAACAAATCCGACAACTTTCCTTACCTGAAAAAGTAGAAATTAAATGTCAAAATCCTCAATCTTATAGTAGCATTTTTCAAAAACAATCCCGAAGTTTCTCCACAAACAGTCAAATTTCGGAGCGTGTTTGGACAGAAATTAATGGAGTAAAAACTCCCCAATCTTCACAAATAGGATCTAAAAAATTAGTAATTTATCCTTATTCTATTTCCAATAATTTTATCAAAGAAGCCTTATCAAAATTGAATGTTCGATTTGTTGTAACAAACGATATTCAAAAAGCAAGTTTCATTATTGGTTTTCAAAAACATTTAAAACAGAATCTAAAATTAAAACAATTAGCTCAAGAAAAACAAATTCCAATCTATTCTGTCAACCAAGTTAGTATTTATCAATTTTTAAAAGTAATTCAAACTTTTTAATCTTTAATTGTTTCGATACTGCTAAAAGTCTAAATAAAAAATAGTATCTTTATATAAGACCAGATTATCTGGTCTTATAAACGAAAAAGTAATTATAACTTATGAAACCTTAAAAAATAAGACAAATCTTCTAAAGTATAACTGGTACCGACACTAATATCTGCACCAAATAACCCAGTTTTCCCAATCTTGCTGGCTTTTTCAGCTCCTTCTACATTAACATTACCTAAAATAGTTGTATTAACACAATTTTTAAAATATCAATAGTTAAATCAAGAACTGCCGTAATTTTTTCACCGTAAGATTGCTCAATTATTTTCTTATCTTAATTATAGCGAATTTATTTCGATTTTACTTCAACTAATTC
>Ga0315298_1009375_pt1 | contig 12128 bp, 12 predicted proteins | sample WHS_1_MG_FD_203077 | JGI IMG/M metagenome (GOLD analysis project Ga0315298, IMG submission 203077) | Extremophilic microbial mat communities from Washburn Hot Springs, YNP, Wyoming, USA - WHS_1_MG | ecosystem: Environmental > Aquatic > Thermal springs > Hot (42-90C) | place: USA: Wyoming... | reverse complement strand
TCCAGGGATCCTGGAGATCTACCGGGCCGGGGAGTGCGACCGGATCAGAGCCGAGCGCATGGTGGTGGCCACAGGAGCCTACGACCGGCCGCTAGCCTTCCCGGGATGGACCCTGCCAGGAGTTATGACGGCCGGAGCCGCTCAGACCCTGGTGAAAAGCCAGTTCGTCCTCCCGGGCAATCGAGTCCTCATGGTGGGTACGGGGCCTTTCCAGCTCCCGGTCGCCGCCCAACTGATCAAGGCCGGCGCCACGGTGGTCTCCATTCTGGAAGCCAGCAGAGCCAGCAACTGGCTAACGGGCGTGCCGGCCATCTGGAGACACCTGGAGAAGGTCAACGAGGCCAAGGACTACCTGGGAGCCATTCTCAAAGCCAGGGTGCCCTACCAGTTCGGATGGACCATCCTCGAAGCCGGGGGCACCGACAGGGTGGAAGGGGCGGTGATCACCCAGGTAGACGGTACGGGCAAACCGGTAGCCGGCACCGAGAAGACCCTGGAAGTGGACGCCATCTGCCTCGGATTCGGTTTCATACCCTCACTCCAGTTGCCCAGGCTGCTCGGCTGCGAGTCCCGCTACGACCACGACCTGGGTTGCTGGGTCAGCGTTGCCGACGCCGACCAGAGGACGACGGTGCCGACGGTGTTCGTGGCGGGGGAGACCACGGGGATCGGGGGTCACGACATCGCCATCGAGGAGGGGGCCATCGCCGGCACGAAGGCGGCGGTGGACCTGGGCAAGATCAGTGCCGACGAGGGTGAGAAACGCCTCAAGAAGGTCCGCGATGAGCTCAAGCGGCACAGTGAGTTCGCCCAGTACCTGAACCGGACCTTCGCCATCAAGCCCGGACTCTACGATCTCATGAGAGAAGACACCCTGGTGTGCCGGTGCGAGGAGGTGACGGCCGGCGAGGTGGCGAGCCTGGCCAGAGAGTGGAACGGCAGCCTTCGCACGATCAAGCAGTTGACCAGGGCGGGAATGGGTCCCTGCCAGGGGAGGATCTGCGGACCCATCGTGGCCCAGATCGCATCCAGGGAGTCCGGCAGAACCATGGAGGAGATCGGGGTGGATACACCGAGGCCGCCGATCAAGCCGATACCACTGGGCGCTCTGGCCGGCATACCGCTGTAGGAGCGAGTTGTGAGCGGTCGAAATCCACTCTTCGCCGCTCACCGAACGGCACAGGGGAGAATAGCCGATGGAGGAAACCAACAGCATGGCGGCACGGCCGCTGCCGGCGGAGCCCTATGCCCGGGGGCGCCACAAGAAGTACCCGATACCCTTCAAGCGGGAGGTGCCGGGCCAGATGGTCGCCATCTGCAACAACGTGCACGATGATCGGGGCCTCCACCTGATCACGCCTTTCACTAGGGCGGTGCTTCAGCACGAGCTGCACGAGCTTATGGTTACCGATGAGCAGGACGCTCGGCCCGGATCCGTGGTGAACCGGACGGCGACCCTGGGCTTCTTCGAGGTGAGCCGAAGTGGCCTGCTGGCCTGGGGGGATGAGCTGTGGATCGGGAACAGGTTGGTGGGCGAGGTGGTGGGCTTCGATCTGACTCACTTCCCCAACCACATGAACGTGGTGTGCCTGGTCAAGGATAAGCGGCTGGACGGCGTGACGATGGGGCTGAAGCTGGGCGACCAGCTGCGGTTCAAACTGCCCGAGAAGGGGGTTCGCAACTGACATGTCCACCCTTTTCTTCGACAACGCCCAATTGAAGCCGGGCCGGCACTGCCACCAGGAGCTGATCCTGGAGGTTACCTACGCTCTCTACAAATCCATCACCGATCTGATGGGCGAAAAGGGCTGGGAGGTGGTTTGGAAGACCGGCGAGTACATCTGGCAGGACCTGAAGAAGCAGTACCAGATCACCGACACCGATCCCAAGGCGGTGTTCGACAAGGTTGGCCAGTGGCTGAAGGAGGTGGGTTACATTCGGGAGATCGAGGTCGAGATGCCCACCGAGAACGAGCTGACCTACATCATGGACACCTCGGTCGTCCGCCCCTCGGTGATGAGGCTGAAAGAAGAGAAGGCGGTGCTGCCCCACTGGTCCACGGCGATCCTGGTGGCGGCTCTGCGAGACAACTGCGGTCTAGTGGCGGAAACCGACCTGTCGAAGCCGGAGATCCTGTCCCCCACCCGGACGCGGGAGTACTGGAAGCTTCACGGGTTGGAGTAGGGACGCAATGGTGTGCGCCGCCCACAACAAATATGTTCAGGAGGTACCATGAGACCCAACAAAGTCAAGCGCGCCCTCAACGCCGGCCAGGTGCAGATCGGCACCTGGGTCAACACCCTTCGAACTCCCGTCATCGCCCAGATGCTGGCGACGTCGGGGTTCGACTTCATGTACATCGATATGGAGCACTCCTGTCTCTCCATTGAGACCGTGGGGGACCTCTGCTTCGCAGCCCTCTCTGTGGGTCTGGTGCCCATCGTCCGCCCTCCGGCCAAGGAACCTCACCTGCTAAGTAGGCCGCTGGATAATGGCGCCATGGGGCTGCTGATCCCTCACGTGGACACCCGGGAGGAGGCCGAGGCGGTGATCAGGGCGACCAAGTTCCCTCCCATGGGCGAACGGGGCATGAACCTGCAAAACGTCCACCACGGCTTCGGCAAGGTCAAGGGCGACGAGTACGTGAAGTCCACCAACGAAGAGACCCTGCTGATCGTCCAGATCGAGAGCGATCGGGGGATCCAGAACATCGACTCGATCCTGTCGGTGGAGGGGATAGATGGAGCCGTGATCGGTCGGGGCGACCTCTCGGCCGACTTGGGAGTGCATGGTCAGACGAACCATCCCGAGGTGGTCAAGCGAGTGGAAATGATGATCGCCGCTTGCCAGCGGCACGGCAAGATCCCGGGCCTGCTGGTACAGGACGTGGCCTCGGCGAAGGAGTGGGTCTCCAAGGGGATCCGGCTGGTGCCCTACTCCAACGAGTGCAGCATTCTAATGAACGCCGCCACCAAGGCGGTGGACGAGATCCGAACCTTCGCCCAGCAGCAGAAGTAACGCCCTACCCTACTTCGGTGCCCAACGCGGGGCAGCGCGGGGTTTCAGCCGGGCATACCCCGGCTGAAACCCCGTGACCATCGCGACCCGGCCGGATGCCCTCCGCTCTCTGCCCATCCCGCCCCTTTTGCGCGGCCGTACAGACGTCGCAATCCGCCGCGCTTTTCGTTATACTTGGATAGCACCCACCACTTGCATCCCTGCTGATCCCCGCTTGGAGGTCCCACCGGATGGCCCTTTCGAGCAGGCTGCGGGTGGCCATCACCGCGGCTCTGTTGGTCCTTCTCCTCGTCCTGGCGGCCGTCCTCCAGCCCGCCCAAGCGGCGCCGGAGGACGGCCCGTCCCAGAACTCCGTAGAGGGCAGCCGCCTGGTCCTGCCCGGGCGTGGGCCCGCCTTCCTGCTGGCGGTCAACTACGAGGGGCCGGCGGACCGGGCCTGGCAGATGTGGGAGGACGGCAAGTATGATCCGACCCTGATCGAGTCCGACCTGCGCCGTGCCCGGGAGGCGGGCTTCTCCACCGTTCGGGCCTTCGTCCAGCCCGCCCTGGCCAAAGAGATCCTGGCGGACCGATGGAACAAGCTGGATGACTTCCTGTGGCTGGCCCACCAACAGGGGCTGGCGGTCATCCTCAGTCTCTACGACTATGAGGAGCGCGACCTGTCCAAAGTGGCCCTGGTGAACGCTCGCATCGCCGCCCGTTATGCCGGCAACACCACCCTCCTGGCCTACGACCTGAGAAACGAGCCTCACTTCAGCGATCTGGCAGCGGCCGTCTATCCCGGCGGAGCTCGGGCGCCGATCCAGGGCAGCGCGGCCGCCGAGAAACTGGCCGACTACCGAGAGATGATCGACAAAGCGGGCACCTGGGCCGCCCAGCGCGGCTACCTGGTCACCGTCCTAGACTATCTCCACTCGCCGGAGGGTCGCCGCTGGGATCCCCTGTTGGACGACGTGAATCGCTCCCTGACCATGTGGCTCCAGCCCCAGATCGAAGCCATCTGGAAGGCGGATAAGCAGCACCCCATCACCGCATCATACAGCGACCTGGTGCTGGCTAGCCTGCCCGCCAATGGGATCCTGGACTACCTCACCCTCCACCGATACCCCAACGCCAGCGCCAAGGCCCTGGCCGACGTGGCAAGAGCACTGAACGGACTCCGCTCCGCCTTTCCGGACAAGCCGGTCGTGCTGGGCGAGTTTGGCTTCTCCACGTCTGGAATGTCGCCCGAGGAGAGCGCCAACTACGAGTTGGCGCTCTATCTGGAGCTCGTCTCCGAGGGGCTGGCCGGTGGCGGCAAGTGGATGCTGAACGACTTCCCTCAAGGTGCCAATCCCAAGCAGAACGCCTTCGGCGCCTTCCTGGCCGACGGCTCCCCCAAGCCGGTGGTGGCGGCCCTCCGTGCATTGTCCGACTACCTGGGCCGCAGCCCCTCCCCAGGCGGGCAGGTGTATCTGACGGGCAACCCCTCGCCCGGCTACCGATGGGCCTACGAGGCGGACGACGCCCTGATCCTCAGCGCCGCCAGCTACAAGGGCACCCGAGTCAGCTTCGTGGCGGATCGGCTCTCCCAACTGTTCCTCACCTGGACCGACCCGAACGCAATGAGGCTCTACTGCACCTCCCGCGCCGACGTCGACCTGGACCCGGCGGCGCTGGTGCGGGACCCCAAGATGGGTAGCAGCTTCTCCCTGGCCCGGCTGGAGGGGAGCGGGAGGACGGCCGCGGCCTTCAGCCAGAATGGCCCGCGGCTGAAGATGGCGCTGGACGCCGGCCGCTGGTACGAGCTGTCGCTGCCCAGGTCCCACGAGAGCCCCCCGCCAGCTCGCGGCTTGGACTACGACATTCCCGACGGTCACTTCTTCACCCAGACCAACGGTCGCCCCCTGGGCGCCAGCGCCGAGGGATTCGCCGTGACGGACGGTGGGGGTGTGCGCTTCTGGAGCGAGTTCCAGCGGTTGGGGGGGGTTGCCGCCCTGGGGTACCCGGTGACCCAGCGCTTCATCCTGGACGGCTTCACCACCCAGGCGTTTCAGAAGGGGGTGCTCCAGTGGAGGCCGGAGGTGAACAGGGCTTACTTCCTCAACACCTTCGACCTGATGCACGATCGGGGGCTGGACGACTGGCTGCTGGCCTACCGTCAGACCCCCAAGCCCTTCGATTCCAGCCCGGATACCGGATTGCCGTGGGACAAGGTGGTTGCCCGCCACCTGGCCTTCCTGGACACCAACCCGGCCATCAAGGAGCGCTATCTCTCGGACCCGGCATGGCTAGACCACTACGGATTGCCGGTGGCCCATGCCGATATGGGCAACTCCTTCGTGATTCGGGCGCAGCGGGCCACCTTCCAGTACTGGAAGGAGGACGTCCCCTGGGCCAAGAAGGGCGAGGTGACGGTGGCCAACGGCGGCGACCTGGCCAAGGAGGCCTGGCTCTGGCCGGTGGAGGCGGTGGTGCCCCAGCCAGCGCCAGCCCGGTAGCATAGACATCGGGGCCACAAGGAAAGCTGCACCCGTGAAAAGCTCCACGGGCTGTCTCGCCCGCCTCCCGCTCCAGCACTAGATGATGGCAACCAGGACCCCAACCACGGGCGGCCGGGACAGCAAGAGCCACGCCGATCAGCCTTCAACCACCTGCCTGGCCCTGATCTTGCTGTTTCCTGCTGCACTCGCTGAACAACTTGGTGCAGCATGCCAGTGTCAGAATAAGATCGGGAGGAACAGGTGAGAAAACTGGTGATCGTCTTCGTATCTCTGTTAGCGCTCGTGGCGAGCATCGCCCCCACGGCAGCCTCTTCGTCCGCTTTCAAGCCCTCGGACGCGCCCAGGATAAAGGTGAAGCAGGGGACCTCCACCAACTGGTCCGGCTACGCGGTAGAGACCAATCTGGCCAGCCCCCAGAAAGATGCGGTCAGCGACGTAAGCGGCTCGTGGGTAGTCCCTTCGTTGCAGTGCGGATCCGCCAACAGCTACTCCTCCATCTGGGTGGGCATCGACGGGTACTCCGATAACACGGTGGAGCAGACGGGCACCGAGCAGGACTGCGTAAACGGCCAAGCCTCCTACTCGGCCTGGTTCGAGATGTATCCCAGGTTCCCCGTGACCCTGCCCGCCTCCAGCTACCCGGTGGCTCCCGGCGATACCATCAGCGCCGAGGTCCGATACTCGGGCAAGAACCAGTTCCTGCTCACCCTAACCAACAGCAGGAACGGCTCCACCCTGTGGAGCTACAGCACCACCCAGAAGGCCAAGGCCCAGCGAGAGTCGGCGGAGTGGATCGTCGAGGCCCCCTGGTCCCGGGGGGTGCTGCCGCTGGCCGACTTCGGCACGGTGCAGTTCAGCGGGGCCTCCGCCACACTCAATGGGACCAGCGGCACCATCAGCAACAAAGCGTGGCAAAACGACCCCATCACCATGGTGACCTCCAGCGGGACGGTAAAGGCCCAACCATCTTCCCTTTCTAATGGGGGGAGCGGTTTCAGCGTTACCTGGTACCACAACTGAGACCCTGTCCGGTTCTCCCTCGGATGAAGCGTAGGGCGGGGGACAGACTCCCCTTCCTACGCTTCAGATCCGTGATGTCAGCACCTAATCACGGTTCCTGCTGACCAGTCGCCCGAATCCCGCACATCTCGCAATATCTCGGGGCGCACGGCGTACAATGTCCATCAAACGGCAGAGAGGGTGCGACGATATTTGCTTCGCACTTCCGGAAGCTATCTCCTGCTGCTGGAGCTGAATGAACCCGTGGAGCTGGCCGTGGGCCGGATGGGAATGTTCCTTCTCCCTCCCGGATGGTACATCTACGTGGGGAGCGCCATGGGGGGCCTGGAGCAAAGGGTGGCCCGCCATCAGCGCCCCTCCTCCGTCCGCCGATGGCACATAGACTACCTGCGGGCCGTCACACCGGTCATGGAGGTGCGACTCTTCCCTTCGACCCAGCGATGCGAATGTGATCTGGCACGGGCCGTTCTGGCTCTGCCGGGTGCCGACGTTCCCGTTCCCCGCTTTGGGGCATCCGACTGCCGGTGCCGCGCCCATTTGTCTCACTTCACCGCCAGGCCGCCCCTGGAGGAGATCTCGCTTCCTCGCGGCCGCCCATAGCGCCGCGAGATCCGCTTTTCGGGTGCTGGAACATTTCGGCCGCCGTCATCGTTATTGGTTCAGGAGGTGATTCGAGATGAGATTGCGCACCCTTGTCCCTTCTTTTCTGTTGGCGGCTGCCGTGCTGTCGGCTGGGATCCTTCTGGGTGTCCTCCGCGAGGCACCCTCAGCCTCCGCCCAGGCAGGGACGGGCACCATCACTGGGCAGGTGGTGTGGAACTCGCCGGTCCCGGTGGTGTACGGGGCGCCGGGCATGCTGGCTCCCGGCGTGGAGGCCGAACCCCCAGGAGAGCCGACCGGCAGCATGCCCGAGGCCACGCCGAGCGGTGAGGGCCGGGCGCTGCCGGGTGTGGGGGGAAGTCAGGGGGTACCGGCGCCGGGCGTGACGATCCCCATCAGGCCGCCTGTACCGCGACCGATCCCGGCGGGAGCGGTGCTGGTGGCGGTACAGGGCACCGCCCTCGGCGCCCGCACCGATGAGAATGGGCGGTTCAGCATCGGTGGAGTTCCGGCCGGGCAGTTCCTGACGGTGGCCGCGGGTCCCGTGCAGGGGATCAGCACCGCCTACGTGATGCGACCCAATGTCGTGGTCAACCCTGGGCAGACGGTGGATCTGGGCCGGCTCTACCTGGGCCAGCAGTACAGATTCGGCCCGCTTCCCTACGGTGCGCCCAGTGCAGACGAGCCCCAGCGTGAAGCAACACCGTAGCGCTCCCTTCCCCGGGCAGGATAGTACCACGGGGAGTGCCGACTACCGGGATGCCGAGGCTGCCGGGGGCGGCGTAGGAGCGAGCACCGGTGAACTGCAGGCTCAGCTCCATGGCAGCGTTGCCCACGTTTTTCACCGTCGGCCTGCCATGGAGCTGGGAGGGCTAGACAGTCTATCACCCTGGATCCGCTTCGGGGTTATGGGCTGAATCTCCCCGAAGTCCACCGCTGCGAAGTCGATCTTGAGGCCCACAATCGGCAGGACATCGAACCAGTTGGTCATGGTGCCGAAGGTTGCTGGCCCGGCCCGCGGCCACCAGCCCCATCCCGCACTTACCCGCTGCTCCCTGCTTATGTCGCCCATGACGGTGTAGATCGCCTTCTCGCTCTTCTGGCACTTCTCCACCATCAGGGCTTCCTCCGCCGTGGTCATCTGCCCGATGTCGGGGACCGCCCGCGTGGATACACCGCACCCTACCAACTTTCCGGCGGCATCCACGTGCCGATGACAGTGCACTCCACCCGACTGCCACGTCACAACGTAGCTATAGCACACCGATTCACCGGTTGGGAAACCGTGAGAGATCAGGGGGAATTGTGGCCCAGTCTGCCCGTCGCCGCGTACGGACCACCCCCTCGGCGGGTGCCGAGGGCATGGTGTTGATTCCGGCTGAAAGCTGACCCACTTCCACCAGTTGGCACTCTCGTCGTAGCTACCGACGAGAGATCAAGAAGGGGATGATCAGGGTGAAGGCGAGGGGGAGGTGGAGTGGCCCTTCTTCTACCTGGAGGAGCACTTCATCAAGGGGAGAGCCTGGGAGAGCACGGTGCTGGAGGAGTCCTTTGCCAGGCTCTTTCCAGAGCAGGGCTACTTCCTGGAAGGGCTGTTCCTCGAGCACAGGCCCAACGGCGTGGCTCACCTGCGATCGATCCTGGGTCTGGCCGAGCTGTATCCCGCCGAAGCGATGATCTCGGCCTTCCAGGCAGCCAGGGAGTACAACACCTACTCCCACTCCTTCGTCAGCGGCGTCCTGGAGTCCAGAGGGATGGCAGGGCAGCAGTCGGTCCCACCGATGCCCCTGCACCCGTCGGCGCGATCGGTGGTGGTGAGCCTGAGGACCTACCACCGGATCCTGGAGGCGGGGCGATGAGCGAGATCGAGAGGCTGCGGGCTCAGCTCAAGCGGCTGGGGCTGCACACCATGGCCCAACGGTTCGAGGAAGAGACGATCACGGCCTCCAAAAGCGGCATGAGCTACACGGCCTTCCTGGCCCGCCTCGCCGACGAGGAGATCGCGGCCAAGACCGATCGCTCCATCAACGCCCACATCGCCAAGGCTCGTTTCCCCATGGTGGCACCCTGAAGGAGTTCGACTTCGCCTTCCAGCCGTCCTTGTCGGCGGCCAGGATCAAGGAGCTGGCGGAACTGGGCTTTCTGTCCAAAGCGGAGAACATCGTACTGGTGGACAGGCCGTGAGTGGGCCAGACCCATTTGTCTATCGCTATCGCCTAGCGAGTGCAGTTCGTGGCTGCCATGGAGCTGTTGGAGTAGCTCATGGCCGCCGAGATCTCCCGCAGCCTGGACAGGCTGCTGCATTTCAGCCACGCGTTTCTTCATTTCGGGTCCGAGCTATCGGATGAAAGGGAGACTGTCCCAGGGCCTTGAACAATCGGGCCAGCAAAGAGGATGACAAGGACCACACGGCCGGGCAGGTGGATCAGTTTTCAAGCGGAATCAAGATGGGTGCGGCGATTGTGAGTGAAATGCGAGAATCGCCCGCGGAAGATATCGCCAGGCGATCGGATATGCTACAATGAGGTTGTAGCCAGTCCAGCCGGTATGGCCGCCGGCTGAAGCTTCGATTCCTGTCGAATGGAGTGCCGGCAGCCGTTTGAGATCTAGTGACGCGCACACCGAGGGCCACGGTCATGAATTCTCAAGCACCGGACAGGCTGGCTCAAGAGATAATGGCGCACCTGGTCGGGGATCAAGAAGACCCGTGGGACCTGGCCGATGCCGCCAGCTCAATCTGTAGCGGGCTGTCCTACGTGTTGGAGCAGTTCGTAGGCCCCAAGGGGTGTAGGGCCATCCTGATGCACTCCCTGGCTGTGATACAGAAGTACTACTCGTTGCCCCAGCCCCTGAGCATTGGAGGCAACGAAGCGGCCCACCGGGAGAGGCTGGCCGAAGTGTTGCAGGGGCTGGCACCCGACAGCAGGCGGGGACTGGTGGCCAGTCTCGTCTACAGTCTGATCGAGGTTATGGGTGACCTGCTGGGCACGGAGCTGACCCTGAATCTGGTGATCGAGGCCTGGCCCGAAATCGACTGGAGGGAGTGAGCTATGCCAAGCTCTCCCGCAATGCATGGCATTCTGCCCAGGGTTTCCCTTATTGGAATGACAACCTGATCTTTGGCACCGATCTCTTTCCGCCTGACAAGGAGAATCTCGGTAACTGATGAGCGCTCTCGGCAGGCGCCAAGCCTGCAGCCCGAACGACGATCCCGACAATCGCGGGAGAGCCAGTTTTCAGACGTAATCAACAAGAAAGCGACGCCGGATGACCGCACGATACGGCTCCCAGGACGCCTATCTGTTGGCCCAGTTGGTAGCATCGAGCCAAGGCATCGTACAGCAAAGCGCCTCCGAACCCACGTCCCTGGTAGCTCAGGTGTATCGCTAGGTGTCCGATGTGGATCGAGCCGTATGTCCTGTAGGGAGGCGGACGCTTTGTCATGTGACGAGGAAGGCTCTCAGGGATGAGCGACGCCGAGGATAGGGTGTGGTAGCCAACAACGGCACCAGTGCTCGTCTCTACCAGGACGCAGGGCTTGGTCAGCGAACGGCGTTGGTCCTGACTGGCTTGCTTGTAGAAGTACGCATCCAGGGCTTCGACACCGCATGTGAAGCCCTGGCGGTTTCGGTCTTGGACTTGTTGCCTTTCGCCGCCGAAGCCGCCGCGGTATCCATCTCCACGCTACCCATTGTAGTTCTCCCCCATAGCCACCCGTGGGCCTGCCAACGGGAGCGTACGAACAGCTGCCGTACATGTCAAGTAGCGAGAACCGTACCGCGGGGCCTTGTCAAAGCCGGCCTTTGCCCACTTCCAGTAGCGGCCGGTCGCCCCTGACCGGCCATGTCTACACCGGCCGCCAGGGTCTTGGGCGCCCCCCGCGCTACTGATCGGGACCTTGAAAGGGCCCCGCGGGGGGACGGATATGCTTGCGGCCACCCGAGCGGCTCAAGGCTGAGGAGCGGGCTGTGCTCGGAAGGGTGCTAGCCGACGACGAGGAGCCGGCCAAGGGCCACCATCCGGTCCAGCGATTCCGATCCCCTCATCGCCAAGTAGGACCTGGCAAAGCTGGACACTTGGTTGAAGAGCGCGGTGGAGAGCGGCCTTGCGCCGTTCATGGCCCTTGCCAACAGCACCCAGGCCGACCGAGCAGCGATAGACGCGGGGATCAGCTAGATCATCTCCTCCAGGACCTCCCTCAGCACCACGGCTCCGTTGTGCTCCTCGTCCCGGGCGCCGTAAACCAGGGTAACTGGTCCCTCGCGAGCACGATCCGCCAGATCCGCCAGCAGCTCCCGACGCTCCGGCGAGGCCAGCTCCCCGCGATAGCGGCGTCGAAACTCCTCCCAGCGGGAGGGGTCGTGACCAAACCACTTCCTCAGCCCCGGGCTGGGCGCGATATCCTTTAGCCAGGCGTCCAGCCGTGAGCTCTCCTTCCTCACCCCCCGGGGCCACAACCGATCCACCAGCACCCGGTACCCGTCGGCCGGAGCGGGCTCCTCGTACGCTCTCTTGATAGCGACTCCTCCGCGCATCTGAACCATTCGCTACCTCCCTCGAGCCTCCAGCAAGCGGTACTGTGTCCGTATCGAGGAGCGAGAACGGCAAGAGGCCCCGGCGGTGCGCCGGGGCCTCTTGCCCCTTGCTGCTCGCTACACTCGCTCTAGTACTCCATGCCGCCAGGGGGCATGGCCGGAGCCTTCTCCTTCTCCGGGATGTCGGTCACCAGCGACTCGGTGGTGAGGATCATGGATGCGATGGAGGCCGCGTTCTCTAAGGCCGCGCGGGTCACCTTCAGCGGATCGATGATGCCCCTCTCCTCCATGTTGCCGTACTCGTTCTTCAGCGCGTCGTAGCCCTCTCCCTTGGGCAAGTTCCTGACTCGCTCCACCACTACCGAACCCTCTTGGCCAGCATTGATGGCGATGCGTCGCAGGGGCTCCTCCAGGGCTCTCCGGAGAATATTGACACCGGTCTCCAGATCCCCCTGGCCTTTGACCTCCTGAA